>ENA-UOJV01002563-UOJV01002563.1-human-gut-metagenome-genome-assembly--contig:-C82-NODE-2563-length-14412-cov-25.857421_pt1 | contig 14412 bp, 12 predicted proteins | sample MGYA00242356_ERZ723903 | MGnify/ENA metagenome assembly ERZ723903
CGATGTCGCCGGAGGGGTGGCTGTCGAGGTAGGAGAGGGGCAGGGTCTGGATCTTCCGCATGGCGGCGTTTCGCAGGTCGCGGCTGACCGCGAAGGTGATGCGGTTGTTGCAGACGCTCAGCAGCCACTGCGCAAAGGCGGCGGTCACGGCCACAGCCACGATCTCATACACGATGCGCAGCACGCCCGCGAAGTCCACGCCCCCCTTGCCCAGCATCATATCGATGGCGTCACCGCAGAGGATGGGGATATACAGCTGGGCCGCGACGCTCACCGCCGCCACGATGAGGCTGCACCCCACAAAAAATCCGTAGGGCCTGATCTTCTGGAGCACCCGGGTCATGGTGGCCTTCTGCTGCTCAGGGGTCAGCCTGCTTTTTGCTTTTGCACTCATTTCTGCGCATCCCCTTTCTTGAACTGGCTCTCGTAAATTTCACGATAGACCGGGCAGCTGTCCAGCAGCTCGGCGTGACGGCCAAGGCCCACCATATGGCCGTCGTCCAGCACGATGATCTGGTCTGCGTGCTGCAGACTGGCGGCACGCTGGCTGACGATGAAGACGGTCAGAGTGCCCGGCAGCGCGGCCAGCGCCTTGCGCAGGGCCGCATCGGTGGCGTAGTCCAGTGCACTGGCGCTGTCGTCGAGGATGAGGATGTCGGGCCTGCCCACGAGGGCGCGGGCGATGGTCAGGCGCTGCTTCTGGCCGCCGGAGAGGTTTCGTCCCCCCTGCTCCACCGGCTCATCGAGGCCGAGGGGCTTGGACCGGACGAACTCCGCAGCCTGCGCCGTCTCCAGCGCGGCCCAGAGGTCAGCCTCGGAGGCGTTCTGGTTGCCCCAGAGCAGGTTCGAGCGGATGGTGCCGCCGAAGAGCTGGGCCTTCTGCATGACCACGGCCACCCTGCCCCGCAGGTCGGCCCGGGGGTACTGCCGGACGGGGCGGCCCATGATCTCCACGCTGCCCTCGGTGGCGTCGTAGAAGCGGGGGATGAGGCTGATGAGGCTGGATTTGCCGCTGCCGGTGCCGCCGATGACGCCGATGGTCTGGCCGCGCTTGGCCGTGAAGCTGATGTCGGAGAGGCTGGGTGCGCCTGCGCCCTGATAGGTCAGGCCCACATGGTCGAAGCGGACGGCGTCGCCGGCCTTTTCCGCCGGGACTTCACCGGCAGGCTCCCGCGGGAACTCCATGCCCGGCTCGGTGTCCAGCACGGCCTGCACACGGCCTGCACAGGCCAGCGCCTTGCTCACCTGCACGATGAGGTTGGCCAGCTTGACCAGCTCGATCAAGATCTGGTTCATATAGTTGACCAGCGCGATGACGTCGCCGGAGGCCATGCCCCCGATGTTGATCTCGATGCTGCCCACATACAGCAGCGCCACGATGGCAAGGTTGATGATGACATAGGTCAGCGGGTTCATCAGGGCGGAGATGTGGCCGACGTGGAGCTGCATCTTCGTCAGCAGCTCGTTGGCGTCCTCGAAACGGTCCACCTCGGTCTTCTCCTTGTCGAAGGCGCGGACGACGCGGACGCCGGTGAGGTTCTCGCGGGTCAGGCCCAGCACGCGGTCGAGCCGCGCCTGCACCGCCTTATACAGGGGTCGGGTAATGACCATGACGCCGAAGACCACGACGCTCAGCAGCGGGATGGCCACCACGAAGATGAGGGCGGCGCGGAAATTGACCGTAAAGGCCATGACCATCGCGCCGAACACCACGAAGGGACTGCGCAGGAACAGCCGGAGGAAGAGGTTCAGGCCGCTCTGCACCTGATTGACATCGCTGGTCATCCGGGTGATGAGGGTGCTGGTGCCCATGGTGTCCATCTCGGTGAAACTCAGGCGCTGGATGTGCTCAAACAGCGCGTGGCGCAGGCCGGTGGAGTAACCCACTGCGGCCTTGGCCGAGAAATACTGGGCGGTCAGGCTGCAGACAAGGCCCACGAAGGCCAGCAGGAGCAGGATGCCGCACCGCACGAGGATGTAGCGGAAGTCGTGGGCCGCGATGCCCACGTTGACGATGTCGGCCATCACAAGCGGCACGAACAGGTCAAAGGTGGCTTCCAGCATCTTGAAAAGCGGCGCAAGCACGCTCTCGCGCTTATAGCCGCTGAGGTAGCGAAGCATTTTATTCAAGGCTCGATTCTCCCTTTCTTTGATGTATCTCAGTCAAAACAGTTTTTATTATAGCGCATTCCAAACCAGAATGCCATGTTTCCGATTGAGAAAAACGGAAAATCCTGCTATACTGGAAAGGAATCTCAAACGAAAGAATGGTGGATGCTATGGCAAAGGATGGAACAGCACGGCTGCGGCTGCGCCCGGTGGGCGCGGCAGACCGCAAAAAGCTGCCGGAGTATGGGCCGCTGGGCACAGGCTGCCCCGCCGTGGAGCGGGCAGTGGCTGCGCTTTATAAGGGCCAGAACGAGGAGAGCTTCTGGGCGCTGATGAACGCCATCAACTATGCCCTCGAGCTGGACACCCGGGTGCTGGTGCCGCTGGAAGCCTCGTCCGACCAGCCGGACGGCGCGGCCCCGTGGGCCGAGCACCCCGTCCCGGCGGAAAAGGCCAAGGACCTGCCGTTCTGGACCCTGCACACCCAGAAGGGCCGGTGCTATCTGCCCCTCTTCACCTCGGTGCGGGCGGCGGAGGCCGACAAGGGCACCGCCAGCCGCCCTATGGCCGAAATGCTTCTGTCTGCCGCCATGCAGTCGGCGCTGGACTCTGACCGCATCGACGGCGTGGTCATCGACCCGTGGACAAGCTCGGCCACGCTGGACTGTTCGCTCCTCAACGGCCTGCTCCATGCCGGCCACGACACCAGCGAGCCGGGCGAAGAGGAGCTGCGGGCCGGGAACCGGGCCATGGCCGAGGGCCGCTGGGACGACGCGATGCACTTCTATCAGCTCTCCGCCGAGGAGGGCTGCGCCGAGGGTCTCGCCATGATGGGTGAGCTGCTCTACGAGGGCAAAGGCTGCCGCAAAAGCCCCGCGCAGGCCCGGAAGTTCTGGAAAAAAGCCGCCGATGCCGGAGACGTAGCCGCATGGGTGGCGCTGGGCGACGACGCCATGGTACAGGGCAAGGGCGTGGGCGCCGCCCTGCGTGCCTACCGCAAGGCCCAGAAGCTCTGCGCCTCCACCCCCGACATCGCCTATATGCCGCAGGTCTGCCTCCGGGTGGCCCAGTATGAGACGCAGTATATCTCCCGCAAGCAGGCGCTGGCCCAGCTGGCCGAGGCAAAACAGGGCTTCCTCATCCGCCAAAAGGAGGGCGACGAGACGGCCCGGAGCTGGCTGGATGAGACCGAGCGCGTCATCCGCCAGCTGCTCGAGAAGGAGTCGGGCTGAAACACAAAATCTTTACAAATGCTCCAAGGAATCGTCATACGGAACCGATATGATACCTATGAGAAAATATGCGCGTCGCAAAAACAGAGAGGACGACCAGAATGAGCAAAGTGATCGGTATTGACCTTGGCACCACGAATAGCTGCGTGGCAGTGGTGGAGGGCGGCAAGCCCGTCGTCATCACCAACGCAGAGGGAGAGCGCACCACCCCCAGCGTGGTGGCGTTCACCAAAGACGGCGAGCGTCTGGTGGGCGGCGCGGCAAAGCGCCAGCTTGCCACCAACTCCGGTCGGACGGTGTCCAGCATCAAGCGGCATATGGGCAGCGACTACCGCGTCCACATCGACGGCAAGGACCTGACCCCGCAGGAGATCAGCGCCATGATCCTGACCAAGATCCGCCGCGACGCCGAGAGCTATCTGGGCGAGCCGGTGACGGAGGCCGTCATCACCGTCCCGGCCTACTTCGACGACAGCCAGCGCAAGGCCACGCAGGACGCGGGCCGCATCGCGGGCCTGAACGTCCTGCGCATCATCAACGAGCCGACCGCCGCAGCCGTGGCCTACGGCCTCGACAACGAAGCACCCCAGAAGATCCTGGTCTACGACCTCGGCGGCGGCACCTTCGATGTCTCCATCATCGAGATCGAGGACGGCACCTTCACGGTACTGGCCACCGGCGGCGATACCCGTCTGGGCGGCGACGACTTCGACCAGCGCATCGTGGAGTATGCGGTGGCCGAGTTCAAGAAATCTGACCGCATCGACCTCTCCCGCGACCCCGCCGCCATGGGCCGCCTGAAGGAAGAGGCCGAAAAGGCCAAGAAGGAGCTGTCCAGCGCCCTCTCGGCCCAGCTCAATCTCCCCTTCATCGCGGTGGGCAAGGACGGCCCCCACCATCTCGACCTGACCCTCTCCCGCCCCCAGTTCGAAATGATGACCGGCGACCTGCTGGCCCGGACCGTGGCCCCTGTGCAGAACGCACTGCGGGACGCCGGCATCTCGGCCTCCCAGCTGGGCAAGGTACTTCTGGTGGGCGGCAGCACCCGGATGCCTGCCGTCGAGCGTCAGGTAAAAGAGCTGCTGGGCTGTGAGCCGAGCCACAGCCTCAACCCCGACGAGTGCGTGGCGATGGGTGCCGCCGTACAGGGCGGCCTGCTGCAGGGCGGCGGCAAGCTGGCCGGTGCCACCGGTGCAGCGGCGCAGGGCCTCGTGCTGATGGACGTCACCCCTCTGACCCTCTCCATCGAGACGCTGGGCGGCGTCGCCACCCCCCTCATCACCCGCAACAGCATGATCCCCACCCGCAAGAGCCAGCTCTTCACCACGGCCCGCCCCATGCAGACCAGCGTGGAGATCAACGTCCTGCAGGGCGAGCGGCATTTTGCCCGGGACAACAAGAGCCTCGGCAAGTTCAAGCTGAACGGCATCCGGGCCAGCTTCTCGTCCAAGCCACAGATCGAAGTCACCTTTGACATCGACGTCAACGGCGTGGTCAAGGTGTCGGCCAAAGATCTCGGCACAGGCCGGGAGCAGAACATCACCATCACCGGCAGCACCAACCTCTCGGAGAATGAGATCCAGCGCGCCATGGCGGACGCCGCCGCCTACGAGGCCGAGGACAGCCGCCGTAAGGAGCGTCTCGATCTCCACAATCAGGCCGAAGTGCTGGCCTATAAGGTAGACGAAGCCCTCTCGAAGTGCAAGAAGGAGCTGGACAAGGAGGAGAAGAACCGCATCAAAGCCGATGTGGCGAACCTCCGCCGCTGCCTGCGGAAGGACAAGCCTGAGAAGATGAACGAGACGGAGGAAGCGAACCTCCGTCAGGCCAAGAGCCAGCTGGAGGCCAGTGCAAACCACCTGATGCTCCTCTACGCCTCGGAGCAGGGCGGGAGCGGCCCGGACGATACCATCTGAACACACAAGAAGGCCCGCTGCGATGAATGCAGCGGGCCTTCTTGCTGTTCGTATCAGTGGAAAAGAGGAGAGAAAACGGTTCGTTTGCGGCTCAGCGACCGACGATGAGGTCGCGGCGGCTGCGGAAGCCCACGGTGAGGCGGGCGCTGCTGCCGAGGTGGCGCAGGGTCACTTTGGTGCCGGACTTCTGGCCCTCGCACAGGAGGGTCAGGTTCAGGGTGGTGGAGGTCTTGCCGGTCTTGAACACCAGCGTGCTCACACCCTGATCCAGCAGGGCCTGCATATCGAGGATGGTGGCCCGGAAGGTGGCATTGTCATCCGGAGCGTCCAGCGTCAGCACCTGGCCCTCCTGACGGGCGGTATAAAGCACCTGCTTGCCCAGCAGACCCTTGACGGTGTAGCGGGCCTCGTGCTTTTCCTCCGCTGCGTCGGAGATCATCATGACATTGCCCTGAATGGGATTCTCCACCGGGGAGGCGTAGCCGCCGTAGTTGGGGTCTACCTCCCCCACCGGAACGTCGGAGTGGAGGGCGATGTCGCCCTGCGTCATGACGCTCTCGGCCTGCGGGGGCAGATAGCCCGCGACGACTGTGTCATCGGCAGCGAAAGCGCCCACGCTGATTGCAGCGGTCATGGTCAGCAGAGCGGCCGCAGCAGCGGCACGGCGTGCAGTGTTCTTGTTCAGTCTCATATGTCGTATCCTCCTGTAGGGGGATGACCTCTCCGTCAGCGCTGACGGAGGGGTTTTCCCAAATTACTATCTTATTTGCGACACGGCGCATCAGAAAACCGCCGTATCTGTAATGAATACGGATACGGCGGTCGGATTATTGCAGCGCTTTCCTTTTATTTTTCATCTGAGGCTTTTTCTTCGAGGATGGCCATAAATTCGTCGCCGGTGATGGTCTCCTTCTCGTAGAGGTACTTTGCCAGCTCGTCGAGCTTAGCCCGGTTGTCGGTCAGGATCCGGATGGCCTTTTCGTGCTGGGTCTTCACCAGCTCCACGACCCGCTGGTCGATCTCCCGCTGGGTCTGGGCCGAGCAGGCCAGCGAGGTGTCGCCGCCCAGATACTGGTTGTTCACCGTCTCGAGGGCCACCATGTCGAACTCCTTGCTCATGCCGTAGCGGGTGAGCATGGCGCGGGCCAGCTTGGTGGCCTGCTCGATGTCGTTGGATGCTCCGGTCGTGACCGACTGGAAGGCCACCTCCTCGGCGGCACGACCGCCGGTGAGGGTGGCGATCTTATTTTCCAGCTCTTCCTTGGTCATGAGGTAGTGGTTGCCCTCTTCGACCTGCATGGTATAACCCAGCGCACCCGAGGTGCGGGGGATGATGGTGATCTTCTGGACGGGAGCGGAGTGGCTCTGGAGCGCCGCCACCAGCGCATGGCCGACCTCATGGTAGGCCACGATGCACTTTTCCTTGTCGGTGAGGATGGAGTTCTTCTTCTGGTAGCCTGCGATGACCACCTCGATGCTCTCCTCAAGGTCAGCCTGCGTCACGCTCTTGCGGCCCGAGCGGACGGCCCGCAGAGCGGCTTCGTTGACGATGTTGGCCAGCTCTGCGCCGGAAGCGCCGGAGGCCATCCGGGCCACGGTGTTGAAGTCGATGCCGGGGGCAAGCGCCACCTTCTTGGCATGGACCTTCAGGATCTCCTCGCGGCCCTTGAGGTCGGGCAGCTCGACCGGCACACGGCGGTCGAAGCGCCCGGGACGGGTCAGGGCAGGGTCGAGGGAGTCCGGGCGGTTGGTGGCCGCGAGGATGATGACGCCAGTGTTGCCCTCAAAGCCGTCCATCTCGGTGAGCAGCTGGTTCAGGGTCTGCTCCCGCTCATCGTTGCCGCCCAGCTGGCCGCTGTTGCGCTTCTGGCCGATGGCGTCGATCTCATCGATAAAGACGATGCATGGTGCTTTTTCCTTCGCCTGCTTGAACAGGTCGCGCACCTTGGAGGCACCCATGCCCACGAACATCTCCACGAACTCCGAGCCGGAGATCGAGAAGAAGGGCACATTGGACTCACCGGCCACGGCTTTTGCCAGCATGGTCTTGCCGGTGCCCGGAGGGCCGACGAGGAGGATGCCCTTGGGCATGGAAGCGCCGATCTCTTCGTATTTCTTAGGGTCGTGCAGATAATCGACGATCTCCTGCAGATTCTCTTTGGCCTCGTCCTCGCCGGCCACATCCGCGAAGCGGATGCCGTGGGTGGACTGGACATAGACCTTGGCGTTGGACTTGCCCACGCCGCCGAACATCATCGAGTTCGCACCGCCGGCCTTCTCCATCAGCTTCCGGTTCATAACATTGCCCAGCCAGACGAAGAGGACGATGGGCAGCACGAAGCTCAGCAGAAAGCTCATCAGCGGCGAGGCCTGCTCGACGATCTCGCTGGAAAACTGCGCGCCCGCGTCGTAAAGGCGCTGGGTCAGGTCGGGGTCGTTCATGAGGCCCGTCTTGTAGACCTGCGTTTCGTCTTTATCGGTAAAAAGGATCTGGTTGGATTCCACATCCACCCGGCCAATGTCCTTCTCCTCGGTCATGGACATGAAGGTGCCGTAGTCCACTTCCTTGATCTGCCGTTCGTTCATCCACGGCACGAGCACGAAGTTGAGCAGCATCAGCACCAGCAGCACGATGGCGTAATAGATGGCCAGCGGCTTTTTGGGGGTCTTGACTTCTTTCATGGGGTTCCCTCCTCGCCCTCTCCGTCTGCTTTGCAGCCACCTCTCCCACGGGGGAGAGGCACTGGCGTGCCGGGCAGGCTGAAGCGGGACGACCAAAGCTTATGATCTCGGAAACGGCAGCGCCCTGCAGTTCCCTGTGAGTGTGATAGTAGCATACCACGACGCCATTTAAGAAACCAGCGTTTCGAGGGTAACTTTGCAAAAACTTCGCAGATTCTTAACAAAGAAGCCCGCCGGATGCATTTTCCATCCGGCGGGCTTCCCCTGCCTTTTATCGCCCTGCGGTTTTCCCGGAGGATGAGATTCAGCTTTCGACCTTCAGCACCGTCGGCTCAGCGGGCGGCGGCGTGAGAGTGGAGTGGGCCAGCACGAAGGCAGCGGCCCGGCTGGACGCGATGCGCTGCGCGGCGCGGCGGTGGTCGTTTGAGGGGAAGGTGTGCTCCCCGTCCCGCTTGTCGTCCCAGTGGGCCAGTTCTTCCTCCACCTCGGCCTCCGTGGGCCAGAGCTGCTCTCGCTGCGCCACCAGCAGCAGGCCCATCCGGCTGCGCAGCTTGCGCTCCGCCTCGGCGTGGAGCCATGCGCGGAACTCCTCCACGGTCTGGCCCTGCACCTTCAGATACTGGTCGAAGTTGATGCCGTTGGCCTGCATCCGCAGGTTGAACTGACGCTGTTCGGCAAAGTAGTTGCCCGCCACGAGCTGCTTGGGCAGCGGGCCTGTGACCTGTGTGCCCAGCTGGGCGATGAGGGCCTGTTCGGCCACGGCGCGGGCCTGCTGGCAGCGCTGGGCGTAGATCTCCTGCGTCACTCCGGCCCGGAGTTCCCGCCTGCCCTCGGTGTCGGCGGCACGGTCCTCGTCGCCGTGATTTCGGTTGATCTCCAACTCGATGGTCAGTTCCCGGATGGGCCGGGGCTGGATGGGCTGGACAAAGCCGGTGTATCCCCCCAGCTTCAACGGCGGCAGACAAAAGAACTGCGCCCCCACCCGGAATCCCTCGGCCCGGTTCACCGCCAGCAGCTCAAAATCCGGGTCTGTGACAGGCTGCAAGCCATGCTCCGCCATCAGCTGAGCAAACAAGGGCGAAAAGCCCTCCAGGATCGCCCGGTTCACCGCCGCCGTCAGCAGGTCATCTTCGTCCTGCGCAGCCCCCGGGGCGGCTCTCACGGCCTGCACGGCTTCTTCCAGCTCTGCCGCCGTCGCGGAAAAGACCACCCGGCAGTCGCCCGGCTCCGCCATTCCAAAATGTTCGAGTTTCATCTTTCTTTTCCCCCTCTCAATGGACGATGCCGGCCATCAGCACCAGCAACACGATGCCCAGCACGATGTACAGCACTTCCGCGCCCAGAACGGACTTATCGCCCTTGACGTACATCTCGGCGGGGTCGTCCGGGTCATAATAAAGGGTGACGACCGCGCCCTGCGCCAGCTCTCTGCCCTTTGCGGGCTTGGGATAATGGAGATGGTGGATGCCGCCTGCGGTGGAAAATTCCAGCAGATAGGCTTCACCGTCCCGGCTCTGCACCTTGCCCACCACTGCGGCCTCTACTTTTTCGCCCCGGGTCATGAGCCTGCGCCGACGCGACCAGCTCCGCCACGCCATATAGAACATGATGCCTGCGCCGATGAGAAAGATAATGATATTGAACATCTGTAGTTTCCCTCTTCCGTAAATAGTCCCGCCGGGCCGCCTGCCCCGCAGGGGGTGATATTTATTGTACCATATCCCGCCAGATTTTTCGCCCCATTCGGCCTATACGGAATGCAACAATTTTCGCCCGAAAATTTGTAGCATGATTTTTGAAAAAAGTGCTTGACTTTCTCTGCATCCGTGGTATAATAATCATCGTTCCGAGCCGAACGGCGACGAACAAAAACAGAATATGCGGATATGGCGGAATTGGCAGACGCGTTAGATTCAGGTTCTAATCGGGGCAACTCGGTGGAGGTTCAAGTCCTCTTATCCGCACCAAACCATGAAAATCCGAACCTTTTCTCGATAGGAGAAGGGTTCGGATTTTTTGTTTTCTTCGGAAAGCAAAATGAAGGCTCCTTCCCGACGGCTGTGTGTCCAAAACCTTATCAGAAGAACCGTATAACAAAAGTCACAACTGTAAAGGTGCCGTAAGGCAGAAAGGACACAAACATGAAGTACGATGCAAGAGCCTGTAAATTCAACATGGACACCGGCTGCGTGGAGCTGCTGCTCCGGGATGGGAGAATGATCTCCATTGACTGCACTGGGGTCGAGGATGAATTGGACGTGACCATGGCGCAGAGGTCGGAGTTAGATTATCTCATCTACAATGACCCGCTTGGCTATGCAGACTTGATTCTGAACGGCGAACCAGAGGAGTATCTGAAGAATGTGGCGGGAAGTCACGGATTAGAAGATTAAGCATAAAAGGGTATGCGGCTATAAACCGCATACCCTTTTACACTTTATCGCTTCCAGACCGCTGCGGCATTGGAACGTGACATCAGTTCTTCGACCGGGATTCCGGCTGGGCAGATGTCCTGGCACGCAAGAGATTTTCCGCAGCCTTCAAAATAAAGCTGACGATACGCATTTGCGAGTTCTGTCTGATGGGCAATATCCTGTTCTTCGTTCAGAATACGGTAAGCGTTGACGGGCAGAACAGCTCCAGCAAATTCACTGTTCGGGTCAAAGTTCGGGCAGACCTCCAAGCAGCAGCCACAGAGCAGACACTTAGCAGATCGATACCGCTGGCTGTGCGTATAGCTGGTCTGGAACGCATCTCCTTCCAGCCACAGCTTTGTCCGCTTCAGTGCTTCAAAGATCACGGAACGGTCTACGACCAGATCTTTCACCAGTGGGAATTTGCTCAAAGGCTCCAGAGTAACAACGCTTCCCTTACAGTCCCGCAGAAAAACGGAACAGGCAAGACGAGGCAGACCATTGATCCGCATGGCACAGGCACCGCACTTGCGTATCATGCAGCCGCATTCCCACGCAATGGGGGAAACGACCGTTCCGCTCTTTTCGCACAGAGGGCTGCGGTGATTCAGCTCGTTCAACACCGAAGCAATCGAGGTGTCCGCACTTCCCTCAAAGGAAAACTCCTGCCAGCAGGGTGAAGCCTGCGGGTTTTCCTGCCGTTTGATTCGGATGGTGTAGTTCATAAATCATGCCGCCTTTCGGGGATGGATTCAAAGCTGATGGCGATATGCTGCCCGTTCCAGTGTGCCACGGTGGTTTTGCAGTAAACGGCATCGTTGCGTTGGGGATAATCTGCCCGCCAGTGCGCACCCCGGCTTTCTTTTCGGGCGAGGGCACTTTCCAGCATGGCACAGCCCAGAAGCGGAAGGGTGCCAGACAGTTTGCGGATTTCCTGAATGCCCGCTTCCAATGTCTGTGCATCCCGCACGACACCGAGTGCGTTCAGCAGGATACGATTCATCTGCATTTGAGCGTCCGGGGAAAGTTCGGGCAGAAGGGATTCTTCGGCACAGGGCATATTGGGGGAACTGACTGTTTCCCGGCAGGCAGTTTCCGCAGCAATCTGTCCTCCATAGATCGCACCCAGAAGAGAATTTCCACCCAGACGGTTTGCGCCATGGTACTGAGCGCAGCATTCACCGGCAGCGTACAGATTCCGCATCGAAGTGCGGTGCCGCTCGTCCACCTGAATGCCTCCCATAAAGTAGTGGATACCCGGCAAAATCGGAATGGGTTCTTTGCGAATATCTTTGTGCAGATAGGTCTGACAATCATCCACCAGTCCGGCAAGTTTATGCTCCATGACTTCTTTAGGAAGCTCTGTCATATCAAGGAACACCTCATAGTCACGGCTGACCGTCCAGACTTCCCGCGCGGTGATGTCACGCGGCATCAGGTTGCCGAGTTCCGGATATTTTTCTTCCATGAAATACCACGGCTTCCCGTTCCGTAATGCAAACAGCCGCCCGCCCTCACCACGGGCGGCCTCACTCAGAAGCATCCGTTTTTCGCCCAGTTCGACCGTGGTAGGGTGGTACTGGATCATTTCAAGATTTGCCATCGGAACGCCCAGACGGAACAGTTCTGCGGTGACTTCTCCGGTATTGGCAAGAGAGCCGGTCGTATCACCGAATAAGCCATGCAGCCCGCCTGTGGCAATCAGGACGGCATCGCATACAAACCGCAGCAGTTCGCCAGTATAGGTGTCCTGCACTGTGCAGCCACCGCAGATGTTCCCGGAAAGCAGCAGGGTGCGGAACTTATGGTGTGGAAAGCGTTCGACCGTTCCTGCGCTTTCTTCCCGGCGCACAGCATCAATCAGAGCGGTCATTAGCTGCTTTCCCGTATCGCTTTGTGCAAAGGCCGTCCGCTTTTTCTTCTGTCCGCCAAAATTCCGCAGGTCGAGTTCATCGTCATCTGTCACGTTGAATTGTACTCCCAGATGGTGCAGGCTGCGCACCAGTTCGGACGCAGCCTGCGTCATCCCCCAGACTGCATTCGGGTCAGCAAGTCCGCAGGCAGCGGTCAGGGTATCTGTATAATGCTGCTCCGGGCTATCCTCCTCTCCCTTGGTATTCAAGGCTGCATTGATTCCGCCCTCTGCCATAACAGACTGCGCCCGCTCGGAGGCAAGGGAGGACACCAGCTTTACCGTCCAGCCGTTTTTCACAGCAGTCAAAGCAGCGGAAAGCCCTGCCAGCCCTGCACCCACGATCACCAAAGTGTGTTTCATACATTGTTCCACCCGATATAATATAGAATGATCGAACCGGCAGCAAACAGCACCAGTATAGAAAGAATCAGATAGAGGTCGCCGCGCTGCTCCTTATCCCGGACGATGCCCAGCGATACCAGAAGGGGTCGGAGATTGAGCAGAAGATGCACAAATACCGAAGCAACCAGTAAAAGCTGCGTCAGCAGCCGGACCGTTGTGAACGGAAACAGAATGTATACGCCGTCCTGCACTCTGCCGAACACGCCAATATGGAAAAAGAGCATGAGCAAAATAGCAAGCCCACTGGTGCGCCTTGCCCAGAACAGAGCATTCTGCTTTCCGTAGAGTTTTCCGCCGGACCGGGAAGCCCGGAATGTCTGTGCGGTCAGCAAAAGCCCAAGGACGGTGTGCGCCGCCAGAATGCCAACGCCGATCCATGCCAGAAACTTTCCTGCCCCGGAACTGATGCCCAGCAACATAAAACTGCCCATCAGCCCATGAAGCAGACAGATGAAAAGTAGCAGAACGGAGAGAATGGTGTTCAGTTTTCGCATGAGGGGTCCTCCATTTCTTCTGCGGAGAGCAGAAGGATGTCTGCATCCGGCAATGCTGTTGCATCAAGCGTATTTTCCGAAACCAGCAGCAGTTGATACCGCCCATTGATTGCACGGGAACGCAGCATGGTTTCGCTGTACTGCTTCAACGTGACATCTGCTCCGGCAGCAGTCAGGCGTTCACAAAGAGCCGTTGCATAGCAAAGCAAGGGATAGTCTGTTTCGCAGACCGAAAGCGTCATGTGCGGCAGTCCGGCATCGGAAAGGACTTCTGTCTCACCGGAAACAAATGCTTTCAGATCATTCCGGAAATCCGCATCGGAAAACGGTTCCAGCGCAGGGTTGATGCAGAACAGATAGTTGCCCTCCAGCGGTGCGGCCATCTGTGCGGCACGTTTCGCTTTCGGGGTCGCACCGGTCAGCCCATCCAGAATAGAGGGCGGCGAGTGCATAAATACGCCAAACGCGGCAAGAAATCCCAATGTCAGAACCAGAGTGATGAATTTTCCTTTCACAGGCAGACCTCTTTTATTTATTGCATGGTTGTTCAAATGAAAAATCTTCTGCGCAAAATACGGCAGTTGAGTAAACGCTCAACTATATTGTATGCGAAATAAGGAGGCTGTCAAGGTCTGTTAGACGACAAATCGCAGGAAGCAGATGCTAACTTTTCCTCTTGACAACGGAGGAAAAGCAGATATAATATGATTGAACGGTTGTTCAACTACAAAACAAGGAGAACGTCTGATGTCAAATTCTTTATACACCTGTAATTGCGATGTGATCCATGAGGACATCGTGAACGATGTAAAAGGCAAAATGCAGCCGAAAGACGACTACATCCAGCTTGCATCGCTTTTCAAGCTGTTCGGAGATGGCACAAGAGTGCAGATCCTTCATGCTCTGGAACAGAGCGAGATGTGTGTATGCGACCTTGCGGTTCTGCTGGGCGTCACCAAATCGGCGATCTCTCACCAGCTGAAAGCACTCCGGCTTGCCGGACTGGTCAAATTCCGCAGAGAGGCCCAGATCGTGTATTATTCGCTGGCGGATGATCATGTAAAGGAGATCATCGACAAGGGATTTGAGCATTTAAGAGGATGATCGCGCAAGCGATTATCTTTTTGTCTTTTAAGTTGAGCGATTGAACAATTAAGAAAACGTAGTGGAGGTCAAAATGAAAAGAGTATTCATCCTGAAAGGTCTGGATTGTCCGAACTGCTCAGCAAAAATCGAGAAAGAAGTCGG
>ENA-UOJV01002567-UOJV01002567.1-human-gut-metagenome-genome-assembly--contig:-C82-NODE-2567-length-14397-cov-8.275694_pt1 | contig 14397 bp, 10 predicted proteins | sample MGYA00242356_ERZ723903 | MGnify/ENA metagenome assembly ERZ723903
TCATGCGTTATTGCGATGCAATAACGCAAATGGGAGGTGCAGGAACCTCAGGTTCCTGCCGGGGGTTGGGGCAGCGCCCCAAAGAAAGGTTTATACGTATGATTTCTGTTGACTTGAACTGTGACCTCGGCGAAAGCTTCGGCGCATATACCATCGGCATGGATGAAGCTGTCATCCCGCTGATTACCTCCGCCAACGTCGCCTGCGGCTACCACGCGGGCGATCCGCTCGTGATGGCGAAAACCATCTCGCGCTGCCGCGAGGCCGGCGTGCATATCGGAGCGCACCCCGGTTTCCCCGATCTGATGGGCTTTGGCCGCCGCAGCATGAACGTCTCCCCCGCCGAAGCGAAAGCCTACATTCAATATCAGCTCGGCGCGCTGGAAGCTTTCTGCCGTGCCGCGGGCGTGCAGATGCACCACGTCAAGCCGCACGGCGCGCTCTACAACATGGCGGCAAAGGATGAAAAGCTGGCGCGCGCCATCGTCGAGGGCATCTGCGAAGTGGACGACCGTCTCACCCTTTTGGCGCTCAGCGGAAGCGAAATGCTGCTTGCCGCCGAAAAGGCGGGACTGCGCGCCGCCAGCGAGGTCTTCGCTGACCGCGGCTATCAGGCTGACGGCACGCTTGTGCCCCGAAGCAAGCCCGGCGCAATGATTACCGATGAAACGCAGGCCATCGAGCGCGTCGTGCGCATGGTCACGGAGGGCGTTGTCACCGCCGTGGACGGCACGGACGTTCCCCTCCGCGCGGATTCCATCTGCGTTCATGGCGACGGCGAAAAGGCGCTGCTTTTCGTGCAGAAAATCCGCGCCGCGCTGGAAGCAAAAGGCGTTGCGCTGAAGGCGCTGTAATCTTCTATCCAATCAGCCCCGCAATCGGCTTTCGCCGAATCTGCGGGGCTGTTCTTTATCCGATTTTCTTTGGCCTGAACGTTTCTCCGTCAAACGCCCATATTTCTTCAAAACCGCATGCCCTGAGCAGTGCCTGGGCCTGCCCGAACGCGCAATCCACGGTATCGGTGCTGTGCGAATCGGAGGAAATGGTCACGCGGGCGCTGCTCCTTTTAAGCTGCTCCAACGCCCAACGGGATGGATACGGCGCGGTTCGCCAGCCGCGGCTGATGGCGCCGGTATTCACCTCGAAGATTTTGCCCGCCGAAACGAGCGCATCCATCGCGTCAAGCGCCGCCGCTCGATAGCGCGGGCTTGTTTCGTCAAAGAAGCGTTCCCTTTCGTCAAACTTGGTCAGCAGGTCAAAATGCCCGACGATCTGCGCGCGCGGCTCGTCGGCAACGCGTTTGAGCTGGCCGAAATAGCATTCTGCCGCGGCGTCGCTGTCGCCGTCAAAATGTTCCGCCAGAAAACAGCGCGTCGTCTCCGGGCTGTCGTCCACGGTGGGATAAGCCTCCGGGTCATCCCCCACGGGCAGGAAATGTGCCGAACCGATGGCGTAATCAAAGGGTTCGAGCCAGCCTGCATCGCTGAGCACATCCCATTCCACGCCCGCATACACGGCAATCTGTCCGGCATATTTCGCTTTGAGCCGCCGCATTTCATGCAGAAACGGCGCGACGTTCTCCGCCTTTGCCGCCCAGCCGTTCGCAAACGGAAGCGGGCTGTGGATGCTGATGCCCGCCGAATCCATTCCCGCCGCCAGACAGGCGCGGATCATTTCTTCCGGCGTATTTTTACCGTCGCAAAAAACGCTGTGCGCGTGCAGATTCTGCACCATCAATACCACATCCAGTTCTTGAACCAGTTCATCCGCGCCAGCCACTCGCGGGAGACCTCCAGCCCCGACGCATAGGGATAGAACGCGATAAACAGCGCCACGGCGGCCACGCCGAGCACAAGCATCAGCGCATGACTGAGCTTTTTGTTATGCCGTTCCAGATAGCGCAGCCCCTGCGCCGTCGCCAGAATGATAAACGGCACGCTGGCGAAGTAGTGATAGATAAACGTCAGGCGGCTGACCAGCACCCACGGCAGATACGCCGACAGGAAGCCCACCGCAATGACCGGCATCGCGCGGTCGTATGCGTCGTCCCGTCCGCGTGTGACGCGCAGCATCGGCAGAGCGTTGCGATATGCGCTGTACCCCAGCACAAAGAGGATGGCGACAAGGCCCGTCCACCAGACCGCCGGATTGCCGAACGCCATGATTGTGCTCGCCTTGCCCATTGCCGGGAAAGCCGCGCTGTAATACCACATCGGCTTGATGATCAGCGGCCACTCGTACCACGGCGAAGAGAAGTAATGCGTCGCAACGAGGTTCTTGTGATACTCGAACATCGTCACCTGCGCGTTCCAAATGCGCTCAAACGTCTTGAGGTTCAGCTTCACCTCGCCGTAAGCGCTCAGATACGGAATATAGCTCAGGCAGTAGATCGCCAGCGGCACAATTACGAAGAAGACCACGCACGCCGCCAGCGTCGCCGCGCCGTTTTGCACAAAACTGTCCGCCGCGCGCGCAAAGGCCGGATCTTCGTTCCGATACCGTTTCGCATAGACGCTCTGTTTATATAGCGTGATGAACCGCGAGAAGAAGAGCACCGCCAGCCCCACCGCGCCGTAACAGCCAATCCACTTGCTGGCGATCGCCAGCCCCATGAACACGCCAGAGAAGAACAGCGGCACGAGCGTTTTCCAAAGCTTCTGGTGATAAAAGCTCATCTGCATCCAGCGCGCCATGAACAGGAACATCACCATCATGAACAGCACCGGGAAGGAATCGATCGTCGCGATGCGCGTCTGCGTGAAGTGCATGCAGTCCGCCGTCAGCAGCAGGGCGCTCAGCGCCGCCCAGCGCGTGCGCTTCATCAGCTGCATCGCCAGCAGATAAATCGCCGGAATCATCAGGATGCCCGTCATCGTGCCCGCAAACCGCCAGGCAAACGGCGTCATGCCCATCAGGTCGATGCACCAGCTCATGAAGACCTTGCCCAGCGGCGGGTGCGTCGTTTCGTAGGTATACAGGCTGTGCGCATGTTCGTAACCCGTGCGCGCATGGTAGATTTCGTCAAAATACATGCTGTTTTCATACGTCGGCTTTTCGGGCACGGTGTCCTGCTCATCGATCAGCGTGTTCGGGTCGGCCGCGCGCCCCTCGATTGCGCCGCTCGACGTGATGGAAACCACGGGAATCACCCTGCCGTTTCCGTCAGCCGCCGCAACCTCCCAGAGCGCCGAGCCTGCGCCGTCAAACGTCAGGCGGATATAGCGCCCGTTGAGCGTCAGCATGCCGCCCGAAGCGCCTGCCACCACGCCGTCCGCGTTATAGGTGGGTTCGCGCAGCGCCAGCCACTTGAAGCACTCGCCGCGGTCAAAGAACGCGCCGATTTCCTCGGTGTAAGTCTCGCCATCCACAGAAGTCGAAACCGTGAACTGCGTATCGGAGATGCCGCCGTAATAATACAGGTGGAAATCCTCCTGATTCTCACCGAGATCAAGCACCACCGTTTCGCCCGCCGCCGTGGAGACATAGCCCGTCTGCGGCGCTTTCGTCACGCCGAGGTGGTAAAACGTCACAACGCCGTATACCAGCGTCAGCACGCCCATGATTGCAAAATCCCGCTTTTTCAGGTGCATGCGGTAATCCTGCGGATGCAGCAGCTCGTCGCGCTCGCGCTTTTCCGCCGCGCAGACCGTTTTTTCGCCGCTCTCCTTCGCCATATGAACGGGCTTGGCTCTGCGCCCCGGCAGGGTCAGCGGCCGAGCGCCCAGCGACAGGCGAACCGCCGTAAAGGCCGTCAGCCCCGCAGCTGCCAGCTGCACCGCGCCCAGCACATAACCCAGCCACGTGTTCGGCGCAATCAGATAGTCATAGGCCAGCACCACGCCAATGTTCACCGCCGAAGCCGCCGAAGCCAGCACGCCGGAAACCAGCAGACGGATATCCCCCGTCTCCACATACGCGAAGAAGAGCAGCGCCAGCGCAGGCAGAATGTAGCGCTCGTGCATCTTGGTCGTCAGCGCGAAAAGCAGCTGCATCGTCAGCGCGGCGGCAAGGAACAGATGGCTTCTGCCTTTTCCCATGAAATAAACCGCCATGCCCGCCGCGAAAGAGAGCGCCATCAATACCAGACCAATTTGGCCGTAGGTAATCCCACCGATGAGCGCCATGGATTCATCCACCCAGTTGCCACCCAGCAGGAACATCAGGTTGCCCGTCGAAAGCGTCGCGTGCGGATAGCCGGAGAGCGTCGCCGCGTATTTATCCACCAGCCACGTGAAGATATTCTCGCCCCATGCAAACGGAAGCACAACGGCCAGCGTCACCGCCACGCCGCCCAGCAGGCCGAAGCCGACAGATTTGCCGCGCTTCTCGTTCAGCCGCGTTTCCTTGAGCAGCGCAGCCACGCCCAGCGGCGCAAGCAGGCCTGCCTGCGGCTTGGCCAGCACCGCAAGCGCGAAAATCGGGATGGCGATATGCCATTTGCCCGCCTGCGCTTCAAGCAGCATCAGCACCAGCAGCAACGCCAGCACGGAATCGATCTGCCCCCAGCAGCTTGAAGTCACGATGAACGCAGGATTCAGCGCCAGCAGCGCAGCCACGCCCAGCGCCATACCCTCGCCCAGCCTCTTTTTGGCAAACGCAAAGCAGACCGCCGCCAGCGCGAGATCGCAGGCAATCGGCGCGAGCTTCATCCATCCCTGGAAGGCCATGCTTCCCGTGCCGAGACCAAGCAGCCGCCCCAGCAGGCCAAACAGCCACAGCACCAGCATATAGGCCGGCGGATAATCGCAGAAATAGCCTGCTTCATAGAAATTCGACGGGCCGCCCGCGGCCATCTTGCCTGCCCATGCGCCAAAACAGCCCATGTCCACGCCGTATCCCTCAACCGTGAACGCCAGCAATACGCGAATCGCCAGCGCGCCCAGCAGCACAGCCAGCAAACCCGCGCGCGCATTCAGCCTTTGATTCGTCAGGCCGCGAACCAGCGCCGCCGCCAGCGCCAGATAGACGACTGCCGCGCCGATGAGCAGCGGGATGCTCATGTCCCTGGCCGTTTTGGGTTCGCTCGTGTCGGTCTTTTTGCTCGGCGCGGGCGTGGCCAGATCGAGCACCGTCTCGCCGACAGGCACGGTTTCAACCTGCTCAAGGCGCACATCGGTGAACCACGCCTTGCCCGTGTTTTCCGAGCCATACCCGCCCAGACGCACCATGACCGTGACTTCCTTCTGCCCCTTGCCCGTGCGGCCGTAGAGAGTCAGCGTCTCCCACTGGCCATCCGTGTCGTGCAGATCGCGGCTTGTGCCGTAAATGCCGGAGAAAGACACGTTCGCGCCCTTCGTCCCTTCGCCGCATCCCTCGGCCATCACGCGCGCGGTCAGCTTGTAGGTCGTGTTCTCGCGGACGGCAACCGCCTGCTCAAAGCGCGCGTCGTTGCTCGCGGCATTTTCCACCAGCGCGGCGGTTGTGCCGTCCGCAAGCGTCACCGCTTCCAGATAGGACGCGCCCGCGCTCGTCACCCACATGCCGGTCTCCCAGCCCTTGGGCTGTCCGTCTTCCAAAATCGAAAAATCGCCGTTTGCAATCAGGTTGCCCGTCTGCGGCACAGCATCCTTTGCGCTGCCGGAAGACAGCGCAAACGATACTGCCGCGATGACGAGCAGCGCGAACAAAACGACGATCCAAGGTTTCTTTTTCATCTCATGAGCCTCCGGGATAAGTCAAAACATAGGCCCCCGATAGGGGAACGCGTCCTTGATATGCGTCAGCTTTGCGCCGCGGATTTCGATGACGTCAAAGCGGGCCTGCCGCTCCGTCAGATTGTTTTTCGCCATATAGAGCAGCGCGCCTTTGCATATTCTCTTTTGTTTGGCCGACGTCACAGCCTCGCGCCCGTAAGACGCGCTGCCCGTCCTCATCTTGACCTCGATAAAGACGATCACCCGCCCGTCCTGCGCAATCAGATCGATCTCCGCACCGGGAAATACCGCGTTTCGCGCAAGGATCTGGTAGCCTCGCTCCACAAGGTACTGCTCTGCGCGGACTTCGCCGAGTACGCCTGTACCATTTGAATCCATATACACTCCATCAGGCTGTTTTGTGTCTTCGGTTCCAAATACAAACCGCTTCATTTTATCTTTCATGGATTGCATAGCCATCCATGATGAGGAAGGTGCAGGGAACTCAGTTCCCCTTCCCCCTCAACCCTCGACAAAATGCCCGATGAACGAGCGGCGGTGAATCGGCGCCGGGCCGTATTGCTTCAGCGCGGCAATGTGCTCCGCCGTGCCGTATCCCTTGTTCTTCGCCAAACCATATTGCGGATACTGCGCGTCCAACTCGCGCATGATGCGGTCCCGCGTCACCTTCGCCAAAATGGAGGCCGCCGCAATCGAATAGCATAGCGCGTCGCCATGCACCAGCCCGCGCACTTCGCCCGGCACATCCAGCTTTGTAATCGCGTCCACCAGAAATAAATCGCAGGGCGCGTCCTTCGCCGCAAGCGCCATCGCGTTCTTCGTCGCATTCAAAATGTTCACCCGGTCGATCTCCTCCGGCGACGCGAGAATCACCTTCGCATAGACCGCAGTTTCCATAATCTGATCGTAGAGCGCTTCGCGGCGCTTTTCCGTCAGCTTTTTGCTGTCGTCCACATATAAAAGCAGCGGTTCGGGCGGCATCACGACGCACGCTGCCGCAACCGGGCCGCACAGCGGCCCGCTCCCCGCGTCGTCAATGCCCGCGAAGGCGCGCCCCGACGACCAAATGGCTATATCCGTCTGCGTGATTTCTTCCAAACGGGCATTCCAATCCTTTTTCACGGCTGCGCCTCCGTATTCTGCGGCTTTGCAGGCGCTTTTTGCAGCGTGATGCGTCCCAGCTTGCCCGCGCGGAATTCATCCAGAATGACTGCCGCACCACGGTCCGTGTCGCATACGCCGCCGGGGAGCAGCCAGCCACGCCCGCGGCATGCCTCCTCCAGCAGCGGCACGCCGTGCAGGGTATGATCCTTGAGCTTGAAGCGGGTTGCCAGCGCGTCGGCATGATCCTCCATCAGGCGTTCCATCAGGCGGATGGCGAGCATCTGCTGATCCATGATGTTATCGTTAATCGTGCCGACGAACGCCAAGGCGCGCGCGTCCTGCTGGTCGCTGAGATTCGGCCAGAGCAGGCCGGGGGTATCCAGCAATTCCAGATACGGCGTAATGCGCACCCACTGGTTGCTGCGGGTCACGCCGGGACGATCGCCCGTTCGCGCGATGGCCGCGCCGTTGATTCGGTTCGTGAACGTGGATTTGCCGACGTTCGGCACGCCGACGATCATCACGCGCACGGTTTTTTTCACGCCCTTCGCGGCCATTTTGGCCACCGCGTCGGCGCTGGCCTTTTCAATGCGGGCGACGATATCCTTCGCCTTGCCGCGGATGCTGTCAAAGCTCATGCAGTCGATGCCCTGCGCGCGGAAATAACCGAGCCAGGCGCGGGTTTCGCGCTCTTCCGCAAGATCGGCCTTACCGAGCACAAGCAGATGACGCCTATTTTTGATCATATCGGCCAAATCCGGATTCCGGCTGGCGCGGGGAATGCGCGCGTCGCAAAGCTCGACGACCACATCGACGCGGCTGAGCTGGTCGGCAAGCGCGCGCTTGGCCCGTGCCATATGGCCGGGATACCAGTTAATCTTTTTTTCATCGGCGCGGAGCATCACGTCTTCGTTCATAGTACCTCCTTGGGGCTACCGCCCCAAACCCTGTCTGAGGGACAAGTCCCTCAGACTCCCCTCTTCGCTTCGCGCCTGTCCAATTTCTTTTGGCGCGTATAATTATAGAAAAAGACCGTCGGACGCAACGTCCGGCGGTCTTAACAGCACAATTACTTCTCCTTAATCTTGGCGGCCTTGCCGGACAGATTACGCAGATAGTAGAGCTTCGCACGACGGACTTTGCCGCGACGGAGCACCGTAATCTTATCAAGACGCGGGGAATGCAGCGGGAAGGTACGCTCCACGCCAATGCCGTAGGAAACACGGCGGAGGGTGAAGGTCTCACGGATGCTGCCGTTGCGCTTCGCGATGCAGATGCCCTCGAAGGCCTGCAGGCGCTCGCGATCGCCCTCAACAACCTTAACCATGACACGCAGGGTATCGCCCACGTTGAACTTGGGAAGGTCTTTCTTGAGCTGCTCGCTCTCAATTGCACGGATGATTTCGCTCATCGGTCAGTTTCTCCTTTCGTCAGGCGTTCATGCGTAACGCGACTTTGTTCGCAGCGGAGCGCCCGTTCATACAAAGAAGATTATAACACGGTCAGTCTCTGTTTTGCAAGAGAAATTTTCGTTTTCGGCAAAGAAATCCGGTTTTTCTGCGCGTCACATGGCCTCCATGGCCGCCTGTACGAGCCGCAGCGCGTCTTTGGGCGCGCACTCGCCGCCGAGCACGGCTTCAACTGCTTCGCACATCAGCCTGCGCAGCGTCATCCCCTTCTGCGTCGCGTCGATTTCGGGCAGCCAGACCGCGTCGTCCTGCCAGATGCCGCGGCCGCCAAGCGCCATCTGCGTCTGTGCGTCCTCATGCCAAAAAGCAATCGCCCGCATAGCCAATTCGCGTTTGGCATTGTCCGTTCCGGCGGCAACGCATGCGCCCGTCAGCTCAAACGAACGGATGACAAAACCCGTAGACGACGGATATGGCATTTCGACGATTTCAACGCCGTTTTTCTCCAGCTCGCGGGCATACAGCCCGCTGTATGCTGACTGCCAATCCATGAAGATGGCCGTCTCCCCGTTCAAAAAATGCGTCAGCGCCTCATCCCGGCTCTCCGCTCTGGCAATCAGCCCGCCTTTCACGCGGTCTTGCAGCCATTCCAGCGCCGCGCGCACGTTGACGTGCTCTGCCTGCGCACATTCGCCTTTTTCATCCAGCCATGCGCCGCCGTATAGCGCTTGCAGCATCGCTTCGAGCGCGCCGCTGTTTTCCGGCTCGGCAGGCCAAATCTCCAGCGCAGGATGGTCTGCCAGCGCAAATTCTTCCAAAATCTGATCAAACTCCATCGGATACCAGAGCGGGTGTTCGATGGGATTGGTCATGCTGTCCAACCGTCGCTTTTCCATCAGCCGCCGATTGACCGCCATCTGCCGATGGCGCGCGACAAGGGGCAGCATGAACAGCGATTCATCCTGCACACATGCGCCAAGCACTTGTTCGTCGATGCGGTCGGCATCCGTCACCCGCCCGTCCAGTGCGGCAAAAAGTCCGTCGCTCACCCATAAATTCGCTTCGCCCGGTGCGCAGACGACGATTTCCGGTACGTCGTCCGCGAGAATCAGCGCGCGAAGATCGCTTTCTTCGTCTTCGGCCTGTCGGCAATTCCACTGGGCCTGCGGAAACGCCCGCCGTGTCAGCTCCATCAGCCGTTCGGCTGTCTCTCGTTCCATCGCATTCGCCGTGAAATACACATCCATCTGCACCTGAGCCAGCGCCCCTGCGCCCGCCATCATGCCGCCTATCGCCAGCAGAATCGCCGCTAAGACCTTTTTCACACGCGTCCCCTCCCCCGTCGTCATGCTTCATATATACACATGACAGGGAGAAAAAAGAACGGCGGCGCTTTCGCGCCGCCGCATATGAGCGATTCAATTACTCAGCGGGGATGAAGTCCGGGAGTTCGCCAGTGGAGACGACGATGCCGGAGATGTAGCCGAAGCCGCAAGCGTCAGCATCCGCGTTGGAGCCCAGACGGTTGGTGCCATGCACGCCGCCGGTGACTTCGCCAGCCGCGTAGAGGCCGTCGATCGGCTGACCGTAGATGTCGATGACGCGGGTCATGGTGTCGATGACCAGGCCGCCCATGGTGTGGTGGACGGACGGGAACTGCGGCAGCGCGTAGTACGGGCCATCCTCGATCTTGACCATGGTGGAAGCCATGACCTTGCCGAAGTCGAGATCCTCGCCATTGTCGATGTAGCCATTGTGCTTCTCGATGGTCGCCTTCAGGTTCTCGCCGGTGACGGTCGGATACAGACCCTTCACTTCGAAGCCGTTGATCTTCTCAGCCAGCTCGTCGAGGGTATCCGCCTTCAGGATACGGCCGTCAGCGATGCCCGCTTCAATTTCTTCGTCACGGACGTATCCGGCGACAACCGGTTCGGTGAAGATGGCGTAGGTGGAAACGAAACCGGTGTTGACGGCAGCGTTCGCGCAAACGTCGCGGCGGTCGCCTTCGTTGACGTAACGGTTGCCGTTGTAGTCAACATAGATGACGCCGTAGGACGGGCCGGTGAACGGCCACACCGCGTACTTATCCAGAACGCCGGTGTTCGGGTCAGCCCACGGATAACGCTGGATGTTGCTCATCTGAGTGGTATTCGCGCCGATCGCCTGCGCAAGGTAGATGCCTTCGCCGGTGGACGCGGCCTTGATGTTGGTGGTCGGCAGATCCGCGGTCAGGTACGGAACCTGGGTCTCGCGCATCTCGACGTTGGAGGAGAAGCCGCCGGTCGCCATGATGACGCCCTTCTTGGCCTCGATGGTCTTGTAGCCGTCAGCAGTCGCGACACGGATACCGACAACGCGGTTCGCTTCGTCGCGGGTGCGGTAGATCTCAACCAGCTTGGTTTCCAGCTCGATGGTCGCGCTGGTTTCCTTCAGCATCTTGAGCTGCAGGTTGGTGATGTCAGAACCGACCTGGTTCTCGGTGACGTAGGTGCGGTAGCCGTAGTGTCCGCCCGGACGAGCCAGCGTATCGCGGATCTGGAGGCCGTTGTCCAGCAGCAGATCAAAGTAGACCGGGGAAGCGTAAACCATCTCGCGCACCAGCGCCGGGTTGCTCATGTTGTCGCCGCCCTTGATGGTGTCTTCGATGTGCTTCTCGGCGGTGTCCGGCTCAAGGCCCAGCTTCTGCTGGAGCTCGGCGGCACGCTCGGAGGTGTAAGCGGCGTACTGGCCGCCGTTGATGGCGCTGTTGCCGCCGGTGGTGGAGAGCTTCTCAACCAGCACGACGCTGCTGCCAGCCTTCTCCGCAGAGTAAGCCGCCGCAAGGCCCGCGAAACCGCCGCCGACGACGACGACATCATAGCTCTCGTCCCACTGCTCCGGCACTTCGACGGAGCCCATGGTCGGGAAGTAATCCGGCGCGACAGATTCTTTCGCCTCAACCGGCTTCTTGAAATCTTCAACGTTCGCGCCGGCTTCGGTCAGGGCCGCTTCGACGGCCTTGAGGATGCCTTCGGAAGTACGGGTCGCGCCGCTGACCGTATCAACCGCCAGGGACTGCGCTTCCAGAATCGCGGCGGGCATCTTTTCCAGCGCCGGCCAGCCGGGAGCGGTTTCGTTGTAAGCCGTAACCTTGATGTCCTCGATCTTGTCTTCGGACACGGTGACGTCAACCGTCAGGCCATCATACATGCCGCGGGTGACCTCGGTGTAGGTGCCGGGCTTCATGCCTTCGGCCATCGCGGCCGTGAAGCAGGAGGAAGCCAGCAGGCAGACGCTTGCAAGAGAGGCGATCCATTTCTTGTTCATTCTTCTTTTTTCTCCTTTCCTACGTTTCGCACGTTCGGAATTTCCTTGACATCATTGTACACGATTTTATACGTTTGAACACTCGAAAGGAAGAAATGAACCATTCGAAAAACAGAAATTTAACGAATCATCTGACGTCTTGTTCTTTCATCCCGCTGCAAAGTCAAAAATAGATTGGAGGGCGAAATTCACCGGCAGGCACGGGCAGCCGTTCATTTTTCCTATATATAAGAAAAAGCGCCGTTTCGGATCGGGATGCTCTGCCTTCCGATCTGAAACGACTTCTTTCTGTCGGGCTTCTTTATGCCTTCCCCTCCGGCCTTGTGATACACCCAGTCGTGTCTTTTTTGACACGCTCGTCGGCGTATACCGCGCTGCTCCGTGCCAGCGCGCGGGCAGTGTGTTTGAGCGTTTCATAATTTTTATAGACCATGTTCTCCCATGCCCAAATGGGTTCTTCGTCCATGTCCAGCTTCACCAGCCCGTAGGCATCGTGATAGTGCTGCGCGGCGCAGTGCGGCGCGAGCGTCATCGCGCCCTCTTTGCGCACCTGCTCCACGACCAGCTGCACGCCGCCCAAAAACGTCGTCTTCCCCAAATGCACGCCCATTTTCGCCAGCATCGGCAGAAATTCGCTGACAAAGCAGCAGGTATCGTGTGGATACATGAACTGCATGCCCTCCAGCGCGTCGTATTTCAGCCCCTTCTTCTGCGCCAGCGGGTGATCCCACGAGACCATCATATACACCGGCTCGCGATACAGCGGCACGACCCTCAGCCCGCTGACCGCGCCGGGGCGCGTCGTATAAAAGAAGCCGATATCCAGCATATCCGACCGGATCAGCGCCGGAACGCCCGCGTTGTGCGTCATCATCATGTTCAGCCGCGTTTCCCCGTGCGCCGTATGAAACTGTTCAAACAGCGGAATCAGGCTGTTGCCGATGTTGATTTCGCATCCGCCGACGGTGATGCTGCCCTCCAGCTTTTCCGCCGGACAAACGCTGTCCAGCGCCAGATAATAGTGTTCCACCATGCGGTTGGCATGCACCAGAAACGCTTCGCCCTGCGGGGTGAGCGCCATCTGGCGGCCCGTTTTGCGGAAAAGCGGCGCGCCGACCTCCTGTTCGAGCATCTGAATATGCTTAAACAGCGTGCTGGGGGCGTATTGCAGCTGTTCCGCCGCCTTTTGATAGTTAAGCGTCTGGGAAAGCGTGATCATGGTCAAAAGCTGCTTGGTATCCATGGCTGTCCTATCCTTTTGCATTCGTTAAGAATCTATCTATATTCTACCCTTCCTTGCTCTAAAATGCAACCATAAAGTGCCGAAAGGTCAGCCCTCTTTCCATAAGCAAAAACGAGTACGCATTTTTTTGCGTGCTCGTTTTATGTTTCATTTACTTTTTACGCTTGAGCATGAAACCGGCCGCAGCGGAAACCGCCAGCACCGCGCTCCAAAGCAGAACGGGGCTTTCGTCGCCTGTCTTCGGCAGGTTTTCCGCGCTGGGGAGCTTTTCCCACTCCGCCGTGAGCGTCATATCTTCCGTGACGGTGATCGTTTCGCCCGCGTGGTACATCTTCTCGCCGTCCTTCCAGCCGACGAAGGTATAGCCGGTTCGCGGTTCTTCGCCAAGCGTCACATTTTGGCCGTAAGCCGCCGTTTCCGTCCGCGTTTTGCCGTTCAGCAGAACGTATGTGACCGTGAACGACCGGGTATCCCAAACAGCCGTGAGCGTCTTGTCCTCCGTGACGGTGATCGTTTCGCCCGCGTGGTACATCTTCTCGCCGTCCTTCCAGCCGACGAAGGTATAGCCGGTTCGCGGTTCTTCGCCAAGCGTCACATTTTGGCCGTAAGCCGCCGTTTCCGTCCGCGTTTTGCCGTTCAGCAGAACGTATGTGACCGTGAACGACCGGGTATCCCAAACAGCCGTGAGCGTCTTGTCCTCCGTGACGGTGATCGTTTCGCCCGCGTGGTACATCTTCTCGCCGTCCTTCCAGCCGACGAAGGTATAGCCGGTTCGCGGTTCTTCGCCAAGCGTCACATTTTGGCCGTAAGCCGCCGTTTCCGTCCGCGTTTTGCCGTCCAGCAGGACGTATGTAACCGTGAACGTCCGGGCTTCCCAAACAGCCGTGAGTTTCATATCTTCATTGACGGTGATGTTGACTTTTCCGTCAGCTCCGGCCGGATAGCTGTTCCCCTTCTCGTCCTTCCAGCCCGTGAAAAGATGCCCTTCCTTTGTGGGCGCTTCGAGGGTGACGGTCTTGCCCTTTTCCACCGTTTGGCTGCCGCTTCCGCCTACGCCGCCGTTCGCGTCGATTTCGATGCGCACCAGGATTGTTTTATACGAAGCGACGAGCGACAATCCGCCTGTCAGCTCCCCGCTTACATCCACCCCTACGCCGTTTTCAGAGGGCGTATATGGCGGGTTGTCGTTATACCAGCCGTCGATTTCTATGCCGCTGTCGCGATAGGTCGCGTTCATGTTCGCGGCGTTGGGCAGTTTGATTGAGGTATTACCATTATACAGAAAAACATCTGCGCCTTGTCCGCCTGCCGTATTGTTGTAAATCCGGTTTGATCCGGCGGAAACATCCATCGACCCATTTTCCAACTTAATACCGCCGCCGACACCGCCGGTTGCATACGCTTCATTGCCAATAACCGTCCAGTTTGTTATTGGTTTTTCAAACGTTGTTTTGCCGATCAGCGCCACACCGCCGCCATGTGCTGCTTTGTTGTTTTCGATTCTGCCGCCGGTGATTTTGATGGTTGAATGATTTGCATATAAACCGCCGCCATTACCTGTATCTAACGTAATACATCCGCTGATTATGCCGCCGCTGATTCTGACGGTTGAACGATCCACAAACAAACCGCCGCCCGCACCTACCGTACATCCGCTGATTGTGCCGCCGCTGATGGTGAT
>ENA-UOJV01002571-UOJV01002571.1-human-gut-metagenome-genome-assembly--contig:-C82-NODE-2571-length-14381-cov-47.909256_pt1 | contig 14381 bp, 11 predicted proteins | sample MGYA00242356_ERZ723903 | MGnify/ENA metagenome assembly ERZ723903
TTGTTTAATTTACAAGGTGCACGCTCCATTCGCGGAACAGGTGTTATCTTAACACTATAGTTTCGAATTGTCAACACCTTTTTTCAATTTTTTCAGAATTATTTTCTGGTGTCCTTTTTCACTCTTCATGAAGACAAATCCGGAACAGGATGTTATAATAAGGTATTCTTTATTCTTCCATCGGCAGGGGGTGTATTTGCTTGCAATTCCGCCGCATAACAGCAACCTTCGGAAAGCTCGACCGCCGCGCGCTGACATTTGAAAAGGGGCTCAATATCATCGAAGCACCGAATGAGTCCGGCAAGTCCACCCTGCTTGCCTTTCTGCGCGTGATGCTCTACGGTTTCCCGGCGCGCGAGCGCGGCGCGTTTGCCGACAAAAACCGCTATGCCCCCTGGTCGCTTGCGCCCATGCAGGGCACGCTGGAGCTCATCTGCCGCGCGGGTGATCTCACACTCACGCGCGACACGCTTCGTGCGGGCGACCCGATGGGCCGTTTTTCCGCCGTCTACACCGGCAGCGGCGAAGCCGTCCCCTCCCTCACTGCCGAGGACGCCGGCGAGCAGCTGCTCGGCGTACCGCGCGAGGTCTACGAGCGCAGCGCGTTCATTCGCCAGAGCAGCCTGGCGGTCGACGCAAGCGCCGAGCTCGAGCGCCGCATCGCCGCACTCCTCACGACCGGCGAGGAGCACGCATCCTGCACCGACGCCATCAAGTCACTCAAAAAGCAGCTCAACGCGCGCAAATATAATAAGTCCGGCCGCATCCCCGCGCTGGAGGCCGAGATCGTCGAATTGACGCGCTCTCTCGACGAGCTGGCGCAGCTCGACGCACGCAAGCAGGAAGCAGAAGCCGCGCTTTCTGCCCTTGGCAGCGAAGAGGACGCGCTTCGCGCCGCACTCCGTGCGCACGATATCTGCGATGCGCAGGAGCAGCTCGCAGCCCTCTCCCGTGCCAAAGCCGCCGCGGAGAATGCCGCCCGCCAAGCCGAGCTTGCAGCACGCACCCTCCGGCTGAACGCTTGCCCGCCGCGCGAGGTCCTTGCGCAGGGCCGCGCCGCATGGGACGGTTTAAAGGGCCGCAAGTCTGAGATCGACCGGGCCGAGCTCCGCTGCGAGGAGGCCGAGACCGCCCTGCGCCGGTTTGACGCGCAGCACGCCGCTCCGTCCCTCTCCCCCTTCTATTATATAGGTCTTGCACTCGGCGCTCTGTCCGCACTGGCGCTGATCGCCTGCACCGTCTTGCAAACGCCGCCGCTCTATGATATCGTACTGGGCATAGCCGCGATCGTCGGCGCCGCTGCCGCCGCCCTGCTCCGTGTGCGCCGACGCAAAGCCTTTACCGCGTATGGCACGCTCCGCAGGCAACTGCTTGACGCGCTCAACAGCGCCGCTTCCGCAAAGGAGGCGCTGCTCGCTTCCTACGATTCGTCTGCCGCCGCGCTGCTCGCGCTCATTCCGGCAGGCAGTCTCTCCCGTGTGAGCGCATATATCACCGACGCGCTCGCGCAGTATGACGCGCTCGACGCCCTCAGCCGCAAAGCGGACGAAGCGCGCGCAAGGTATGAGCTCCTCTGCGCGCAGCGTCCGGCGACGCCAATGCCCGACACGCCCGTTGCCCGTCCCACGCGCTCCCGTGCAGCGCTTCGGGATGCGCTCACGGAGCTTTCCGAGCAGCGCCGCGCCCTGCAAAGTGAGCTCGACCAAGCCGCAGGCCTCCGCCGTGCCGTCGGCGAACGCGAAACGCTTGAAGCGCAGCTCGCGCAAAAGCACGAGGCGCTTTCCAAGGCGCAGGCGGAATACGATGCCATCGCCCTTGCAATGGACGCCCTGCAAAGCGCCAACACCGCACTGCAAAGCCGCTTTTCCCCCGCGCTCAGCCGCCGCGCGGGTGAGCTCTTCTCCCGTCTGACGGGCGGCAGATACGAAAGCGTCCTGCTCGACCGCGATTTCGGCGCGCAGGCCGGTGAAACAGGCGCGGCCGTTGCGCACGACGCGCACTGCCTGAGTCTCGGCGCGCTCGACCAGCTCTATCTTGCCGTGCGCCTCGCCATCTGCGAGACCGTTTTGCCCGCGGACGACCCCATCCCCCTCGTGCTGGATGACGCGCTCGTCCGCTTTGACGACGACCGCTGCCGCGCCGCGCTCGAGCTATTATATGAAGAGAGCCAAGCACACCAGATCCTGCTCTTCACCTGTCAGCACCGTGAAGCCGCGTACCTCTCCGGGCGCAACGGCATCACGTTCCTCAGTCTGTAACCTACTTTGTTAAAAGGAGAACACCTCATGTCCACATTGCAAGCCCTGCTCCTCCCCAGCGACTTCATCGGTCTATGCGAACTGTTCCTGCTCTACATCGCTTATAGCGTACTCGGCTGGTGCGGCGAAATGCTGTACTGCTCCATCCCCAAGGGCCATATCTGCGAAAAGAGAGGCTTTCTCAACGGCTTCCTCTGCCCCATTTATGGTCACGGCGCACTGCTCGTGCTCTACTGTCTGCACGGCGGCTTCAAGAATCCGGTGCTGACGTTCATCTTCGGTGCCATCGTCACATCGGTCCTCGAATACTTCACAAGCTGGGTCATGGAAAAGCTCTTCCATATGCGCTGGTGGGACTACTCCCATTATAAGTTTCAGATCAACGGCCGCGTCTGTCTTTTGAACTCCGCGTGCTTCGGCCTTGCGAGCGTTCTTTTGTGCCATGTTGTGCAGCCGTGGCTCTGGGCGCACATCACCGGTCTCGGCGCGGCCATCACCGTGCCGCTCGCCTCGTTCATCTTCGGCATTTACCTCATGGATACGATTCTCTCCTTCCGCAGTGCCTTCCAGCTCAGCTCTCAGATGGGCAAGCTGCGCGAGCTGCAAGCCGAGCTCAAGGACTACGTTGCCGAAAAGCGCGAGGAAAATCAGGAACGCAAGGCAGAGCGCCGTGCCGAGGTGCGCGAGCGTGCCCGCGCCCTGCGCGACAGCGCCGATATCTTCGAGCGCCGCCTGCTCCACTCCCACCCCGAGATCCGCAAGTCGCGCGAGGACCTGCTCGCCGCCATCCGCGCCCGCCTGAACGAGAGCGAGGCCGAGACCAGAAAAGCGGCCGATGAGCTCTTCGGCGATGAGCACAAGGCATGATTTGTCAGGCCGCGCGCGGTTGACTTCCGCGCGCGGCTGGTATACACTGTTGCAAAATCCACCCGGCAAAGGAGATCATACAAACTATGAGCGAATGCACCCATAATTGCTCCACCTGCGGCGAGAGCTGCGCGGAGCGCGCGACGCCGCAGTCCCTGCGCAAGGCGCCGCATCCGGAGAGCCGCATCGGAAAGGTGTTCGGCGTCGTTTCCGGCAAGGGCGGCGTGGGCAAGTCGATGGTCACAAGCCAGCTTGCCGTCACCATGCACCGCCGCGGCTTCAAGGTCGGCGTCATGGACGCCGATATCACGGGTCCCTCTATCCCCAAGGCCTTCGGCGTGCACGACAAGGCCACCGGCTCGCAGACAGGGCTTTATCCCTGCGCCAGCCGCACAGGTGTGGAGCTGATGTCCATCAACCTGCTGCTCGAGGACGAGACCGATCCCGTCATCTGGCGCGGCCCCGTCATCGGCGGCGTTGTCCAGCAGTTCTGGACGGACGTGGTCTGGGACGTCGACTACCTCTTTGTCGATATGCCCCCCGGCACGGGCGACGTGCCGCTGAGCGTCTTCCAGTCCGTCCCGCTCGACGGCATCGTCATTGTCACCTCCCCGCAGGACCTCGTCTCCATGGTCGTGGAAAAGGCCGTGAAGATGGCCGAAAAAATGGATATCCCCATCGTCGGCCTTGTGGAGAACATGAGCTATGTTTCCTGCCCCGACTGCGGCAGAAAGATCTACCTCTTCGGCGAGGGCAAGAGCGAAGAGGCCGCCAGGCGCCATTCTCTTCCCCTGCTCGCTCAAATGCCCATCGACCCCGCGCTCGCCGCGCTCACGGACGATGGTCGCATTGAGGACTTTTCGGGCTCCTGGCTCGATCCCGTCGCCGATGCGCTTGAAAAAACGGAAAAGCGCGCCGAATAACGCCGGCGCAGCAAAAAATCGCACCTCATATGAGGTGCGATTTTTAATATCCTGTTTTGCCTTAGTCGTTGGAATAGTTGTCGAAGTAGCCCTGGATGTAGACGATGGGCGTGCCCTTGTCTCCGCTGCCGCTCGTCAGGTCGCACAGCGAGCCGATCAGGTCGGTCAGGCGGCGGGGCGTCGTGCCCTCGGACACCATGTTGCCGACGAGACTCTCGTCCGTCTTCTCGCGGATGCGCTCCTCGATGGCCGCCTTGAGCGCCTCGCCCTTGAGATCGCCGAAGTCATTGTCGGCAAGGTACTTGAGCTTCAGCTCGTTCGGCGTACCGACAAGGCCCTTGGTGTAGCCCGGGGAAACAACGGGGTCGGCGAGCTCCCAGATCTTGCCGACGGGGTCCTTGAACGCGCCGTCGCCGTAGACCATGGCCTCAATGCGCTTGCCGCTGGCCTTGCTCAGGCGCTCGCTCAGCTCCTCGGCAACGGCCATGCAGTCGCGCGGGAAGAGCTTGACCGTCTCCTCGGTCGCCTTGTTGGAGCCGAGCAGACCGTACTCCGCGTTGTAGCCGCTGCCGTCGACGCTCTTGTTGAGCAGATCGTCCAGGCCGAGCACCACGCGGGCGCCGCCCTCCTTGAGCAGGCGCTTGCTGCGCGCGCGGGTGTGGATATCGCAGGTGATGACGGCGTCGGTGTAGTCCAGCAGCGTCTGCACGCGGTTGCCGAAGATGACCTCGACCTCCGCGCCCGCGTCCTTGATGATACCGGAGTAAAAGTCAATGTAGTCAACGCCCGTGAAGGGGTGCACCGCCGCGCCGAACTTTTCGCGGAACTGCGCAAGCGTCAGCACATCGCGGTAGGGGTCCACGCCCGCGGCGTCGAGCTTGTCCCAGTCGACAAGGCCGTTGCCGACCTCGTCGGAGGGGTAGGAGAGCAGCAGCACGATCTTCTTGCAGCCCATGGCCATGCCGCGCAGCAGAAGCGAGAAGCGGTTGCGGCTCAGGATGGGGAACGCAACGCCCACGGTGCCGCCGCCGGTCTTTTCGCGCACATCCTTGGCGATCTGGTCGAGCGTGGCGTAGTTGCCCTGCGCACGCGCCACAACGGATTCCGTCACAGCGACCACGTCGCGGTCATGCGGCTCGATGCCCGCCTCCTTCCACGCTTCCATCACGGAAGCGGCGGCGACCTCAGCAATGTTATCTCCCTCGCGGATGATGGGTGCGCGCACGCCGCGCGCAACAGTTCCGATCGTTCTCATAGCTATCTCTCCTTCAAATCAGACAGGTTGGTCAAAGAGCCGGCTCCGGCTCTTGCAAGTCATACAGTTCTGTATTATAATCACCGCAAAGGAATAAGTAAAGCATCGTTTTTTGATAATAACTATCGTCTATTCTTATGTCAGGAGGTCCCTTCGATGGTCAAGCTGGAGCTCTACCGCGTGTTTCGCGAGGTCGCCGAGGTCGGCAACATCTCCCTCGCCGCCGAAAATCTCTATTTTTCGCAGTCCGCCGTCAGCCAGAGCGTCAAGCAGCTCGAGCAGCAGCTCGGCACGCGTCTTTTCCTGCGCTCGCCGCGCGGCGTCTCCCTCACGGAGGACGGACGTCTCCTCTTTGAATATGTGCGCAGCGCCATGGGCCTTTTGGAAACGGGCGAGGATAAGCTGCAGCAGTCACGCACGCTTCAGGCCGGCACGCTCGTCATCGGCGCGAGCGATACCGTGACGAGTCAGTTCCTGCTGCCGTATCTCGACGCGTTTCACCGCAGCTATCCCAATATCCACATCCGCATCATCAGCGGCCGCAGCTACAAGGTGCTGGGCCTTCTCCGCGCGGGAAAGGTCGATATCGCCTTCGCCAGCGCGCCCGGCGACGCGGACGACTTAGAGCACGTCCCCTGCCTCCGAACGCACACCTGCTTTGTCGCCGCGCCGGACTACCCCTGCGATTTCAGCCGCGCCTACACGCCGGAGGAAATCGCCGCCTTTCCGCTCATCCTGCTCGAGCGCAAGGCCTCCTCGCGCACGTACCTCGAAAAATACTTTCTGCAAAGCGGCGTGAAGCTCACGCCCGAGATCGAGCTTGGCGCGCGCAGCCTTCTGGTCGACCTTGCAAAGATTGGCTTCGGCGTCGCGGGCGTCACGCGGGAATTTGTCCAAAGCGAGCTGGCACGCGGCGAGATCCGCGCGCTTTCGACCTCCTTTGCCATCCCGCCGCGCAGCGTGGACCTGTGTATGCTGCGCAACGTGCCGCACAGCGCCGCCACGCAGCGCTTTGCGCAGGATCTGCTCGAAAAAATGCAGGCCGGCGCCCCCTCCGATTAGTTTTTGCGGCCCCGCCTTTCCTTTGCGCGGCGGTTTGCTCCGTTTTCTTCATTTTTCGCCAGTCGTTTTTTTAATTATTAAATTAACGAAAGTTTATCATCAATTTGCATAATCTTTTCATAAAATCTTTGGCGCTTTTGGAGCCGCCGTATCGCTTGACTTCTTTCCGCCCTCATGTTACGCTTTTAATGCTGAAACAAACGAATATCTACCAATGACGCCTTCGGAATCAACGCAAACCGGGGGCCGAGGAAACTCTGGAGAACTCATTGAATTGAGTGCCGAAGGTGCAAGACCGTAAGGGTCGAATCTCTCAGGCAAAGGGACAGAGAAAACCGGCATTGTCGACGCGCCGCTTTTCGTCCCCCGCTCGACAAAATGTCCTCTCCGGAGTTGCTGATCTTCGTATCGGCAACTTCTTTGTTTTTTAGGAGAGAGAGCTATGTTTGAATCGATCGAAAATGCGTTGTATCCCATTGTATGTGATATCAACACCTACCTCAGCAACTACATCCTTGTGTTCCTGCTGCTCGGCATTGGTTTCTGGTACTCCATCAAGACCCGCTTCGTCCAGATCCGCTGCTTCAAGGAGGGCTGGAACAGCGTGTTCGGCAATCTGTCGCTGCGCGGCAAGAAGCAGGACAGCGGCATGAGCTCGTTCCAGGCGCTTGCCACCGCCATCGCCGCCCAGGTCGGCACGGGCAACATCGTCGGCGCGTCCGGCGCGATCCTCACCGGCGGCCCCGGCGCCATCTTCTGGATGTGGCTGATTGCCTTCTTCGGTATGGCCACCATCTATGCTGAGGCAACGCTCGCCCAGGAGACCCGCATCGTCGAAAAGGACGGCAACATCAAGGGCGGCCCCGTCTATTACATCACCACGGCCTTCAAGGGCGGCCTCGGCAAGTTCCTCGCCGGCTTCTTCGCCATCGCCATCACGCTGGCGCTCGGCTTCTTCGGCTGCATGGTGCAGTCCAACTCCATCGGCTCGACGATGCAGACCGCCTTCGGTGTCCCGTCCTGGATCGTCGGTCTCGTGCTCGTCGCCATCTGCGGCTTCATCTTCATCGGCGGCGTGCAGCGCCTCGCTTCCGTCACCGAGAAGGTCGTCCCCATCATGGCTGCGATCTTCCTGCTCGGCGGCCTCGTCGTTCTGATCTTCCGCATCAAGTATGTCCCCGCGACCTTCGGCATGATCTTCAAGTATGCCTTCGCTCCGCAGGCCATCATCGGCGGCGGCTTCGGCTATGCCATCAAGACCGCCATTTCTCAGGGTGCAAAGCGCGGCCTGTTCTCCAATGAGGCCGGTATGGGTTCTACCCCCCACGCCCACGCGCTCGCGAACGTCAAGTGCCCGCACGATCAGGGCGTCGTCGCCATGATTGGCGTGTTCATCGACACCTTCGTCGTCCTGACCCTCAACGCGCTCGTCATCATCTCCACCCTCTACACTGAGGGCGGTCCCCTCCACGAATGCGGTGCTGCCGCCGCGTCCACCACGCTCGGCAAGGCCAACCTCGCCCAGACCGCGTTTGGCGTTGTCTTCGGTGAGACCGCGGGCAATATGTTCGTCGCGGTGTGCCTGTTCTTCTTTGCCTTCTCCACCATCCTCGGCTGGAATCTCTTCGGCAAGATCAACGTCGCCTACCTCTTCGGCAAGAAGAGCGTCATCGTCTACACCATCCTCGCGCTCATCTTCATCTTCCTTGGCACGATGATGGCCAACGACCTCGTCTGGGAGCTGAGCGATATGTTCAACAACCTCATGGTCATCCCCAACGTCATCGCCCTCTTTGCCCTGACGAACCTTGTGGTCAAGCACGCCAACGACCCGAGCCGCGACATCAAGAAGTAAATCCCTTCCCGTCAAATAGAGAAGGACCGTTTCCGATGGAAACGGTCCTTTTTATGTTCTATTCAGAAGTGCTCACGCGCGTATTTCATCAGCTCCTCGCGGAAATCCGGGTGTGCGATGGAGGCCATCGCCTCCGCGCGCTCGCGCAGGCTCTTGCCCATCAGGTGCACCGCACCGTACTCCGTCGCCACGCAGTCGATCATCGTGCGCGGAGCGGAAACAGTGCTGCCGCCGGGGATCGCCGCAACGATGTTGCTCTTGCGCTCGCCGTCCTTCGTCACGCGCGAGGAATTGATGCAGATAAAGCCCTTGCCGCCCTTGGAGCGGAACGCGCCCTCAAGGAAATCCATCTGCCCGCCGACGCCTGAAAGCTGCCGCGTTCCGGCGCTCTCCGCATTCTCCTGCCCCATGAGATCGAGCTGCACGCCGCCGTTGATGCTGATAACGTTGCTGAGCCGCCCGATGCGCTCGACCGAATGGATGTAGTCAAGGTCGCCCGGGCGGAAGAGGCCCGGCTCCGCGTCGAGCCAGTCGTAAAGCTCCTGCGAGCCCATCGCAAGGTTCCAGCTTGCAAGCCCCGTGTCGAGCTCCTTGCGCGCGCCCGTCAGCTTACCCGCCCGATAAAGCTCCAGAAACGCGTCCGAGATCGTCCCCGTGTGGCAGCCGAGGTCCTTCTTGTCCGACTCCGCGAGCATCCGCGCCACCGTGTACGGTACGCCGCCCACGCCGAGCGACAGCGTCGCCCCGTCGGGGATCTCATTCACCACGAGCCTTGCGATGGCGATATCCGTCTCGCTCGGCGCGCGGTACGAGCGCACTGGCAGCGGCTCATGCTCTCCCTCGACGACATAGTCCGCCTCGCTGAGGTGCACGCGGTGCGAGCCGTCCACCCCCTGCAGGCGCGGATAGTGCTCGTTAATCTCAAAGATGACCGTGCGGGCGCTCTCAAAGATCGTGCGCCATGCAAAGTTCGAAATGCCGAGCCCGCAATATCCTCTCTCATCGGGCCGCGACACCGGCACGAACGCCACGTCGCAGCGCAGATGCCTGTCGCGGTACAGATACGGCAGATACCGCAGCGCCACGGGCAGGAACTGCACGAGCCCCCGCGATTGGAGCTTTCGCTCGTAGTCGCCGATGTGCCAGCTATAGTAGGAAAAGCTCTCCTGCTCGGGGTCCGACTCCACGACCTCGATGCGCGGCCGGATCACAAGTCCGCCGCGCACCTTCACGTCCTTTATCTTCCCCCTGCGTGCGGCGAGCGCACGGTCCAGCAGCTCCGGAAAGCCCGCGCCGAAGCCGTAATCCACCCAGTCGCCGTCGCGGACGGCTAGCACAGCCTCCTCCGGCGTGACAAATTTTCCCTTGATCGTCTCCATCTGTCTATTCCTTTCTCTTTTCAGCAGAGTTCCCGAAACGCCCGCGGCAAGCCGCGCTCAATGAGCGCGAGCGGGCTTGCGCAATAGGCCGTCATCTCTTCCTCCAGCAGCTCACCCGCGCGGCCATGCAGCCAAACACCGAGTGCCGCCGCGTCCCGCGCGTTCGCGCCCTGGCACAAAAGCGCGGCAATGAGCCCCGTCAGCACATCGCCGCTGCCGCCCTTTGAGAGCGCCGAGCTGCCCGTCGTATTGCGGTACAGCGTCCCGTCCGGCAGCGCGATGAGCGTCCGGTGCCCCTTGAGCACCAGGCAGCAGCCGTACCTTTCCGCAAATTCACAGGCGTAGTCTGCGTGCGAGGGCGACGCGAGCTCTTCCAGCGTCCGCCCGCTCAGGCGGGCGAATTCGCCGTCGTGCGGCGTCAAAATTGTCGCGCGGCCGCGCCGCTCGTCGAGCCGTTCCGGGCAGCCCTGTAGGGCGTTCAGCCCGTCGGCATCCAGCACCATCGGCTGCCGCGCCTGCCACAGGAGCGCATGGACGAGCCGTTCCGTCTCCTTCCCGCGCCCGAGTCCGGGGCCGAGCGCGATCACGTCGCAGGCATTTAATTTATCCTGCATCGCGTCAAGCGACGCGATGCACAGCTCCCCGTCCTTCTCAGGCAGGGGAAAAGGCATTGCCCCCGCGCATTTCGCGGCTTCAATGGCCCAGATACTCTCCGGCACACCGAGATAGACGAGACCGCAGCCTGAATGCTCCGCCGCGCTCGCCGCGAGATACGGCGCGCCCGTATAGCCCACGCTCCCGCCGATGACGAGCAGCTTGCCAAAATCGCCCTTGTGCCCGTCCTGCTTTCGCACCGGCAGCAGCCCCTTCACCCAAAAGCGGGTAAGCTCTGTCTCACGCATCGTCCGTTCCCTCCGCAAGCTTCAGTTTTTCCGCGCGCGGCAGCTTTTTGATGGCAGCCTCCCGCCGCAGCGCCGCACCCTTGTCGGCGCACATTTCGCGATACACGATCGCGACGGGCGGATGTGAGCGCGTATACTTTGCCCCGCGAGCACTCCTGTGCTCTTCAAATCGCCGCTCCACGTCCGTTGCGCTGCCCGTATAGAGCGAGCCGTCCGCGCACAGGAGCATATAAACGTACCACATCTCAGTATTTGAGAACGCCCGTTGTGCGCAGGGCGTTGTAGAGCGCTGCCGCCGCCTGCTCGCGCAGGATCGGCGCCTTCGGCTCGATGCGCGCAAGGTCGGTGCAGTACATTGTCACCGCGTTTCCATCTTCATCCGTCACGGAAGATGTCAAAAGGTCGACGCAGCGGATCGCCCAGGGCGAAAAGCTCTTATACTGCGCGAGCGGCTGCAAAATGGCCAGCGGATGCTCATCGAGATAGGCGCGCGCGTCCAGATTCAAAAATTCGACCAGACGGCCCAGCACCGTGATGAATTCCTCCTGCGTCATCGTCGCGTTCGGCGCAAAGCGTCCGCCGCCCACGCCGGAGATAAGTCCCAGCGATGCCATCTCGTTCACGGAGGGGGCATACCAGCTGTCCTTCGGAACGTCGGTAAAATAGCCCTCGCCCTGCGCGTACACATCCAGCGCCTGCGCCAGCAGCGCGCAGACCTCCGCGCGCGTCATCGTGTCCTCCGGGCGGAAGGCGCCCTTGTCGCCAAAGACGATGCGGTATGCCGCAAGCGCGTTGATCGCGCCGGCATAGGCGCTGCGGTCAACGTCGCTGAAATCAAGGCTTGCCTGCGGCGCGCCAAGCTTTTCGCGCGCCTGCGCGCTCGTCACGCGCTCCTCCGCGCCGTCTTCTCCCCAGTAAAGCTCCGTGTCCGGCGCAAGTGCGCGCAGCAGGGCTTCCGTCGCCCCGGTCTGCTCTTTCGCTTCCGCCCCGTCCACATAGAAGTCAAGCCCACCGAGCACAAGGTGCAGATATGCGCTGCCGTCCGCGCTTTTCTCCCCCGTGAGCAGCCGCGCCACCGCTGTCGTCCAGCCCTGCGGGATGTAGAGCGTCGGGACAACGCCTACGCGGTCGCTCGTGTTGCCGCCCGCGCAGTAGAAGCGGTACGCCGTCAGCTTGACGGCGTCATCCGTCAGATACGGACAGTTCGTCCCGTCGTATACGATCTGCGCCACGCCCTTGCCGTAGCTGCGCTCGCCGATGACGATGCCCGATCCCGTGCCGAGGATACCGCCCGCAAAAATCTCCGACGCGCTCGCGCTGCCCCCGTTCATCAGAACGATCACAGGCTTGTCCGTCAGGTCCGCGCCCGCATAGCGCTCGGGGATGGCATCACCGTCGCGGTCGACAAAATAGGCAAGCTCTCCCTTGCCCGCAAAGGTGCCGAGCGCCGTCACCGCCGCAGAGGTAAGACCGCCGCCGTTGCCGCGAAGGTCCACGATCCACGTGCGCACGGCGCTCGAGTATTTGCGCACGCCATCCTGAAAATATGTCCCCGTCTGCGAGCCGAAGCTGCCGCAGTCGATATAGCCAACGCCGCCTTCCGCGCTGACGCTTGTATTCGTCTGCACGACGAGCGCGCGCGTCACGGTGATGTCCTTTTTGCTGCCGTCCGCGCGGCGGACGGTGACGGTCACCCTTGTGCCCTCCTCGCCGAGGAGCTTTTCGCGCGCCTCGGCCGTTCCCGGCACGCAGTCCTCTCCGTCGATGGCAACGATCACGTCGCCCGCGAGCAGTCCCGCTTTCTCCGCGCCGCCGCCTTTGAGCGTCGACACGATCTCGATGCCCGCTTCGCCATATCGGATCTCCGCGCCGATGCCGACAAAGCTCTCTTCACCCTCCACGTCGGAGAGGAAGGCTTCATATTCCTCCCCCGTCATGTAATAGGTGTAAGCATCCGTGTAGGAAAAGAGCTCGTCGAGCGTTTCGGCCTCCTTCGCCGCATTCGGGAGCTTGTCAACGTAGCTGCGCTGCAATATCTCGCGCGCTTCCTCCACGCTCAGCGCCTGTGCGCCCGTCGCAAGGAGCAGCGCCGCAGCGCAGGAAAATGCGCCGAGGCGCAGACCTTTCTCTTTCATGGTGTTTCTCCTTTGTTTCTCAGTGTGCCTTCATTATATCGCGGCGGGCGCAAAAAGCAAATGAAAATCCCCGCCTCTCCCGCCTTGCAAGGCGCGGCAAAATAGGCTATACTGCAATTATAATGAGAAATAATTTGCTTTTGGAGGATCTCATGGACGAACAGAAGACCACAGGAACCCTTTATATCGTCGCAACGCCCATCGGCAACTCGCGCGATATGTCCGAGCGCGGGCGCGAGATCTTGTCGAGCGCCGACATCATCGCCGCCGAGGACACCCGCCGCAGCGTGGTGCTGCTCAACAAGCTCGGCATCCGCGGCAACAGCCTGAGCGCCAACCACAAGTTCAACGAATACGGCAAGGCCAAGTGGTTCATCGAGCAGCTTGCCTCCGGCAAGGACATTGCCGTCATCACCGACGCGGGCACGCCCTGCATCTCCGACCCCGGCAACGAGCTCATCCGCGCCGCGGTCGAAAACGGCATCCGCGTCGTCGGCATCCCCGGCTGCTGCGCGGCGGTCAATGCGCTCTCCATCTCCGGCTTCGACCTCTCAAGCTTCCTCTTCTACGGCTTTTTCCCGCGTGAAACGGCGGACCGCCGCTGCGTTCTCATGATGATGCGCAAAGGCGACACCTCGACCTACGCCTTTTACGAGTCCCCCAAGCGCATCATGAGCGTCATCGACTTCTTCATCGAGGAAAACGCGCAGCTGCGCCTGTGCCTCTGCAACGACATGACAAAGCTCCACGAGATGACCTTCCGCGGCACGCCGCAGGAGGTCAGGGATCAGCTCATCGCGAAGGAGACCTACGAAAAGGGTGAATATGCCCTCATCGTCGAGGTCTGCGACGATTACCGTCTGCGTGAGGTAGAGCACATCACCTCGCCCGAGGCGCTGCTCGTGGACTGCATGGTGCAGCATGACTGCACGGCCAAGGACGCCATCAAGCTCCTTTTGAAGGACGAGAACAACACCTACAGCAAAAACGAGCTGTACGCCGCGCACCTTGCGCTCAAAGAGAGGTTCGGCGCATGAGCATCGTTCTAAGCGACCTTGCCGAGCGCCTCGGCACGCTCACCAAGCTCGTCCTCGCAGAGCCCGTCGCGCGCATCGGTCACTCGCGTGTCACCGTGCGGCCCTTAAAGCTGCGCGGCAAGGCCTTCTTCCAGCTTGAATACCAGCAGGGGCAGAAGGTCTCGCACCGCAATGTCGCGCGCGGCGCGCTGCTCGAGACCTTCGAGCAGGAGCTCGACGGCCTGTTCCGCTCCGTCACGCTCTGCACCGAGAGCGAAACGCGCCAGTACGTCCGCAAGGCGAACGGCGCGTACAAATGCACCGCCAAGTCCGGCGCGGCCCGCGCCGCCGTGACCGCCTCGCACAACCGCAAAAAAGAGTACATTTTGCGGGAGGGCGAGAACATCCCTGCCCTCGTCGATCTCGGCGTCTTCACGCCCGAGTTCAAGATCGTCAAAGCAAAGTACGACAAATATAAGCAGATCAACCGCTTCATTGAGCTTGTGGATGACGCCTTCCGCTCCTACGGGCGAGACGAGATCACCATTCTCGACTTTGGCTGCGGCAAATCGTACCTCACGTTCGTGCTCTACTACTATTTCGCCGTCAAGCGCGGCGTGCGCGCGAAGATCATCGGCTACGACTTAAAAGAGGACGTGGTCGAACACTGCAACGCTGTCGCTGCGCGCTATGGCTACGATGGTCTGCGCTTTGTCGTCGCCGACGTGA
>ENA-UOJV01002588-UOJV01002588.1-human-gut-metagenome-genome-assembly--contig:-C82-NODE-2588-length-14265-cov-8.117875_pt1 | contig 14265 bp, 16 predicted proteins | sample MGYA00242356_ERZ723903 | MGnify/ENA metagenome assembly ERZ723903
CCCATTTCCAATAGAGCGAGATTTTCAAGGATTGTGGTGGATGGAATGACGATAAAAGAAAGGAAAGCAAAGGTTCTGGAATATAAAGCTGAGTTTGGCGAAACGGTCAAAGCCGACATGCGGGCGCTGAATGTATATCGGCCGGAATATGAAAAGACGATTGAAATTTATGCGGATATGCTTGCGCAGTACAGGCTGGCATGGGAAGAATTTGTGGCCAGCGGATGCCGGGCAGAATGCAAAACCAAGGCAGGAGGCGTGCGAAAAACAGCCGCCCTCACTACCATGGAGGAGCTGCGCCGGCAGATCGGTGCTTATGCGGATCGGCTTTGTCTAACGCCCAAAACAAAAGCGGAGAAAGAGAAGACGGTGAGTAAACTTGAGGAGGCAATGGGAAAAATCTCAAAACTTCAAAACAGCATATAACTATGCAAAGGATGTGGCGGATGGACGGATTATCGCCAATAAATACCGGGTGAAGGGCTGTCAGAGATTTCTGAAGGATCTGGAGAATCCGGCATACGATTTCCGGCTGCATGATGCGGAGGTGGTGATCCTCCTGATTGAATCCACATTTGCCCACCAGCAGGGACAACGGCTGGATGGCTCTCCATTGAAAGGGGAGCCATTTTTATTGGAGCCTTTCCATAAATTCATTATCTTCAACCTGCTGGGATTCTACCGGGCGGGAACCTATATCCGGCGCTTCAAGGAAGCGTTTATCTATATCCCGCGCAAAAACATCAAAACCAGCTTTGCCGCTGCTTTGGCCTGGGGCCTGTCCATACTGGAGATGAAAAGCGGGTCAAAATGCTATATCGTGGGGGCGGCGCAGAAGCAAGCGTTGGAGAGCTTCAACTTCATTTTGTATAACGTGCGGAAGATGGGAGAGGAAGGAAACTTCCGCATCCTGGACAACAACCAGGAGCATTCCATTTCCCGGGAGTTTTCGGACGGCTCCATTTTCATCCAGGCTTTAGCGGCCAACCCCGATAAGCAGGATTCTCTGAACTGCAATATCGCCATTGCGGACGAGATGCACGCGTACAAGAACGCGAAGCAGTATGACATCATCAAGGAGGCCATGAAGGCATATACCAACAAGCTCATGATCGGGATCACGACGGCGGGGGACGACATGACCTCCTTTTGCTATAATCGTCTGCAATACTGCAAAAAAGTACTGGATGGGACGGTGGAAAATGAGCAGTATTTCATTTTCCTATGCGAAGCAGATGCGGATGAAAATGGAGATGTGGATTTCACGAACCCCAAGGTGCATGCCATGGCCAATCCGGCCTATGGTGTGAGCATACGGCCGGACGATATCCTGAACGACGCGATGATTGCCCTGAACGATCCGCAGATGCGCAAGGACTTTCTCTCCAAGTCCTTAAATGTGTATACTTCGTCCACAAGGGCGTATTTCAACATTGAGGAGTTCCGCAGATCAGACGAGCAGTATGGGTGGACACTGGATGAGCTGGCCCGCCTGCCCATCGAATGGTACGGCGGGGCCGACCTGTCCCGGCTGCACGATTTGACGGCGGCAGCCCTTTACGGGACGTATAAAGGAGTGGATATCATTGTGAGCCACGCCTGGTTTCCCGTGGTGGCGGCCCGGGTAAAGGCCGAGGAGGACAATATCCCTCTGTTTGGCTGGAAGGACGACGGATGGCTGGATATGTGCAATGACGCCACGGTAAACCACGCCGATGTAGTGAAATGGTTTGTGGATATGCGAAAAAAGGGATTCCGGATCAAGCAGGTGGGGCATGACCGAAAGTTCTGCCGGGAATACTTTATCGGCATGAAGCGGGCCGGATTCCGGACGATTGACCAGCCCCAGTATTTCTATAAAAAATCCCAGGGGTTCCGGCACATCGAGGAGAGGGCAAAAAACAAAAAGCTCTACTACCTCCATTCGGAAGCCTTTGAATACTGCGTGCAGAACGTGCATGCCATAGAGAAAACCGACGACATGATTCAATATGAAAAAGTACTGCCCACCCAGCGGATTGATATTTTTGACGCCGCTGTTTTTGCGTGTGTGCGGTATTTGGAAAATATGGAGCAGAGATCACAGCTCCAGCAATGGCTGAAGGAGAAATGAACATGGGAATTGTAAAGAAAATGGCCGGGAAGTTCCGGACAAGGGCAGAACCCAAACAGATACAGATCGGGCTTTGTGACTGGGAATCGCTGTCCTGCCTGGGATATACCCGGCTGGCAGACAATCCGGAAGTGCGGATTTGTGTGGATCTGATTTCTGACCTGGTGTCCAACATGACGATTTATCTCATGCGAAACACGGAGCGGGGCGATGAACGGGTAAAAAACGGGTTGTCCCGAAAACTGGACATCGAACCGTATACCCACATGACAAAAAAAGCGTGGCTGTATAATATCGTCCACACCATGCTGCTGGAAGGGGACGGAAACGCATTTGTGCAGCCGAAATTTCAGAAAAAAGACGGGGAGACATATATCGCCAACTTAAAGCCGATGCAGCCCTATATGACTTCGATTCTGCAAGGGGTGGACAGCTATAAGGTGAGCTATGAGGGGAGGATATACGATCCGGATGATCTGCTGCACTTTGTTCTGAGCCCCGACCCGGACAGGCCCTATATGGGCCGGGGGTATCGGGTGACGCTTTCGGATGTGGTGAACAACTTGAGGCAGGCGGCAAAAACGAAATCCGAGTTTATGACGGACAAATGGAGGCCCTCGGTCATTATTTCCGTAAACGGCATGACCGAGGATTTTGAGAGCGATGCCGGGCGGGATAAGGTTCTAAAGAAATATATCTCGGAAACGGGAGGCGGCACAAAGCCCTGGGTGATTCCGGATGAACTGATTAAGGTGGATCAGGTGCGGCCGCTGAGCCTGGCGGATTTGGCGCTGAATGACGCGGTGCAGCTGGATAAAAAGACGGCGGCGGGAATCTTTGGGGTTCCTGCCTTTTTTGTGGGCGCGGGAGACTTTGACCGGGATGAATACAACAATTTTATCCAAACAAAGATTCTTTCCATTGCCACCATCATCCAGCAGGAGCTTACGGCAAAGCTCCTGATCGACCCAACGTATTATTTCAAACTGAATCACATGAGCCTATACAGCTATTCCCTGGATACCCTGGCCAACATGGGAATGAACCTGTATACCCGGGGGATTGCGACGGGCAACGAGGTGCGCGATCTCATCGGCATGTCGCCGCTGGACGGCCTGGATGAGCTGGTGATTTTGGAAAACTACATCCCCCAAGGGATGATTGCCGATCAAAAAAAGCTGAAAGGAGGTGACGAGAGTGAGGGGAACTGAATGGCAGACGCGGACGATTCCCAGCACAATCCAGACGCGGGATGAGGAAACCCCAGTGATTGAAGGGCACTTTGCGGTGTTTGAAAGAGAAACGGAGCTGTTTCCGGGCGTATTTGAAACCATCGACCGGGGCGCTTTTGCTGAGACGCTGGGAGACGATATACGGGCGCTCATCAACCATGACACGACGCTTGTTTTGGGGCGGAACCGTTCCGGCACACTGGAGCTGTCGGTGGATGAAACCGGGCTTTTTGGAAGGATACAGATCAATCCGGCGGACACGGACGCCATGAACTTGTATCACCGGGTACAGCGGGGAGATGTAACCCAATGCTCGTTTGGATTCGATATTTTGGACGAGGACAGCGAATACCGAGAGGATGGAACCGCGCATTTTCGCGTGAAAAAGGTTCGGCTATATGAAGTATCGCCCTGCACCTTCCCGGCGTATGCGGATACCGGAGTTCAGGCGCGGATGGCGCAGGCGGAACAGATGAAGGAACGCGCCCTGGAGGCGTGGCGGAAAAAACAGAAAGAGAGGATGAAACAATGGCATTGAGACGGCTGCTCCTGGAAAAGGAGCTGAGGGAAAAACGCTCTTCGCTGGAGGAGCTTAGAAAAACCGACTTTAAAAAGCGGGAAGCCGACCTGGAGGCGGCGATCGAAGAGGCAAAGACCGAGGAGGAACGGGCCGCCGTGGAATCCGAGATTCAGGTCTTTGAAGAGGATAAGGAAAAATTCCAGGCAGATGAACAGGCGCTGGAAACAAAAATCCGGGAAATTGAATCCGAAATTTCCGGAATGGACGATGCGGAAAAAGAAACCGAAGAGAAAAGGGAGGAAGAAAAGAAAGAAATGAAAACACGGGCACTGGATTCCGCTTCCATGGACAAGCGGGAAAGAATTATGAATGCTCCGGAAACCAAGGATTTTCTGGAGAGGGTACGGACGGCCATGGCAGAAAAACGAGCGATTACGGGCGCGGGGCTGACCATCCCTACCGTTATGCTGGATTTGATCCGGGAAAATATTTTCCAGTATTCCAAGCTCATCAACCGGGTGCGGCTGCGCTCCATCAACGGCGACGCCCGCCAGAACATCGCGGGAACCGTGCCCGAGGCGGTATGGACGGAGATGTGCGGAAAGCTGAATGAGCTGTCCTTTGGCTTTAATCAGGTTACCATCGACGGATGGAAGGTTGCAGGATATATTCCCATCTGCAATTCGATTTTGCAGGACAGCGCCTATGACCTGGCGGCGGAGATTATCGACGTGCTGGGGCAGGCCATTGGTTATGCTCTGGATAAAGCCATTCTGTATGGCAAGGGGTCTGCCTCCAAAATGCCGCTGGGCATCGTGACCCGGCTGGCGCAGACAGCAGAACCCGAAGGCTATCCGGACGACGCGCCGGCATGGACGGACCTGCATACTTCCAATATCATCAAAATGGCGGAGGCGACCGGCGCGGCGTTCTATTCTCAGTTTGTGCTGAACGCATCCAAGACGACGAACCGCTATGCCCGGGGCGAAAAATTCTGGGCGATGAACTCCAACACCTATGCGATGCTGCTTTCCAAGGCACTGGTCATCGACGCATCCGGCGCGATTGTGGCCAGCGTCAACGGCACCATGCCCGTGGTGGGCGGAGCAATCGACGTTCTGGAATTTATGCCGGATGGGGATATCGTGGGCGGTTACGGCGACCTGTATCTTCTGGGAGAACGCCGGGGCATCCAGATTGACCAGTCCGAGCATGTGCAATTCCTGGAGGACAATACCGTATTCCGTGCAAAAGCGAGGTATGACGGCTTGCCGGTGATCCCCGAAGGATTTGTGGCGATCAATATTGCAAACAAGGACGTAACCACTACAATGAATTTTGCGGCGGATACCGCAAACCCTTGAGCGCGAACCTGTCGGGGCTGACGATAGGTTCGCTTTCGTTATCGCCGGAATTTAATCCGGATGTGATAACTTATGCAGCCACAACGACCAATGCCACCAACACCGTGACGGCGAAGGCAGAAGATCCCAGGGCAGCCATTGAAATTAAAAATGGAGAAACCGTCGTTGCCAACGGAACCGCGGCGGCGTGGAGCGCTGGGGCCAACACGCTGACCGTGAAGGTAACGAACGGTTCGGCCACAAAAACCTATACGGTGACGGTGACGAAGGAGGAATAGCATGAATGTGGACGTCGTACTGCCGCTGGTTAAGGCAAACCTGAACATCACGCAGGACGTCCGGGACGACTATCTGAAGGCCATCATCAGCGGGGTTGACCGCCAGCTGCAAGAGGAACAGGGGTTGGAGCTGAACGATTCCAACCCCTATCATTTGCAGTTTGTGGTGGACTTTTCCGCATGGCGCTATCGGAGCCGGGGAGAGACCGGAGCAATGCCCCAACACCTGCGATGGCGGCTGAACAACCTGATGATCCATGAGGAGAGAGGCAATGTATGACTATGAGCTTCTGCTGATCGGGGAAACCGGCCACGGATTTGACCAGTATGGGAACCCGACAAGCACCCCCACCGAAACCCGGGTTTTATGCGATGTAAAAAATGTGACCCGTTCTGAGTTTTACAGCGCGGCCCAGGCGGGAATGCAGCCGGAAATCGTCTTTGAGGTCCATGGCTTTGAGTATAACGGAGAGGCAGAGGTGGAGTTCCAAAAAAGGCGGTATTCCGTGATCCGCACCTACCGGACGAGCTATGAAACCATAGAACTGACATGTGAAAGGAAGGCAAAGGATGGATGATTTTACAGAGCAGTTAAATGATCTTCTGTATCTTTATGCCGAGAATGTAACGGATAGAGTAAAGGCGGCGGGAACGGAAGTTGCCAAAGAGGCCGTGCGCAAGCTAAAGGCGGAAAGCCCCAAAAGGACGGGGAAATACTCACGGGGCTGGAAGTATAAAAAGGTATTTGAGAACGCCTCCGAGCAGCGTATCAAGGTATACGACACGAAATATCAGCTCACCCATCTTTTGGAAAAGGGCCACAAAAGCCGAAACGGCGGGATGGTAAAGGCCCGGAAACACATCGCCCCGGTGGAACAATGGGTGCAGGAGGAATTTGAAAAGCGCGTGAAAGAGGCGGTGCAAAATGACAGTTGAGAAATTAAAAAACATTCTCGGAGAAACCGGCTATCCTGTGGCCTATGACCACTTTTCCACGGAAAATCCGCCGGTTCCGCCCTATCTTGCCTTTCGCACGGCATACACAAACAATTTCTTCACGGACAACATTGTGAGCAAGATCGTCGCCCATATCGAATTGGAGCTCTGCGCGGGGAAGAAAAAAGACCCGGAGGCAGAAAAAAGACTAACAGACATTTTAACGGCAAACAAAATTGCCTGGCAAAAAACCGATGAGGGGTTCGTCGAAAGCGACGGCCTCTTTTCTGTTTTCTATGAATTTAAGGAGGTAATGGATGAGTAACAAAGTATTTTTTGGCTTGAGCAACGTGTACTTTGCTCTGGTTACTTTTGACAGCAACGGCACGCCCACCTTTGGGGTGCCTCATAAGCATCCCGGGGCGGTCAATCTGACCCTGGAGGTGGCGGGAAGCGTAACACCGTTCTATTCGGATAATATCGTCTACTATCAGGCGACGGCAAACCAGGGGTACACCGGAAGCATGGAATTTGCTCTCTACGACGAGTGGTTCCGGATGAACGTCCTGAAAGAGATCAAGGATGAGGCCGGCGTACTTGTGGAAAATGCGGCGGTGCAGCCCGCGCCGGTGGCGATGCTCTATCAGGTGGAGGGAGATGAAAAGCAGGCCAAGCGCGTGCTATACTATGTGCAGGTCGAGCGGCCTAATGAGACAAGCGCAACAATCGGAGAATCTACCGAACCCCAGACGGCCACGGCAAATATTACCGTCATGCCGCTCCCCAATACGCAGGATGTAAAGGCCCATACCACCGACGACACAGATCCGGAGGTATATGCAAACTGGTTCAGCGAGGTGCATGTGCGCAGCGGCGAGTTTACGCCGGACGCGACATTGAAGGCGCTGTCCCTGGGAACAGTTTCCCTGGAGCCGGTTTTTTCATCGGCAACTAAGGAGTATACGGCGACGACAACGAACGCGACGAATACCATCAGCGCGGTCGCCACGCTGGCATCTTCCACGATTGCGATTACCAATAATGGGAAGCCGGCTGCCAACGGAAGCCCGATCACCTGGGATTCCGGGGAAAATACCGTTCTAATCAAAGTGACCAACGGAAGCGCAAGTGAAACCTATACGATTACAGTGACAAAATCGTGACAGAAGGGGGCGGGGAACCGCCCTTTTCTATCCTAAAAACGAAAATCAACGAGAGGATTGAAATACGGTTTCTTGGATGCTCAGAAGAGTTTAATCGGCTCAAAATTGAGCCGATTACATAATATGACAAGTGGCAGAAGCCGCCCTTTTGAATAAGTATTTGAGGAATAATAAAATATCCTTGCTTTTTATACCCTATATTGTATAATATTGGTAAAAAGGGGGAGGAAAACAAAATGAAGAAGATTTTTTCCGTTTTATTATGCGTTATTTTGCTTGTTACGTTAGTAGGGTGCGCAATCGAACCGAATCCGAGTTCCACACCGCAGGCCAGCAGTACCGCCGCTCCGGAGCCAAGCTCGTCTAATGTGCCGGAAGAGACGGAAAAGAAAGAACCGGAAGTTATAGAAGGTACGAAAACAATAGAGGAACTTACATTTTCCTATAAGAGTATAGAAGAGCCTTTGGACAATCCGATGGAGGATGGAAACGCGATATTTGTGTATTACCCAGCGGAAGGATCGATGATCCAGGTTCTTGCGTCTATACCCCCGGATTTGAGCGGAGAAGCAATGAGCCGGGATTTGGTTGATACGTTGCGCGAAGGAATCGTGAACAATGTATTAGACCAATTTAACGCGGGAGAAGCGATGGATGAAGGGCCGGTTGACTTGAATGGAATAACCGCCGATTTCATAAGCTGTCCGGCTGAAGTAGGGGGAGAGACAGTATTATATACGATGACTTCCTTTACATCAGATGCCAATATAATCTATATCCTATCGCTGGCGGTAAGTTCTGAAGCAGGAAATTCTGAAGCGGGAATTGAGGCGTATGGTGAACTGCTTGAATCGATAGATATAAAATAGAAGTATTGAGATAAAGCCGCCCCTAAAAAGGCGGTTTTATTTTGCAGAAACCTCTTGACTTTATTGTTGCTACATGATATATTTATTGTAGCAACACAAGGAGAGGTGATGTAATGGTTGCAAAAAAAGGTCGTCCTGTTTCAGAAAATAAAAAGGACTATATGCTTCGTGTTAGAATGGATAAAGAAACATTAAGCAAACTGGATGCCTGTTGTGAGACAGAGAACAAAACGCGTTCAGAGATAGTCAGAAAAGGAATTGAAGAACAGTACGACAGGATAGAAAAAGAATAGCAGCTCTTTCCCGCTAAAGTCAGAAGCCGCTATTCCCGCCACAACCCCAAAGGATTGCTTGTAAATATTATACCATGCAAGCCTCCTTTGGGCAACCAAAAAGGAGGTTTTTTGTATATGAACAAAGCAGAGAGAGCGTTAAGAGGCGTTGAGCAGGGAAGAAAAATCCTGCCGAATGGATACCAGTTATATAGCCAGGAGATCGAAGGGATCGTTGAAAAAAACGGCACACAGGATTTGTTGACCAATATCATGGATTTTTACGCCTGGGGATTTTTACGGGGAATGCGGGCGGCCAAACAAAAGAAGGGGGATCGGGTATGAAAGAATTGACGATTATCAACGAGCAACAGGTTTTGGGAAAACACTTTGCCATATATGGAACGCCGGAAGAACCTTTGTTTCTGGCAAAGGACGTGGCGGAATGGATTGAAAACAAGCAGCCAACGCAGATGGTAGAAACGGTTGATTCTGGAGAAAAGCTGAAGTGTTTAATAAACACATCAGGTCAGCACAGAGAAATGTGGTTCCTGACGGAAGATGGATTATACGAAGTGTTGATGCAGAGCCGGAAGCCGATAGCGAAGAAGTTCAAGAAAGAGGTCAAGCAGATACTAAAGAGCATCCGCAGACACGGGTTGTACGCCGTAGACGAGCTTCTGAGTAATCCCGATCTTGCGATCCGGGCGTTTACTGCCCTGAAAGAAGAGCGGGCTAAAAACGGCCTTTTAACGGCTGAGATTGAGCGGCAGAACCAGATCATCGGAGAGCTGCGGCCCCGTGCAGACTATACGGATAAAATACTGCAAAATCCGGGGTTGGTGACGATCACGCAGATTGCCAAGGATTATGGCATGAGCGGGCGGGCCATGAACCGCATGCTTGCGGGGCTGGGCGTCCAGTATAAGCAGAGCGGCCAATGGCTGCTATACCGGAAATACCATGATAAAGGGTATACGCATAGCAAAACCATTGAAATTGTCCGCGCAGACGGCAGCCCAGACGTGGTGATGGAAACCAAATGGACGCAGAAAGGACGGCTGTTTCTCTATGAGCTTTTAAAAGAAAACGGCGTTTTGCCATTGATTGAAACAGCCGCATAGAAAAAACATAAAGGCGCTCGGAGAACCGGGCGTCTTTTGTTATACAAAGGAAAGAAAGGAAAAAGAAATGGAAAAGACAGTAAAAATCGGGAACCGGAAGGTTCGGCTGAAAGCCAACGCCATGCTGCCCCTGTTATACCGGGAGTACTTTGGCGAAGAAATTTTCAAGGTGCAGATGAGTATTTTCGGATTGGTCAACGAAAAAATGGAAATCAACCTGGGAGCGGGGATCGACACCGTCGGGATCATGAAAATGGTCTGGTGTATGGCCAAGGCGGCCAATCCGCAGGCAAAGCCCTTCCGGGAATGGGTGGAGGAAATCGGCGAGTTTCCAGTGGTGGATATCATCAAGGAGTGTATGGAGCTGCTCATGGTCAACATGACCTCGCTGACAAAAATAAAAAACGCCGGCGCGGCGGAGAGCTGACCACGCAGAACTACATTGCTGCTGTGATAAGCAGCGGCTTTTCCGTCGCAGATTTAGAGCATATGAGTGTTGGCATGGTGATGGACGTGTTAAGCGAGTTCATCCCGGAGGAGGACAGAATCCGGATTGCCACCCAGGCAGATATCGATAAATATTTATAAGAAGGAGGGGAAAGAGTGGCGGCAGACAAACTCAAAGGAATTACAATAGAAATAAACGGCAATGTTCAGCCCCTCACTGCCGCGATCAAAGAGGCGACTAAGGCATCCACGGGCCTAAACAGTGAACTAAATTCGATCAACCGGCTGTTAAAAAATGTAGACCCCGGGAACATCGATTTGCTGAAGCAAAAGCAGACGGTTTTAAATACGACCATTGACGACACAAAAAAGAAGCTCAAGCTTTTGGAAACCGCATTTGCCCAGGCAACCCCGGAAGAAGTCGGCGAGGCGCAATACCGGGAGTTGGAACGGCAGATCATCAGCACCAAAGATAAGCTTTCTTCCTATGAATCCCAGCTTCGGGAGACGGAAGATGCGATCTCAAAGGTTGAGAAAGAAACCGGCGAAGCCGCAGAAGAAACAAAAGATTTTGGAGAGCAGGCGAAGAAAAGCGGAGAAGAAACGAAAAAGCTCTCCGCAACGTCAAAGGTCGCCTTTGCTGCGGTGGGAGCAGCGATAGCTGGCGCGGCAGCTAAGCTGGGGTCTTTTCTGGTGGATTCTGTAGAAGCGTCAAAGGAATTGCGGGGCGACCTTTCCAAGCTGGAACAGAATGCAAAATCTGCCGGAATGAGTCTGGAGGATGTGAGCGGATCCCTGGAATACCTGGTGGGGATCACGGATGAGACGGATTCCTCCGTGGAGGCGCTGTCCAACCTGATGGCGGCGGGGTTTAAAGGTCAGGGGCTTGCGGATGCGGTGGAAACCCTGTCCGGAGCGGTACTCAAGTTTCCGGATACCATCAAAATTGAATCTCTGGCAGATTCCTTGCAGGAGACGCTGGCGACAGGCGCGGCGACAGGCCAGTTTGCCGAGGTGCTGGACAGATGCGGTATTTCGGCGGATGATTTCAGCGCAGAGCTGGCAAAGTGTACCACCCAGGCCGAGAAGCAGGAATTGGCCCTGAAAACGCTTTCCAATGCCGGGCTGAAAAAGATCAGCCAGGATTATAAGGCGGCCAATGCAGATATGCTGGAATACTCTGCGGCGCAGCTTCGATATGAAAAGTCGGTTGCGAATCTGGGAAAGGCCATGCAGCCCGCCATGACGGCATGGAAAAACGCAACGGCGGAGCTGAACGATGCGCTGGCGGACGTGGCGCAGAGTGCGGATTTTGAACGCCTAATCAAAAAAGTATCATCGGCGCTGGACAGCCTGGTCAAAAAAGTGCTGCCGGGGTTAATCGATGCGCTGATTTTTGTGGTAGATAACGGCGACACGGTTCTGGCGATCATCGCATCCATAGGCGCAGGAATGGCTGGATGGAAAGTGGGGCAATGGGCTTCTACACTGATCTCCTCTTTCCAGGCGCTTATTGCAGGGATCAAGGGGGCGGATGCGGCGCAGAAGGGTCTGAATGCCACCATGGCGGCGAACCCCATAGGGTTGGTTTTAAGCGCAGTGGCGGCACTGATTCCGCTTTTAGCGTCGTGGAGCCAAGGAACCATACAAATATCCGAAGAAACGCAGAGGCTTGTGGATGAGAGTAAAGAACTGGCAGAAACCACAAAAGAAACTGCGGCAACATACGAAGAAACAACAGCAAAAATAGAATCTCAAGCAAAAGTCGCAAATGATTATGTGGATCAGATGGAGGAAATTAAAAAGTCCAGCCTGAGCGCAGAAGATAAGCAAAGAAAACTATCCATTATTGCCGGAAAACTCACTTCCCAATACCCGGAATTGGCAGACGAAGTAGACAAGTATACGGACAACACGAATGCCAGCGCGGATGCGTTAAGGGACGCGATCTCTGCAAGTAAAGAATACTATAAGCAGGAAGCGCAGGCAAAGCGACTGAAAGAGGTGATGGAAGAAGCGGCTACCGCTGAACAAAAAGCAGCGGAGGCATTAACAAAACTTAACGACGTGACAACGCAGTACAATGAAAAAGAAGAAGAGATGTCACAATATGTGGCGAACAATAGTGATTTCTTAAATGAAAACAGCGAGTATGCAAATCAGCTTGAGGATGATCTGGCAAGACTTTCCAAAGAGAAAAAGGCGGCGGGGGAGGCATACAAAACTTTTTCGGAAGAAGCCCAAAACGCAAATGATACCCTGGAAACTGTAAAAAAGACCGTTGAAGAAAATATAGCCTCCACGGAAATGCTAACAGATGCAGAAGCAGAGTACCTTATCTTTAAGCAGGAAATGGGGAAAAAGCTAAACAATGAAGAACTGAAGCAACTAGAGGCTTACAAAGTCACAAATGCAGCAACGTATGACGAAATAAAGGAATCTACCGAAGAACAGCGGGCTTTGTTGGAAGAACGCATGGGAATTGTGCGTAATGCCTTTGAAAGGATAAAGCAAGATGTGGCGTTATCTTACCAACAACTTGTCGACAATTTGAGGGGTAATACCGCTGACATGGATCAGTTTACCAAAGATTTGGCGACGCTCGTAGAAGGTGGGTTAGACCAAGGGATTATTGCAGTGCTTGAGGAAAGAGGCCCGGAAGCTGCGGCCCAAGTACATGTGCTTGTAGAAGAAATGAAATCTGAAACTTTTGACGGATTTAAAGAACTTAATGAGCTTTGGTATGAAAGTGGCAAATCTGTGTTAAAATCCGAAAACGCCGGATTTAAAAGCGGAAATCCGACAGAGGGAATAGATTATGTACTGGATGAAAATGCCACAGCGGCCAGACAGGACACTTCGGTATCAGGCGAATTGGTGGATTTGATTGCGTATTCCAAAGGGGAAATGACCAAAGCCGTATCCCGCCAGGGGTTTGATTCTGTAGGAAGCAGCATTGTAGCCCATGTGGCCAAGGGGATCACGGATGCCAGCCAAAAGGTATATAACGCGGTGAACGCCATGGTATCCGGCATAAAGAAGCGCATCAACGTGAATATTTCAACGTCGTCCAGCGGCAGCAGCGTCCGGGTGAAGGGTTTTGCCAGCGGCGGCATCTTATCCCGCGAACAGATTATCCGCGTTGCTGAGCGGGGGCCGGAGGCCGTGGTGCCCCTGGACCGGCTGGGCGGCATCGTGGAGGGGGCGATGCGCCGGGTGGCGGCATCACCGCAGATGGGAAGTGCAGCTCCCGGCGGACAAACGGCATCCATCAGCGTGACAGTGGGGACTTTCATTAACAATACAGACGCAGACATGGAAAAGCTGACGACACGCATGGCGCAGTCCTTGCAGGAAAAAATCAACCGGAGGAATCAGATATGGAACACCTGAGCTTTTTTGAGTATGCGGGAAAGCGTTCTTCAGATTTTGGGATCGTGATATCCACTGTCCCGGATATCCCCGCGGCGCAAAGGGATATAGAAACCGTGGTGATTCCGGGAAGGGATGGAGTGCTGACCATAGACAACGGGCGATTTGACGAGATTCAGGTTGTATATAGCTGCTGGGCATATCACTGCGGCAGGGCCGAGAAGGCCGCCTCTCTCCGGCGCATCAAGGCGTGGCTGGTAAAAAACGGCGGCGCTTATGACCGCCTGGCGGATACATACGATCCGGAATACTTTTGGAAGGCGCGCTTCTCGGGAAGTCTCACGATCATAGAAGAGGCACCCAACGTAACAACCTTTGAAGCGGAGTTTTCCGCGCATCCGTTCAAGTTTTCTTTGGAAGGGGAAGAACTTCGGGAGTACCAAAAGACGGACACGAATTTCAATCCCGAGGCGTGTCCTTCGGAACCAAATATAAGGATCACGGGAGAGGGAGATATGGCCCTGGCGGTGAACGGGCAAACCGGGGAATGTGAAGGCGTGGATGTAAAAAATGAA
>ENA-UOJV01002592-UOJV01002592.1-human-gut-metagenome-genome-assembly--contig:-C82-NODE-2592-length-14252-cov-24.794675_pt1 | contig 14252 bp, 6 predicted proteins | sample MGYA00242356_ERZ723903 | MGnify/ENA metagenome assembly ERZ723903
GGCGAGTTCGTGGCCATCGTGGGCCAGTCCGGCTCCGGCAAATCCACCTGCATGAACATCATCGGCTGTCTGGATGTGCCCACCCACGGCCGGTATCTGCTGGACGGCAGCGATGTCGGCAAGATGAACCGCCGTGAGCTGGCGGCCATCCGGAACGAGAAGCTGGGCTTCATCTTCCAGCAATATAATCTGCTGCCCAAGCTGACCCTGCTGGAAAACGTGGAAGTCCCCCTCATCTACGCAGGCGTGGGCGGCAGCGAGCGCCGCCGCCGCGCCATCGCAGCGCTGGAACAGGTGGGTCTGGGCAGCAAGCTCCGGAACAAGCCCAATCAGCTCTCCGGCGGCCAGCAGCAGCGTGTGTCCATCGCCCGCGCCCTTGTCCGCAACCCGCCCATCATTCTGGCCGACGAGCCGACGGGTGCGCTGGACTCCCATACCGGCCGGGAGGTGCTGGGGATGCTTCAGGAACTGCACAAACAGGGCCACACCGTGGTCCTCATCACCCACGACAACTCCATCGCCGTGCAGGCAGAGCGCATCATCCGGTTGGAGGACGGTGTCGTCGTCTACGACGGCAACGCCCACGCCCCCGAGGCGGTCGTGCAGCCGAACCTCATGATGTCGGCCCCGAAAGCCGGAGAGGAGGGAGCGCACGCATGATAAAGGAGACCTTCAAGCAGGCCATCCAGAACGTGTGGAGCAACAAAGTCCGCACCTTCCTCACCATGCTGGGCATCATCATCGGCGTTATGGCCGTCATCGTCATCGTCGGCCTCGGCAACGGCATGACCCACATGATGCAGGACTTCTACTCCGATATGGGCAGCGATATTCTGTCGGTCAACGTCATGACCGCCAGCACCCGCACGGTAGAGGTCAGCGATGTGTATAACATCATCAACCAGAAGCCGGAGTATTACAGGGGCCTTTCGCCCATCGCCAGCGCCGGGACGGATCCGCTGCGGGTGGCAGGGGAAAAGTACCGCCGCACCAACATCAGCGGCGTCAATGAGGATTATCTGACCATCAACAACTATAAGGTGGCCAAGGGCCGGGGCATCCAGTACGCCGACCTGATGGACAACAAGAACATCTGCGTCATCGGCGACTATGTGGACCGTAAGATCTTCGGCGGCAACGGCCTCGGCAGCACCCTCAAGGTGGGCGCAAACGAGTTTCGCATCGTGGGCGTGCTGGAAGGCCGCTCCAAGCCCGCCGCCCAGTACGAGGGCGGCAACGACGACGTTGTTCTTGTCCCCTACACCACCCTGCTGAGCCTCAGCAGCGGAAGCAGCGTCAGCCAGTATTACGTCGTGCTGCAGGATGCAGACCACTCGGACGAGGCACAGGAGTTTTTGCAGTCGCGGCTCAAGAAGCTGGTCAGTAAGGATGACTACGTCTTCGTCATGAGCCTGAGTGCGGCAATGTCGCAGATGTCCTCTATGATCAATATTATGGTGGGCGTCCTGACGGCCATCGCAGGCATCTCGCTTCTGGTGGGCGGCATCGGCATCATGAACATCATGCTGGTGTCTGTCACCGAGCGCACCCGCGAGATCGGCATCCGGAAGGCGCTGGGCGCACAGGAGAGCACCATCCTGACCCAGTTCGTCGTGGAGGCCGGCGTCACGTCGGCGCTGGGCGGCTGCTTCGGCATCGTGCTGGGCTACATCGTCTCGGCCATCATCAACCAGATCCTTCCGTTCGTCCTGACGGACATCACCCTGAACGTCACCCCCTCGGCGGACGCAGCGGCCATCGCCGTGGGCATCTCCTGCGGCATCGGCGTCCTGTTCGGCTTCCTGCCTGCCCGCCGTGCCGCCCGCCTGAACCCCATCGAGGCGTTGAGGTATGACTAACCTCTCGGGAATGCTTCTGGCTCTCCCTTTGGGAGAGCTGTCACCGAAGGTGACTGAGAGGGCAAGGATGCTCCTCCTCTGTCAGGCGGCTTGCCCTCTCCGTCTCGCATTCGCTCGCCACCTCTCCCAAAGGGAGAGGCGATGGCGTTGATTCTATAAGGAGTTTACCATGAAAAAAAGATTCCTCGCATTCCTGCTGGCCGTCTGCGTGGCGGTTTCCATGCTGGTGCTGCCCGCCTCGGCGGTCGGCTCCAACGCGGCGGTCCAGACGGCGACGGCGCTGGGCGGTCTGCCCGCCGAGCAGTCCGCTTCTCTGGGCGTGCCCCTCACCCGTGGGCAGGCGGCCCGTCTCCTGACGGCTTTCTCGGCCTACCGCGACACCGCCGCAGCACAGGGCCGCACCGGCCGTCTGTACAGCGATGTGGACAGCGATTCGCCCTACGCCGTCTACATCCGCACTGCCGTCCAGAACGGCTGGATGACCGGCTACTCCGATGGCAGCTTCCGCCCGGACAATGCCGTTACGCTGGAGGAGGCCTGCACCATGGCCCTCCGCCTGCTGGGCTACGATGTGGCGAGCCTCGGCGGCACCTTCCCCTCGGCCCAGCTCAATAAGGCGAGCGCACTGGGCCTGCGCAATGACATCAGCGCCCGTCAGGGCGAGGTGCTGACCCTCGAGCAGGGCACCGTGCTCTTCTACAATGCCCTCACGGCCATGAACGGCAGCGGTCAGGTCTACGCCTCCACGCTGGGCTTTGCGGTGAGCAACGGTCAGGTGGACATCTCCTCCGTCCTGCTGGACAACGTCAAAGGCCCCTTCGTGGCCGATGCGGCCACGGCCCTGCCCTTTGCCCCGGCGGCCATCTACCGCAACGACGAAGTCACCACCTCTGCGGCCCTCTCGCCCTATGATGTCTACTATTATAATGAGAGCGCCCGCACCCTGTGGATCTACAATAAGCGTGCCGCAGGCCGTGTGACGGCGGTCGCGCCCTCGGCCAGCGCCCCGACCTCTGTGACTGTGGCCGGGGTCAGCTACACCATCGCCTCGCCCTCCGTGGCCTACCAGCTGTCCTCCCTGTCCGGCGGCGGCGTGGGTCAGGTGGTCACGCTGCTGCTGGGCATGAACGACGCCGCAGTTTCCGTCCTCACCGGAGACGAGGCCGACGCCGTCTTTTACGGCGTGGTGCAGTCCTCATCCCGCACCCTCGTGGAGACCAACGGCGCCGAGGTGCAGCAGGCCGTCTCCATCATGTGCACCGACGGCACGGCCCGCACCGTCAACGTAAACAATAAGCTCAATTTCCCGGCGGGCAAGCTGGTGGAGGTCCGCGTGGACGAGGGCGGCGAGAGCGTTAAGTCCATCTCGCCCCGCCCGGTCAGCGGCACCATCCGCGCCGACGGCACCGCACTGGGCGACACCCCGTTTGCAGACAACGTGCAGATCCTTGATACGACGTCGGAGGGTGTGGCTGGGGCAGTTCGCCCCAGCCGCCTATCGGGGGTAACGCTGAGCGAGAACGACGTCCGCTACTACACCACCAACGCCGCCGGTGAGATCGACCGGGTCATCCTCAACGATGTGACCGGCGACCTGTGGGAGTATGCCGCGCTGGATTCCGTCCGCCGCCTGACGGACGAAGCCGCCAAGAAGATCGACAAGAAGATCAGCGAGAAGGCGCAGGACGCCGCAAAGGAGGCCGCAGGCCTCCCCACGACGACAACGACCACCACCACGGTGAAGAAGACCGACGAGGAGACCTTTCAGGACGTGAAGAACATTCTGGTGCCCAGCACCAGCGATGTGCTCTACGGCCTCATCGACGGCAGCATCGTCAGCTCTACCTGGAACACCCTCACCGGCAAGACGGACCAGCTCTTCAGCTATGTGCTCCGCCGCACCGGCGACAGCGTGGGCGGCACGCTGGGCGATTTCCTCAACTATCTGGGTGAGGGCGCCACCTACGTCTGCTATACCGGCGGCAAGCAGGTGGCCTACAGCACCTCCACCAAGTATCCCATCGTGGCGGGCGGCATCGCCATCGGCCGCTCTGCCGACGGCAAAGCCATCAACCGGATGCTCCAGCTCTCGCCGGTGGTCATCGACAGGCTGGGCGCGGCTTCGGTCATGAGCGGGGACAAGCGATATGAGACCGCCGACGATATGCAGGTCTATCTGTGGTCGAACGGCCAGTATTTCGCTACCTCGCTGCCCAAGGTCAACACCGAGGACTACAAGCTCATCGGCTGGTACGACAACTTCGGCTGCGCAGGCGGAAAGAAGATCCGCATCCTCGTGGCCGTCAAGACGAGCTGAGATCTTCCCTGAAAGAACAAAGCAGCAGCCTCACCGAACGCAGAGTGAGGCTGCTGCTTTTGTGTTTAGCTGTTAGACCGGGGGACGCGGCAGAAAAAGGGCCTTCCCATTTGCCACCGGCCCAGTTTCGTGTTACAATAAAAACCAGAGAAATTGCGGAAAAAGGAGGTGCGGCAATGATACGCATCGCTCTTGTGGAGGACGAGGCAGAGGTGCGGGCGCAGCTGCAAGGCTATGTGCAGCGGCACACCCGGCAGTATGGCACCGAGTTTGCTGTGACGGAGTTCGCCGACGGAATGGAGCTGCTGGATGATTACCGCCCGGTGTACGATGTCCTGTTTCTGGACGTGGAGATGAAGCATCTGGACGGGATGGAGACGGCCCGGCGGGTGCGGGAGCTGGACAAGGACGTCATCATCGTCTTCATCACGAATATGGCCCAGTACGCCATCGGCGGGTACGCGGTGGGTGCGCTGGACTATGTGCTCAAACCGGTGCCCTACTTTGCCTTTTCGCAGCAGCTCCGGAAGGTGGAGGAGCAGCTGCGCCGCCGGGTGCGGCACTATCTGGCCCTGCCGGTGGAGGGCGGGCTTCGGCGGCTGGACTCCTCTCTCATTTATTATCTGGAAAGCGAGGGCCACCGCGTCCACTTCTACACCGAGGAGGGGGACTTCGCGGCGGCGGGCACCCTGAAAGCCTTCGAGGAGAAGCTGGCTGAGCGGCCCTTTGCCCGCTGCAACAGCGGCTACCTCGTCAATCTGGCGCAGGTGAAGGGGGTGCAGCAGGGGATGGTGCAGGTAGGACCTTATGAATTGCAGCTGAGCCGGCCCCGGCGGAAGGCTTTTCTCGCGGCGCTGGCCGACCACATCGGAGGTGGAGGCGCATGACGGCGCTGCCCAGTATCCCACGCCTCTACACGGCGCTGGCCGAGTGTCTGGCCGTGGGCATCTACGCCCTGCCGCTGGGTCGCCGCTTCGGCCTAAAAGCCACCCTCGCCGTCAGCGCGGCGTGGGCGCTGGCCCTCTGCGCTTTTTTGCAGGCCACGGGCAGCGTCCCGCTGGCGTGGTGGATCCCCTGCATGGCGGCGGCGGTGGCGATGCAGTACCTCTACCTCTGGCTCACCCGCACCATCTCGCTGCTGGAGGCCGGGTATGTCTGCGCCCGGGCCTTTGTCTTGGCCGAGCTGGCCGCCAGCGCCGAGTGGCAGCTGCACTGTTTCCTCTGGCCCCAGCGCAGCGGGGCCGATGGCCTGTCGCTGGCGCTGCTGGCGGTGGTCTACAGCGGGGTCTTTGGCTGCATCTGGCTGCTGGAGCACAAGCACGCCAGCCCCAAGGGCCGCATCGTCATCAGCGGAAAAGCGGCCCTCGTGGCCGTCGTCATGGCGGCGATGGTCTTCGCGGTGAGCAATCTGCTGTTCTTGGGCGACCGCGAGGTGGACATGAGCGTCTACTACATCCGCACGCTGGTGGACATCTGCGGCGTCCTCATCCTGACCGTCCAGCACGAGCAGCTGCGGGAAGCGGCCCTCCACAGCGAGCTTGCGGCGATGGACGAGGTGCTCCACCGCCAGTATGAGCAGTACAAGCGGAGCAAAGAGGGCATCCGGCTCATCAACAGCCGCTACCATGAGTTGAAAATTCAGATCGCAGACATCCGTGCCGAGCGCGACCGGGCCAAGCAGGACGCCGCGCTGGCCCGGATGGAAAGCGGCATCCGCCGGTATGAGGCCGAGAACAAGACCGGCAATCCGGTGCTGGACACCCTGCTCACCGCAAAGAGCATGGACTGCCAGCAGCGGGGCATCAACATGACCAGCGTGGCCGATGGCAGTAAGCTGGGGTTCCTGACGACCCGGGAGCTGTGCACCCTCGTGGGCGCGCCGCTGGACAACGCCATCGAGTGCGTCACGGCAGAGCCGGACCCCGAAAAGCGGCTGCTGAGGGTGGCCGTCTATGACCAGAGCGGCTGTGTGATGCTCCGCTTCGAGAATTACTGCGCCCAGCCCGTGGAACTGGGCGCAGACGGCCTGCCCCGCCACAACACCCACGGCGGCTACGACCTGCGGGGCGTGCAGGCGGCAGCGCAGGACCACGACGGCACCATGACCCTTCACTGGGCCGACGGCTGGTTCACGCTGCGGATCCTGCTGCCGATCCCGGAATAAAGAAAAACCTCTCCGTCATTGCTTCGCAATGCCGGAGAGGTTTTTTCTGTTTTGCACAATAAAGCCGGGCTTGTATTTGTGGATAAGCACAATAAAATTTGAAACCAAAATGAAACTTCTGCAAAATATGCCTCAGAAATGACAGGTTGTGAAAATCTTTGTAAATTTTCATTGAATTCCTTTATAATGGATGCCGACAGTCCGGGAGCTGTGCCCGGGAAATATGAATTCAGAATAAGGAGGAAGAATTATGTTGTCCGTCAATATGGATGATGTAATGCAGGTAGTTTCCAACATCCAGAACTACCTGATCGCCTTCGGCGTCGTGGTCGTGGTCGCACTCGTTGCGATGTTTGCGGCCAAGAAGCTGCCGAAAGCCAAGAAGAAGATGGTCCGTGCGCAGTCTGGTGTCGCCATTCTGCTGGCACTGGTCATCGTTGTCAACCTCATCTGCATCGGCCCCATGTCCACCATGCTGGATCTGGTCTCCGGTGAAGGCTCCATCAGCGAGGAGACCTCCGCAGAGGCGACCGAGCTGGTGAACGAGATCACGCAGGAGGGCATCGTTCTGGCACAGAACGATGACAACATCCTGCCTGTGGCCTCCGGCTCCAAGCTGAACGTCTTTGGCTGGGCCTCCACCAGCCCCTGCTACGGCGGCACCGGCTCCGGCGCACTGAACGACGCCTATCCCGTCACCGACCTGCTCACCGGCCTGCACGATGCGGGCATCGAGACCAACGACGAGCTGAGCAAGTTCTACACCGACTACTGCGCTACCCGTCCCAGCGTCGGCATGGCACAGCAGGACTGGACCCTGCCCGAGCCGAACGTCAGCCTGTACACCGACGAGATGATGGCAAACGCCAAGGAATACTCTGACACCGCCATGGTGGTCATCACCCGCGTCGGCGGCGAGGGCGCAGACCTTCCCACCGATATGGCTGCTGTTGTGGACGGCAGCTGGGTCCGCCGTGTGGCAGACTACCGCGGCTCTCAGCGCGGCGCTGGCTACTACAACGGCTCTTATGACGACAGCCTGAACGAGGGCAACGACTGGGATGCAGGCGACCACTTCCTGCAGCTGTCCAACCGCGAGGAAGAGCTGATCGATCTGGTCACTTCCAACTTCGACAACGTCATCGTCGTCTACAACGGCGCAAACGCATTCGAGATGGGCTGGGTCAAGGATTACCCCCAGATCAAGGGCGTTCTGCTCTGCCCCGGCACCGGCCAGTCCGGCTTTGAGGGCTTTGGCCGCGTGGTCGCCGGTGAGGTCAACCCCTCCGGCCGCACCGCAGATACCTATGTCACCGACCTGACCGCCTCTCCGTGGTGGAACAACTTCGGCGACTTCAAGTACACCAACGCTTCCGAGTTCAACTCCAATGCAAGTATGTTCGACCCCGAGGGCACCACTCCCTCCTTCGTCAACTACGTCGAGGGCATCTACGTCGGCTACAAGTTCTATGAGACGGCTGCCGATGAGGGCCTCATCGACTACGACAAGGAAGTGGTCTATCCCTTCGGCTACGGCCTGAGCTACACCACCTTCACCCAGAAGATGAGCGACATCACCAACGATGGCGCAGATCTGAAGTTCTCCGTCACCGTCACCAACACCGGCTCTGTCGCCGGCAAGGATGTTGTCGAGATCTACAGCGATCCTCCGTATACCAACGGCGGCATCGAGAAGGCCTCCGCAAACCTGCTGGACTTTGCCAAGACCGACGAGCTGGCTCCCGGCGAGAGCGAGACCATCGACTTCACCATCCCGGTGGAGGAGCTGGCTTCCTACGATTACCAGAACAACGGCTGCTATGTGCTGGAGGCTGGCGACTACGTCATCAGCACCAACGCAGACTCCCACACCGCTCTGGATTCCAAGACCTGCACCTTCGCTTCGGACATCGTCTACAACGAGTCCAACAAGCGCGGGAGCGATGAGGTCGTGGCCACCAACCAGTTCGATTTCGCTGAGGGCGAGATCACCTATCTGTCCCGTGCAGACGGCTTCGCAAACTACGATGAAGCCACTGCCGCTCCTGCTACCTACGAGATGAGCGACGAGGTCAAGGCTGGCTTCGAGAACTGCTTCACCTACACCGAGTCCGGCTACGAGAAGGACGAGGACCCCAACGCAGAGGACATTACCACCGGCGCAAAGAACGGCCTCAAGCTGGCTGACCTGCGCGGCGTGGATTACAACGACTCCAAGTGGGATGACCTGCTGGACGAGATGAGCATCGACGACCTGCAGCAGACCATCGGCTTCGGCGGCTATCAGACCGCAGCGGTGGACAGCGTCGGCAAGGTGCGCACCAACGACTGCGACGGCCCCGCCTCCATCAACAACAACTTCACCGGCGTCGGCTCGGTCGGCTTCCCGGCTGCTACCCTCATCGGCATGACCTGGAGCAAGGATCTGGCCCATGACTTCGGCGACAGCATCGGCAAGATGGCCAACGAGATGAACACCTCCGGCTGGTACGGCCCGGCCATGAACATCCACCGCACCGCATTCTCCGGCCGCAACTTCGAGTATTACTCGGAGGATGGCGTCCTGTCCGGCGAAATGGCTGCAAGTGCCATCGCAGGTGCACAGGAGCACGGCGTCTACGCTTACATGAAGCACTTTGCCCTGAACGATCAGGAGGGCAACCGCAACTGCATGGCGGCCACCTGGTCCAACGAGCAGGCCATCCGTGAGATCTACCTCAAGCCCTTCGAGATGTCGGTCAAGGATGCAGACTGCCATGCAGTCATGTCCTCTTTCAACTACATCGGCAATCGCTGGGCCGGCGGCTGCTCTGAGCTGCTGCAGAACGTCCTGCGCGGCGAGTGGGGCTTCCTCGGCTTCGTCGAGACCGACTACTTCGGCGTCTACGGCTACATGACCGCCGATCAGGCTGTCCGCAACGGCGGCGACCTGATGCTCTGCACCACGGGCAACGATTACAACAACGTGACCGTCCTGACCAACAGCAGCAAGCAGGCCATGCGCACCGCTGCCAAGAACATCCTCTACACCGTGGTCAACAGCCGCGCTTACGATGAGGAGAACCTGAACCCCGGTATGGCAAAGTGGAAAATCGTCCTGATCGGTGCAGACGTCGTCGCCGCACTGCTCATCGTGGGTCTGGAGTACACCGCCATCAAGAACTACAAAAAGCGCAAGGAAGAGGAAGAAGTCTAAGACGTAAGCACTCTCCGTGCAGCACCTGAACAAAACCGATGGCAAAGGCCCGCTGCAGCGAACAGCGGGCCTTTGCCCCGCTCAGGGATAAATGAGGAAAATGCGATGAAGCACACTGACATCATCCGGAAACTGAACCTAGAACAGAAATGCGCCCTGCTCTCGGGCGAGACGGTCTTTACCACCCGTGCCCTGCCCGGCAAGGGCATCCCGTCCATTACCCTGTCGGACGGCCCCAACGGCGTCCGCAAGCAGGCGGGGGCGGCCGACCATCTGGGCCTGAACCCCAGCGTCCCGGCCACCTGCTTCCCGACCTCCTCCGCCACGGCGTGCAGCTGGGACGAGGCCCTCGGCGAGGCCGTGGGCGAGGCGATGGGCGAGGAGGCCGCCGCACAGGAGGTGGCTGTCCTCCTCGGCCCCGGCCTGAACATCCAGCGCAGCCCCCTCTGCGGCCGTGACTTCGAGTATTTTTCGGAGGACCCCATCCTTGCGGGCAAAATGGCTGCGGCCTATGTGCGGGGCATCCAGAAAAAAGGCATCGCGGCCTGTCCCAAGCACTTCGCGGCCAACAGTCAGGAGCTGCGCCGGATGGCCTCCGACTCGGTGGTGGACGAGCGCACCCTGCGGGAGCTGTACCTGACCGGCTTCGAGATCGTGGTCAAGGAGGCCCGGCCCAAGACCATCATGACCTCCTACAACCTCATCAACGGCACCTACGCCAACGAGAACGCCCATCTCCTGCAGGACATCCTGCGGAAGGATTGGGGCTTCGACGGGGCGGTCGTCACCGACTGGGGTGGCTCCAACGACCACGCCCTCGGCGTGAAGAACGGCTCCACCCTCGAGATGCCCTGCCCCGGCGGCGACTCCATCCGGGAGCTGATGAAGGCCGTGAAGGACGGAAAAGTCACCGAGGCCGACCTCGACGCCCGCCTCGACGAGCTGCTGGAGCTGGTGCTCTCCACCCACGCGGCAGTGGAGAAAGCCCCCCGCACCTTTGACGCGGCTGCCCACCACGCACTGGCCCGCCGCGCCGCCGCCGAGAGCATCGTCCTGCTCAAGAACGAGGACGGCATCCTGCCCCTGAAGGCGGGCGAAAAGCTGGCCGTCATCGGCGACTTTGCCCAGACGCCCCGCTATCAGGGCGCAGGCTCCAGCGCCGTCAATGCGCTTCAGGTAGATGCTCTGCTGGACTGCATCAAAGCCGACGACAGCGGCATCGCCTTTGTGGGCTACGCCTCCGGCTTCGACCGTCAGGGAGCCGCAGACCCCAAAAAGCAGGAGGAGGCCGTCTCCCTCGCAAAGCAGGCCGACACCGTCCTGCTCTGCCTCGGCCTCGATGAGCTGCGGGAGAGCGAGGGTCTTGACCGCGCCGATATGGCGCTGGCCGAGAACCAGCAGCAGCTTCTGGACGCAGTGGCCGCCGTCAACCCGAATGTCGTTGTCCTGCTGAGCGCCGGTGCGCCGGTGGAGACCCCGTGGGTGGGCCGGTGCAAGGCGCTGGTCTACGGCGCACTGGGCGGACAGGCGGGTGCCGGTGCGGCAGCGGACATCCTCACCGGGAAGCTCTGCCCCTGCGGCAAGCTGTCCCAGACGTGGGCAAAGGCCCACGACGACACCCCCGCCAAGGCAAACTTCGGCGGCGAGGGCCGGAACGTGGAGTACCGCGAGGGCCTGTATGTGGGCTACCGCTACTATCAGACCGCCGGTGTGAAGCCTGCCTTCCCCTTCGGCTACGGCCTGAGCTACACCACCTTTGAATACAGCGGCCTCAAGGCCGACGAAACGGGCGTGACCCTTACCGTCACCAACACCGGCAGCGCCGCCGGTGCCGAGATCGTCCAGCTCTACGTCGCAAAGCCGGATGCGAAGGTCTTCCGCCCCGAGCAGGAGCTGAAGGGCTTTGCAAAGGTCTCTCTCGCCCCCGGCGAGAGCAAGACCGTGACCATCGCGCTGGACGATAAGGCGTTCCGCTACTGGAACGTCAAGACCAACGCATGGGAGGTCGAGGGCGGCAGCTACCAGCTCCGGGTGGGCGCGTCCAGCGTGGACATCCGCCTGACGGCAGACATCACCGTCAAGGGCACCAATGCCCCCGACCCCTACGCGGGCCTGAGCCTGACCCACTACGTCTCCGGTCAGATCACCTATGTGACCGACGCCGAGTTCGAGGCCCTGCTGGGCCATCCCATCCCGGAGGATGTCGTCCGCATCGACCGGAACATGACGCTGGGCGAGATGGATCATGGCCGCAGCCCGCTGGGCTGGCTGGCCCAGAAGGTGCTGCGCAGCCGTCTCGACGCCAGCTTTGCAAAGGGCAAGCCCGACCTGAACACCGTCTTCCAGTACAATATGCCCCTCCGTGCGCTGGCAAAGATGACCAACGGCATGGTCAGCATGGGGATGGTGGACGGCCTCGTCTGGGAGCTGAAGGGCTTCTGGCTGGTGGGCATCGTCCGGGTCATCTACGAATTTATCAAGAACGCCATCCTGAATGCCCAGCTGAAAAAGCGGCTGCGTCAGGGCTGAGAAGGAGGAACGACCGTGAATTTCTGGAATACCTTTGCCCAAAAGCATCCGGCTGCGGCCAAATGGGTGCGGGAGGGCGGACTGTTCGTTATCGTGTCCAACCTCATCACCGTGTTCAAGTACCTGCTGCTGCAATTTCTGCCCAAAGCTTTTGCCGGTCTGCCGGTGGTGGACTTCGGCTGGCCGGGCATCGACATCACCCTCTTCGGGGAGACCTTCAAGTGGAACATCCTCGGCTACGATGCGGCCCACGGCGGCCTGCCCTACTTCTGCGCCTACATGGTGGCCATGATCATCGGTGAGTGCATCAACTTCCCCATCCAGCGCAGCCTCGTCTTCCGCAGCAAGGGCAATCTGGCAAAACAGATCGGCTGGTACCTGCTGGCCTTCTGTCTCATCACCTGCATCGTCAACTCCATCAACTGCATCTGGGTGGCGGTGGCCGGTCTGCTGGTGCCCGACTTCATCTACAACATCGGCACCACCGTGCTCAACGGCGGCATCTCGATGGTGATCTTCTTCTTCGTGAACAAGATCATCTTCCCCGAGGGCGAGGCCGCAAAATAAACTGACATCCTCTCTATTTTCATCATTTTCTTCATCCAAACCAACAGGCCGTCCCCTGAAAAGGGGGCGGCCTGTTGGCATATTGAGCGATTTTGGACGCTGGAAAGGACGAATTTTCGGTCATAGGGGAAGAATCTGTCGGAGAGGGTTGTACTTTGCTGCTTTAGTGTGGTAAAATCGTGCCATGCTTTTATAGAGAAAGCAGCAAAGGGGGAAATGTATATGAGTGAGATCTGTATCATCGTCACCATCGTCGTCTATCTTGCGGCCATGCTGCTGGTGGGTTTCGCCTACAGCAAGACCAACAACGACAGCGCCGACTTCTACCTCGGCGGGCGGAAGATGGGCCCGCTGGTCACGGCCATGAGCGCCGAGGCCAGCGATATGTCCAGCTGGCTTCTGATGGGTATGCCGGGTCTGGCCTACCTGAGCGGCATCGCCTCGCCGGGCTGGACGGCCATCGGCCTTGCGCTGGGCACATGGCTCAACTGGCTCATCGTGGCCCGGCGTCTGCGCCGCTACTCGGCCAACCTCGACGCCATCACCGTGCCGCAGTTCTTGTCGCTCCGCTTCCATGACCAGCGCAACCTGCTGAACGCTCTGGGCGCGGTCATCATCATCGTCTTTTTCGTGCCCTACACAGCTTCGGGCTTTGCGGCCTGCGGCAAGCTGTTCCACAGCCTTTTCGGGGTGGACTACATGGCCGCCATGCTGGTGTCGGCCCTCGTCATCGTGGGCTATACCATTCTGGGCGGCTTCCGGGCCGTCACCACCACCGACCTCATCCAGTCGGTGGTCATGTCGCTGGCCCTCGTGGCGGTTCTGGGCTATGGCATCGTCGTGGCCGGAGGCTGGGGCGCTGTGGTGGAGAACGCCCAGAGCCTTTCCGGCTACCTGACCATGACGGCCAGCCACGACGCTGTGACCGGCGGGGCCGCGTCCTACAGCCTGCTGGACATCGTCTCCACCATGGCGTGGGGCCTCGGCTACTTCGGTATGCCCCACATCCTGCTCCGCTTCATGGCCATCGAGGACGAGAAGAAGCTGGTGCTCAGCCGCCGCATTGCGACCGTCTGGGTGGTCATCGCCATGGCAGCATCCATCCTCATCGGCATGGTGGGCCTCGGCATGACCAAGGCCGGTGCGCTGGAATTCCTCAGCGGCTCCACCAGTGAGACCCTCATCGTCCGCGTCGCCAGCCTCATCAGCCAGCACGGCGTACTGGCGGCCATTCTGGCCGGACTCATCCTTGCAGGCATCCTCGCGGCCACCATGTCCACGGCGGACAGCCAGATGCTGGCCGCTGCGTCCAGCGTGTCCCAGAACATCCTGCAGGAGTTCGCCCACCTCAAGCTGAGCGAGAAGCAGAGCCTCTTCGCCGCCCGCCTGACCATCGTCTGCGTCAGCGTGGTGGGTGTGGTGCTGGCCCGCGACCCCAACTCCAGCGTCTTCGGCATCGTCAGCTTCGCGTGGGCTGGATTCGGCGGCGCCTTCGGCGCGGTCGTCCTCTGCGCTCTGTTCTGGAAGCGCTGCAACTGGCAGGGTGCGCTGGCCGGTATGCTCTCCGGCGGCCTGATGGTCTTCGTCTGGAAGTACCTCGTCAGCCCGCTGGGCGGCGTC
>ENA-UOJV01002599-UOJV01002599.1-human-gut-metagenome-genome-assembly--contig:-C82-NODE-2599-length-14217-cov-7.750177_pt1 | contig 14217 bp, 8 predicted proteins | sample MGYA00242356_ERZ723903 | MGnify/ENA metagenome assembly ERZ723903
GCTGTAAAAAATTTAACTTTTTTATATCACCTCTTGACATTTCTTAGCTGGACTTCCAAATATTTAGGAAAAGATTTAAAAAACTGGTCACAATCGACCAGTCATTTACGTTATTACTTATGTAACAGTAAACGTATACCGCCTAACACCTTGATGGCTCCTGGGAGTCTGGTGAGATTTTCAGATTGCTCACTTCTGATAATATCTCACTGTTACCCCTCCCAGGAATCTCACCTTTGGAAAATTCCCATGTCGTGTTCGCAGCGGTAACGCCGGGGACTGCAATTTTCGTTCCAATGCAAATTATCATTGGTTATACCCCCTTAATCACAAGTGGGAGATCAAGCGTTGGCTTCTTAAATTTGCATGTTGCTGTAATAATCCCATCACCAGTGACAATCGAATCGACGAATCCCCACTGTTTTGTAAAGGCTTTCTTTTCAGATTCATTTTCTACGTTCCCAACGCACTCGATGATTGGAGCATATGTCTCCTTCATATTGGACACGGAGACCGTCTGCGTATATGGAGCTTCCTCAGACCATCCAGAGGCCAGGAGAGTAGCTTCCGTAGTATCAAACAGGCTGTTGACCTTCTGTGCCGAATAAGCCACTACGGCCTCCTGTTCCGGCGTTGGATTATCGTTGATGCCAATGGCGTTCTTCGCAATAGACTCATACAGAGAGTCCACCTGGTTAAGTAAGAACCTTTGCATGGCAATCAAAGCGTCCCGGAACTGGTTGTACTTATCTGCATCGAAAAGGCAGGCTTTCAGATCCGGATTTTCGGTCAGAACATTCGCGGCCCCGGTCAGATCTCCGATTTCCATAAATTGCTGATATTTTTTCACTGCCGGGAGAAGCGTAATGGTAATGTCCATCATGCGGTCAAATATATCTTCGCTTTCCGGAAAATTTGTCAGCGGAGTATCCACGTTCTTTTCCGCTGTTAATTTCGTATTCATATTTTTCACGATTTTTTATTTCACCTCTGTTCTATGGCGCATTTTCGCCGCATTCTTTTTCACATAAGAAAAGCTTTCCTGGAATTTATAAAGAGTCATCGACATCGTCCCATCAAAAGTGGACCAGCCGAAATTCTTTATAATATACTGGTTTTTGATGCCGCTATTTTTTGATGTATATTCGACTTTTGAGTTCACGTCAATCCATGGGATTATGAGCAGATTGAGGTTGATTGTGTCCAGAAGAGCTGTAGTCTGATATGTCAGATACTCGGCCTGGTTATAGCAGAGATCGTCCGAGTACAGATTTTCGTAATCTACACGGTTAATGATTTCATAGCCGAGATTTGTAGTTGAGAATGGGCAGTCTTTATTGGTTTCTTTGTAGATTCCGTAACATTGATATTGGCCGAGCAGATACAGACAATTCTGGATGTTTTCGCCCATATTTCTGCGGTATGAGAATACATAGGTTGTGTCAGCCTTCATACGGCCAGCTTTGATTGGGGTCCCGTCGTCGTTGACAATCGGAATTGCCGCATTTCCATTGATGGAAACTTTCGCATTATCTACGTTTGTCGCACATATCTTGATACCGATCTGATCGAGATGGTCAATATCTTCAAGCTTATCTGCATCCTTAAGCGTGATGGAATAAGTGTCGCCAGACGCCGTTGAAGTTTCGGCATATCGGTCGTTATTCTCAAGTTCGAGGACCTTACCCCAGACTTCGGTTACATTATAGATTCCATCGAAAGCAGCCGAGGTATTTTCGCTGATCCAGATTTTATCCAGGAACACATCGTTAAAAACAACAGGCTCTGAAATTCCAGTCGGGATTTTGCGCCATACGAAGGTTCCATCCACATCAAAGTAAAACTCCCATGAGTCATAAAGATTACAGATTTCATCCAGGACATCGCAATAGGTTATGGTCCCATTGAATTCCAAATCGTATGGGATTTCCTTCTTGATATCCTCGACATAATACTTTTCAATGCCGGCAGATTTGAGAATCCCAATCACAGATTTACGGATATCCTCACCGGCCGGGATTGTCATGGAGTACCCAGAGATCTGGCCGTTTTTCGTGCCATCATAATCTGCCATCAGATCCACGCAACTTAGAGAAAGAGTGCGATTCGTGGCATCGTATGTATAGTCGATACTTTGATATGAGAAGGTCCCCAGGAGCCAGTAACGAACTTCGCCGCTGTGAATATCCTTGATTCCATAAAATACCTGGATATATTTGTCGATCCAAATCTTTTTATCGTCGCCCAGTAAGAATGAGGGATCCGATACATGAAGTTCGCATGAGTAAGTTCGGCGCTGCCGAGATTGACTATCTACATTGTAGTTATCCGATAGCAGATTCCCGTCCAAATGATCAAGAACCTTATACTGTTTGTTAAGCAGATTGATTTGGACATACACATCTTTCGACTGTTGGGTAATCAGATTAAAATCGGTTTGAGTAGGAGAGTGGTACATAAAATCCTCCCTCCCTTATTTACGGTCAGAATCTGTATTGATAAAACCGTTATCATACAGGTCACCGGTTGAAGTAGGATCGCCGCATTCTACCCACTCGATTTGGTGAGAGATGAGCTGTGGATGTCCGCTGTTTGATCTTGGCAGACTGTTCACAACATTCACCATCCACATATCGCCTTCGAAGGATTTGAGAATTTTCGGCTCTCCGTTTGTGAGAAACTTGTCCAGATGGTTCCGATACTGCCATCCATTCTCTGCATCAAGTTGACAGTGCTCATCCATTTCGATGAATGTGACATTGATTGTGCCAGAGTAATACTGAGAAACTCCGTTATTGATCACATACGGGTATTTTCGGCCAGGTGCAACGATGACCTGGGACTGCCGATTATAGGTAACTGCATTATCCATTCCCACGATCATTGGATATGCTTCCCCATTTCGGCCACAGATAAAGTAGCTGCTGAAATCAGAATGGATTGTGCTTGATACTGGGGCCATATCTATGCCGCCGATTACGGCTGTGTATGCATATTCGATGTCGCGGCCGGCTGGTTCATAGTAGTCCAGGAATTCCACATTGAAGTCCTCATTCTTCTCAATCTGTTTTTCATATATTGTAATCCAGTCAAAATCGCCCACATACCGCTTTTTGATTTTGATGGCACTCACGATCTGCTGGCTGTATTCCACGTTACCGGCATGAGTGGAACCATTAAATTTCGCATGAAGATGCGTATTAAAATCCCAGGAATCCGGGATCTGCCAATCGAATTTCACCAACACCTTCTTGGTTGCATACAGCTCGTCGGCAATCAGATTCGATAATTTCAGCGTTGATATCGGGCTTTCTGAGACTGCCACAAAAGATGATTCATCCATATAAGGTGCGAAATTCATCCCTAAAAACATTTGATTACCACCTCCACCTCTTTTTGTGTGGCAGATTATAAAACGCTGCCAATGGTTTTCGCTTCCAAATTATAATAACCATCTGAGCGAACAAGACAGAAACCCACAATGTCCTTTGGAGACACGGGCGTAAACTTGTTGCTGTAAATCACATAGCTATACCACGCCTCAGTAATACGAAGCTCCAGGACGCCCATTTCGGTCGGGCTGCCGAGTTTCCCAATCCGATAGGTCACGGTTCCCTTAAAGTTAGGATTATCCCGGCTGAGAAATTCAAAGAATGGGAGGTTTGGCGTGAGATTATAGCCTTTAAGAACAATCGAGAAATCACCCTCCAGGAGAAAGCCTTCATCATAAGTGAGAGTGTTATTCGTCAGATCGATATATTTTCCATCAATATAAACTGGATCGCCGGATTCCAGCTTTCCGTCAGCGGATATGATGTTAGAACGAATCTGGATTGCGCCGAGTCGCGGTTTATTCTCAAGCTCAACCTGCGAGAAAATTTCGGCTGTCTGGTAAAGAATCGATACCAGAACAAAGCCTGTGTCCAGAGCCATTCCGTTTACGGTTTTTCCGATGGCGCGGAGTTTATACTCTCGCTTGTTCTCGAAGCCGGAGAATGTATAGGAAAGGCTGTCTGTTCCATACTGGATACCGGATGTGGAAAGGGCCGTATTAGTTGTGTCGTAGATTGTTATCGCCCAGGAATCCAAAAGTTCATTGTTTTCCTGGGAGTAAACCAATTGGAATTCGTACCCGGAAGATGCTAACACCTGGCCATCAACAATATTCTTGAAGTTGAAAACTGGAGTCTTTAAACAGAGGAAGATCTGCCCCATAGACTGGAGATCGGATTCGTTATCATCTTTATCGAAAACTGTGATGTAAGCATTGTATTTACTGCCATTTTTCAGTTTTGCCTTTGATAAGTCAATGGTGTGCTCAAGTTTGAACGAAGCGATGGTATTATCGTAAACCGTTTCGTCCGAAGCATTATCTTTGATAACACAGCGGTTTTTGAATACCTGGCTGCCGGCCCAGTTGAATTTGATGGTTGTTCCTATCGTTGCATCGAAAGGAGAGATGCTGTATATTGTAGCTTGTATTTGAATCACCTACCTTATATAACTTATTCGGTAATACTATCATCCATAATTCCTTTATTCCCCATATCAGTTCTAGGTTTAACAATTTGTGGATATGATGAACTTCCGAGATTTGTTTCAGAGTAGCATATCCGTGTAGAGAATGTTGTACTACACATGAGTCGATATTCAGTTCCGCCACCTCTTAAAAACAAACAGAACCCTGGGTAAGATGACATATCGTATTGCATATGAGAGACCAAGGGAGCGTAGTTATATCTGGCATACAAAGTTTTCATCCAGTTGCAGTTTCCATCCCATCCACTTTGTCTCAACGCCCAGCCATATGCACAGGAGCTTGTCCCGTTTGAATGATTGCCCGGATAAGCCGCAGTTTTTGAACCCAGTGTCTTTCCAAGACAGAACATGACAGGCCAGTCGTTAGCAGTACGATCTTCTTCAAGCTCGATGGCAACTGGATAATAGGTATTTAAGTCGCCATCAATCGTAATTATGTTGTACCGATTGCAATCAACAAGATGCTGCCTTACACTGCGAGAAAAAATTTTATCTGTTTTATCCTGTAATGAGGAAATATTTTTTGAATTCTCTCCAACCTTCTGATACAAATCCCGCAGCGTTTTTCCCTTGCTACGATTCTCGATCACATAAAGTTCCTGCCAGTTACCACACGGGACACACACGCGAACCATATCGTCAACCTCGCAGAAAATAGAAGAGTAGACCGTATACGTTTTTCCGTTATGAAGCACACGGATTTTATCAGTCTGAACAACCTCCGTAACCTTGGCGCGGAATGTTCGGTCACAGTTCACCTGGGAATCTACCGCCTTTTTCACGTTCTCCAGGATTGACTGCGAGACTTTGTTGACTAAATCTTGATAATTGATTTTCCTTCACCTCCAAAATGAAATAGAGGATACTCCGGTGAGAGAGTACCCTCCAAAATTCTAAGATGTCCTGTTACTTCGAGAACACCTTGCTGAAATTCTGACCAAGAGATATCGCAAAAGTCTGATCAAGAGCCTTCGCAAACTCATCCGGATTTTGAACTTCATGTAAATGGATATCCCCGAAGGTGACAGTAACGTCATTATTCCGGTTATTTGTTACCGCGCTATTTCCGAGAGCGCCAGATGCAATCCCGGACATAAGCTGGAACCGCTCGGCCATATTCCGCATCTGGTTCTCCGTGAAGACACCTTCGCCGCTCTGCAGAATCTCGATAACTTCGCCGGGCTTTACCGGATTGATTGAAATTGACCTCATAAAGTTCTCCAGGGCCTGTGGAGATTCTTTCTTCCCAACAAAGCCGAGTTCAATACCCTTATGATGCTTCTTCTTATCCCAATCGTCGTCATCCCAACCAGGACCTACATGATTACTGTCGTCACCGATAATCGGAGTGCCATCTGGCCGCTTATCGGCATTAGCTGCTCCCCAATCATAATCGGATTCGTATTCATCACGATCATAGTCATTCGGATCAAACTTTGAGTGGCCTTTATCTTGCCACGGTTTTCTGCCGGTATTCAACTGATCGTTGGTTACGCCTTCTGTTTTCTGACCTTTATCGATCATATTCAGAAGATTCTGAGCACGGTTTCCGCCATCCCAGTAGTCTTCCTTAAATGCATTCCAGTATTGCCTTTTCTGCTCTTCAGTCATTTCGACGCCGTTTGGTGTCCAGTATTTACCGCTGGAATCGCCGGTATAAGCCAGCTTTCCGCGATAGTAAACACCGACTGTATTGTCGCCGTCTTTACCCTGGGTTTTCTTGATGGTAAATCCATCTGTGTTGAATCCATGGGACTGGGCCTGTTCTTCCAGAGCCTCCGCCGCTTTCTTGAGAGCCGCAATCTGCTCCTCAATACTCTTGCGAACTTCATCCCAGGTCTTCGTATTCTTGCTGATGGCTTCCGTATTGGACTTGAATGCTTCCAGATAATCGGTCATATCAACCTTATTTTTATCTGCGGATGCAATTTGCCCGTTGATGAAGTCTTCGGTGTCTTTCCAAGAATTTGAATTGCCCTGGATTGCCGCAAGCTGGTCTTTGTACTTCTTGATGAAGTCTGCCATGGAACCAAATGCAGAATCGAAGCCGGCAACCTCGGAATTCAGATCGCCCTTCTTGTCCCCCCATGAGGTCTCGTATTTCCCGGTGGTATTCAGATTACCCTGGACAAGCTGCAGATATTCCTGGAGCAGTTTCGCAGAGTCTGTGATCTGAGCCTGAGAATTGGATGCGATGTCGCCAATGCCGGGGATTTTGTCCATATTCAGATGACTGCCGAGCTGTTCTAAGGCAGAGAATCCCCCATCCATGGAAGAAATCAGAGAGTTCATGCCGCCGACTGCATCATCATAACTCATGCTTCCATCCTGGAACCCGGCGATGATTTTATTCATCGTATCAAGGATCCGGTCATTGGAAGCAATCTGGTTCTGCACGTTGGTCTGCTCATTAAAAGCAGAAGAGTACAGTTCCTTGAATTTCTCAAGAAGGTCTGCGTCTTTACCGCTTAAAATCTTATCCTGCCAGCCAGGACCGAATAATTCTTCGGCCTTCTGGAGATCGGCGGCTTTCTGGATTTCCTCAACGATTTCAGACCATTTCTCTTTAATCTCGTCCAAATTTTCAATCTGCTTATCATAACCTTCGATAAGCTCGTCACGTTCTTTGGTGAGATTATCAATCTGCGTCTGGAGATCATGCACGGCTTTATCATACTCAGCATCAGCAACAGCCTTATTCGCGTCGCGGACTGCATCCATATCAGCTTCATATACAATTTCACCGTCACGGATAACCTTATTGGTTTTCTGGTTCTTTGCCCGGTCAAGGTCATACTTTGCCTGTTCCAGTGCCAGTTCTACACTACGCGCTTCGTTGGTTTTCTGGAGCAGTTCAAGCTGTTCTTCAAGCGGCTTGATTTTGGCGTCGTATTCCTCGTTTGTGGCGTCGATCACATCATTGATTTTGTCGATCTCATCGTCCAGCAGAGAGTTTACACCGCTGAGTGCTGACTCATATTCATCGATCACTTCGCCAAGGATTGAAGCGTATGAGTTAAGATTATCGTTGACACCTTCCAATTTTTCAATTGGCAGATTCAGAATTTCCTTATTCCATTCGTACTGACTCTGAACGAGTGAGGAAATCTCATCTTCGATATCCTTGATCTGCTGCTCGGTTTCTGCGTACTGCTCGGAATCCTTATCGTATACGGACAGAAGAGAAGATAAGGACTCTTTCTGCTTGGTCAGTGTCTGCAACTGGATTTCGGTCACACGCTGCAGCTCACGGTACTGATCGATTGTGGTCGCAAGCCCCTTCGCGTTGGATTCGTCAATGCTGTTCTGCAGACTATCCTTGATTGACGCAATGCTATCTACATGGCTCTGCATCTTATCGAGCGGGATCTGGAGCATGGCCTGGTTCCACTCATACTGATTTTGGATGAGGCTGCTGATTTCGCTGTTGATTCCATTAATCTGATCTTGGACTTCCGCATACTTCGAGGAATTCTTGTCGTACACGCCGAGAACAGAGGTAAGAGCGTCACGCTGTTGTTTCAGAGTGTCAATCTGCTGGAAAGTCAGCTTATTCAGCATCTCATACTGATCGACCGTTGTAGACAGCCCAAGGGCGTTATCCTCGGCAATCCGGTTCTCAAGTACGGTCTTCGCAGATGCGAGGGCATCAACCTGTTTCTGAATTTCCTTAATCGGAATCTGGAGGATCGCGTCGTTGTATTCCTGTTGCTGTTGGATTAGCTCAGAAATCGTGTTGTCGATCTCCTGGAGTTCCGAAGCAGTTTCGTTGTACTTGTCGCTGCCATAGTCGTAGTTTCCAAGTACCTTTTCCAGTTGTTTCTGCTGTTTCAGAAGATGGTTGATTTCGTCGGCGTTCAGTTCAATCATCTTCTGGTAAGCCTCTTCGTTAGGTTCCAAGCCGATGACATTCTGCTCGTTGACAAAGTTCTGGAGATCTTGCTTGATATTCCGAAGGATTGAGATGTACTTATCCAGGCGGTCAATCGGGAGCCGCATGATGATCTCGTTCCACTCAGCCTGTTGGATCTTACAGTCAATAAGGGCGTTTTCAAGGTCCTGTACGGATGCAAGAAGCTCATAGTATTCGGCAGATTCTGAATCTACCTCAGACATCCGATCCTTTGTAAGCTGAATCTGTTCCTCGTAAAGGTTGATCAGATCTTCATTTTCGGCAATCATATCCTGGTAGGAATCCTCGAACACCACGCCGCCAAGTGCCTTGATAAGCTCGATTGTTTTCTCGGTTTCAGAGATGCGGCCATTCACAATTTCCTGCTGGGCTTCAACAAGATCGATGGCTTTCTGAAATGCCTGTTTGGCAAGCTCCGCATTTTCGCGGATCTGGTCATTCAGCATTACCTCGGCATCCTTAACGTCCTCATAAGCCTGGATAGCCTCTTTGAGCTGTTCGATATATGCGAGATCCGTATAATCTGCAAAATTCAGAGTGCCATTCATGATCTTTGCAACGTCAATCGCGTCGATGGTAGCTTTCGCTGCTGTCCAGCTTTCATTGGCCTGGGCTGCGTACTGTTCCATCTGAGCGGTTAATTCCTTGCTCTTGGTCATGGCCTGGTTCAGATAGTCAATCTGCGTCTTATAGGAGGTCTGTTCGATATCGCTCTTATCAACGATAGCTTCGATTTCACTCTTTTGCCATTCAATACGTTTCTTGTACTGTTTACGTTCATTTTCAAACAGCGCTTCTTCGTCATCCTGGCGGGTTTCATACATGGTCTGGTAATTCTTCCATGCAGCGTCCGCTTTTGAGATAGCATCGTAATGCTTCTTGGTATCCTCATCCTTGGTTTCGTAGGTATCGATGCGGAAGCCGCCGGACATGATAAGCTGTTTTTCTTCCTCACTCAAAGTAGAAGAGAGCGTTTCCCATTCAAGCTTGTATACTTCTTCGGCCTGTTTACGGGCTTCAATCAGTTCTTTCTGCTTGGCGATAGCTGCATTTAAGAAATTGAGCTGGTTTTCAAAAATCTTGTCAGAATCGTTGACAAGACTCAGAAGATCAGAATAGCTCTTGGAGATTTCGTCGATCAAACGTGGGATCCAGTCGAGCTTTTCGATGGTATCCTCAAGATCCTTTTTGTTCTTCTTTTTCTTGCTTTCAGTTATACCGTTTTCTGGATTATTTGACCAGTTAATAAAAGAATTGGAAACTTTTCCACCAGAGGCTGTAGGAGTTCCGATAGGGAATGATCTGCCCTTACCTTGATAATAAGCTTTTCCACGAGATTTCGTTTTTCCATTCTCAAGAAGCTGCTCCGTCTGCTTATGATTGAAAATAATATCGTCTTTGTGGACGTTGACAAACTCGGCTCCGTTTTCTCCAACAGTGAAGTAACGGGAACCTCTGACAATAATCTCCGGTCCCAGTTCGCCAACAAGCGCTTCGCCGCCAAAATCAGTGGTTGAATCTTTACCGTTTACAAAGGCAGTACCCTTACGACTTGAACTATCAGAGTCGCTGGATCCGCTTGAAAGGTTCGGGAAGAGACCTACATTTGGAGTGCGGACTTTGAACGTAATCGGGTATTCGCCTTTTGTGAGGTTTTCGATTTCCGTCTTAAGCGTTGTAATCTCTGAGTCATTAACAGTGATAACCATGTTATGAGCATTATTGATGAGTTCGGCAAGGGTCTTTACCTTTTCGGTAGTTGCATCGAGATTATCTTCAGCTTGGGAAGAATCCAGATTAAGAACTGCGTCAAGATCCAGATCATGTTTTTCGGCCAGTTCTTTCTGGCGAGCAAGCATAGACTGTCGATCTTCCTCAGATATGCCAAAGCTGAGATTATCAAGCTCGTTCTGGATTGACCAAATTTCTGCAATAGCCTCTGTCTTATCAACATGGGGGCTTAACGTAAGACCAAGACTAGCAATTTTCTGCTCAATTTCTGCAATTTCCTTATCAATCTGGGTTACATCAAGTTCGCCCGGATTGATTTTTAATTCCTGGAGTTCTGCAAGGCGAGAATACAAAGCTTCAACTGCTTGAGCAGAATCAACGACTTCTTCGTTGGTATAGGAGAAATGGATATTCGCACCTTTTTCGTTCAGTTTGTTTAAGTAATCGACAAGTGTGCCAACTGGAATCTCCGCTTCTTTTGCAGCTTCCTCCATATTCTCGATTACAATAGCGCCATCATCAGAAATCTGAACAGAAGATAGCCTTTTGAAGTCGTCATAAAAACGCCAGATACCACTGTCATCTTCCGTGTTCCAACGCTTGGCTTTCTCTATGGCCTTATCATATGCAGCTACAAGATCATCGATAGAGGCAAGGCTCATGTCTTCAAATGTGAAGTAGTCTACAAAAGCCCGGAATTCATCTGTTCCTACGTCATGATTCTTAAACGCTTTCTGAATCTGCTCCAGAGATGAAGAGATGTAGTCATAATTTGCGCCAGAATTCGGAGATGCCATGGCTTCCTGGAAGATTGTGAACTTCGAGGTTGCATGGTCAAAGGCTGCACCGAGCATTTCCAGTTCGTCAAGCTGTTTGGAGGTCTCATTAAGATGCATCCGTTGTGCAGCTATCAATGACTCAAGGGTGGAACGCTGAGTTTCAGTCATGTCGGAGTTCTCGTGCTGACGGTAGATGTAAGCTGCCAGGAGAGTAGACTGTTCTGTGTACTCCTTGGATAGCGCGCTGTACTTTTTCGCCAGATCATCCGCCATTGTCTGAGTCTGGGCAGCAGTCAGTTCACGCAGTTTCTCGGTATTGAACTGGATTCCGTTTGCAGTACGCTCAAATGCATTCTCGACACCCGGAAGAGCAGACTGCAGAGCTGAGAATGTGGAGGTACTTACGCCGCCAGTTTCGCTGATTTCTTGGAGTGCTTTGGTTACCAGATCTCCCGTAGAAGACAAAGAACCAAGCTGTTCAGTTAAATCCTTGACTGACTTTGGAGCATTCGGATCGATGATCTCCTCAATGGGATATTGGGACTGGATATGAGATGTGATATCTTTAAGGGTGACATATCCCGTTTCAAGAAGGTCGTTGAACTCCTCGTAGGACTTAAGGGTTTCCGGTGTTAATTCGCCGGCCTGGGCAAGATCAATCAGAGCTTTCTTCTTATCTTTGAAGCTATCGGTATCCCAGATTTCATTGAACTTCTCTGAAATAAAGTCAAACTTAAACGTAGTCGGATCCAATGTGAAGGAAATATCAGAAATCATACTTTCTGCTTTGGCCTTTAATTCCTTCTGGACGTTTGTAATGGGATTATACTGATCGAACTGTTCGATAAGCTGATCTGCTGTCTCACTGAGCTGTCTGCGGAGCGTATCGAATTCTTGCGTTTCCATATCAGACAGAGTATTTTTTAAGGATAACTCCTTAAATCTTTCCATCTGCCTATATAAATAATCCTCATTGGAAATAAAGGTACTGGTTCCAGTTTTATAATCAAAAGTTTTAAAACCGCGTTCTTCGAATTTTTTCCTGTACCAGTCCTCGACACCTGTATTTAACTTCGCAGACTCCATATCTGCAAGCTGCCGTTCAATGATGAGACGATTGTTAAGTTCTCTATTCTGCGCCCTAAGCCTTTCTAGCTCTTCTTGATCCGTAAATGACAATGATCCCATATTTTGGAGTTCACTCATCCTGGACTTAACCTGGGAAAGTTCAGACTCTGTTTCGTTGATTCTGGAAAGGGACTCATTGTACGACTCTGCTAATTCTTTGTTCTTTTCGATTCGCTCGTCAACTGTTGCATCTGTATAATCGATAAGGGCTGAAATTCCGGCTATTGCTCCTATAACAGCAAGAGGTACTGCAAAAGAAGAGACAATGGTTTTTAACCCAGCAAAAGCAGTAGCTAAACCAGAAGTATTTTCGATAACTTTGCCTTCGGAGTCAGTGAGAACGGTCATTCTAAGAGCGGTTGCCTTTGCCTCTTCGCCGAATCCTGCAATAGAATAAACAGCGTCTGCGCCGGCCTTTGACAACTTAGCGGTGGCAACAGCACCTTCTATAACCTCATCTGAATATCCCTTTAATGCGTCCTCTATTGAATCTTTTGCTTTTTTTTGTATATAGTCACTTTTGGCATTTTTATCAAACTGTGAGAGAATTGTCGTCAACTCACTGCCTAGCTTTGCAGAATTGCCTAAATTCTTAAGATGCGTATTTATTATTAATACTAAGCCATGGCGTTGTGTTGATTTTTCTCTTTTATTATGGTATAGTTGAGTGTAGGAGGGGAAGTATGTTCAAAAATATCAAAATACACAAAAAATACGGCTATATTTGCATGGGAATTGCTCTTCTTATTTCTGGTGCATTGTTTATAGCAGAGCAAGTATTTAAGGTTAAATATTTTAACTCGACGATATTGTTGATTTGGCTTATGTCTGGGCTGACTGGAGTTGTAGGCATAATACATGATATGCTTACTGGAAAAGCATTCGAAGAAATGGAAAAAGAAAATGAAAGAGAAGCTTATAGGGAAGGAAAGAAAAAAGCATTCAGAATCTTAGAATCGTTGGGTTATGAAACAATAACCTACGATAAAGATAATGAAATATGGATAGCCAATGAAAATTTATACAAAGTAGATCTCATAGATCTCATATACTCTTGCAAAAATAATTTAGAGATAGATGATGCAAAAATAATCGAAGAATTCGACTGTTTTACAATTATTCCAATTAATCAAATCATTTATTTCTATAAGGATGGAGATGTTCAATATGCCACTCAAGTTTCTGGAGGAGGTGGCGGTGGATCATCCTTGACCGGAGCTTTAGTTGGGGGACTCATAGCCGGAGAAACTGGAGCAATCATTGGAAGCCGTAGAAAAAATGAAGAGATTAAATCTACTATTGTAAAGGCTCATGACGATAGAGCAGTAGTTGTTCGTTACAAGGAAAACGACTCGATCAAGGTTTTATCCTATCTGGATAAAGATTTCAAAATCTACGATTATCTTCTTAAGAAGATTCCAGAAAAAGATCTACTCACGATCCAGATGAACCAGACACTGATAAGCAACAACGCTGTGTCTGCAGAAGAAAATGTAAGCGATGATATTGGATCCAAAAACCAGGACATCAGTGAACGTCTGCAGAAACTTCAAAATCTTTACGACTCAAAACTTATAACCGAATCAGAATACACGAGCAAAAGACAAGATATTCTGGATTCGCTGTAGCTTACTGGGCGGCTCGATTTATTTCGGGTCGCTTTTTATTGTGAATATAGTCAATATACTCAAAAGTCAAAATTTCGTAAATGTAATATGCATTGATAGTAAGGAGACTTTATGAAAAGAAATTTTCAACCAAAGGATTATTATGATTCACCTATCTGCTTTCATCGAAATTATGGAGAATGTGAATTAAATCATGAAAAATGCGCGTATGATAACCCAAGATGTGTAATACCACGAGACAAGTTCAAGAAGGCAGAGGAAGAATTTCAAGAGAAGCAACGACTTCAAGAGAGTAAAACTGGAAACAAACCATGGTACAATAAGAATCTACCAAGGGAAAGCATCTATGCCTATACTTATAAAGATGATAGAGAGAAAAAGGATAAGTTCCTCAATGCATCAAAAGAGAAAGAAATAAAAAATAATAAACCAAAAAAATCTTTAGATAAAGAAAATCCGTGAATATTTTATATAACTACATTTAAACGATGCGGATTCG
>ENA-UOJV01002606-UOJV01002606.1-human-gut-metagenome-genome-assembly--contig:-C82-NODE-2606-length-14189-cov-24.556035_pt1 | contig 14189 bp, 6 predicted proteins | sample MGYA00242356_ERZ723903 | MGnify/ENA metagenome assembly ERZ723903
GCGCTGGTACCCGCAGGGGGAGTTTCTGGCCTCGGTGCTGGGGTTCACCAATGTGGACAACGCGGGCGTCTCGGGCCTCGAACTGAAATATGACGACCTGCTCACCGGCGAAAACGGCGTCGTCCTCACGGCGGTGAACGCCTGGGGCTACACCCTCGAGCAGAGCTATGAGACCGAGCGTTTCCCCACCGAGGGGGACGGCCTGCGGCTCACCATCGACGCCAACATCCAGCACTACCTCGAGAACGCGCTGGGCTACGCGGTAAAGGAACACCACGTCGCAGCCCGTGCCGTGGGCATCGTCATGGACGTGAACACCGGGGCCGTGCTGGCCATGTCCACCACCCCCGCCTACGACCCCAACCAGCCCCGTGTGCTGGCCGACAAGGCCGCCCGGGAGGCCGTAGAGGGGCTTTCCGGCGACGAGCGGGCGGCGGCATTGCAGCTGGCCCAGCAGACCCAGTGGCGGAACAAGGCCGTCAGCGACCTCTACGAGCCGGGCAGCGTCTTCAAGCTCATCACCTGCGCGGCGGCGCTGGACACCGGGGCTGTGAGCAAAAATTCCAGCTTCTACTGCGGCGAGAGCATCTCGGTGGCCGGCACCCGCTTCCACTGCGCCAACCACAAGCGCCACGGCGCGCAGACCGTCACTCAGGCCCTTGAGAACTCCTGCAACCAGAGCTTCATCCAAATCGGCGCAAGGCTGGGCAAAGAGGCGTTCTGCGACTACTTTGCGGCCTTCGGCCTCCGCGCGCCCACCGGCATCGACCTGCCCGCCGAGCCGAAAAAGAGCCTCTACTACACCGCCGACCGGATGGGGCCGGTGGAGCTGGCGTCCTGCGCCTTCGGGCAGAGCAGCAAGATCTCTTACCTCGAGATGGCGTCGGCGGTCTGCGCCGTGGTCAACGGCGGACGGCTGATGCAGCCCTACGTCGTCTCGGACATCCTCGGCCCGGAGGGCGAAGTCATCGACCACCTCTCCCCCGTCTGCAAGCGGCAGGTGCTGAAAGAGGAGACCTCCCGCACCATGCGGGAGATGATGGAGGCCGTCGTCCTCTACGGCGGCGGACGGAACGCCCGGATCGCGGGCTACCGGGTAGGCGGCAAGAGCGGCACCAGCCAGAAGCTGGACAGCGCCGACGAGAAGGCCCGCATCGCCAGCTTTGTGGCCGTGGCTCCCATCGACAACCCCCAGTTTTTGTGCCTCGTCTGCCTCGACGAGCCCCACAGCTGGACGACAGCGGGCGGCAGCCTCTCGGCCCCGGTCTGCGCCGAGGTCCTCGAGCAGACGCTGGTGTACAAGGGTATCCCCCGCGCCGCTGTCCCGGATACGCCTGCTTCCGACGCTGAGACTTCCGCCGACCTTCCCGAGGACGGCGACAGCTTCGACGGGGCGTAAAAATGGGCAAAAGAAAAGACCGCTGGACGGCGGTCTTGGAAGGTCGATATTTTTCAGCTCTGCTGCGGCTGGTCGCGGAACACGATCTCGCCGGTGGCGCTGTCCATGGACTCGACGATAGCGAGGCTCTCCAGCTGGATGCCCTTGCTGCGGATGAGGTCGCCGCCCTGCTGGAAGCCCTTCTCGACGGCGATGCCGATGCCCTCGACAGTGGCACCAGCCTTCTCGGTCAGCTCCAGCAGACCCAGCAGGGCGCAGCCGTTGGCCAGGAAGTCGTCGATGATGAGAACATGGTCCTCGGGGGTGAGGAACTTCTTGGAGACGATGACATTATAAATTTTCTTGTGGGTGAAGGACTGGATCTTCGTCTCGTAGTTGTCGTAGTCCAGGTTGATGCTCATAGACTTTTTGGCGAACACCACCGGCACGTTGAACTCGCTGGCCACCACAGCCGCGATGCCGATGCCGCTGGCCTCGATGGTGAGCACCTTGTTGATGGGTTTGCCGTCGAACAGGCGCTTCCACTCCTTTGCCATCTCGCGGAACAGCGGAATGTCCATCTGATGGTTGATGAAGCTGTCCACTTTGAGCACGTTGCCCTCACGGACGATGCCGTCTTTACGGATGCGGTCTTCCAGCATTTTCATAGTTCGTCTCTTCCTCCCAATTTTCCTGTCACAAAACGGTCAATATTTCATATCAGTATACCGGATACTTTCCCGGTTGGCAAGGCTTTTTCTGCCCAAATTTGACTCGTTCTCTCCGGTTTTTTCAGCCCTTTCGATTATAAGTACGACTTTTGTGGTACGGTCTGTGTCTCAGGGCGGACGATTTGTGCAGTTGTCTCTTGTTTTCTGCGCAAAATCGAGTATACTGGTAGCAACCGGAAACGGCTTGCTGCGGCCGACGAGGGCCGCACCGGGAAAAGGAGTCAGTATATGAAGACAGGGTTAGTATTAGAGGGCGGTGCCATGCGGGGGATGTTCACCGCAGGCGTTCTGGATGTCCTGATGGAGCACGGCCTCACCACCGACGGCACCATCGGCGTGTCGGCGGGCGCGGTGTTCGGCTGCAACTTCAAGTCGCACCAGATCGGTCGTGTCATCCGCTACAACACCGAATATTGCAACGACAAGCGCTACGCCAGCTTCCGCAATCTGCTGCGCACCGGCAACCTCTACAGCGAGGATTTCTGCTACCACGAGGTGCCGGAAAAGCTGGACCCCTTTGATGAAGAGGCATTCCACGCTTCGCCCATGGACTTCTTTGTCGTCTGCACCGACCTGCGCACCGGCGACCCGATCTACCACAAGTGCCGCAGCGGCGACGCCGAGGACGTGCGCTGGATGGAGGCCTCGGCGTCCATGCCGCTGGCGGCGAAGGCCGTCAGGATCGGCCACTACTCCCTGCTGGACGGCGGCGTGGCCGACTCCATCCCCGTCCGCTTCTTCGAGAGCCTGGGTTACAAGCGGAACCTCATCATCCTGACCCAGCCCAAGGGCTTCGTGAAAAAGAAGAACCCCATGCTGCCCGCCATCCGTGCGCGGTATCTGCGCTATCCGGCCTTCGTGGCAGCGGTGGCCGACCGTCACGAGCGATACAACGAGGCCCTCTCCTACATCGCCATGCAGGAGGCCTCCGGCAAAGACTATGTCATCCGCCCGCCCATCCCGCTGGAGATCGGCGCTATGGAGCGCGACCCCGCCCAGCTGCGCCGGGTCTACGAGACGGGCCGCGCCGTGGCGGAGAACCAGATCGATAAGATAGAGGCATTCCTGAACGATGTGAAGGAGACGGAGGAATAACCTCTCCGTCACAGCTGACGCCGTGCCACCTCCCCTACTAGGGGAGCTGTCGAGCGGCAGCGAGACTGAGAGGTTGTACGAAGACGAGCCTAACCTACAAACAAAGCAGGAGCCCCATCCATTCGGATGGAGCTCCTGCTTTTCTTATAACTTACTGCATATCCGTCTCAGAGATGGGGGTATCCAGCTCATCGGCGGGGGCGTCCGCCGTCTCAGGCTGTTTGCCCTTCTTCTCCTTGTGGGGCTTTTCGCCCTTGGGGCCGTGCTTCGACTTGATGCGCTTTGCCAGCAGAAGGAGCAGCACCAGCAGGGCTGCGCCGCCGGCGCAGAAGGCCCAGATGGGGAGCTTTGCAGGGACGAAAGCCACTTCGACCTCGGTGCCGGTAGTGGTGAAGGTGGTGTAGCTACCGAAGTTGCCCGTCTCCATCTTATGCCAGCTGCCGCCGGCCTGCTTGACGTAGACCTTGCCCTTGGCCTTGCCGGGGGTCAGATAACGGATCTGGTGGGTCTCATTGCCGTCATCGGTGAACTCCAGCAGCCACTGCTCTGTCACACCGTGGACATCGGCTGTGATGTCCTGCTGGGTGACCTGCACGGCGTTGGAACCGCCGAAGAAGCCGTCCACGAAGAAAACGGGACGTCCGTTCTCGCGGGTGACGCTGCTGCTCAGAGACGGGATGTAGGGCGTGTACTCCACATTGACCACGGTGTCGGTGTGGAGCTGGTCGAGGACGGGTGTGCTCCACTCGGCGTAGTATCCATTCTTCTGGGGGATCTCGGGGTAGTCGTCCAGCGTGAAGGACGCACCGTAGTCAAAGCTGATCTTTTTGATGATGTGGCCGTCGGCCTTGAAGGTCAGGGTCAGCTTGCGGAAGGAGTCCGGCACATTCTCCTGAGCCAGCAGGGTCTCATAAGTGACCGGCTCTGCCTGACCGACGCGGCTCAGGCGGTCGATGCCCTGCAGATCGTCGGAGACAAAGAGGTTGCCATAGAAGTCGCCGTCCTGTCCGCCGGAGACAGCACCCACGTACTGCTGGCCTTCCAGCACAGAGACGATGGCGCGGTTGTTGATGGCGATGAGGCTGCCGTCGGTGAGGTCGCTGTCGGTACCCTGACCGACGATGCCGCCGATGTACTTTTCACCGCTGAGGGCGCATTTTGCCCAGTTGCCGCGAAGCTTGGCGCTGGCCGCACCGGCAATGCCGCCCACCTGATTGACGCCGGTGACGTCGCCGTAGGACTCGCAGGCCGTCACAAGGCCCAGCTCCTCCTGACCGACGATGCCGCCGACCATGTCCTTCTTGGCGGTGATGCTGCCCTCGTTGATGTTGCCGGTGAGGACGGCGCTGACGGTATAGGAGGTGCGCAGCAGCGAAGTACCCTCGTCCTTGTTGTCCTCCTCGGGGTCCAGCAGGTTCTCGACGCCCATGGTACCGGCGATGCCGCCCACGTTCATGTCGGCGTCGATGGTGCCGCGGTTGATGCTGTTCTCAATTTTGCCGTCGGACTGGGAAGCGATGAGGTCTTCCGACTCATCCTCGTAGATGGTCTTGCTGCCCGGGTCGCTGATCTCTTCCACAGCATCCAGCATCAGGTTGGACACGACGCTGACCTGTGCGGTCACGGCGCGCATCTTGTCGGTCAGCTGGTTGCTGGCGGTGCGCATGGTGCTGTTGATGTCGTTCATCTTGTCGTTGATGGAGCTGACAGCATCAAAGAGGGAGTCCTTGGTGTTAGTCAGCTCTGCCGAGGGACGAGGCACCTTGATGGGGTCCTGCTGGTTGAGCCAGTGGAGGATGTCGCGGGTCTGGCCCATCATATCGGTCAGGCCGCCGAGGCCGTCCTGCATCTGGCCCATTGCCACGGAGGTATGCGCCAGCGTTGCACTGGTGAGGGCGGCGTCGGTCTTGAGCAGGTCGAGGGAGTCGCTCAGGTCATCCATGGCGTCTCTCAGCTTGTCGGAAGCATCGCTCAGCTGATCGAGACCATCCTTGATGCTGCCGCCGCCGTTATTGCCGACCCAGTCCTTGATGTTGTCCATGATGCCGTCGGTGATGCTGCCCATGCCGTCCAGCGCGTCAGAGGCTTTGGTCAGAGCCGCAGCCAGCTCGGGGTGGTCGGAGGCCGAGACGGACTTGGCAGCGCTGCCCACGATGCCGCCCATCTGGGTGGCAATGGTAGAGATGGTGCCGATGGCACTTGCGATTTGGGAAGTAGCACGGGCAATGTCACTGTCGTTGGACAGGAGGGACGCCGTGCGCAGCAGGCCCATGCCTGCGGTGACGGCCTTCATTGCCGGGGCCATGCCGCTGCCCAGCGTGAAGACGCTGGCCACGGAGTTGGCCACCTTCAGCAGCTCAATGCCGGTCTTGAGGTTCTTGTCGGACTTCTTGTCCGAGGACAGGGAGTCGTATGCGGAGAGGATGCCGGAGATGGCCTGCGAGGCAGCGCTGTCATCGCCGGTATCAACAGACTCCAACAGCTGTTTGATACCCTCAGAGATAGCCGACATACCGTCACGGCCATCCTCGGCCGCGTCGCTCACCTTGCCCAGACCGTCGCTGGTCTTGCTGAGGGCGCTGGATGCCATCAGCATCTCAGCGGCCATCTCGCGCATGGCCCACTTGAGGTTTCCGGTGGCATCGGTCAGCTTGGTCATGGCATCTTCGCCGGTGTCCATGACGGGTTCGAGTTTGGTGAGGGTATCGGCCAGCAGAGTGGAGGCGCGGTCGATCTCGTCGGCCACCTCGTCGCCGTAGTCGCTGGCCTGATCGTCCAGCTGGCGTGCCGCTGCAATGGCGGTGTCCATCTGACTGGTCATGGCGCTGAAGGAATTGGAGATGCTGGTGGTGGAGTTCTCGACGACGCCGGTGGTGTCATCGACAAGGCCGCGCAGAACATCCAGCTCCGAACGGAGACGCTTGATGGTGTCCTTGGAGAGGTCGAGTTCGCGATAGGGTTCCGCCTGACCGGCGATGCCGCCCACATCCTTGCGGCCCAGAACATGGCCCTGATTGACACAGCCGGATACGAGGCCGTCGGTGCGGCCCACGATGCCGCCCACGTTGTAGCCGATATGCTCGTAGCCGACAGTTCCGGTGTTGACGCTGGTCAAGATCATGCCGGAGGAGCGGCCTGCGATGCCGCCGGTGTCGGTGGCGACGTTGGTGACGGAATTGGTGGCGTCGTCATCGGCGGCGGCCATCTTGTTGTTGATGTAGTCCACCATCTTGGCCGTGAAGCCGTCGGTGTCGAGAGAGGCTTCCTGATATTCGGTGTTGATGCTGCCCACGTTGGTGCAGCCGGTGATGGCGCCGAGGTTGTAGCCTGCGATGCCGCCGGTGGAAGATTTGCCGGTAACGATGGCGCGGGCAGTGCTGTGGTCGATGGTGCCTTCGGACTCGTTGCGGCCCACGATGCCGCCCACCTCGCTGTCGCCGGTGACGACGCCGGTGAACTGGCAGTTGATGAGGGTACCGTGGTTGATGCCTACGATGCCGCCGGTGGTGGTGTCGGCAGAGTCAGAGACAGACACGATGCCCCGCACGCTCAGGGACTCGATGGAGCCCTGTTCCTCCACGATGCCGAAGAGGCCCGCCGGGGAATACTGGCCCGTAATGGTCAGGTCCGAGATGGTATGGCCATTGCCCTTGAACTGTCCGCTGAAGGACGGGATGGGCTCCCACAGCATCCCCTCGAGGGAGAGGTCTTTCTGTAGAATAACCGTCTTGCCCACCGACCACTGGTCGTAGGCACAGCTCTTGGCCAGCGAAAGCAGGTCCGAGACGCTGTTGATGTAAATGGTATCGCCGTCGTCAGACGCGAACACCGGCAGTGCGATGCTCAGCGCCAGCACAGCGGCCAGAAGCGCAGCCGTCAGGCGGCGCAGCAGATGGTTACTGGTCTTCATTCTGCACCTCCTGTTGTTTATTGTCGTCCAGTTCCTGAGAGACGTTGCCCGAGATGACGGTCAGCTGGACGTCGCCGTCCACGATGGCGTTCATCGTACCGGCCACAGAGCCGTGGATCTCGCCCTGCACGATGCCGTTGACGCGCATACGGCCATTGCCGCTGCTGCGGGCCACCAGCTTCGGCACAGCAAAGGAGGTACGGTCCACGATGCGGGTGCCGATGAGCAGGATCTGAGGCAGGACGAAGAGGACGAGGATGATGGAGATGATGGTGCCTCGGCCCAGACACTGGCCGATGCCCACGATGCAGGCGTCGGAAGTCATCTGGCCGATGAGGATGCCGGACACGGTCATGATGGTGCCGGAAGTCAGGATGGTCGGGAACGCGAAGTTGATGGTCTCTATCATGGCCTGCTTGTGCTCCATCTTATCCTTCAGCTCGTTGAAACGGGTGGCGATGACGATCGCGTAGTCGATGTTCGCGCCCATCTGGATGGAGCTGACGATGAGGTAGCCCATGAAGTAGAGGTTGGTCCCCATGAAATACGGGAACGAGAAGTTGATCCAGATAGCGCCCTGGATGACCACGATGAGCAGGATGGGCATACCGACGGACTGGAAGGTGAACAGCAGCACCAGCAGGACGATGAAGATGGACACGACGTTGACGACGACATTATCGATGGCAAAGGACTTCTGGAAATCGTACTCGTTGGTGGCGTCACCGGCCATGTAGAGCTCGCCGTCCGGGTAATACTTCCGGGCGATGGAGCGGATGGTGTCGGTGAACTCATAAGTAGTCTGGCCGGGTTCCAGAGAGGGGCTCAGGTAGATGAGGACGCGGTTGTAGTCGTCGCCCTGCAGCTGGGCCAGTGCGCTCTCCATCTGGTCGCGGGCGTCGTGGAGGTCGTTCAGGTCTTCCTGAGAGAGGGAGACGATGCCGGTGTCGGCCTCGTCGCAGACGTAGAGGAACATATCCACAAGGGGCACCCGGTACGAGGCAAAGTTGCCGATGATCTGGCCGTACTCCTCGTTCTCGATAGCGTAGGCGGTGTAGACGAGCTGGGCAGCCTCGTAGTCGAGGTCGGCCATCTCGGAGAACTGGCGGGCGGTGAGCTTGTCTTCCAGCATATAGCCGTCCTGGGCCTCGATGTTGGACAGACCCTTGGTGGAGTCTATTTCATCATAGCTTTCCAGCTCCTCCAGCATCTTTTTCTCGATGCTGTAATCGTCGTTCTTGGGGTAGACGAGTGCCACGAGGTTCGACTTGGTGAAGTTTTCTTCGATCATCTGGTCCGCGATGAGGGATTCGTTCATCTTCGGCACCTTGATGACGTCGTAGCCGTAGGCGTAGGGGCAGAGGTTCGAGAAGTGATAACCGATGAGGATGACCACTAGGAAGATGACAGGGATGACCTTGCGGGTGCGCCATGCAAAGCGGCCCACGAAGGGGATCTCCGGCACGAAGTTCCTGTGCTTGGTTTTATCCATGTAGGGTCCGAAGAGCATCAGCAGGCCGGGCATGACCACGAACACCGAGAGCATCGCAAAGAGGATGGACTTGATAAGGCAGATGGCCATATCGGAGCCGATGCGGAACTGCATGAACAGCATAGCCACAAGGCCGCCGACGGTGGTCAGGGAGCTGGAGCTGATCTCGGGGATGCTCTTGCTCAGGGACTCGATGACGGCCTCCTTCAGAGGCATGGTCTGGTGTTCTTCCTTGAAGTGGTTGCAGAAGATGATGGCGTAGTCCAGCGACAGCGCCAGCTGCAGGATGTTCGTGACCGAGTTGGACACGAAGGAGATGGTGCCGAGCATGAAGTTTGTACCCATGTTCAGGATCATGCCCACCACGAAGGTGAGGATGAGGACGGGTACCTCGGCGTAGGTCTGGGACGTCAGGAGCAGGACGATGACGATGATGACGGCAACGTACACCATGATGACCCGTACCTCGGCATCAATGGTCTCCTGCTGGGTGTTACCCAGCGAGGTGGAGACGTAGATGTCGTAGTCGGCGAGGTATTCCTTCACCCGGTCGAGGGCCTCGAGGCACTGGTCATCGTCCTCGGGGTAGTCGAAGGTGATGGAGTAAAGGGCTGACACTGCGTCCTTATTATAATGGTCGGTCGTGTCGTCGTAGTCCAGCATCTGGACGCCCTTGAGCTCGGTGAGCCTGTCGGAAAGCTCATCGGCCTCAGCGGGCGTGATGTTGGCCACCATGACGTCGGCAGAGCCGTAGGTCGTGAACTGCTCGTCCATGATGTCAAGGCCCATGCGGGTCTCCGAGGTCTTGGGCAGGTAGGTGGTCATGTCGGTCTCGACCTTGACCCACCGCACCGAGAACACCGTGAAGATGGCAGCCAGAATGACAAACAGGAACACAAGGTTGCGGCGTTCCACGATCTGGCGCGCAAGCTTGTGCATGAAGTCTATCTGTGGTTTTTCGTGTTCGTTCAAAGCGTCCGTCCTCCTTTGTCGTGATTTTTTTGCAGTTTCATCCCCGGGGATGGGCTGCGCAGTCGTCTCATAAACAACCTCCGTCCGATAAACTACATTTGGTGATTTTGTTAAAATTCGAAGGGAAATATTTGTACAAATGATATAATAGAGCGCTGCCCATCAAAAAGCAAGCGACAAAACCACACGAATGATAAAATTTGCTTGTTCTTAGCCAAGGCGCAGCTTGCCTTTTAACCTCTCCGTCACGGCTGACGCCGTGCCACCTCCCCTAACGAGGGGAGGCTTTGGCATTTCGGTAAACTTTCCCTCTTCGCCAGAGGCTCCCCTCGCTAGGGGAGCTGTCGAGCGATAGCGAGACTGAGAGGTTTATTTTCTTTTCTTTCGCCGCGGCCCCGCATTGACGTAGCCGAACACTGTGCCACAGACGCCGCCGACGATGTGCATGAAGTTGGCCACGTTGTCCCGCACAAAGATGATGTCATAGACCTGCTGGCCCAGATAGAGCGCCGCCACCAGCAGCATGGTGACGGGGATGCCGCCCGAGAAGCCGGACAGGGATGCCAGCATGATGAGCATGAAGACGATGCCCGACGCGCCCAGCAGCGCCGTGCGGGGGAACAACGCACACTGCAGAATTCCCGAGATGAGGGCCGTGAGCAGGATGCCTTTGAGCAGGGGCAGGCTGCCGTACTTTTCTTCCATCGGCGGGCCGACGACGAGGAGAAGCAGCATATTGTTCAGGAAATGGTCCCAGCTGCCGTGGCCCAGCACATGGCCGAAGAGCCGGATGTAAAACAGCGGGTCTTTCAGCGAGGAACGGTAAACGCTGAACAGATGGGTGGTCGTCCAGCCGCCGGTGTACTGGCCCAGGAACAGCACCCCCAGTGAGAGGAGGAAAAATGTCAGGATGACCGGCGAATTGTACTGCACAGACAGCGTGAATTTGGGTCGTTTCGTAGTTGTTTCCTTCTTTCCCGGCCCGTCCGGGGCCGCAGTATGAGTGATACGACCATCATATCATAATCTTCAAGGTTTTTCCACAACTTTCGTCGGTTCAACCCCGGGTCTGCTCCCAATAGGCCCCCATGCTCTGGCCGGGCTGGTCGGTGACTTCGTCGCTGAGGTAGTCCGCGAGGCCTACGGCGGCAGGCTGCCAGCTGCGGGCTGCCTCTACCGTGGGGTACTCCACCTCGGCGTACCAGAACTCCGTCGGCTGGCCCTCGTCCACATGATTCACTTCCAGCACCGCACCGTCCGGCAGCAGGTAGCTGCGGCGGAGCTTCGGGATAAGGGGCCTGCCGATGATCTTCGTCTCGAGGTCATTGAAAAGCGCAGGGTCGATGTCCCGCTCGATCTCTTCCCTCGCCAGCCCGCTGCCCGACTTGAAGCAGAGGACGTAGTGGGTCTTGCCGCCCGTCAGGGCCTCTTCCCGGATGCGGACGGTGGGCCGCACGCTGATGTAGCCCTGCCGCATGGCAAACTCCTCTTTCAGCGGCAGGCCTTCCGGCCAGCCGTTCACCATCCACTTGCGCTCGATCTCCATGATGTTTTCCTTCCTTTCGGTGGTTTTTGTATTTATTCTAACATATTTTTATGGTATTATAAATGGTGAGTTAGAAGAACAACCTCTCAGTCTCGCTATCGCTCGACAGCTCCCCTACCGAGGGGAGCCTCTGGCGAAGAGATTAAGTTTTCCGACATGCCAAAGCCTCCCCTCGTTAGGAGCAACAACGACGACCGCCGCCAGTGGCGGAAACAGGGAGTCGCTGTTGGGGCCGCGGCCAGCAAGACGCAAGCAAAGCGCTGCGGATGCTGGGTGCCGCAACCCGGGCAGTGGCACGGCGTCAGCCGTGACGGAGAGGTTCATCCTCAATTATTAAGGAGCAACCATGAAATCAGAACGCAGCTATCCTATTTATAAAGTAAACAAAAAAGCCGAGGCCAGCCTCGTGGGCGGACATCCGTGGGTGTACGAGAACGACATCCTCGAGTTCCCGGAGGCAGAGCCTGAGAACGGCACCCTCGCCGACGTGGTGAGCCCGAAGGGCGCTTACCTCGGCACCGGCTTCGTCTCTCTCAAGAGCAAGATCCGCGTCCGCCTCATCTCCCGCAACGCCAACGACACCTTCGACGCCAGCTTCTGGCACCGCCGCGTCGAGTACGCCTGGGCCTACCGCAAGACCGTCCTCGAGCCTGCCGACCTCTCGGCCTGCCGGGTCATCTTCGGCGAGGCCGACCAGTTCCCCGGCCTGACCGTGGACCGCTTCAACAACATCCTCGTCACCCAGACCCTCAGCGTCGGCATGGAAAAGCTGAAACCTGTCCTCTTCCCCCTCCTCGCCGAAGTGCTGCGGGCCGACGGCCAGACCATCGACGGCATCTACGAGCGGAACGACGAGGCTCTGCGCGCCAAGGAGGGCCTCGGGCAGAACAAAGGCTGGTTCGAGCTGCCGGGTGAGACGCACCCCGCCTCCACCCAGACCGAGATCTGCGAGAACGGCGTCTACTACCACGTCGATTTCGAGAACGGCCAGAAGACCGGCTTCTTCCTTGACCAGAAGTACAACCGCCGGGCAGTCGCCCGCCTCGCCGCCGGCCACACCGTGCTGGACTGCTTCACCCACACCGGCAGCTTTGCCCTCAACGCAGCCAGCGGCGGCGCAGCCCGGGTCACGGCAGCGGACATCAGCGCCGACGCCATCGCCATGGCCCAGCGGAACGCGGAGCGCAACGGCCTGACCAACATGGATTTCCTCTGCGAGGATACCTTCGAGCTTCTGCCCCGCCTCGAAAAAGAAGGCCATCCCTACGATTTCATCATCCTCGACCCGCCGGCCTTTACCAAAGCCCGCCGCACGGTGGAAAACGCCATGCGGGGCTACAAGGAGATCAACTACCGGGCCATGAAGCTTCTGCCCCGGGGCGGCTACCTCGCCACAGCAAGCTGCTCTCATTTCGCCACCGAGGAGCTGTTCATCAGGATGCTGCGCTCCGCCGCAAAGGACGCTCACCGCCAGCTGCGCCAAATCGAAGTGCGCCAGCAGGCCCCCGACCACCCCATCCTCTGGGGCGTGCCGGAGACGAACTATCTGAAGTTTTTCCTGTTTCAGGTCATCTAATAGTCATACCATCCGCGCAATACTCCAAAAAATCAGGAGTCAGTTTGTGCAGAATCGTCAAATCTGTCTATTGCGTTTTTCGCCCCGTTCGGCTATAATCATCGCATAGACAGCAACGACGCTGTGAGTCACCTCCTGACTCGCAGCGTCGTTTCGTTTAACCCGATATTTCGCGGGAGAGCCCGCCTCTTTCCGCGTGAAAATCCGCGACCAGCTGAAGTATTTCAATTCAAGTAAGGAGTAGGATTTATGGCAGCAAATGTTATGGAGATCTACGGCAGCAAGGTGTTCAACGAGCACGTCATGAAGGAGCGCCTCCCCAGCGCTACCTACAAGAGCCTCGAGAAGACCCTGCACAAGGGCGCACCTCTGGACATCGAGGTGGCAAACGTCGTGGCCAGCGTTATGAAGCGCTGGGCCATGGAGCTGGGTGCCACCCACTACACCCACTGGTTCCAGCCGCTGACCGGCATTACCAGCGAGAAGCATGACGGCTTCGTCTCCCCCGTGGGCGATGGCACCGCCATCATGGAGTTCAACGGCAAGGAGCTGGTGCGCGGCGAGCCCGACGCCTCTTCCTTCCCCTCCGGCGGCCTGCGCGCCACCTGTGAGGCCCGCGGCTACACCGCATGGGACCCCACCAGCTTCGCTTTTGTGAAGGACGACGTCCTCTGCATCCCCACTGCATTCGTCAGCTACACCGGCGAGGCGCTGGACAAGAAGACTCCCCTGCTGCGCTCCATGAACGCGCTGTCCAATCAGGCCATCCGCGTCCTGAAGCTCTTCGGCAAGGATGTGGACTATGTCTCCACCACCGTCGGCCCCGAGCAGGAGTACTTCCTTATTAAGAAGGAAGACTACGAGGCCCGTCAGGACCTTATCCTCACCGGCCGCACCCTCTTCGGCGCACCGTCCGCCAAGGGTCAGGAGCTGGAAGAGCACTACTTCGGCGTCATCCGCCCCGAGGTCTCCGCTTTCATGAAGGAGCTGGACGAAGAGCTGTGGAAGCTGGGCATCCCCGCCAAGACCAAGCACAACGAAGTAGCTCCCTGCCAGCATGAGCTGGCCCCCATCTTCGACACCACCAACGTCGCCATCGACCACAACCTGCTGACGATGGAGATGATGAAGAAGCTGGCCCCCAAGTACGGTCTGGTCTGCCTGCAGCACGAGAAGCCTTTCGAGGGCGTCAACGGCAGCGGCAAGCACAACAACTGGTCCATGTCCACCACCCACGAGAATCTGCTGGACCCGGGCGACACCCCCATGGAGAACCTGCAGTTCCTGGTCTTCCTCGCCGCCGTCATCAAGGCTGTCGATGAGTACGCCGACCTGCTCCGTACCTCCGTCGCCACCCCCGGCAACGACCACCGTCTGGGCGCCAACGAGGCACCTCCGGCCATCATCTCCATCTTCGTGGGCGAAGAGCTGGAAGCCGTCATCGACGCCATCGCTTCCGATTCTCCCTACGCCGGCCCCGTCAAGATGA
>ENA-UOJV01002623-UOJV01002623.1-human-gut-metagenome-genome-assembly--contig:-C82-NODE-2623-length-14093-cov-4.764853_pt1 | contig 14093 bp, 9 predicted proteins | sample MGYA00242356_ERZ723903 | MGnify/ENA metagenome assembly ERZ723903
CGCTTTCTGCATTTCCTGCATTTCGTTGATACTAAAATCAGACATGTTATTATCCTTCATCCTCGTAAATAATGATTTGAAAATATTGTAACTATTCAGAGCCATGCGAAATGGAAGAAAAATCGCGAATCATGTTTACATGAATGAGCTATTTTTCTGGAATTTCATATGGCGAGAAGCAACATCGAGATGCAGCGTAAGCGGAATCGAGATGGGGCTCTGAATCGTTACCACAATTTTTGAATCATCTCTCCCCTTTACAGGAGTTCTTCGGAATCTAAAGCTTCCGGGAACTCCTGTCATTTTTTTCAAACGCCTCCCGGGAGTTCCTTTTGTCCGATCGCTCTCCCGACAAAAAAACGGGAACCTCCTGCATCTTTTTCCGGAGTTCCCGCCTTTGCTATTCTCTCTTCTCTTTATTCTGTCTTCGGAAGCCGTACTTCTACAACAGCTCCGTAATTTTCATCCATGTTAGAACACGTAATACTTGCCCGTTCCCCATACATCAGCGCCAGGCGGCGTTTTATATTGGAGATGCCGACATGGTGACGGCCGTGGTAGATGATAGGCGTGTCGTTTTCGATTGCATCCAGTGCCTCTTTCGAAAATCCGTTTCCGGTATCGGAAATGCAAATGTAGAGGTACTCGCCGTCTTCATACGTCTCATTTGTCAGATACAGAGAAATCTCACTCTTCCGATCCAGGGATACACCGTGTACCACGGAGTTTTCCACCAGTGTCTGCAACAGGAGAGACGGAACCTTCCATTCTCCGATATCACCGTCCATCGTCGCTTCAAAGGAAAAGGCTTCTTCCCCGTACCGCAGCTTCTGGATGCGGATATATGCCTCAATGTGTTCCAGCTCTTCCTCCACATCGCGCTGCTTCTTGGAATCCTGGAAAATGTAGCGCATATAGTCGGACAGCACCGTTGTGATCTCAACGATCTCGCCTTCGTTATTCTTATCCGCAATGCCATGGATCAGGCTCAGGCAGTTCAGAAAGAAGTGTGGCTTGATCTGTTCCTGCGTATATTCCAGCTCGGCTTTCTGTTCTGCAAGCTCTTTTTCATAGATCGCAATTTTCAATCCCTGTATTTTCCGCAGCAGTTCCTTGAATTTGCCGCTCACAGACTCCAGCTCTAACAGATTGTTGCTTCCATCGTCATTCAGACTCTGCTCTTTTTCCAGCTCCTCCAGTTTTTGTCCGAATTTTTCCAGCGGTTCCAGAATCCGGTGGTAATATGCTGTAATTTCCAATGCGCAGACAATCAGAAGAACCGCGATCAGGACGACGAATGCAATCTGCATAATCAGTACATTCTCAAGAATACCGCCTCCCGGCAGAACCATGAGATTGATCTTTCCGACCGTGCCAAGCTGGTAGGAATAGACCGTCGCATTTTTCTCTTTTTTCTCTCCCGCTTTGGAAAAATCGATAATCTCATTTTTATATTTTTCCGACGTATCTGCCTGCGTCATGACACGGCCTCTGGCATCCACCATAAACGGAATGACATCATACTCCTCTGTTTTGGCGCGGATGGTTCGGAAAATCAGGTTCAGATTGATGACACAGCCGATAACTTTTTTGTTTTTCGCGTACCAGCCGACAATATAGTCGTCGTCGCCAAACGTAATCACGGTCCATTGTGTGCTGATCGAATCCTTGGATGTCATAATCTGCAGATAGGACATCAGCATCTGATTCAGCGTTGTCATTCCCTTACTCTCGGTAAACATAGTTCCGCTGTCCGTAATCAGAACATTGGCTTTCTGACCGTAGACGAAGAAGGTCTGTACCTCATGGTAACGGATTTTCAGCACACGGTTTCGCTCCCGCAGCGTCTGCTCCATTTCATAATACTGAGCATCTGTCGATGTTATCTGATCCGGGATTTCTTTGATGTTGCTGTCAGAATCCAGCAGATAGATCAGTTCACTGTTGATCTGCGACATATCACGGTTGATCTGATCGACATAGAGCTTTGCCGTATCGGCAATATATTTATCTGCCAGCTTGCGGTTTTCCCAAACGCCCCAGAGCAGGCAGACAACAAGCCCCATCAGGACCAGAAAAACCGGAGTTCCAAGCCGCAGGGACGTATCCTTCAAACTGCGTATTCGAACGCTGCGCAGCATCCTTCGTTTTCCTTTCTGCCAGAGATTCATAAGCGCATCCACCCCTCCTTTTTTTCTGTCTGCAGAGCGACTGCCGGACGCCGCACCTTACCGCGCAGCTCCGGCAGTCGTTTTACACTCACGGAATATATTTGCAACTATGTTCTTTGTAACACAGCCCATTATATCACATTTTTGGGCTTTGTCCATGCAGAGTCCGTGCTTTACATGGTGAGAACATGATTCTTTGTTACCGTTCGCCTGGTACCGGTGAGCGGTAACATTCTCTTATTCAGAGAAAATGTTCAGCAGCTTTTCTGCATCCGCTCCTTCTTTTACGAATACCGGAATAGTATCCATCGGAGCAGCAACCGTTACCTTCTGTCCTCCCTCATACTTTTCTCCGGTCCATGCGTTAAACCATGCCGTTCCGGCCGGAAGATAAACCTCGCGCTCCGTTATGTGATCCTCCATCACAGGTGCAACATAGAGATCCGGTCCGAACAGATAAGCATCCTCCACATTCCAGCTTTCCTGATCTGTCGGGAAATCATAGAAAACAGGCCGCATCATCGGAGTTCCGTCCTCATGTGCTTTCTTCATCTGTACCCGGATATAATCTCTCAGGCGCTCACGCAGGAAAATATATTTCTTTGAAATTTCATATGCCTTATCGCCAAAACTCCAGATCTCATTATCGCTGCCGGAGCCGATCTGCTCTGCACCGTAGCCCTCCTGTGGATTGCGGTTTCCATGCAGACGCATGACAGGACAGAAGCATCCGTACTCAAACCAGCGGATGTACAGACGATGGAAATCCGGGTCGTCGGTTCTGGCGCCGTGGAAACCGCCAATATCGGTGGTCCACCACGGAATACCGGCAATCGCCATGTTAAGCCCTGCCTGTACCTGGCGCCGGAAGCACTCGAAGGTACTTACAATATCGCCTGACCATACGAGCGCACCATATTTCGCGCTGCCTGCCCAGGCAGAACGGATCAGGCTGATTGGCATAGTATCGCCTTCTGCCGTCATGCCATCATAGAACGCTTTCAGATAATATTTCGGATAAATATTTCCGACCTCCTGTACGCTTCCGAGCTGATAACGGTAGTTCTTGAAATCATAAACGCTGTATTCCGGCTCTGCCACATCCAGCCAGAAGAGCTTGGCACCCTGATCATAATAATTTTTCTTGATCTTCTCCCAGACATATGTTCTTGCATCCGGGTTGGTTGCATCGAAGAAGACTTCATTTCCACCGCAGAGCATCGTCAGCGGTACACCGTGCTCCGTGCGAACCAGATAGCCCTTCTCTTTCATCTCCTCGAAGTTTTCGGAATAAATGTCAACGGTCGGCCATACCGACACAACAACCTGAATTCCCATCTCCTTTAATTCGCGGCACATGCCCGGCACATCCGGCCAGTATTTCGGATCAAATTTGAACTCGCCCTGCTTCGTCCAGTGGAAGAAATCGACGACAATCACATCAAGCGGTACGCCAAGCTCTTTGTATTTTCTTGCTACAGACAGAAGCTGTTCCTGATTCCAGTAGCGGAGCTTACACTGCCAGAAGCCCATGCCATATTCCGGCATCATCGGCGGTTTTCCGGTCAGCGTCATATAATTCTCCTCGATCTCGGCAGGCGTATCACCTGCAATCACAAGATAATCGATCTCTTTCCCGGATTCCGTTACCCATTCCGTTCCATTATTCGCAAACATCACCTGTCCGACGCCCGGATTGTTCCATAAGAAGCCGTAGCCGATACTGGAAAGATAGAACGGAACACTGACCTGTGAGTTTCTCTGTGCCAGCTCCAGCATACAGCCCTTCAGATCCAGCTCATGCTGCTGATACTGTCCCATTCCGAAGATTTTCTCACCTTTTCTTGCTACAAACCGCGCTACAATATGGAAATTATCCCCGACGCCGTTGCTGTACTCGCGTCCCATGATGTTGAGCGGCATGCTTTCCTCATCGCGCAGACGGCGGAAATGCTCCTTTAACAGAACTCTTCCATCCTCATGATAGAACGTAATGACGCTGCCGGAATCGATCACTGCATGAAGCTTTCCATTTGTGATTTTTCCGTAGGAAGTATCCGTTCCCTCATACATATTGGCAAAGGCTCCGCCTTTTGCTGATGGATCCTCAAAGATTTCAACCTCTCCCGCATGCGCGTCCTTTGCTTCCAGCGCCCAGTCACGGCCGGTAAAGCTTCGATTTTTTGTCGCGCGTACACGCAGTGCATCTTTCCCCCACGCTTCGATGCAGACGGTCTCGCCATCGTAGGAATAAATTAACTTACCCTCTTTTTCCAAAAACATGTAAAAATCCTCCTTTTGTCAAAAACGGCAGGTCATTTCTGGCCTGCCGTTTCTCCTGCTGTTTTGCACCTCAGACATTGATCCGCCGGATCAACGCCTGCTTCTTACAGGTAATGTTATTTTCTGTTTATTTTGCCAGATTTTCTTTGTATGCATTGTAAGCATCTGTCTGAATCTGGAGGAACTCGTCAATACCCATAGCTTTCAGCTGATCGATGTAGGAATCCCATTCATCATCGATGCCGCCGTCTACTACCCAGTGTGCATACTGTGCTTCTACATATTTATAGATATCGGTTCCGATTGCCGTGATTCTGGAAAGGTCTTCGTCGGTATACTGAACCATCGGGAATCCACAGTTTTTCTCAGTATCAACGTATTTCTCATTGATCGCATCATCGGCCAGTTTGACACCGTCGCCCTGATCCTCCGGAAGAGAAACTTTGTCATAGAAATCCTCGTTCATGTATTTTGGTCCGAAGTCACGTAAGGAGTTGGACCATGCGGAAGTATCCAGAGAAGATCCATCGCTTGGCGCATCTACATTGTAGGTTCCGTCGCCATTGTCTGTGATCTGGCTTCCGATCGTACCATAGAAAGTCTGTAACGATGCAAGATCGGTGTAAAATTCATCCGCCCACTTCAGCAGGGTGTCAGGATCTTTACAGTCTTTGGAGATCATGAGCTCACGATCGGAGATATCAAGGTAATTGGTTGCTGCTTCTACGTAGTGGTTTCCATCGTAGCCTTCTACTGCCTCAAGAGTCTTAAACTGATTTACGTTCGGGCCAACCTCAGCATCTGCAGTCCATCCAAAGATAAGACCTACCTGAGAACCTCCATCTGCCTGCTGTTTTGCTGTCTTCATGGAGCCATCCTGTGTGAAGTACTCAGGGTCAACAACGCCCTCTTCCCATAACTGACGCATCCATTTTACTGCTTCTTTATAGTTTTCTTCCATCGGCATGAAGACCGGTTTTCCTTCGCCATTCAGTCCCATGTAGTTTCCATCGCGGCTTACCATGGTTCCGAACGGGGAAAGGATGTGGCGCAGATCACCGCTTAACAGTCCGCTGCCTGCTGAATTTGTGATACCGATTTCGTTGGTAGGATCCCCGTCACCATCAGCATCTTCTGTTGCAAATTTAACAAGAACCTCTTCCAGCTCTTTATAGGTCTTCGGTGTTTCCAGTCCTAAGTTATCCAGCCATTCCTGGTTGATGCACATAACATCGCCGCAAACCTTCGGACGAAGCGGAAGCTTCTTCGGTAAGCTGTAGATTCTTCCGTCACGGCTGGTGCAGACTGCTTTCAGTTCCGGATCAGCCTCAAAGGCTGCTTTCAGGTTCGGCATATTTTTTTCGATCAGATCTGTCAAATCCAGGAATGCCGATTTGTTCTGTGCCATATCTGCCTGTGTTAAGCAGATGGAGCCAAGAAATGCATCCGGGAGGTCTCCGGAAGCCAGCAGCAGAGATTTCTGCTCGGACCAGTCACTGTTGTAATAAACCTGCCAGTCGATGTTGATATTCATCTTGTCCTCGATTTCCTTCATGACTCCTTCCTTCAGGAAATCGGTCGGCCAGGTATCGGTCCATCTTACCGTTGCAATTTTGTAGGTTGGGCGGTCACTGGTATCTGCTGTATCACCGGCAGAAGATTCTGTCTTGGCAGAACTTGTGGCAGTGCTTCCACTCTTACTTTCCGATCCTCCATTACTTCCGCATCCTGCAAGCAGTCCGGCTGCCATTGCGGCCGAAAGAGCAACGCTCCAGGCCATTTTTGTTTTCTTTCGCATCATCATCATCTCTCCTTTATGATTTTTTATTTGCAATACTTCTCTCCTGTCCGCAGGATCAGCCTTTCAGGGATCCGAGCATAACACCCTGATTGAAGTATTTCTGCACTAACGGGTACATACACATGATCGGCGCGGAGGAAACCACGATGATCGCGTATTTGATAAGATCGGCCATCTGCTTTGCCTCAACGGCTGCAGCGCCGGTACTCATGGCACTCATAGTCTGATTGCCGACCAGAATGCTTCGAAGGACAATCTGCAGCGGCTGCAGACTTTCGCTTCGGATATAAATCAATGCATTAAAGTAGGAGTTCCACTGTCCTACTGCTGCCCACAGGGCAATAACAGCGATAACGGCTTTGGAAAGCGGAAGCACAATCTTGAAGAAGAATCCAAGGTATCCACATCCATCCAGCTGCGCCGCCTCCCAGAGATCCTCCGGGATACTGTTATTAAAGAATGTTCGTCCTACGATGATATAATACGTTACAACGGAGAACGGAACAACCATAACCCAGAAGGTATCCAGCAGATGAAATCTCTGTACTGCCAGGTAGGTCGGGATCAGACCGCCGGTGAAGAACATCGGGATCAGATAAAATGCTGTAAAAAATCTTTTTCCATATAAATGCTTTCTGGAAAGCGCGTAGGAAGCCGGAATATTGACAACGAGTGTCACAAGCGTTCCCATAATTACGTAAGCAATCGTATTGCGGTAGCCGGTCCACAGCTTTGCGTAGCTCGCCAGCTGTTTGTAGCCTTTGAAGTTAACTCCTTTTGGAAGGAGGATAATCTGTCCGTTAGATACGGCTGCCGGATCACTGAACGATGCAATGACGATGAAGTACATCGGATACAGGGTAATGATGATCAGAAGCACACCGATCGTATACAGGATGATATCGAAAATCCAGTCTTCTCTGGATTTTTTTACTTTATTTGTTGATACTGCTTTTGCTTTACTCATATTTTTGCTCTCCATTCCTATGTAGGCTCAAAATTCTGTCAGATCAGTGAGGTATCACTCATTTTACTGGAAAGGAAGTTGACTGCCAGAAGAAGAACCAGGTTGATAATGTTGTTAAACAGGCCAATTGCAGCGGAAAGGCTGTACTGGCTGCTCACAAGACCCATCTTATACACATAGGTGGAAATGATCTCACTTGAGGTACTGTTCAGTGTATTCTGCAGCAGGTAAACCTTCTCAAATCCAACGCTCATGACGCTTCCCATTCTCATGATAAACATGATGGTTGCCGTCGGCAGCAGAGCCGGAACATCGATGTGGATCATTTTATGCCATTTGTTGGCACCGTCCATCGTTGCCGCTTCATACAGGGTCGGGTCTACGGAGGAAAGCGTTGCGATATAGAGGATACTGTCCCATCCTACATGCTGCCATGCCTCAGACCATACATAAATGTGCGGGAATGCTTTTGCGCTTCCCATCAGGTTCGGGAGTTTAAATCCAAGCAGTCCGACCAGCTTTGCGATAATACCTGTACTCGGGGAGAGGAACAGGATCAGCATTCCGGCCATAACAACGGTAGAGATGAAGTGCGGCAGGTAAGTCGATACCTGGAAGAATTTTTTAAATTTCTGTGCCTTCATCTGGTTAACCAGCAGTCCCATGATAACAGGGAGCGGGAATGTTACTGCGATGGTGTAAAGACTGATGATGATTGTGTTTTTGATGGTCAGACCGAACTGATAGGAGTTAAAGTACTGTTTGAAGTATTTCAGTCCAGCCCAGCTGCTTCCCATAATTCCATCCGCAGGTGTAAAGTTTTTAAATGCAATCACAATTCCGTACATCGGATAGTACGTAAACAGTGCAAAAATGATGATGGAAGGAAGCATCAGTAAGTATAATGGCCTGCTTCTTCTCACTCCCTCTACAAATCCTATGGAGCTCTTCTTTTTGGTTTTACTATGGTTGGCGCTCACATATCATCCCTTCTTTCCTTTAGATTTTTCGTAACTGTTCAGAGTCCCATCTCGATTTTTCTTCCATTTCGCATGGCTCTGAATCGTTACAATTTTTCTTTTTCATGCTCTCGTTTCAACCGATGAACATATTATACAAAAAAGAGGGGCGTTTTTCTATTATTTTCCGGCAGTCTGTATATTAAAAAAGAGATGTCTTTTCACATCTCTTTTTAAATCAGAACGTTTTTTTGTTATTGACATCGTTTTTTTGTTATTTTTGTCTGCTCCGGTACTCATTTGGTGTACATCCGACCAGCTCCCGGAACGTTTTACTGAAATAAGAAAAATTTCCATAGCCGACTTCCATCGCAATTTTGCTGATCGGAAGTGAGGAACTGCGTAAATACTCCTTGGCCCGCTCAATGCGCCGCTCGGCAATATAATTCGGAAGCGACATTCCCGTTGTTTTCATAAAAATTTTGGAAACGTAGTCCTCTGAGAGAAACACTTTTCCTGCAAGCACGGATCTTGAAAGATCCTCGTTCAGATTCTGTTCGATATAGTCTTTTAGCTGCTCCACCACATTGTCACTGCGGGATTCGTTCTTTTTCTGACCTTCCAGCACATCAAACAGATAATCGATGAACGCATGGGCACCTACCACAGAGAGAACCGCCTCTCTCCGTTTCGTTTCATATTCTTCACAGTCAAAAATCTGACCGAAAACGATATTGCTTTCTTTTAAATAAACATATATATTCTGTATCATTTCTTCAAAAAAACGACTTGTGAAATCTTTTCGCAGACCGCCGCTTTTCTCACGCTTTCTCAGATATTCCTGCAGCTTTTCCCGCACAGCCGCAAGGGAATCGGATCGCTCCATCTCAGCCAGATACGTTTTCCACGGCACTTCCTGATAATCACGCTCTACGAAGGACCAGCGTGTCTCATACAGAATCCCTGTTTCATCCGGCACTACATACTTTTCCATCTCTTCGAGCTGATCGCGGCTCTTTGAAATCTCATCCAGTGCCGCCGGTTTTCCCATGTACATGCAGAATCTTGCCGGAAACGCACCCGCCAGACAGGTCCGCAGTTCTGCCAGTTCCTCCTGCGTTCCCATCGCACTTCCGTGATTTCGCAACACAACTGCCCATTCCAGATCGCTGACATGTACCACGGTTTCCAGTTTCATTTCTGTTGTTTCCACATATTCCGTCAGAACATTTGTAATCACAAAATTATATAAGCTGATCTCCTTTTTATAATGTTCCTTATCCGGAATTTCCAGTACCCGCAGCAGAATCAGACGGAAGGTCTCATCCGGAGTACAATATCCGCTCTTTTTTGCCCTTTCAATCCAATACTCCTCCTGCAAACACTGAACCAGAAGATCCTCCCAGAATTGCTTTTCATTCTCTCCTTTTTTCTCCTGTTTCTTCTGTTTTTGATGTTTTTCCTGCACAATCCCGACAATTCTGCGCAGCGCTGTTTCCAGATCCGCATTGGAAATCGGTTTTAACAGATATTCCCTTGATGACAGCTTCAGCGCCATCTGCGCATACGCGAAATTTGCATAGCTGCTCAGAAAGGTACATTCGATATCCAGCTTTTTGTACCGGATCCATTCCAGAAGCTCCAGCCCGTTCCCCTGCGGCATATCAATGTCACACAGCAGCATTTCAATCGGATACTCTTCCAGCAGCTTTTGCGCCTGACGGATGTTGTTTGCCGTAAATACCATATCAATTCCAATTCCGCTCCAGTTGACGGTTTCTTCCAGCTTTTCCCCCAGAAGCTTATCATCATCTACAATCAGAATACTAATTCCCATAGGTAAGCCTCCAATATATTTTTCTTCTTTTTCCTACAGAAAAAAGCCAGCCGACAGACTCTTATTTTTCTGTCAGCTGGCCTGTTTAAAAACCATTATAACCTGTTTATTCTTTTCCGTCAAAGCAATAGGTACACATTTTGCATTTCGGCAGTCCGATCGACTCTACCAGATCGTCCAGACGGTGATACCTGAGGCTGGTGAAATTCTGACGGCGGCAGATTTCCTGACACATGGACTCGTAGCGGTCACTCTTCGGATCTGCATACTCTTCCAGTACTTTCTCTGCGTTTTCTCCCTCTTTTTCCAGAATAATCCGTCTGGTGATCAGATCCAGCTCGGATTTGGAGCGGGAGAAATTCAGGAATTTGCAGCCGTACAACAGCGGCGGGCATGCCGGGCGGACATGAACTTCTTTTGCACCGCTCTGATATAAAAATTCCGTTGTCTCACGGAGCTGTGTGCCACGCACGATGGAATCGTCGATCAGCAGCAGTTTTTTCTGATCGATCAGTGCCTGCACCGGGATCAGCTTCATTCGGGCAATCAGATTTCTCTGTTCCTGGTTGGTCGGCATAAAGGAGCGTGGCCAGGTCGGGGTATATTTGATGAATGGTCTTGCAAAAGGAACTTTGGACTCATTCGCATAGCCGATTGCATGGGCAATTCCGGAATCCGGCACGCCTGCAATGAGATCCGGGTGGACATTGCTTCCCGCATCACGTTTGGCAAGCATGGCACCGCAGTGATACCGCATCTCCTCGACATTAATTCCCTCGTAGGACGCGGTCGGGTAACCATAGTAAACCCACAGGAAGGAACAGATCTTCATCTCTTCCTGTGGCGGCACGAGCATCTCGACGCTCTCCGGTGTAATAAAGTCAATCTCACCCGGTCCGAGTTCATGGTAATCCGTGTAACCCAGGTTCAGATATGCAAAATTTTCAAAGGATGCGCAGTACGCTCCCTCTTTCTTTCCAATAACAAGCGGGGTGCGGCCTTTTTTATCGCGCGCAGCGTAGATGCCGTCTTTTGTCAGCAGCAACAGCGTCATGGAACCGTCAACAACATCCTGCAGATGGCGGATGCCCTCCGGAATCGTCTTTTCACTGCAGATCAGAGATGCCGCAAGCTCGGTTGCATTGATCTGACCGGTGCTCATCTCCTGGAAATGGGTGCGGCCGTTGCCGTAAACCTCTTTTAAAAGCTGATCCATGTTGTTGATTTTTCCAACCGTGGTAATCGCAAAGCTTCCAAGGTGTGACTGGATCAGAAGCGGCTGCGGTTCATAGTCGGAAATGCAGCCAATGCCGAGGTTTCCCTCCATTTCTTCCACATCACGCTCAAATTTTGTACGGAACGGTGAATTTTCAATGTTGTGGATAGCACGTGAAAAGCCATTTGCTCCGTATGTCGCCATACCGCCTCTTCTTGTTCCGAGATGTGAGTGATAGTCTACTCCATAAAACAGTTCCAGTGTACAGTCTTTTCTTGATGCAACTCCAAAAAAGCCTCCCATTTCTTGTCTACCTCTCTTTGTGTATTTTTTCTCCCTTGGGTTCTCTTAAATATGAATGCCCCGGCAAACCGGGATGCCCGGTTACTGTTCACCGATGCGGGAACCGCAGCCAGTCTTCTTTTAGTGTACCACGATCTTCTCCGTACTGTAAAGTACAACTAATAAATTTGATATAAAAAATAATCTACATTAATAAATAAATTTACAGCTTTTTCCACAAAGATTTTACTGTAAAATCAAAAAAAGAAAGTATTGATTCTTTTTATCGGTTATGATACTTTAAAACTGCTTATGAATCTTGGTTTTGCGTTAAACGCAAGAAAACGATTCATTCTTATTTTATCTTTTCTTAAGAGGAGGTTTTTACCATGGTTTCACTTTTGTTACCAGTCATTTATCTGGCATTCATCAGTCTCGGACTGCCGGATTCTCTGCTCGGCTCAGCGTGGCCGGTCATGTATCAGGAGCTTGGAACTTCTGTTTCTTCTGCCGGCATCATTTCTATGATTATTGCCGCCGGAACAATCGTATCCAGTTTGAACAGCGACCGTCTGAATACCCGCTTCGGCACCGGAAAAATCACGGCAGTAAGCGTTCTCACAACAGCAGTGGCGCTGTTTGGATTCTCCGTCAGCCACTCTTTTCTCGCTCTCTGCCTCTGGGGTATCCCCTATGGTCTCGGCGCCGGAAGCGTGGACGCAGCCCTGAACAACTACGTTGCCCTGCACTACAAAGCCCGCCATATGAGCTGGCTGCACTGTATGTGGGGCGTCGGATGCAGCACCGGTCCGGTCGTCATGGGATATGCCATCAATCATTCCACCTGGAACAACGGCTACCGTACCATCGCCCTGTTCCAGATTGTGCTGACTCTGATTTTATTTTTCAGTCTTCCGCTCTGGCAGAAGCCATCTGCTGATGCTTCTGCAGATGAGAACTCCGTTCCGGAGCAGAGAAGTTTTTCCCGCCTGATCCGCGTTCCCGGTGTCAAAGAGGTTCTGACCTGCTTTTTCTGCTACTGCGCAGTAGAATCTACTGCCGGCATGTGGGCTGCAAGCTACTGTACTCTGTTCCGCGGCATCGATGCAAAGCGTGCGGCAAGCTGGGCAAGCCTGTTCTACGTTGGCATCACGATCGGACGGTTCTTCTGCGGTTTCATCACGATGAAATTAAATGATCAGAAAATGATCCGGCTCGGACAGGCTGTCATCGCAATCGGCACGATTCTGATGCTGCTGCCGCTTGGCGATTCCTTTCTGTTTATCGGCCTGATCCTGATCGGACTTGGCTGTGCGCCGATTTATCCTTCCATCATTCACGAGACACCGGCAAACTTCGGTGCCGACTTAAGCCAGGGAATCATCGGCATCCAGATGGCCTTTGCCTACGTCGGAACCTGCCTGATGCCGCCGGTTTTCGGTGTTCTCGGCCAGCATATTTCCTTCGGACTGTATCCGGTATTCCTGATGGCCATTTTGATTCTGATGGTTGTAATGGCAGAGCGGATGCACCGCGTAACGGCGGAAAAGAGAAATTCTTATAAAGCCAACTATTAATCCAATTATTCTGCAGCAGAATGGTCCCCTTGGATCAAACTCTGATATACTGCGTACAAAAAAGTACATCTGATCAGGTTACTCCCTGATCAGATGTACTTTTTGTAAATTTCGGAAATTTTTTCAAGCACGCTCCGCTTCAAACTCTTTCACCACATCCTCCAGCAGGTTTCTGATCTGCAGGTGCTGCAGACATACTTTCTCACATTTTCCGCATTTCACGCAGTCTGATGCCTTTCTGCCCGGTGCAGTATATACAAGATTGTGATAAGAAATACTGATACATCACGCCAATTTTCCTGTTTCATTCCTCAATCATGCCAAAGACATCTTCAATCTCGCCCATATACAGATAATGGAGATCGCCATCTTTATATAAAGTATCGCGCGTAAATTCCGGCAGATCTTCTTTCTCCATTCTGACCGTATAGATTTTTTTACAGACAAAGGTCAGCTCTGCCTCTTCAAATCCAACCGCATTTCCCAGCATCTTCGGTGTCAGACTGGTCAGACTGATCTTATCCGGCACATCATTTCCCGATTTTGATCCCAGGATTCCAAGATCCTTCCGATATTTCTCCGGGAAAAAGCAGACCGTAAACTCGTCTTCCTTCTGCAGAATCTGATGCGTCCGGCGGCTTTCCCGGATAAATACGGTAATGATCTGCTTTCCTTTCTTTGGCGGTCCCCAGATCGTCCCCATCGTACCCCATCCGATCGTCATCGTATTATACTCCCTTGGCGTACCCGCAGTACACAAACCCCAGCGGTCATCAAAAATAGAAAACACATCATACTTTGCGGTTTTAAAATTCTCCATCGTAATGTTCATACTACATTCCCCTTTCGCTGATTTGCTTTGTTATCCTTAGCATACCGTACGGTAGTAACTACCGGGCAAGAACTTTTTTTTCGAAGCCTTGAATTTTTATAAAAACAGGGAATTTTTTTATTTTAGAAATAAGAATTGTATGTTATACTAATGAACGTTGCCACTCCC
>ENA-UOJV01002657-UOJV01002657.1-human-gut-metagenome-genome-assembly--contig:-C82-NODE-2657-length-13929-cov-7.615035_pt1 | contig 13929 bp, 18 predicted proteins | sample MGYA00242356_ERZ723903 | MGnify/ENA metagenome assembly ERZ723903
GTCCAAAAGCTTCATCCAGACATCATTAATAGGTGGATTCTTTTTCCCTCCCTTTATCTTGTAAGTAGATGTTTCTATACCATCTACATGACTAATTACTTCGAAAGATTTAGTGTTAACATCCCGGCTGATAGAAAGGCCTTCCCCATTAACATCTATTCCTATTTGAATCTTCTCCACTTTTAAATTGACATCGAATCGATGAGTACCGGCTCCCATCATATAATCTATACAATCCAACACCATACTTTTCCCGGTATTGGATGGACCATAAATTATATTCAGACCCGGAGCAAAGTCTATTCTTGATTCTTTTTGATTTGCAGTAATCTTAATCCACTTTATGTAAAACATAAACATTTACCCCTTTAGTTTGCAATAGGACGATACTGAATTTCTTGAAGCAGTTCCTCATCATTTTTGCAACTATATTTTTTCGCGGAAAGCCTTGATACCCTGCGGTATTCCTGTGCATATGTACTATGAAAGCCGTTTGATATCTCCAATCCATAGTCTGTGATTTTATACTGATATCCCCGATTATTTTTGACTTTCAATATTCCATGCCGTACTAACTTCTTGATTGCTTCTGTAACCAACGAACGTCTTCCTGCCATTTCAGCATACATAAAATCATTATTGCCATGCAGATTCTCAAGAGCTATACCAAAAACCTTTGCATAACAATTGATGAAGTCAAATGCCAATATACGAGTACTCGAAAAAAACAGTTCTGGTACGGAACTCATCAGTAGCATTATTCTTAATTCCATTTCGAAAACCGTATTGAATACTTCTTTATTTTTCCTTGCCGTTTCACCCTGATTACAGATACTGAATGTATTGAAAATATCCTTTTGCAGCTTAATCACCCTCTATCCAACTGAGTTTCTCATCATTGACCAACATATGACAAATTCCTTTCTTTTCCCCTGGTCCGATCCAATTCAGAGTCACTGTTTGTAAATTAGAAGAAAGCTCAACCAATGTCGCATGCTCCATTACGGCGTTCATTCTGTCATAGCCGCAAGCATACTCTTTTTCTTCAGTCGTTACGACACCTTCATACATCTCTTCCTTTACCGCATCAAAATTCTTCTCCTCCTGTGGTGCTACGGTATCTCGAAGTCCCCTCCTAATAGTTTCCGCTAAATAGTAGTCCTTTCTCTGCCTGTTAAAATTCTTTTTCATATTAGGACATGAATCGAGATCCTTTACACAATTACATTTCGCCCCTGTTTTTTCCTGATAAACACGGAATAACTCTGTTACATATTTCATTTCTTCTGTTGCAATAGTTGAAGGTGGAGACAATGGAGAAGGCTTTTTGAATTGTCCAATAAACTGCCTAAAAGATTCTATTTCGTGGTTAATATCTGCGGTTGCTGCCTGAGCTGTTTTCGAATAATCTTCATAAGATGCATCCTTTTTCATATTGTCTTGCAATATGGCATACAAGAACGCTCTACCTAAAAGTCCTCCCAAATCACCATCCTCATACAGTTTATTTAAATCACCTTTTTCCATTTCAGACAGATCTGATTCCTTGATGAGATTTAACAACTCAGTCATCATATCATCGGCCTTAACCCCACTAAGGACTTTGTCCAAAACCTCATCAGTAAAATATTTCCCTATTCCCGTATATACACGACCATCATTCGCTGCTTTTTTCAAATTGCCTGGAATATCTGCTTCTTGTTTATACCAAAGGCTTGCCGATTTATTATCGATGGTATATGGTTCCCCATGCCTATTGACACAGTCTCCAAGACGAATGATTGGCTCAAATAAGATTTTAGCAACTTTAGTCATATTAGGCTTGATGATGCCCTTCGAAAACACCTTGGCAAAAGATGCATAATTGTAAACCCGCATGAATTATCACCTCATCCAGACGATAACACACTTTTTCATTGATAATAATATTGTACTACATTTTTTATCTTATCCATAGCAATACTATCGAACAATAGAAAACTAGTCAGATAACACGATAAATTATCTTTCTATGCCATTAACGATGCCATTGCTATCGTTAATGGCATATCCACAGTGTTGCTAAGAACTTATACGAGACCTTCTGATTCCACCTGCATTTCAGCGCATAAAAAATGTCGGCCCTCTGCCGACGTTTGCCAAGACCTCGCTATATATGGACTTTTCTGCTATGCACACCGTTTCCAATATTGTATCAATCCCAAGCATCTTTGCTCAACCAGAAGGATTGTCTTATCCTGTACGGCCATTCCATATTTGACAGAAAAAACATCGGCTACATTCTCTGCCCGCTCCGGTCGCGACAACTTCCACTGGGACCGGGTAGCCCTTCTCCGCTGCAACACATCAGACCAGACAGTAAACGCCTCAGCCCAGGAATGGAAAATAAATTCGCTCTGATTATATCCCCGTTTCCGAAGCCTCGTCAGGGACAGTGGAACGGGAACAGCTATATCCGTACGGATTTCATCCATCCAGGGAAAACGGGATAACAAATACAGACATGCTGCCTCATATTGGAATTTCCGTTCATATTTAATCTGCTGCAGAATACGCCGTATATGGCCTCTGTAGTCAGTCAGGGCATAACATCCGTCAAGGTGATTACGTCGGCTTCCATTAACGAGTCTGGGATGCCATACAGACTGAAAGCAAAGGGAACACCATGTACCGTGGCTGCTGACAGACCGGCCACAACCGGGACAACGCGGTGGAAACAAAATAGTATGCAACCAGTTCATCAAGTGATTTCCTCCTGACGTATCCGCTCTGCCAGCAGCGTATGGCGCTGACTGGTCCGTACGTTCTGCACGGCCCTTTCCAATGCCCGTTTCGTCCCTACCAGTATTACCTTTCGTTTTGCTCTGGTCACTGCCGTATACAAGAGATTCCGCTGCAGCATGATAGCATGGCTGTTGACCAGTGCCATAATGACAACCTGATATTCGCTTCCCTGGCTTTTATGGACCGTAATGGCATATGCCAGCGTTATTTCGTCCAGTTCCGGTCCTTCATATTTGACATCGTGTTCCGGATATCGGACATATACGGTCTTATCGGTTACAGCAAACACTTCTCCTATGTCACCGTTGAATACACCTTTTTCGTAATCATTTTGCTTCTGCATTACTTTATCGCCAGTTCGATACACTGTATGTCCATTTTTTAATTCTGATTTTCCCGGTGCCGGAGGATTTGTCGTTTCCTGTATCAGTGCATTCAGGTGATCGACACCGCAATCCTGGCGGTACATAGGCGATACCACTTGTACAGCAAATTTATCGCCCGTTTCAGATGACTCGGATTCATATAACCGGCTGATGATTTCTGCTCCCTGGCTTTCACTGTCAATAGCAACAAAACGAAACTCTTCATCTTCATTGACGACGGGCATCCGGCCGTAATTGATGAGATGAGCATTGGTCACGATACGGCCGCCTTCCCGCTGCCGGAAAATCGTATCCAGCCGGATAACCGATACGCGGCCGGAACGGATAATATCATGCAGGACGGACCCGGCGCCGACAGACGGAAGCTGGTCGGCATCCCCGACCAGAATAACACGGCAGGCCGGCGGTAATGCCTGGAAAAGGTGATACATCAGGCTCATGTCCAGCATCGATACTTCATCGACGATGACCAGATCGGCCTTGAGGAGATTCGTTTCATTATATTCAAATACCTGCATACGGCCATGGAATCCCATGGGGACCAGCAGACGGTGAATCGTCAGTGCTTTTCGTTCAGTCGTCTCCGAAAGGCGTTTAGCTGCCCTGCCCGTCGGAGCACATAAGATGATGCGCAATTGTTCCTGTTCAGCCAGACTGATGATTGTCTGCACGACCGTCGTCTTGCCCGTTCCCGGTCCGCCAGTAATGACCAGCAGCCCTGACTGCAGAGAAGCTTCCACTGCTTCTCGTTGTTTTTCTGCCAGTTCAAAATGGCAGATATCCTGCCAGCGGTCCAGAAATAACTGAACCGGCGTATGGATGGACAGCGGCTTCATTTCCGACATATACTGGATCCGTCTGGCAATGTCACATTCTTCATCATACATTTCCGGAATATAAATATAGGTTCCGCTGCCGTAATCAGCCGATATCAGCTGGCCTATGTCAAGGGCCTCTTCCAGAATATTCCGTAACTGCAATGGCTCTGCACGAAGAACAGCAGCAGTCCGGCGGATCAACTCCGTATCAGGGATGCAGACATGCCCATTGCCCGTCATTTCAGAAAGTACATAGGTCATACCGGCTACCAGACGCTCGTCTGATGCCGGGTCCATGCCAAAAGCAATGGCCATCTGATCTGCCGTTTTAAACCCGATTCCTTCGATTTCCAGAATCATCCGGTACGGTTCATGTTCCAGTACATATTGGGTATCACTGCCATATTTCTGTACCAGGCGGGAAGCGAAGCGTCCGGAAATACCGTGTGTTTCCAGGCAAATAGCAATGTCATTCACTTCTTTTTCTTTGCGGAACGAATCCGTTATATCCGCCAGTTTCTTTCTGCCAATGCCCTCTATTTCCAGGAGACGCTGTGGTTCTTTCTCCAATACCTCCATAGCAGCACTGCCAAAGGCTTCGACGATGCGATGTGCCAGAGACGGTCCTATCCCCTTGACAGCCCCCGATGCCAGGAATCGCTCCATCCCTTCCTCCGTATCGGGAACCAGGCGTTTCCAGCATCCTGCCTGATACTGTCTGCCATACCGGCGGTGCTCTGTCCAGCGTCCCTGGACCTCCAGCCGGTCACCTACCAGAGGCTTACTACCATTTCCCGTCACGGTAACGACAGAATCATCATCTTCGCGGCGCAGTCGGAATACGAGATAATCCGAATCGGGTGCTTCAAACAAAATGCGTTCTACGACGCCTTGTAATGTATTACGTTCCTTCGTCATAGCATTATTCCATACGTTTTCGTTCATAATTCTTACTTTCATCCATGATACACCGGTAAATCGTCTGCAAATAGGGAGCCAAATCTTTATCTGCTGCCAGTCCGGCGATTTTATCCAGGACAGCCCGTTCACGCCGGGGATCGTATATTTCCAAATGATGTTCTTTTTTATAGGCAGCTACCTGGGCAACGATTTTCATCCGTTCCTCCAATAGCTTCGTCAATTCCTGATCCAGCCGGTCAATCTCACGACGACACGTTTCCAGTTCCATACCCTATCACTCCTAAAAAAGTTGTCCAGCCGGCTTGGGATTCCATTGCTCATATAGTAACCAGACCAGCACAATCAGTAAAATAATAGTCAGGCTCCCCCGCCACCATGGAGAAAACAGGACCCGTTGCACAAATGTAACGGCTCTTTCGGCAGTAATCTTGTATTGGATTTCTTCTCCTTTGTTCAGCAGACAGAAATCCCTGGCAATTCCGTCTCGAATAATAGTCCCATTGCAGTGTATCGTAACAATGCAATGATGGGCATATAAGACGCGCGCCAGGTTGATGAGCCACTGTTTCAGGTGGTTCAGGAACAGCGAATCTGCGCAGGCACTCCGATAGGCAAACAGGCTGATTGTTGTTTCCATAATACCTTCCTGTATGTCATGACGGATAAACGGAAAATCCTCCTGTAATATAGAGATCATCTGATTAACCGTCTGTTTCAATTCCGGCGTCAGCGTAAACAACCGGCCTCTTGATTCAGAAGCCAGATTTAGTTCGCCAGCCAGCGTAATATAAGATGAGCCATAATAATGACGGATTTTTTTTATCATATTCCTGCCATTCCTCCTGCACTATAACCGGGATCCACATTTGGGACAATAAACGCTGTCATCAGGCACCTTGCTTCCACAGTGCTTACAAAATCGGGGAGACGGGCTGCCACTTAATTCCCGTTTGTCCTCCTGCTGTATTTCTTCAGGTTCTTTTCCTTCCAGATGGTCGATCCGGTGTTCCATATGGTCCATCCGCGAATGCATATCTGCCTCAGAAACAGCCACTCGTTCCTTCAGCATGCCATTTTCTCTGCGGCTCCGTTCGAGTTCCTGTTCAATAGATAAATCCTTCATGACAGCTAGTACGATGGCAGCCAGCACAGGACTGATCAACAGAGCGGCCAGAGTCCAGATAATCCCGTTGCGTCCCCGGTGGCTGGCCCATATCCCGACGAGAACGGCAAAAATAATATATGCGATAAAAGACATATCCATTCACCTTCTGTATACAAAGTATCATACGTGCTATGTTATCTATTATACGTTAAATCGGCATGAACAGCAAACTATCTGTAAAAGAAGCTTTACCATGATGGGCACGTATCCTATCTATATATTAGACAGATGAAATTGTATACGTTAAAATGTATACTATAAAGAGAACACTCCCATTGCTATCATGCATAAATTTCTGTATAATAGAATTTATTGGGGTGTTCTTATACAATTACATATAAAGGTAGTGATTTCATGCAAGAAGAACAGCACGAAAAAGGCCTGCGACGAAGTCTGAAAGCACGTCATATGAATATGATTGCCATTGGCGGTGCCATCGGGACAGGACTTTTTGTAGCCGGTGGGGAAACGGTCAGCACAGCCGGGCCAGGAGGTGCTCTCGTCGCCTATTCCCTGATTGGTATCATGGTCTACTTTCTCATGACCAGCCTGGGAGAAATGGCGGCATATCTGCCTGTCAGTGGTTCATTTGAAACGTATGCAAACCGCTATGTAGACAAGTCGCTTGGGTTTGCCCTGGGATGGAATTACTGGTTCAACTGGGCGATTACTGTGGCAGCTGAATTAGTAGCAGGCGCACTGATCATGAAATACTGGTTCCCGGATATACCGGCAGCCATCTGGAGCGGAATTTTTCTTATCGTATTATTTACATTGAATTACCTCTCTACCCGCTCATATGGCGAAAGCGAATTCATTTTTGCCGGCATAAAGGTGCTTACGGTACTCGTATTCCTTTTTGCCGGTACGCTTCTGATTCTCGGTCTCGGGCCGGAACCATCACCGGGATTTACGAACTGGACCATCGGTGATGCGCCATTTGTCGGCGGCTTTACCGCCATGTTAGGCATTTTCATGGTAGCCGGCTTTTCATTCCAGGGAACGGAAATGATAGGTATTGCTGCAGGTGAAAGTGAAGACCCTGAAAAAAATGTCCCCCGCGCCGTCAAATCAATTTTCTGGCGTATCCTGCTCTTTTATTTAGGGGCATTTATCGTAATCGGTTTTCTTATTCCCTACACGGATCCGAATTTGCTGAATACAGAAATTGAAAATATTTCTGTGAGTCCCTTTACTCTGGTATTTGAACGGTTCGGCCTGGCAGCCGCTGCATCCGTCATGAATGCAGTCATCCTGACTGCAGTATTATCGGCAGGCAACTCTGGCCTGTATGTATCGACCCGGATGTTGTATGCCATGGCAGAAACAGGACAGGCTCCTAAATGCTTCCTGAAACTAAATAAACGAGGAGTACCATCCAACGCCCTTTTTGCTACTGTAGTTTTTGGGCTGGCCGCTTTTCTGACCTCACTCATTGGTGAAGGCAAAGCATACGACTGGCTGGTTAATATCAGCGGTATGGCTGGATTTATCACCTGGATTGGTATTGCCATCTGCCATTACCGTTTCCGTCGTGCCTATGTCGCACAGGGCAAGGATCTGAAAGACCTCCCGTACCGCGCAAAATGGTTCCCCTTTGGTCCGCTTCTGGCGTTATTGATGTGCATCATCGTCACAGCAGGCCAGAATTATTCAGCCTTTACCGGAGCGGAAATAGACTGGTACGGTGCCAGTGTCGCCTACATTGGCATTCCCGTATTTTTAGCCGTTTTCCTCTGGCATAAAGCAAAAAATCATACGCGCCTTATTCCATTAAAAGACGTGAATCTTTCCCGTGAAGGAAATGCGCGGATTAAACCGTAACAAAAAAGGATGTAACGAAATAACACAGATATTTCGTTACATCCTTTTTATATACATCTATACATCTATACATCTATTCATCTATACATCTTTCAGTTTCCGTAGTCAGTTTATGATACGCACATAATGCAAGACGGCCTTCACGGACAGCGTCCCGCAAAGAGGTAAAACGATTGGAAACGGCTTTTACATCAGGTTCATACATCATATGAAGCATGCGGACAGCTACCCGGCGGTCAGAGAGACCATTCAGGCAATCCCAGCGTTCATCAGCTGTTTCTCCTAGGTCACATTGTGAATAACAAACCAGCTCATCTCCGGCTTTCAGCCGGCGCAGCAGGAGGCTTCTGGCAGGATGATCAGGATGACTCAGACTTGTATCCTCAATAATCATGTGTTCCTTCTTTACGCCAGCACGCAATAACTCCTTCTGCTGCGGCAAGTTCTGTTTAAACTCCATAAAAAATGAAGGATTTACGCAAGCGTATCCATACTTCATATCTATTCACCTGACTAACCAAAAAGAATAGGAATCATACAATATAAAAGCAGCTCATACAAAATGCATGAGCTGCCTGTGGTGACCCGTTTAAATGTTCACTCTAACCTTCTCACGTTTTTTATAAATCATTTTGTATGTTCAAAATATGTAGCTTAGTTTTTCGTCTCCGGTCCATACAGTCGTTCCATGCCTGTTTTTGTGACGAGCCATATTCTTCCAGCCTTCCGGCAAAAGCACAATCTCGCCTCCGTTATCTTTATTTATTGGCATTAAGATGTTATAATTTAATTGTACACATTTGATAGAGGTGAGCATCATGCCAAATTGGATGGAAGTATCACGTGCTATTGAAAACGCACCTGATCCACTAAATGTATTAAGAAAAGAATATTTATCTACTATGTGTAAGTATACTGGTAGAAATATTATTGCTTATTATTCTGCCTTTTTGCAAAAGCCTAATATTGCTCAAACTGCTATTGATGATAACGACAAAAACGCTTTCATGCAAGCAGTATGTGGCCTTAATCGAGAAAAAGGATTAGATTTAATACTTCACACACCTGGTGGTAATATTGCCGCAACGGAATCCCTGGTATTTTATCTTAAACAAATCTTTGGCAAAGATATCCGTGTCTTTGTTCCTCAAATAGCTATGTCTGCAGGAACAATGATTGCGCTTTCTGCTAAAGAAATTATTATGGGTAAGCATTCAAATTTAGGCCCCATAGATCCACAATATGGCGGAATGTCATGTGCGGGAATTTTAGATGAATTTAACGAAGCCCTCAAAGCAGTTAAAGAGGATCCTAATAATGCATTAATATGGAAACTAATCATTGGTAAATATCACCCTACTTTCGTGGGCGATTGTAAAAATGCAATTGAATGGTCAGAACACATGGTAAAAGACTGGTTAATGGATAACATGTTTTTTAACACTAAAAATAAAGAAAATAAAGCAAATAAAGTCGTTGCTTTTTTATCAAGTCATAACGAAACATATTCACACTCTAGGCATATTCATAGCGATGATTTGTTAAAATTAGGCCTAAAAATACGTTCCTTAGAAACTTTAGATTCTCGTAAGATGGATAATTGTAAAGATTTGCAAGATTGCGTGTTAACCTTGCACCATATTTATATGCAAACTTTAGCAAATAGTAATGCATTGAAAATTGTTGAAAATCAAAATGCAAGCTGTATGATGTTTACTGTAAGTAGTAATTAGGAGGTTTTATCAATGGGAGTTATCTATGAAGACTATAAAACAATTGTGGGGGTAAAACTACCAAAAAAATTTAATACCCCAGAAGAACAAGGAACAGCAATAAAAAAATGCTCAGTGTTGAAAGACATCAATATTAATTATGAAAATATCAGTTACAAAAATGTAAAATTTGATTAATAAAAGATTTTGTATTATAAAGAGCGGGTGCTAGCCGGATTATGAGCTGACCCCCAATAGTTAGACCAAAAATCTAACGATTGGGGGTCAGTTTTTTTATGGCAAAACACAGTTATGAATTTAAGAAAAAAATAGTACTGGAATACTTGAGCAGTAACGAAGGGTGTACTTCTATTTCACGTAAATATGGAATGGAAGCTGTTTCTCTTATTAATAAAACTATTTATCCGTTTTATTTTTATTCGTTTTGGGCTGGCAAGCTTTTTGACAATGCAAACTTTATAGCCCAAATAGCACCATTAATGAACAGTGGTAAAACGATTTTATCGCGAATCATGTTCCATCCTGTTTCCGATTTACTCTGTTCCTGGATTTGTGTCGTGAATTTGTCGGCAACGGCTTCGACAGCCGGGATGGCATTCGTTACGATGTTTTGCGTCAGCTCATTCTTCATATCTTCTGTGACAACATCTACGTTCAAAGCTTCTACAACACTGTCTCTAATATCGGTCCATTTACTCATCGTTCATTCCTCCATATATTAATGATTTTAATTAAAAAATAGATTGTACATAGTCAGTTACACCGCGTGCAATTGCACGAGCAATGTCATCCCATTTTTCTACTAACAGCATCATATCGCTGTCGTTGTCAATAAAAGCTGTTTCAACCAACACTGCCGGCATATCTGTATATCGTAACACCAACAATTCTGGCATTTCTTTTACTCCCCTATCAACGGTGTCAATGCTGTCAATGAGTTGGGATTGAATGAACCGGGCTAACCCTCCTCCATCGCCCGTCTTGCTGTAGCATTCTGTTTCTGTCCCACGGGCATTGCCGCTCGATGCATTGCAGTGGATAGATACAAAAGCATCTGCTCCCCATTCATTTGCCGTTTCGGTAACAGTCAAGCCCTGCCGATCATCATAGTCGCTACGCCCTGCCGGCGTCGGCGCTAAATTGTCGCTTTGCATTAAATAACATTCACATCCAGCTGCTTCAAGATATTTTTTTACAGCCGTGCCAATTTTCAGTGCTACATCGCATTCCCGTAAATCTACATTTCCATCCGCGTCATAATGTACTGCTCCGGAATCATATTTTGTGTCATGCCCCGGATTTAAAAATACTTTCATTTCTGTACCGTCCTTTCATTTTTATCCGTTAATTGCTCTAAGGTTGCTCTTAATTTCCCCGGGATGGGTAATCCCGCTTTCGCTGCATTTTCCACGATTGACAGCCCTTCATTCCCTAAGAAGAACCACACCACCAATGATTGTACAGCAGGTTGCCCAGTTGCTCGATCTAATTCATGAGCCAATGCAACCAATAACAATATCAAAATTTTTTTGCATATTCCTTTAAATCCACGTTGACTATTGAGTTGCATATCAGGATTGATATATGCTGCCAAAATTCCCGTAATATAATCAATAGCCATGGCCACTAAGAGAGCCTCAATCACATCATTCCAGCCAATTAAATACGAAAATCCAGTACCAATACATGATATTGCTGTCCCCCATCCTATTTGATGTCCGGATGGGGCCATCTCGTGAAAAAAAGCAAGTAGTGAATTCATTACGATTCACCACCTGCTTTCGTTTCCTGGTCTTTACTTTCGTTCTGTTCTTCCGTATAGTTCACACATTTTGGATTCTGGCAGGTCCCGTCATCCCTCAGCGTGTGGGCACAGAACTTGCATCTTTTCTTCAGTTTAAAGGCCATTATTTATCACTCCCTTCTGTGGCTGCAGTAAGTTCGGCGGCGATAGCATCGCTCTGCTCTTTGTAGTATGTATTCAAACTCACAAATTCGCCTTGAATACTTGCCGCAGCATCGGTGTCGCCATTAAGGTTAGCAACCAGCAACGATTGCCCCAGCTCCTGCTGGGCTGCTGTATACTCTGCATCCAGTGACGCCTGCTTACTTGCGGCTTTTTCCTCTGCCGTTGGTTCTGGTGGGATATATTCGGTTGGTTTCCCGTCAGATCCGCGTACTTTACCATTTAAATATTCGCAGAAATCTTCTGCTGTAATGATTTCAATTGTGGCGGCGTCAGATGCGATTGCCTTAGCTTTGTCTTTGAGCGCCTGTACTTTATCCGTATTTTTGTTTTTCGTCGGATCGAAATCGCAGATAGCTGAGTAAATTCGCTTGCCGTTGGCATCAAATGCCGCACAATAATAATCAACGTTAGTATTTGCCACTTGGCATCACTCCTTATCTTATAATTATGATAAAAAAGGTTGTGGTAAAAATGAAAAATCCAAACGGTTACGGCTGTATACGTCTGATGAGCGGCAATCGGAGGAGGCCGTACGCATTTATAGCAACAATTAACGGACGACAAAAATACATTGCAGCGTTTGAAACGATATATGATGCTAAAGTTTTCCAGGCTAAATTTTTTGAAGATAATCATCGCGACTTCCTCCCTTCTCATAAGAAAATTTCTTTCGCTGAATTGTACTTCCGCTGGTTGTCATTTCATAAAGATGAAGACCGCATCCTTTCCAGAAGCACGCTTACTGGATATGAATACGCCTATTCCCACTGTTCGCCACTTTATGATAAGTGCTTCCCCGATTTACAATATTTGGATTTGCAAGCTGTCATCAATTGTATGCGTAAAAATGGTTTGTCATACAGCAGCTGTAAGAAGGTAAAAAATCTGTTGAGCTTGATGTATAAGTACGCTATCAAGGCAAACATCTGCCGGACAAATTATGCTCTGCTCTTATCCATCGGTCGTAATCACCCAGTTTATCCGCATCATGTCATCAGCCGGCAGAAAATCAATCGGCTGTGGAATGCGCTTGATTATCCTGGTGTTGATACGGTCCTGATTTTGCTTTATACGGGCATGCGCGTTTCTGAGATGCTCAGCATCGCAAAGGCGGAAGTCAATCTCCGGCAAAAATATATCCGCATCACGCACTCAAAAACAGCTTCCGGAATCCGCGTTATTCCTATTCATTCCAGGATATTTCCGCTGGTGCAAGGTCGTATGGCTCAGCCAGGTCAATATCTTATCTGTGACAAGACTGGTAAGCCTTATGACTATTCCCGATATCGCGCTGTTGTCTGGCATAAGGTGATGAAACAAATTCGTGGCGAAAAACACACGCCGCACGATACCCGGCATACGTTTACAACGCTCCTGGACAATGCCGGAGCCAATGAAAACGCGAAGCGGAAAATTCTGGGCCATGCTACAGGAGACGTGACCGACCGGGTATATACTCATAAAAGCCTTAGACAACTACGAAAATGTATTGAGCTACTTAAGTAATTGCTCATAATCTGCTCAAAATAAAAACGCCTCGAATGGGTTCAATTCCGTATTCGCTGGCGTTTTTTCACGATCATGATTTGCAATGATAAAATTCTATAATTTTTTCCATATTACAACATTTTAAAATCAAACAATTTCGCTCACCCCCGCGCTTCCGTATTTCTCATTTAACTAAATATTTTTGATTATCATGTTTTTTTATCTGATTTACATGATTTTCCAACTCATCATAGAGTCCTTTTATAAGCTCGTCACTAAATTGCATACCATAGCTTTCAGATATCTCGACAAGTGCATCAATGGCATCTTTTACACCAAGCCAACAAGCCATTAAATTTTCTCTTTCATTTTCTTTTCCAAATAATAATGTGATTGAGTTTTCCATAAAATCACCTTCTTTCGACAGTGGGGAGCTATGACAGAAGAAACTAGTACTAGTTTCAACGTGAATTTAAATGTCACGATGAATGTTATGTGCGCTATCCCGTACGATATATCATCCAAACCATCAAGCATATGCTACCTGTGTTGGATGAATGAAAAAACAACTACTACGAAATTAGCATTTTGTTCATCAGAAGTACCCTATGGTTTAGGATGGATTGCAATCGGGCATTAGACAGTGGGGAGTTAATACTGCTGGCTATGTGTCATTCCCAATCTCCTTTGTCTTTCGCAGTATTGTCTTAACCACACACCAAGGTACTGGCTATCTGCAATCATGGCCAGTGGAATACAGCCCTAAGGCTGGCTTTACTTTACGAGTTGATCAAAATTCTGACAGTCAATGGATTTCCATTGGCTATTAGACAGTGGGGAA
>ENA-UOJV01002659-UOJV01002659.1-human-gut-metagenome-genome-assembly--contig:-C82-NODE-2659-length-13928-cov-27.453543_pt1 | contig 13928 bp, 12 predicted proteins | sample MGYA00242356_ERZ723903 | MGnify/ENA metagenome assembly ERZ723903
TGCAGCTTTTCGGTTGTGGTCGGCAAAGAAAACCAAAGGCCCTCTTTGCCTTGCTTATAACGCTGTCGGTTATGCAGCAGGATAGAAAATACTTCGCTCATTTGTCGCTCCTTTCTGAAAAATGGCATAAGAAAAGCAGGAAACCTTTGAAAGATTTCCTGCTAAACCTTTTAATTGAAATATCAATAGAATGGTGTTTTTAACATCTCTGAATAATATAGGGGTTTATTCAATTCATATTTTTGCATTACATCACGCACCACGTCCTCAAACCATTTTGGCGCATAAGGAGAAATGTATACTGCCGAAATTAGCTTCTCAAGATCGACGGCTTTTTCTATACCGCTATGTGCTTGATGACTTGTGATAATAGCGCGTACTTCTCTCTCGTGTTCAAATGCTTTTCGTTTATACCAGAACGAACCATTTGCGGAAGAAAATCTTTTGGAAAAATCAATATATTTGACTTTCCCAATTTCTATTGCGGGGTCTTTGTCAAGAGCCTCGTACAACTGTTGGTATGTAGTTTGAATCGCAAGTGCATTGTTCACATTTGTTGAGTACAATTTCCACATTGCTTCCGATTCAGATTCGTTACAATGCCAACAACTTATAAATGTATGTTTCCTTCGGGCATTTCCACTGGCGTTCAACTCGGATAACAAACGTGTTGTATTTTTCTCAATGTATTCGTCTGTTAAATCTTCTGGTTTCATGCCGGGCGCAGTTTGAATTGCTTCTCTAAAAAAATCAAGATAAAATGCGTCCCATTTTTCTTTCCGCTCCAATGTGCCTTTTGCACCCTCAAATATATCCTCAAATGATTCCGCAGATGCAAAGTATAGTGTCTTTTTACCAATCATCGAAAGGAACTTGCTTAAATCCATGTAACGCCAAAGTTTAGATTCTGGCGCAACTTTTTCGTATTCTGGTTCTGTCCAATGATAACGAACTACGGTTTCTGATAGCAAATATGCGCAATCATCACAAAGGACAACAGGATTTCTTTCTGTATCATATCCCAAATGCGCACACATACCGTTTTGAAATCTTCTTCCACAATTCGTACAAGCATCGCTATGCTCGTTGTAAAACACATCCAATTCGCGGGTGTGCCTATGTGTCATTTCCTGCATAACTTACCCCAACCCTCTTATGTTTTATTTTTTATTATATCAGTACAAACATATATTTGAAACAAGATAATTGTAAATTGTAAGAGTGTAGGGGTTTGGGGCTTTCCCAACAAGCAAAATCCCCGGCCCGGCAGGGTGGCCGGGTCAGGGATTTATCGGAAGTGTGGCTACACTTCCTATGCTTGCTACGTTACTCCGTCAGCTCCTTTTCTCCACGCGGTAGTTGACGTATTTCCCGCCGGTATCGGCCAAAAGCACCGTCCCGTCGTAGGTTTTGCCGGTTTTCATGGAGCGCAGGCCCTTTACCTTTGCCTTTCCGTCTTTGAGCAGCGCGGCGGCGATCTTCGGGGTGAACGTCTTGCCTCGTTCCTCAAAAAATCGGTCATTCTTCCACATGACAAACTGGCAGGCCCGGTTTCCGCAGTAATAGTTTTTCTTGCCCTCGTAGACGGCTTCGCCGCAGCGGGGACACTTGCCGATAACAACACGCTCGGCCTGAAACAACTTCTGCGCGTCCTCGCTGATCTGCGAATATCGGGAAATCAGGTTTCGGGTCATTTCCTCAATGCCCACCATGAAGCCCTCCGGGTCGGCCTCGCCCTTGGCAATGGCCGTCAGCTTGGTTTCCCATTCCGCCGTGAGCTGGGGAGAAGTCAGCACTTCCGGCAGGACACACACAAGGTTGTGGCCGTCCTTGGTGGGAAGTAGCTGCTTGCCTTTGCGTTCCACAAAGCCCATCTGCACCAGCTTTTCCAGAATGGAAGCGCGGGTTGCCGGGGTTCCCAAACCTTGGCGCTCGGCGTCCTCCGGCATATCCTCGGCCCCGGCCCGTTCCATAGCAGACAGCAGCGTATCTTCGGTGTAGGGCTTGGGCGGTGTGGTGAAATGCTCGGTGACACTGGCCTCCACCGGGTCAAAGGTCTGGCCCTCGATGATCTCCGGCAGCTCCCTTGCCAGCTCCGGCACGTCCTCGTCGGCATCGGTCTTGAACGACGCCTTGAAGCGGCGCTCAATCTCTTTCCATCCGGGGGTGAGAATGGTTTTGCCCTTGGCGGTGAACTCGTTCCCGGCGCAGGTGAATGTGGCGGTGACAGCCTCATACACATGGGGCGCGGCCACAGCACACAGCAGCTTGCAGCACACAAGGGACAGCAGTTTCTTTTCGCCCTCGGTCAGCCCGTCAAAGCCTTTCTGCACAAACTCCATCGTGGGGATAATGGCGTGGTGGTCGGATACCTTTTTGCTGTTCAGTACCCGGCCAAACTGCGGGGCAATGTCCAGCCCCGCCGCAAAGGAAAGCAGCGGCCACAGGCCGGACACAAGACTTTCCGCCGTTGGCAGCATATCATCGGTCAAATACTGGCTGTCGGTGCGGGGATAGGTCAGCAGCTTCTTTTCGTAAAGCTGCTGGGCATAGTCAAGGGTCTGCTTGGCGGTAAATCCAAACAGGCGGTTTGCTTCCCGCTGCAAGGTGGTGAGGTCATAGAGGCGGGGCGGCTGCTCCGTCTTTTTCTCCCGTGTTACCGACACACAAACGGCCTGCGCCGTTTCACAGGCGGCTTTCAGGGCCTTGGCGTCGTCTGCGTTTCTCATGCGTTCACTGGCCGCCTCCATGCCGCCCGCCGCAATCTGGACGATGTGGTATTTCTCTTTCTGAAAGCTGCTGATCTTGGCCTCCCGGTCAACCAGCATTTTCAGGGTCGGCGTCTGGACACGGCCCACGGTCAGGGTCTTGTGGTAGAGGATGGAGAAAAGTCTTGTCGCGTTGATCCCCACCAGCCAATCCGCCTGCGCCCGGCAAAGGGCCGACTGATACAAGTTGTCATAGTCAGTTCCCGGTTTCAGATGGGCAAAGCCGTCCTTGATGGCCGCGTCCTCCATGCTGGAAATCCAAAGGCGCTGAAACGGTTTCTTGCAGCCCGCCATCTGGTAGACGAAACGGAAAATCAATTCCCCCTCGCGCCCGGCGTCAGTGGCGCACACAAGGCCGGTAACATCGGGGCGCTCCATCAAAGAACGCAGGGTGTCAAACTGCTTTTTCTTATCATCGGGAATGATGTACTGCCATTGCTGCGGCAGAATCGGCAGGTCGTCATAGCGCCATTTTTTGAAACGCTCGTCATAAGTCCCGGCATCGGCAAGGGAAACAAGGTGGCCGATACACCAGCTCACCAGATAGCCGTTTCCCTCCATGTAGCCGTCCCGTTTCTGATCTGCACCGATCACGCCCGCAATGCTGCGGGCGACGCTCGGTTTCTCTGCAATTACCAACTGAATACTCATTCCTTATTCCTCCTTATCCTGCGCGGGTTCCTCGTCCTCCGGGGTCGGTTCGTCCTCGTCGTCCTCGTCCTCGCCAAAATCGTATTCGTCCAGCTCGTCGCCGCCCTTGGTGTCGGCCTTGGGCTTCTTAAACTTGAAGAAGTAAAGGGCTGCGCCGCCGCCAATCAGGGCCACCACAAGGAACACTACGAGGCCGCCCATGCCGCTGCTTTTCGGTTCATCTTCCTGCGGCTGCTCGGTTTCCTCCGGCTCCTGCGGTTCCGGCTCCGGGCCGGTACACTCGGTCATATTGGTTTTACATACCGGGCAATTCGTGTTGACAGCTCCCGCCGCGCACTTGGTCGTACAGGTACAGGTTTCCGGGGCGGCTTTGCCGTCCTCCAACAGTGCTTGCAGGTCGGCGTCGTCCACTTGGTTGAGAAAGTGAACGGCGGTTTCCTTGTCCTCGTTGGCGCGGTCGATCAGGATGTAAAAGTAGTTGCCTGCCTTGGTGGTAACGGTGATAAGCTGCTTATCCCCATAGAAATCATCCACCAGCGTTGCGTTGCCCTCCGGGGTGACAGGTACGCCCTCCGGCTCCATGCCGCCGGTGGTGGGTTCTTCCTCCTGCGGTGCCTCGGTGGTTTCCGGCAAAGGCTCCGGGTTGGGGTCAGTGCCACCGGCAAAAGCGGTGGTGGAAAAGACCGTCAGGCAAAGCACGGCGGCCAGCGTCACGGTAAACGTGCGAATGATCTTATTCTTCATCGGCATTGTCCTCCTGTTCAAAATCCGGCTGCGGGGCCGGGGCGGTCTGCAAAGCGCCGCCACGCAGGAACGCCGCAAATTCCTCCGGCTTCATGTTCAGGCCGCGCACAAGCTGGATGATCTGCAAATTCTCCTGTTCGGTCTTTGCCGCTTCCAGCTCACGAAGCTGCTTTTGCAGCTCCGCGATCTTGGCCTTGGTTTTCTCAATGTCCTTTTCGATACGGTCAAGTTTGTTTGCCATAGTCAAAACTCCTTTCTGGCGTCAAGGCAGACGCCCGTAACAATAGAAATGCTGCTGCCAATAACTCGAATTGAGGTTGGTGTAAGAAATAGGGTCGCCACAGTGCAACATCACGGAATTGCCCACATAGTAGAGTAGGAAAGTGCCGCCTTATCGTATTTCTACGACAGGTTTGCACAGACCTCTCCCAGAACCGTGCTTGCGCCTCTCAACGCACACGGCTCCCCATTTTTTGCTCCATTTCAAAAGTTATTCCGTTTTAGTTCCATGATGAATTCTCATGTGGCATTTGTGGCACACAACGATTGTCTTGCGCCTCTTTGCCAGCATGACTTTCTCCCAATCAGCTTTACCTTTCAGGTTTTTGACCTTGTTTACATGGTGGATTTCATAGCTATCGCTGTCTGTACAGCCGCAGACTTCACAGACTTTGGCCTTCAGACGTTCCTCGAAGGAGGTTGTGTTGTGCGAATAGCGATACGCCAAATCGGGCACTTTTTCCGTCAAATCTTTGCCTTTGCAATCGCTGTACTTAGCGAACATCATACGGCGTTTTCCGTTTTTGGTTTCATACGGAACACCCCATGCACCAGTCCCATCTCTGTATTCATAACGAACCTTAGAAATTCGGGAGCGATGCTTGTTTGCGAGTGTTTTCAGACAGCTGTATTCCATCAGATAGCCAAAGTAAACGAGCTTGTTGAAGTTGCTTGCAATGGCATAATAGTTACAGAGCCCTCGGAGTTCCGCATTATAAATCATTACGATTTCCAAATCCGTGCGGTTCAGCAGAATTGGGCGATGAATAGGAATCAACCTCTTTCCATCCCTTTTAGCGATGCTATGGGACAGTAAATAGGTCGCCACCTTATCTTTCAGTGGAATATTGAGTTCCACTTTGTTGTTCATAGTGCGCATTTTTCGTTTTCCAGAGCGTTTAACGCTGGCATCCCTGCGCACCCGAACATCAAAACCAAGGAATCGGGCAGGAGTGTTACTGTGAGTGATAAGGGTCTTTTCTTGGCTCAACTCCATTTTCAGAGTGTCCCGGACAAAATCCGTGAGTTTTGCCTTAATTTCCTCGCATTCCTCTCTTGTCCCATTGACTGCAATCAGAAAGTCATCTGCATAGCGAACATATTTCAATCGCTTATCGGTACACGCTTTTGCAGGTGTCCGAAACAACTGCTTTGTCAGTTGCTTGTGCTGAGCAATGAGCTGCTCCCGCATTGTCCCTTCAGCTTTCTTGATTTTCTCATGCAGTGCATCTCGTTTGTGCCGTATCGTGTTGTATTCTTCCGTAAAGTTTCTCGGATTGTATCCGTGGTCAAATTCCTTCTTCAGCTGCGTGATATACCTGTCCAGTTCGTTCAGGTAGACATTCGCAAGAATCGGGGAAATGATTCCACCCTGCGGGCATCCGCTATAGGTTTCATGGAAATCCCAGTCTTCCATATAGCCGGATTTCAGAAACATACGAATCAGATTCAGAAAACGAGCGTCCTTGATTTTTCGGTTCAGCACACCAATCAGCGTGGAATGGTCGATGTTATCAAAACATCCCTTGATGTCGCCCTCAATGAACCACTTTGCTCCGGTAAACTCATGCTTAATCATGGCAAGTGCCGTGTGGCAGCTTTTGCCCGGTCGAAAGCCGTGGGAATAGATAGAGAAAATTGGCTCATAGATGGCTTCCAGAATCATACGGATAGCTTCTTGCACCAGCTTGTCAGCGAATACAGGAAGTCCCAGCGGGCGCAGCTTGCCGTTCTTCTTTTGAATATAGGTTCTGCGTACCGGCTTGGGTTCATATGACCCTGTTCTCAATGCTTCAATGATGGCTGTCACATACTGCTCGCTAAATCTATCAGCCGTATCATCATTCACACCCTTCGTTCCTGCACCCTTATTGGAGTAAAGATGCTGATAGGCGATGAAGTAAATATCTGGCCTCAAAAGATAGCGGTACAGTCGTGTGAAAATTTCATCGTGGTTCTTTTGGGAATTCTCTTGTAATTTTGTTAAAATCTCCATTGTTGATTTCATTGAGGCTTTCCTCTCTAATCAATTTCTGATTTTAATGCACAAAAAACTGCTTCTCTTCGCCATGTGAGCGGCTTTCCCGCATCCGATTTTACGGCTTTTCCTGTCAATTCAGGATTCTCGGACTACTACAGAAGCTCCGTTGTCATGCCGGATTTTCAGTGTCATCTTTCTAGCATAGCTTTGAAATTTATCACATTGCTGCATTACACATAGCTTTTTCAAGCGTTCCGGTTTAGACAATCTCCAGTTGACGATAGTAGTAGGTCAATGTGAATTATCGGATATGCTTTTGTTCCGTTACTATCGGTTCTCCGACGTGCCGCACAGGGGATTAGCAACCCATAGGAAGGAATTTATTTCCTACGGTCCCTGTACCAAAGGTTTCAGACAATTTTCCTTTGCCCACACGTAACAAGGGCTTGGAACTCACCTTAAACAATTCAGTTTTATCCTTATATTCACTTATCCTTGCAGTTCAGTCGTGCCCGATTGTCTTTAGGCAACTTACCGCTTTCCTGCCGTGCTCTTTTCCCGTACATCTTTCGACTTTCGGTAAAGCAGGTGGATTCCCGCGTTGCTTTGCGGGGTAGTACCTTAGTCACAGCCTCCTTTCTCTACTTCTACTATCGTCCTTACTGGACGCACGATTCCCACATGGCTCACTGGCCCTGGGGAGTTATAAGTGCCAGTAAAGAAAATAATGTCGCCGGGCTTGGCTTCTGACATTGGAATATGGGCGCATTGGTTATAAATGCCCTGGGCGGTGGTGCGGGGCAGGTTGTGAACGCCACTGTGCGTGTAAACGTAGCATACAAATCCGCTGCAATCGAAGCTGGTGCTTGGAGAAGAACCGCCCCAAACGTAGGGGAACCCTAAGTATTTTTCGGCTTCTGCGATCAGTGCGGCAAAATCAGGGTCAGCCAGGGCTTCCCCCGGAATGTCGTAATCTTCACCGGTGCTTTCATTGGCGTAAATATCGCTGCCGAACAGATAGGGCTTATTCCCCTTTAAGGAAAGGGTGGCCGTATAGCGTTCTTTCTGCTCCTCGTCCAAGTTCTCCAGGGCAACCGCCCCGAACCCTTTATTTCTAAGGGTCACATAGAGGATGTAATACTCATATTCCTCCTCATCCTCCGTGGTTTCCCCTGTTTCCGGGTCGGTGGAAGTAACCGTGCGGGTTCTGATCTCCACCACCTCACGGGTGGTCAGGCTGTACTGCCTGTCGAACATGGCTTCCAGTTCTGCCTGCACCTGTGCAGGCGTAAAAGCGTCAAACTTTGCCGTCAGATAGGAAATCAGTTCATTGGGGTTATGCCCGATGCTGTCCACATCGTACCGGTATTCATCATAGCCGGGGTGGGTGCGCTCGATGTTCGCCAATTCATTTTGCAGAGCGGTTTCCAGGGCGGTGTAATTGGCTTCTGTCTGAATGATGTCGGGATCTTCCGAAGTGTAGGAAGTGCCCAACACGGCGCTCATGGCTCCATCCATCATCACAGAGCAGGAAGAAAGGGACGAAAACACCATAATAATCAGCATGGCAATCGCACCAGCCATCACCAGCCCGCCTTTATGCTCCTGCACCGCAGTCGCCACGGTCTGACCGATGCTGCCAAACATATCCTTTGCTTTCTGGACAAATGCCGACCCCTGTTTCTCAGCCTGCTTTGCTTTCCGAAACTCTTTGGCATACTGGCGCTTGATGCGCTGTTTCTGAATAAGACGTTTGACGGCGTTTTCCTGCAATTCCGGGTTATCCCGGACAGCGGCACGATAAGCGGCACTGACATTCGCCCGGTTGACCTGGGCTTCCAGCTTCTCCACACGCTTATACGGGGCGTTCTGCCGGTACTTGCGGATTTCATGGCTGGCGAGAGCAGCGGCCCCCTCAGACGCAAGCTCTGTCCGATGGGCGGCTTTCGTACCCACATTTTCTTCCTCCACCTGATGAATCTTGGAGTGGACGGTGGCGCTGGCACTCTGTACCATGCGCCTGCCCGCCTTTTTCGGCAGGGCTTCCTGCCCTCGTTTTTTCTCCACTTCCTCAAACCGGAGTGTGTGCTTCAGCCTGCTTTTTTCGGGATCAAGTTCTTTTTGCAAGCGCAGCTTTTTCTTCTTAGGCACTTTCTTTTTCGCCTTTTCCAGCTTCGTGCCCAAAACCTCCGCCTTGTGTTCCGCACGGGCAGCCCGTTCCTCCGGGGTGAAATTCAGCCGTTTGCTGCGCTCCACATCGTCAGCATCGTAAATATTGGCTTTTTTCTTCATGGCAGACCTCCTTATGCTGCCAAATCCGCAGGCTTCGTGGTCATAACCTGGTACAACTTCGTATCCGTGGGGAACTTATCAACAAAGGGAATAATCTTATCTCCAAAGAACAAAAGCCCCTCACCGGCATCACTGTTCGTGATGTGACCCAGCTCCTGGGGAGAAATACCAAGACGCTGCGCCAGAATGTTCCGGTCACTGGCCGCCTGGTTCAGCATCAGGATAAAATCGCTGTTTTCCAGGATATTTTCAATCTCCGGGCTTTCCAGCAAATCCTTGACGTTCTGCGTTAGCGATGTCGGGATGCCATTCCATTTTCGGAATCTCTTGTAGATTTCTGCGGTGTAGGCTGCCGTCTGCGGCTCCTTCAAAAGCAGATGGAACTCATCTAAGTAGATGCGGGTGGTCTTTCCGGCATAGCGGTTTACAATGGTGCGCTGCCAGATATTATTCTGGACAGTCAGCATACCAGGCTTTTTCAGGTTCTGCCCCAGACCACTGATGTCATAGCAGGCCACACGGTTATCAACATTGACGTTGGTTCGGTGGTTCAGATAATTGAGGGAACCAAACACATACAATTCCAACGCCGTGGCAAGTTCCTGTGCCTGTTCTTCCTGCTGTGCCCGCAGGCACTCATACAAATCCCCCAGGATCGGCATATTTTCCGGTCTGGGGTCTTTGATGAGCTGGCGGTAGATTTTCGGGATACAGCGGTCAATGACCGATTTCTCAATAGGCTTTAAGCCGCCCTGAGCGGCGGACAAAATCAGTTCACAGAATGACATGATAAAGTCCGCTTTCATCAGAAGCGGATTCTCGCCGGTATTCGTGGTCAAATCTACATCCAGCGGATTGATATAATCGTGGCTGTCCGGGGCAAGCCGGATCACCTGTCCTGAAAGCTGCTGGCACAGGGAAGTATATTCATTCTCCGGATCGAGGAACAAAATGTCATCCGTGGTATGCAGATAGACGTCTGCCGCTTCCCGCTTGCAGCTAAAGGATTTACCGGAACCGGGAGTGCCAAGCACCACTCCGTTGGGGCACTTGAGCGTTTTGCGGTCAGCCAGAATCATCCGGTTTGTGGTGGCGTTTAACCCATAGTAAACGCCTTTGGGCTGGAATACCTCACAGGCACGGAACGGCAAAAAGATTGCCGTCCCGCTGGTAGTAAGCCCACGCTGGATTTCCACCTGGTTGATGCCGATGGGCAGCGCAGACACAAAGCCCTGTTCCTGCTGATAGTCCAGCCGGATCAGATCGCAGTTCTGGGTATTGGTAATGCCGTTTGCGGAGTAAATCAGATTTTCCAGCTTCTGACGGCTGGACGCCGCATGGACAACCAGGATTGTGACCATAAACATTTTCTCGTCATGGTTCTGCAAATCCTCCAAAAGTTTCTGGGCTTCCTTGCCGAATGTCACAAGGTCGGGCGGCAGGATGTCCATATCAAAACCGGAGCGGACAGCCCGTTTTTGTTCGTCGATCTTTGCCTTGTCCAGATCACTCAGCTTGCGCTTGACTGCTTTCAGAGCGGCATTCTGGTCGAGGGCTTTGGCATGGATGCTGACGATCTGGCTTCCCTCCATGTTCAAAATGCTGTTTAACAGCGTGTCATACAGTTTGGTCGCCCGGATCTGCAAAAAAGAAACCGCCCCGAAAGATGCGCCGGAGCGGAAATAGCGCCCATCCTTGAAGAAGAACGAGCTGGGGGCAATATAGTCTTTGCTGGACATCCCTGTGTGCTTTAAGGAATCCCAGTTAAAACGGAACTTCCGGTTTTCCTCCAGATGCAGGCACCGATGAAGAATCGTCAGCCGCTCATAACCGTCCATCGGATGTGCGGCAACCGTCAGGGCACGGAAATGCCCCACCACATCATTGTCGATCTGCTCCAGGCGGGAACGGGCCTGCCTGATGCCGTCTGCTTCGATAGTATAGGTCAGACAGATACGGCGCTCATACCGGCTCTTGGAAACCTGCCGCACCAGCATATCGCTGTATTCCTTTCGGATTTCATCGAACTGGTCGCCCTGGGGGTTAAGGGCAAGCATTTTCCGGTATTCCACCAGGTCTGCCGGATAGCAGATCACGGAAAGTTCAAAGCCCACAGACGGCCCGAAATAGTTGACCAGCTTGCAGTAAAGCTCAAACAAAACCGCCTTTTCATCGTCAGACGCTTCGGCATAGTTGATGTCGTCACAGAGGACGCTTTTACTGTAAAGCCGGTTCGTGATGCGGCAGATGCCGTCCGGGTACATTTCTTCATAGGGAATGGTCTGCTGGGCGGTCTTTGCGATTTTACCCTCTTTTTTTGCCCGCCGGATTGCCTTTTCCACACGCCTTTTGTCGGCGGCGGTCAGCTTGGTGTCGGGCCGGATCACGAGATGTTCCCAGCCCACGGCTGTTCTTGCCGGTGGTTTTGTTCTGAATGGAAACAAGTTGTTGTACCTCCTTTTCATAGTGTGCCTGCCGCTCCAGGGCGGCAAACCGATTGTTGGTCTGGTAAGGTCTGGCCGCAGGTGCGAGCAGCCGGACACGGATGATATTTTTCAGAATCTTTTCCAAAGGCTGCCCGTTCTTCTCATACAGCCCGAACAGCATAAAGGGCGCTGCCAGGGCAATCAGAAGAAGCAGGGCAAGGTCATTCCCCAGGGAGTGCCGGGTCAGGAAGTAAGTGCCCACGCCTGCAATCCCGCCCAGGGAAAAGCAGACAATCTGGCGCTTGGTCAGCCCAAAAGCCACCTTGTCCTTAACCTCGGTCAAGTCTTTGGTAATCGTCACATAAGCCAATCGAAACCCTCCTTTCTCAAAACTTAGTGTGCGTTTAGGATGCTTTTCGCCACGGAGCCGGTCTTAAACAGGCTGAAGCACAGAAGCACCGTGTAGGCGGCGCAGCTCCAGATGGAAGCCTGCAAATCCCCGCCCAGGGAAAGAGCATTGACCAGCACGGCATAGATGCCGACACAGATCATGATTAAGAATCCTTGCAGCCCCAGGGCGGCAAGCCCCCGGACGTAGTTGGTGCCGATGTTGCCCCATTCCCGGTTCATAAAGGTGGCAAAGGGCAGCGGGCCGACACTGGCGTAAATATAAATTTCAATCATCCTGCCATACAAAATGACCGTGATGATAAGCCCCATCGCTTTCATGGCAAAGGATACGACCCAGGTTTCCAGCATCAAGGCAAATAGATCTCCCAGCCCCGTGGCCTGAAGCTCCGTCGTGATGTTGGCGATTGCAGAGGAAATGTCGATGCTGGCGTTGGTATCTATGACACCGGCACTCCTTTGAACCATTGTCTGCGCAACCTGGAAAATCGCCATGATGAAATCAAAGGTATGATTAACGATGATTGCCGCCGCCGCTGACTTGAACGCCCATTTGAAGAACATAAAGGTATCAATGTCGTGCATATTGTTCTTCTCGATAATCATGGAAATCAGTTCATACGTCAGGACGGCGGCGATCACAAGCCCCGCTATGGGGACTACCACATTCTTAGACAGCGTAAGAATAATGGAAAAGACGCTGGAGTTCCAGGACTCCGGCGTCTTTCCCACTTCGGTTGCGATTGTGGCGACCTTGCTGTTGACATCGCTAAACATACTCGACAGATTGCCAGTGATGGCTCCGATTAAGAAGTCTTTCAGCCACTGTTCAATGGCGTCGATTATGCTTTGCATAAGCCGCTACCCGTGCCGATTAGACGGTAATCAGGCTGGACAGCAGCGGAACCACCTTCAGGCCGAGAAGCATAATGCCGCCGCCCGCCATAAGCTGCTTGACACCCTGGCTTTTGGAAGCAGGGTTGTCGGCTCCGTAACCTTCCATGAGGTTGACCACACCCCATACGCCAACGCCGCCGCCCAGGGCAACAACCAGAGTAGACATCGTAGAAACAGCAGTCGTAAAGAAACTCATAATAAAATCCTCCTTGAATTTAAAAAACGTGTTGATATGTTGTCGGTTTGGTTTTTGGATTGGAGCAGCCCCTTTCAGGCTCTGCCCGGACAGGCGGACGGATATGCTTTTTCATCCGCACCGCCGTTTTGGAAAATTCCGGGCAGATCAGGGCTTTCTCCGGGGAGCGGTTATAAAAATCTGCCATTGAACCGTAATAAAAAGCGCCGTTTAACGCCCTGGCTATCGTTTCCAATACATGAACCGCTTCGTCGTAAAATCCCATTTTGACCTCCCATGTGATGAAATTGCCGGTGTCCGGCTGGTTTTGGGCAAAAAAAGAAAAGGCTCCACCGATTTCAAAGCCCACAAAGGGGCATCGGTGGAGCCTTTAGGCAGCCGCTTGGGGCTGTTCTATCTCTCCGAGGTCATAGACCTCAAATTCTTCTTCCGGCTTGACTTTGAGCCGGTGTTGCAGGTATGTCTTTACATCAAAGGTAAACTTGGGGTTGGCGTCTGCCGTGTACTTGTACTGGGGATGCTTCGTCAGATCATACTTCTTGGAGTAGAATGGGCGGACACCCTGCACCTGGACGATGCAGCGGCTGGAGGGCATGACAGCCAGCTCATCCACGCTCATCAGTTCTTTGCCCAGCTTCTGATAGTTCAGACCGTAGGTACGCTGGGCACCACGGGAATCGCTTTCATTCATGGTGTCAATGGTTTCTTTTCCCAAAAGCCCGGACACCATCTTTAAGCTGCTTTCCTCTTTCCCGCCCAGAAACAGCATAGTCGAGCAGCACCCGGCAACGGTTTCCGCATTGTCCTTATACATTCCTTTAAGCTGGCTGAACGTCTGGAGGACGATGTGGGCAGATATATTCCTCGACCGGATCACGGAAACCAAATGCTCCCAGTTCGGAATTTTTTGGTTTGCGAACTCATCAAACAGGCAGGTTACATGGATCGGGAGCCTGCCATGATAGACTTTCAACGCCCGGTCGCACAGTACGTTGAACATCTGGGAGTACATCATGGCTGAAATGAAGTTGAACGTCGGGTCGGTATCGGAAACCACCGCAAAGAGGGCGGTTTTCTCGTCACCCAGCTTTTCAAGCTCTAATTCATCATAGGACATCATCTCCCGGACGGCGGCAATATCAAATGGGGCTAATCTGGCCCCGCAGGAAATAAGTATGCTTTTTAGAGTTTTTCCAGAGACAAAAAGTCAAGGACTTTTTCATCAAATTCAAAAAAGAAGTCACATTTTGCGGACTTCCTCACGGAGCAGACGCTTGATTTTGTCC
>ENA-UOJV01002663-UOJV01002663.1-human-gut-metagenome-genome-assembly--contig:-C82-NODE-2663-length-13921-cov-11.436103_pt1 | contig 13921 bp, 9 predicted proteins | sample MGYA00242356_ERZ723903 | MGnify/ENA metagenome assembly ERZ723903
GATCTAATTATACCACGCTTTCCGCCGCCGCGCAAATTCCCGCCGAAAGAAAAACGCCGGGCGGTGACCCGGCATTTTATAGGGTTCTGACAGAGCGCCTGGGCGGCAAAATCCGCCCCGGCGGATGTGATCCGACAGGCTTAAAGCTGTTTCTTTCTCCGGCCATGGGCCCGCTGGCAGGCTTTTACGATCTCCACCACAGGGATCACCAGCACCGCCAGACCCAGCGCAATACCGTACTCCGTCCAGCTCACCGGCGTAAATCCGAAGGCGTTGGCGATGAAAGGCACCTCCAGCACCACGGTGGTCAGCAGCAGACTGCCGATCATGGCCAACCACAGCACCTTGTTGTGACTGGGCAGGCTGAACACGCTGCGCCGCTGAGAGCGCATATTGAAGCTGTGGAAGATCTCGCACATACTCATGGTCAGGAAGGCCATGGTCATGCCGTCGTCGGAGACGCCCTTGGGCATTTCGAAATACCCCACCTCCATGCAGTGGCCAATGATGTAGGAGACCAACGTGATAACGGTAATGAGGATGCCCTGATAGGCGATGTCCCAGCCCAGACCACCGGCGAAAATGCCGTCATCAGAGGGGCGGGGCGGCCGCTCCATCACGTCCGGCTCCCCCTTCTCCAGACCCAGCGCCAGCGCCGGGAAGCAGTCGGTGATGAGGTTGATGAACAGCAGATGCACCGGGTTCATCAGGGTAAAGCCCAGCAGCGTAGCCACGAACACGCCCAGCACCTCGCTCATATTGGAGGCCAGCAGGAACTGAATGGCCTTGCGGATATTGTCGTAGATACGGCGGCCCTCGCCTACGGCGCCCACGATGGTGGCAAAGTTGTCGTCGGCCAGCACCATATCCGCCACATTCTTGGTGACGTCGGTACCGGTGATGCCCATGCCCACACCGATGTCGGCGGACTTGATAGACGGGGCGTCGTTGACGCCGTCGCCGGTCATAGCCGTCACGGCACCCCGCTTGCGCCATGCGTTAACGATGCGGACCTTATGCTCCGGCTGCACGCGGGCGTACACGCTGTACTTCTCCACCTCCTTGGCCAGCTCCTCGTCGCTGAGGCTGTCCAGAGCGCTGCCGGTAACGGCCTGCGAGGGATCGTCCAATATCCCCAACTCCTTGGCGATGGCCACGGCGGTATCCTTGTGGTCGCCGGTAATCATCACCGGCCGGATGCCTGCCGTGCGGCACTGCTGGATGGCGGCCTTCACCTCCGGACGCACCGGGTCGATCATGCCCGCCAGACCCACGAAGCACAAATCCTGCTCCAGATACTCCGGGCTGTCGTCCTTGGGCAGGCCGCCCTCCCACAGGCGGATGGCCGCCGCCAGCACACGCAGAGCCTTATCCGCCATGGCCTTGTTCTGCGCCAGAATTTCCTGCCGCTTCTCCTCGGTCATGGGCAGCATCCGGCCGCTCTCCTCATATCGGGTGCAGCGGCGCAGCACCTCATCCGGTGCGCCCTTGGTGTACTGAATGAAGCCGTTATCCATGCGGTGGATGGTGGACATCATCTTCCGGGAGGAGTCGAAGGGAGCCTCCGCCGCACGGGGCTGCTCCTGCTCCAGCCGGTTCTTATCCAGCCCGCTGTCCACGCCGAAGCGCACCAGCGCCGCCTCCGTGGGCTCGCCCTGCACCGTGCCGTCGGGATTCTCCACGGCGTCGTTGCAGAGGGTCATAGCGGTACCCAGCAGTCCCTCCGGGCCGGTGTGCTCCACCACCGTCATTTTATTCTGTGTGAGGGTACCGGTCTTGTCGGAACAGATGACCTGCGTGCAGCCCAGCGTCTCCACCGCCGTCAGACGGCGGATCACAGCGTTGTGCTGGCTCATCTTGGTGACACCGATGGAGAGCACCACCGTCACCACCGTGGCAAGGCCCTCCGGAATGGCGGCCACCGCCAGCGACACTGCCACCATGAAGGTCTCCAACACGCTCTCCAGCGTCAGGGAACCCGCCACCAGCAGGTCAAATACAAAGATGAACACGCAAATGGCCAGCACCATCTTGGATAGGGTGCTGCCCAACTGGGTCAGCTTACGCTGCAGGGGCGTCTCCTCCTGCTCCGTCTGGGCCAGCACACCGGCGATCTTGCCCATCTCCGTGTCCATGCCCGTGGCGGTGACCACCATGCGGCCCCGGCCGTATACCACCGCCGAGCCCATGTAGGCCATGTTCTTCCGGTCGCCCAGCGACACCTGTTCCCCGGCGAGGGGCTCCGTAAACTTGCTGACGGGGACACTCTCGCCGGTGAGGGCTGCCTCCTCGATCTTCATGGAGGCGCTCTCCAAAATGCGCCCGTCCGCCGGGACGGCATCGCCCGCCTCCAGCAGCACCACGTCGCCGGGTACCAGCAGGCGGCTCTCCATGGTCACCTGCTGCCCGTCCCGCAGTACCTTGCAGGTGGCGGCGGTCATGGTCTGGAGAGCCTCAATGGCGGCCTCCGCCTTGCTCTCCTGCACCACGCCCAGAACGGCGTTCAGCAGCACCACCAGCAGGATGATGATGACCTCCGTAAAGCTCTCATGGGACAGGATATTGGTCATGGCGGACACCGCTGCCGCCGCCAGCAGGATCAGCAGCATGGGATCCTTCAGCTGCTGCACGAACCGCTGAAACAAGGTCAGCTTCTCCGCCTCCTTCAGGCGGTTCTCCCCGTGCTCCTGAAGGCGCTTCTCCGCCTCCTGCGCCGAAAGGCCCTGCCGATCCGTCCGCAGACCCTCCAGCACCTGTTCCTTTGTTTGGGTGTATTCCTTTTGCATCCAACCACTCCTTCTTCGGGGGGTCCTCCCCCCATCTCCATTTTACCCACCCGGCGCAACAAAAAAACTCATGCGCAGGCCGAAGCCCACGCATGAGTCTCATTCTTTCAAAGCAGTCCGGGCGCCTGAACGCCGGTTTGACGAAACTGCCTCACTCCGCAGGCTGCGAAGTGGAATTACTCCCCCAAGGTGGAAGATATTCACTTGACTGGTACATAATATACCCATTTTGGGACCATTTGTCAAGTGGATATCCGTCCTGCTTCTGTCCACTTTGGTCGGATGTTGACAAGCTTTCCCTTTCGTGATACGATATCCTTGTAGTTTTGTCGAAATCCGGCAAAGCTATGGAGATAGAGATCACACACATAGAGAAAGGAATGGTACTTATGAATCCTATGACCAGTCTGAGCGCTCTGAGCGCCAATATGGGTGCTTTCGGCATCATCGCCACGATCCTCGCCATCATCGCCACGGTGGCAGCCTTCATTCTGGTGGTACCGGAGAGCAAGCGGGAGAAGCTGGGCCGCTTCGGCAAGTTCCTCCACGACGCCGTGAACTTTAAGTTCCTGATCGTGGAGAAGATCCTGCAGGCTCTATACATCTTCGTGACGGCCTACCTCATTCTGTGCGGCTTCTTCATGCTGTTCATGGCTCCGGAGACCTGGACCGGCCGTCACTGGCTGGGCGGCTACGGCATCCTGCTGATGGTGCTGGGCCCCATTGCGGTACGTCTGTGCTATGAGCTGCTGATGATGGCGGTCCTGCTGCTGAAGAACGTCATCTCCATCAACCGCAAGCTGAAAAACCAGAACGAGCGCAGCGCCGACGCCGACCTGTTCGCCGTGCCGGAGCTGCACCGTACCCAGCCCTCCCAGCCCACTGCTCCGGTGACACCCGTGGCTCCTGCGGCTCCTGCCCAGCGGTCGACTCCCTTCCCGGCCGCAGAGCAGGCGGCTCCTGCGGCGCCCAGCTTCTGCACCCGCTGCGGCGCTCATCTGGATGAGAATGGCCACTGCCCCAACTGCGATCAGAAGTAAGCTCCTCTTGGAAAGCAGCTTATGAAATAGCAGCCCCTCCGCCGCAAGGCGGAGGGGCTGCTATTTTGTTGGGGTGTTTTTGTGTTTTGCCTCCGGAGGGCAACTTTCTGCCAATAGCGGCAGAAAGTCTACCCCGTCGTGTCAGCCGATCTCCAGCCCCGTTGCGGCATGGAAACCGGGACACTTCCTCAAAACCACCTCGCTGTATCCGCCACAGGCGGATACAGCGAGGTGGTTTCCAAAGAACGCCGGCAGAAACCCATGGTTTCTGCACCTCCTTTGCTGCGTGCTTCGCCCGGTGGAGGAAGACATGGTACACCTTCATTACATTGCGCTCAGTTTTCGATGGAATTTGTATAGGCAATCAAAAGGCATATTCATCCGGGGTCCCCGACAAAACAAGCAAAGCGGTTTTGTTGGGGAGAGGAGACACGGCACCGTGATTGACGCCTGCCGCTTACGGCGGGCGGAAAGATACAAAGCTTGTGTCGACGATATGCCCTTTGATTGCCCCCTCCGCCCGAGGGCGGAGGGGGTGGAAATAGGGTTTTACTTAATAATCACGGATGTGCCGCTTTGCTGTGCGGTGTGTCCCGTACCGACATAGCCAGCGAGGTCGTCAACGTTCATGTTTGTATAGGTTCCGCCGTTGAGAACTGTGGATGTGGCATAGCTCTTAACGAAAAACCCTGCTGTTCCGTCAAAGGTTCCGCCATTCACCGTCATTGCAGCACCGTTGGAAACTGCCTTGAAAGAAGTGGAAGTAAAGGTTCCACCGTTGATTACGGCTGTTCCAAGATAGTCGTTGGAAAGGGCCCAATATCCGGTGGAGGCCACGTTCACATCATTTACGGTCAGATCGCCGTATCTGCAATTCTTAATTCCACTGGAATCGGTATCAAGCTCCAAAGCGTTGATTTCCATCACTGCGTGCGTAGTAGAAGCACCGGGATCAAAATAATTCCAGCCATTGGTGATAGCAAAGCCATTTCCGTTCTTTAGGACGACCTTACCACCATTGAAGGTCATCTTGCCAAAGTTTTCAACCACATGCCATGTATTTCCATTGGCCCCGTCACGAGAAATGGTTCCGCCCTCGACTACACAGACTGCGTTATCTCCGTTGCGAAGTGCTGCAGTGTTGCCCTTGAGGGAGATGATCTGACCGCTTTTATCTGCGCTTGAATCTTTCAGAGTAAGATGGCCTTTATTCAGAATGGTGTGCGATTCAGCATTCGTTACAGTGCGGCCATTCAAATCCAGGGTTACATCCTTATCCTCAGGGATGACGAAGTTGTTGGTCGTAATGCTGTTCGCCAGCACGATATTGACAGGAGCTGTTGCATTGTTCACAATGGCCTGCAGTTCGTCGCCCGTTGTAACTGCAATAGGATATTCAGCATCCGCATCGTACTGATTATGAAAGCTGTCGCTCTCAACCGTGTCCTGCGTCGCAACAACATTGATACCGATGCCGTCAATAGTAAGATTCTGATAATCATTGCCGGCGGTATCCTGCATATGACCCTTGATGGTGAAAGCATCGCCCTGCTGACCGGCAGTCAGATGTCCCTCGGTCAGATCGATAGCGGCATCGTTGATGGTCCAATTAATAACCTCATTGAGTTTAGCATCGCCCTGAATACCGGTGATCTGAATCTTGTACTTCAGAGCAAGGTTGCCCTTGTTGACAACACGGAGCTGCGGCAGCTCGTAGGTACAGCCCGGCTCCCAAAGAATTTGGTCGGCGGCTCTATTGTCTTTGGTCTTGAAAGTAAGAGTCTTACCCTCGGCGGAGACCCAGTTGTCGCCATCCTTCATTTCCAGCGCCACATCCAGATTACCGGCCTGAATTTTGTTGACACCCGTGCTTGCGGTGTCGGTGAACCATGCGAAGGTAGCGCCTATCAGCATAGCCAGGCACAGAATCATGGCCATGACGCTGCCCAGCAAGGCCCGTTTGGTACTCTTGCGGTTGCTCATAATATCTTCCTCCTAATTTTTTTGCGTGTGCGTCGGTGGCCGACGGCTTTGTGGGGGATGCGGGGAGTATGGATCCTCACGTCGGGGCTGCGTCTCTCCTCAGAATGGCAACCTCTTTGAACACCCCTTATCGTTTCTTAGAAACGATAAAAGCCCATGGGCTTTTCGTCGCACACTTGATAGTTGTATCATAGCACCGTACTTGACAGAATTCAAGCACTTTCTGCAAATTTCGGGGGGTACTGCATTTTACCGCTCCGCAAAAAGCCCGGCAGACCGAAGGTCTGCCGGGCCTTTATTCATTTGTCTTCCCCCTCCTGACGGGACAGAGCGGCGCAGAGATCTGTAAAGTAGCGGTAGAAGGGCAGCAGCTCCCGGAAGCTCTCCAGAATCTCCTGCGGCAGCTGGGGGCTGAAAATACGCTGGTCCAGCGGGGCTTCCCATTGCAGGGACAGGGATTTTTTCTGATACCACGGGCGCAGAAGGTCGGACACCTGTCCCTTGCTGCGGGCGTACTCCGGGCCGGTGAGCCGGAAGGTCTGCTGGCGGTCAAAGCGGCGCACCAGCTTCTCCAGCGGCTTGGGATCGGCGTCGATGCGCTGGCGGTACAGGGCCATGAGGGCCGGGGCGGCACACCAGAAGCCCATGCCGTAGCTGTAATAGTCCGGGGCAATCTCAAAGTAGAAGGTGGGGCGGCCGGTCCAGTCCTGATCGCCGGTGCGGACACAGAGCCACAGGTGATCCTTATAGGGTCCCTGCCCATGGAGGCGGCGGGCATCCCGGTAGATGCGGCTGACCTTCAGTATCAGCGGTTCGTGGGGCAGCATGGCATGAAGGCCGTCGTAGAGCTGCTCCCCCAGCGCACGGGTGGGGGCCAGCAGGTGGGTCTGGTACTGCTCTTTATGCTCCTGAAACCAGCTGCGGTCGTTATTGAAGCGGATGCCCCAGAGAAAATCCACCGTCTGCTGGTCATAGCCTTGAAACATCATCATATCCTCGCTTTCCTGACGGAAGGGCAGCCGGAGCGACGGCTCCGGCTGTGGTTCTTTATCGCTGCTGATAGGCACGGATACCCAGCGCCAGCAGATCCATGGCACGCTCCAGATCCTGCTGCTTCAGGACGTAGGCAATGCGGATCTCGTTTTTGCCCTTGCCGGGAGTGCCGTAGAAGGGCTCGCCGGGGGCAAACATGACGGTATCGCCGTGATCCTCGAACTCCTCCAGCAGCCACTGCTGGAAGGTGTCGGCATCATCCACCGGCAGAGCGGCCATCAGATAAAAGGCGCCCTTGGGACATTTACAGACCACGCCGGGAATCTGCTGGAGCTTGCGGACCACCGTGTCACGGCGGCGCTTATACTCCTCACGGGTGGCGGCGAAATACTCCGGACCCACCTGATACAATGCGGCGGAGGCCAACTGGTCCAGCGTCGGCACCGCCAGACGGCACTGAGCATACTTCATGGCGTGGGCCATGAGCTCCCGGTTGCGGGAGATGAGGCAGCCGATGCGGGCGCCGCAGGCGGAGAAGCGCTTGGACACCGTGTCGATGAGGATGACGTTCTCCGCTGCATGGGTGAACTCACCGAAGGACTGGAGAGGCTCCCCGGCGTAGACAAACTCCCGGTAGGCCTCATCCCCGATGAGGAACAGGTCGTGCTGCCGGGCCACGTCCACCAGCATCTCCATCTCCTCATGGGTCAGGACGGTGCCGGTGGGGTTGCCGGGGTTGGTCACCAGAATGGCACGGGTGCGGGGGGTGATCTCTGCCTCGATGCGGCGGCGGTCGGCATAGAAGTACCCCTCCTCCGGGGAGGTAGGCACCGGGTGGATCACGGCGCCGCAGGTGCGGGCCATGGTGTTGTAGTTGGGGTAGAAGGGCTCCGGGATGAGGATCTCGTCGCCGTCGTCGAGAATGCAGTTCATGGCGATCTGGAGAGCCTCGGAGCCGCCGTTGGTGATGAGGATATCCTCGGCGGCGAAGTGCATATCCAGCGCAGCATAGTAGTCCCGGATGGCCTCGATGAGGGCGGGGACGCCGGGAGAGGGTGCGTACTCCAGCACCGGCAGGTCAAAGCTGCGGACGGCATCGAAGAACGCCTTGGGCGTCTCGATATCCGGCTGACCGATGTTCAGGTGATAGATGTTCCGGCCCTTGGCCTCGGCGGCCACCGCATAGGGGTGGAATTTACGCATGGGCGACAGGCCGCATTTCTGCACTTTGCTGGAAAACTTCATGGGGACTCCTCCTTTTCTGATGCTGCGGGACAGGGATTCCGCTCCCGGCCCGGTTACAGGAAAAGCAGAGCCGAAGCTCTGCTTTTCGGTGCAAAGTCAATGCTTCTCAGTTCATCTGTCTTCTGCGGGACAAATTCACCGTTCCGTCCTGCATATCGCCCAGAGAGTCCAGGCTCTTGCCGGTACCCTCCGCCACGCAGGAGATGGCGTCCTCCGCCACCACCGTATGGATGCCGGTGCGGGCGGTGATCAGCTTGTCGAAGCCGTCCACCAGACTGCCGCCGCCGGTCATGACGATGCCGTTGTTGGAGATATCCGCCACCAGCTCCGGGGGCGTGCGCTCCAGCACGTTGTGAACCGCCTCCAGAATACGCTCCACCGGCTCCTCGAAGGCCTCCATCATCTCGGTGGAGTTGACGGTGATGGTCTTGGGCAAGCCCGTCATCAGGCAGCGGCCCTTGATCTCAATGGTAGCCTCCTCCTCCTTGGGATAGACGCAGCCGATCTCCATCTTCATCTGCTCCGCTGTGCGCTCACCGATGAGGATATTGTGCTTGCGGCGCATATACTTGACGACGGACTCGTTGAACTGGTCGCCGGCCACCTTGATGGAGGCGGACTCCACCACGCCGGAGAGGCTGATGACGGCGATGTCGCTGGTGCCGCCGCCGATATCCACCACCATGTGGCCGTCGGGTTTGGTGATGTCGATGCCGGCGCCGATGGCCGCCGCTACGGGCTCCTCAATGAGGTAGACACGGCGGGCGCCTGCCTGACGGCCGGCGTCGATGACGGCACGCTCTTCCACCTCCGTGATGCCGGAGGGGACGCACACCATGATCCGGGGCGGGAACAGGTGGAAGCCGCCGGTGACCTTGCGGATAAACTCCTTGAGCATCCGCTCCGTCATATCGTAGTCGGAAATGACGCCGTCCCGCAGGGGGCGGATGGCCACGATGTTGCCGGGAGTACGGCCCAGCATGGCCTGAGCCTCGGCACCCACCTTCAGCAGGCGGCCGGTATTCTTGTCGATGGCCACCACAGACGGCTCGTTGAGCACGACGCCCTTGCCCTTAATATAGACCAGTACCGATGCGGTACCCAGATCGATCCCGATATCCTTTGCCAATGAACACATACGCTGCACCTCGTTTTCTTCTGTTATGGGACACGGCTGCAGGCAGCCGATTCTTCTCTAAGCTACAATTATAAAGGCGCTTTCCGCATTTTGCAAGAGTGTTTTCCCGGTTTTATGGCTTCGTAAACAAATGTTCACAGTTTTTTAGGAAATCACGTCCCGCCGCAGACAAGTCCCGGTGCTATTGTGCGCCGTTTGCGGCATTTCCATACCGGCGGTGTCTCGCCGCAGGCCGCATTCCCCTTAATCAGTGCTCCTCCCCGGTGCGGGCCAGCGTCAGGCACACCACGTCGGCGGCCCCGGCCTCCCGCAGCACCCGGACGCACTCGGTGAGGGTGGAGCCGGTGGTGACGATATCGTCGATGAGCAGGAGGCGCTTGTCCCGGACGTTCTCCGGCAGGGCCTCGTAGACTCCCAGCACGTTGGCCCGGCGATGCTCGGCATCGGTGAGCCCCGACTGGGCGGGGTTGTCCACCGCCTTGCGGAGGGTCTCCACCGGGGCCACGTGCCAATCCACGCACAGGCTGGCCGCCAGCAGACGGGACTGGTCAAAGCCCCGCTGCCGCAGGCGCTTGCGGCTCACCGGCACCCACGTCACGGTGTCAAACTCGCCGGAATACCACCGGGCGGCGCAGTCGGCCAGCAGACGGCCGAAGCAGTCCAGCCCGCCGGTGTGGCCCTGAAACTTGAAGCGGAGGATAGCCTCCCGGACGGGGGCGGTATAGTACAGCGGCGAGGCGCAGCGCCCGAAGGTCCCCTGACACAGGGCGTTCTCCCCGGTATAGGGCAGAGTCCTTTCGCAGCTGCTGCACAGCAGGCGGCCGCCGGTGACGGCCCCGCAGAAGGGACATTTCCGGGGAAAGAGAAAATTCCCCAGCTGCTTTTGCAGCCGGTTCAGATCATCCTGAAGCGCCATCGCTGCCACCTCCCTGCATGAGTCTGCGGCGCAGGCCGCTGTATCGCCGGGCCTGCCGGTCGTTTTCTGCCATTTTTCCGGGAATCACATCGTCCCCCACCATTACCAGCAGCTCTCTGGCCCGTGTGATGGCAGTATACAGCACCTCCCGCACCATGAGAGATGCGGCAGCAGGGGCGCTGACCAGCACCACGGCCCGGTACTCGCTGCCCTGCGCCTTATGTACCGTCATGGCGTAGGCCATGTCCAGCTGGCCCAGCAGATCCGGGGTATAGACGCTGGTGCGGTCATCGAAGCGGATGGTCACCAGCTCGCCGCCGGGATCAATTTCCTGAATGATCCCCACGTCGCCGTTGAAGATGCCGGTACCCATCTCGCCGTCGTCCTTCTGCCAGAGGACGTCGTAGTTGTTGCGGGTCTGCATGACCCGATCCCCCTCCCGGAAGGTCAGCTCCCCCCACGTTTTCTGGCGCTTGTCCGGGGCAGGCGGGTTCAAAGCCGCCTGCAGCGCCCGGTTCAGGCTCACGGTGCCGGTAAGGCCCCGGCGGGTGGGGGACAGCACCTGGATCTGATCGGCGGGGATCCCCATGTTGTCCGGCAGGCGAGTGCGGCACAGGTCCACCACCGTCTGCACCAGACGGTCCGGGGCCCGGCGGCACAGGAAAAAGAAGTCGTTCTGGCCGCTGCCAAGCTCCGGGGGACGGCCGCTGTTGACGGCGTGGGCATTGCGGATGATGGCGGAACGCTCCGCCTGACGGAACACCTCCGTCAGGGACACGGCGGCCACTGCGTGGGAGCGCAGCAGATCCCCCAGCACGTTGCCGGGGCCAACGGAGGGCAGCTGATCGGGGTCCCCCACCATCACCAGACGGCAGCCGGGCTTCACAGCCTCCAGCAGCGCCTGCATCAACGGCAGGTCCACCATGCTCATCTCGTCTACAATGACGGCATCGGCCTCCAGCGGCTCCTTGCCGTTTTTCTTGAACACCGTCTCGCCGGTAAGCTCGTTATAGGTCATGCCCAGCGCCCGGTGGATGGTTTGGGCCTCCCGGCGGCACAGCTCGCTCATGCGCTTGGCGGCACGGCCTGTGGGGGCCAGCAGCAGCACCTGAAGGCCCATGCCCTCGAAGAGGGCCACGATGCCCCGTGTGGAGGTGGTCTTGCCGGTGCCGGGGCCGCCGGTCAGCAGCAGCACGCCGGTGCGGGCCGCCAACTCCACCGCCTGACGCTGCTGAGGGGCATAGGCGATGCCCTGCTGCTCCTCCATCTCCCGGATCAGCTTCTCCACGCCCCGGCCCTGTGACCGGGGGGCATCCCGCAGCGCCAGCAGCCGCCGGGCCGTCTCGCTCTCTGCCAGATACATCCGGCGCAGGTAACAGGCGTCCACCCGTGCGATCCGCTCCTCCGCCACGGCGCCACGGCTCTCCAATGTGTCCAGCGCCTGCTCCACCAGCTCCGGCGGGGCGCCGATGAGCTGTTCCGTGGCCGCCAGCAGCTTGGGCCGGGGCAGGAACACATGGCCGTTTCCCAGATTGTGCTCCAACTCGTACAGCACCGCCGCCTCCGTGCGGCAGGGGCTGTCGCCGCCGAAGCCCATACTCAGAGCGATCTCGTCCACATCGGCAAAGGCTACGCCGTAGCGCTCCCCCGCCAGCAGATAGGGGTCCGCCCGGAGACGGGGCAGCGCATCGGCTCCGTAGGTGCGGTACAGCCGCATGGCCAACTCCACCGGCAGCTCGTACCGGGCCAGAAACTCCATGACCCGACGCAGTCCCGTCAGCTCCCGGAAGGCGGCGGAGATCTCCATGGCCCGCTTGGAGGTGATGCCCTTGACGGTGCTCAGCCGCTCCGGCTCCTCCTCGATAACAGCCAGCGTCTCGCCGCCGAACCGCTCCACCAGCCGCTCCGCCGTGGCAGGGCCGACGCCCTTGATGATGCCGGAGGAGAGGTAGCTGATGAGTTCCTCCTCCGTCTCCGGCATCAGACGCTCCACCGTCTCGGCGGCGAACTGCTGACCGTAGGAGGGGTGGCTGACCCACAGGCCGTCGGCAGTGAGCTTTTCACCGGGGGCCACGCAGGGGATACATCCCACCACCGTCACCAGCTCGCCCTCCTCCGTCAGCAGGCCCAGCACCGTATAGCCGTTCTCCTCATTCTGGAAGATCACGTGTTGGACGGTTCCCTCCACCGTGCAGCGCTCACCCATAGCTCGTTCCTCACTTCAGATAATTTTCCAATTCCTCCGCCGGGCAAAGCTGCACCCGGCTGTATCGCTGCGTCAGGCTCTGCGCCAGACGCAGGCCCGTCTCATCCAACCCGCAGTCCGCCAGCAGGATGGGGGTCTCCCCTGTCGCGCGCTGCTCCATGGTCAGGTGCAGAGCCCGCTCCAGCGTGGCCCCGTCACCCCGGACCGGCAGCACCAGTACGGCCTCCGCCACCGGGCTATGGCGGCGCAGCAGTGTCTCCGCCAGCAGCCAGAGGATGGTGCTCACGCCCACCGCCGCCAAAAAGGCAATGAGGCCGTCTCCCATCAGTTCCATGCCATCACCTCATGCCATTGTATGCAGGAGGCGGGAGGGCGGGTGTCTCGGTATCAGCTTATCACATTTCCTCCGCCGCCGCAACCGGCGGCAGGCGTTCAGGACAGATACTTTTTCAGGTACTGGCCGGTGTACGAGGTCTCGCAGGCCGCCACTGTCTCCGGAGTACCGGCGCAGACGAGGGTCCCTCCCCCGGCGCCGCCCTCCGGGCCCAGATCGATGAGCCAGTCGGCGGACTTGATGACATCCAGATTGTGCTCGATGACCAGCACCGTGTTCCCGGCGTCCACCAGCCGCTGCAGCACCTCCAGCAGCTTCTTCACATCGTCGGAGTGCAGACCCGTGGTGGGCTCGTCCAGAATATAGAAGGTGCGGCCCGTGGCACGGCGGGACAGCTCCGTGGCCAGCTTCACCCGCTGGGCCTCGCCGCCGGAGAGGGTGGTGGAGGACTGGCCCAGCTTCACATAGCCCAGTCCCACATCGCAGAGGGTCCGAAGCTTTTCGGCGATCCTCGGCACCGGGGCAAAAAAGGCCAGCGCCTCCTCCGCCGTCATATCCAGCACGTCAGCGATGCTCTTGCCCTTGTACTTCACCTCCAGCGTCTCCCGGTTATAGCGCTTGCCGTGGCACACCTCGCAGGGGACGTACACGTCCGCCAGAAAGTGCATCTCGATCTTCAGCAGACCGTCGCCGGAGCAAGCCTCGCACCGGCCGCCACGGGTGTTGAAGGAGAAGCGCCCCGGCCCGTAGCCACGGGCCTTGGCCTCCTGCGTGGCGGCAAAAAGATTGCGTATGTCGTTGAAAAGATTGGTGTAGGTGGCGGGGTTGGAGCGGGGCGTGCGGCCGATGGGGCTCTGGTCGATGCCTACCACCTTGTCCAGATACTCCAGTCCCTCCATGGCGGTGTGCTTGCCGGGGTGGGTCTTCATGCGGTTCAACTCGGCGCCCAGCCGCTTATAGATGATCTCGTTGACCAGAGAGGACTTGCCGCTGCCGGAGACGCCGGTGACGCAGGTGAAGGTCCCCAGCGGCACGGAGATGTCGATGTTTTTCAGGTTATTCTCCCGTGCGCCCCGCACCGTCAGGAGCTTCCCATTGCCGGGACGGCGGGCGGCCGGCACCTCGATGCGTTTTTTCCCGCTGAGGTACTGGCCCGTCAGGCTATTGGGATCGGCCATGACCTCCTCCGGCGTGCCGGCGGCCACCACCTGCCCGCCGTGGGCTCCGGCGCCGGGGCCGATGTCGATGAGGTAGTCGGCGGCCCGCATGGTGTCCTCGTC
>ENA-UOJV01002668-UOJV01002668.1-human-gut-metagenome-genome-assembly--contig:-C82-NODE-2668-length-13885-cov-12.396023_pt1 | contig 13885 bp, 10 predicted proteins | sample MGYA00242356_ERZ723903 | MGnify/ENA metagenome assembly ERZ723903
CTATAATATTATATATCATATAATATTGCATGAGTCAATAGAGGAGCGTAAAAAATATGGCAGATAACAAAAAAGCTCCCCCTTTCGGGGGAGCTGGATGGAAACGAAGGGAGCAGACGGAGAGGGTCGAAGTTCTTAGTTCTCCGAAGAAATATCCTGCCCAAAGTACTTTTCGCCCAGAGCTTTCAGGGTGCCGTCGGCCCGCAGCTCCTCAATGGCAGTGTTGATGGCTTCCAGCAGGGAAGCGCTGTCGTCGCCCTTGCGCACCGGGATGGCCACATGAGAAGCGTCCTCGGTCTGGGCCACCAGCTTGAAGTCGGCGTCCGGATGCACATTCAGGTAGTCGTAGAAGGAAACATCGGCGTTGAGGGTGGCGTCGATGCGGCCGGCGGTCAGCAGCTGGATGGTCTCTTCCAGCGTGTCGATGCCCTGCACGGTGGCACCATAGCTCTCGGCCAGCTCCATGTAGGTGGAAGCCAGGCTGTTGGCAGTGGTCTTGCCCTTCAGGTCCTCAAAGCTCTTGATGTCCTCGTTGTCCTTGCGCACGGCCAGTGCGGTGTGGATGTAGCCGTAAGGGGTGGTGAAGTCGTAGGTCTTGGCGCGCTCGTCGGTCACCTCGACGCCGTTGCACACGATGTCAAAGCGGCCTGCGTCCAGACCGGCGAACAGGCTGTCCCAGTCGCTTTCCACATACTCCGGCTCCACGCCCAGCTTCTCGGCGATGGCGCGGGAGACTTCCACGTCGTAGCCCACCAGGGTGTCGCTCTCGTCGTGGTAGCTCCAGGGCTGCCAGGCACCTTCCAGTGCCACCACCAGCTTGCCGTTGGTCTGAATGGCGGCCAGCTGGTCGGCAGCGCCGGTGGAAGCAGCCGAAAAAGCCGCACCGGAAGCGGCAGCGCTGCTGCCGGAATTGGAAGAGCAGCCTGCCAGGGTCAGCACACCGGCGGCAGCCATCACACTCATCAGAGAAATAAAGGTTCTGCGTTTCATAGAAATATCCTTTCAGTTAAAATGTTTGTCTAGGCGGCCATCGGGGAGTTTCTCCGAGGACCGTCCGCTGGGGTGGGACCCTGTTGCCCGTAGGGCAATAGGGCGGGCGATGGAATGGCCCGATTCGTGTCCGAGGAGGAAGCTCCCCGATGACCGTATATCACTCCGTGTGGGCGATCTTTTGCAAAAAGGCCCGGGTGCGCTCCTCCTTCGGGTCGGCAAAGAATTCGCGGGAGGGAGCCTGCTCCACCACCACGCCGTTCTCCATGAACACCGTCTTGGAGGAAACGTTGCGGGCAAAGCTCATCTCGTGGGTCACCACCAGCATGGTCATGCCCTCTTCGGCCAGCTGGCGCATCACGCTCAGCACCTCGCCGGTCAGCTCCGGGTCCAGCGCACTGGTGGGTTCGTCGAAATAGATGATCTCCGGGTCGGTGGCCAGGGCACGGGCAATGGCTACGCGCTGCTGCTGACCGCCGGAGAGCTGGCGGGGGTAGTAGTCGGCCCGGTCGGCCAGACCCACTTTTTCCAGCATGCGGCGGCCGATGGCGTCGGCCTGCTCCCGGGGCATCCTGCGGGCCACGATGAGTCCCTCGGTCACGTTCTGCAGGGCGGTCTTGTTCCGGAACAGGTTGTAGTTCTGGAACACAAAGGCCGTCTTTTTGCGCAGCCGGGCGATGTCGGCCCGGCCTGCATGGGCCAGGTCAAAGGTCTCGCCGTCCAGCACCAGCTGGCCTGCGTCGGCGGTCTCCAGAAAGTTCAGGCAGCGCAGCAGGGTGGTCTTGCCGGAGCCAGAAGGGCCCAGAATGGCCACCACATCGCCTTTTTCCACGGTCAGGTCCACGCCCTGCAGCACCGGCAGCTCGCTGACCACCTTGTGTGCACCGGGGCGCAGACCGGCTTTTGCGTAGGTGCGGAAGGTCTTGTGGACGTTCCGGATCTCCATCATTGCCATGGGTTCCACACTCCTTTCTTACTGGAAGCCCCGGGCGTTGAGCCGGTGCTCCAGCACAGCCTGCAGTTTGGTGATGACCGTGCAGAACAGCAGGTACACCACCGCCACCTCACAGTAGATGGGCAGGAAGATGTAGGTGCGGGCCGCCACGCGCTGACCGGCCATGAACAGCTCGGCCACCGTGATGTTGGACGCCAGCGAGGTGTCCTTGATCATGCCGATGAGGGAGTTGGACAGGGCGGGCACGGCGGTGCGCAAAGCCTGCGGCAGCACGATGCGGCGCATGATCTGCACCCAGCTCATGCCTACGCAGTAACCGGCTTCCAGCTGGCCCTGGGGCACACTTTCCAGCGCGCCGCGCATGGTCTCGGCGCAGTAGGCACCCTCATTGAAGGCAAAGGCGATGACGGCGGCGGGAAAGGCGTCCAGCATGATACCCAGGCTGGGCAGGCCGTAAAAGATGATGAACAGCTGCACCAGCAGCGGTGTGCCGCGGATGACCCAGATGTAGAACCGGGCAATCTGCCGCAGCACCGGCACGTTGGCGTACTGCACCAGTGCCACCACCACCGCGATGATCATGGCAAAAAAGAAGGACACCAGCGTCAGCGGGATGGTCATGGTAAGGCCGGCCGTCAGGATGCGGGGCAGGGCCTCCACTAGCACGCTGACCGTGCGGTTGGATAAAAGTGCTTCAAACATGAACGATCACAGTACCTCAAATACTCTCAGAAAACAACGGTGAATGTATTATACAACTTCGAGTATACTCAAAGTCAAGGGGTTTGCGGAAATTCCTACAAAACCTACCAGAATACTATAACATGAAACGTCCGGCGGTGCAAATGGTTTGCAAAAATCGCGTATTGTGAACAAAAACGGCCCAGCCGCTGCGGGAACTTTGTGCAATGCGGCAAGCCGGTTGACGCGGCAGGTGCTTTCGTGTACAATGGGCATAACAACGTGCACACCGGGTTTGCCGGTGCCGCGCAAATTCACCGGCGGCCCGGCTGCCGGTGCAAACGGAGGACACAAACGTGACGAAACGGAAGATTGGCGTTCTGGGTGCAGGTACCTGGGGCATGGCGCTGGCGCGGATGCTGACCGTCAGCGGCAACGAAGTGCAGGTGTGGTCGGCCATTGAGGCGGAGGTGGACAACCTCTCCACTACACGGGTGCACCCCAACCTGCCGGGCATGAAGATCCCGGCCGAGCTGCAGTTCACCAAGAGCATCGAGGAAGTGTGCACCGGCAAGGATGTGCTGCTGTTTGCAGTGCCGTCGGTGTTCGTGCGGGGCACCACCGCCAAGGCACGGCCCTATATCCCGGACGGTCAGATCCTTGTGGATGTGGCCAAGGGCATGGAGCCGGATACCTTATATACCATGACCGAGGTGATCGCCGACGAGCTGAACAGGGACGGCGGCCCCAAAAACTGCAGGCTGGTGGCCCTGAGCGGCCCCACGCACGCCGAGGAAGTGGCGCTGGACCTGCCCACCACCATTGTGTCGGCCTGCCCGGATGACGAGGCGGCCCGCTTTGTGCAGGATGTGTTCAGCAACACCTGCATGCGCGTGTACACCAACCCCGACATCAAGGGCGTGGAGCTGAGCGGTGCCCTGAAGAACGTGGTTGCCCTGGGCGTGGGCATCTCCACCGGCCTTGGCTACGGCGACAACGCCCGCGCGGCCCTGATCACCCGCGGCATTGCCGAGATCGCCCGCCTGGGCGTGGCCATGGGCTGCAACATCCACACCTTTGCGGGCCTGGCCGGCATCGGTGACCTGATCGTGACGGCCACCAGCATGCACAGCCGCAACAACCGCGCCGGCATCCTCATCGGCAAGGGCGAAAGCCCGGAGCAGGCCGTAAAGGAAGTGGGCATGGTGGTGGAGGGCATCAACGCCCTGCCCGCCGCCATGGAGCTCGCCGCCAAGTACAACGTGGAAATGCCCATCGTGCAGACGGTGAACGCCATCGTCAAGGAGGGCATGAGCGCCAGCGACGCGCTGCGCACCCTGATGGACCGCAACCGCAAGAACGAGATGCCGCAGGGCTACGAGACTGCGCACTGAAACAAACGGACAGAAGCCTGCCTTTTCCGGCACAGAACGGATAAGCGCAGGCTTTTTGGATGGAGGAAACAACTCCGGGACCTGCACTGCTTTTGCTCCCAGCAGGTGGGATTCGACAGGAAGAGTGGCTGCAGGACTGACTTCGACGGACACTTTTCCGGTCTGAACCTTTACACAAAGCAGGCGCAGCCTCCGCATGGCGGGGGCTGCGCTTGCTTTTTACAGGGCACTATGATAGGCTAAAAAAGCAGGGCGGTCAGCGGGCTGCCCCGGTGAAGGAGAAGTCTGTCCGGCGGATGTGCGGGCAGAAACAGATAAGGAACGTGGAACTTGGGAACGGGAGGAATTTTTTATGCTCAAACTGCCCCGGCCGGAGCGCAACGGCAAGCACTTTGTGAGTTACTGCAACAAGCGGAACAAGAGCGACAACGATTATTCCATTGCGCAGGCGGTGTTCCGGCACATGGGCGATATCCTGCCGCTTTCGCAGGAGCAGCTGGCAGCCGAGAGCCACCAGTCCGAGGCATCGGCCAGCCGGTTCTTCCGGCGGTGCGGCTTTGCGTCGTTCTGGGAGTTCAAGACCCAGATGGTGAATTTTCTGACCCAGCGACGGCTGCGCAAGACCCAGGAGACGCTGAACCGTTACCACGGCATGACCGACCGCGAGGTGAGCCGGGAGCTGTGCCGGTATGCGGTGCAGAATCTGGAACAGACCACGGAACGGATGGACCTTGCGCAGCTGGCCCGGATCGTAGAGCTGTTCCGGCAGAGCGAGCAGGTCTATTTTGTGGGAGACATGCGGGAGCTGGAATGCTTTTACTCGCTGCAGCTGGACCTGATGTGCAAGGGGCAGGCCGTGTATCACTGCAACTTTGATGAGGTGAAAAAGGATGAACTGCCCGCCATGAACGAAAAGACCGTGGTGTGCATCTTCTCGGTGAGTGAACGGTATTACCCGGAGGAACGCCAGCTGCTGCTGGAAGAAGCCCGCGCCTGCAGGGCCCATACGGTGTGGTTTACCCAGGAGGGCGATGCCGGGGAGGCAGAAGAGACCTGTTATTATGGTACGGCACAGTCCAAAAATATGGGGTATTATTCGCTGTTGCTGCTGGAACAGGTCATGAGTGCCATGCTGTATCGCTCGGATGACGCATAAAATCCGATTTCAGAAACTGAAACCGGATTTCTGAAGATATGGTTGAAACTTTTTTCTGCTGCTGTAAAATAATTGTAGAAAAGCACCAAATCGGGTGCGGATGAGATAAGAAGGTAAATTCAACAGAAGGGAAGTTCAATCATGAAAAAGATGACACGCCGCAATTTCCTCCAGACCTCGGCACTGGCCGGTGCAGCTGCACTGGTCTCCGGCATGAGCGTGGCCGCAGGGGCCGCTGCGCCGGAAGCCGCTTCCACCGCAGCAGCGGTGGATGAGGAGAACTGCATCAATCTGGCGGGCACTTCGCCCATTGAGATGGCCTCTGTGCAGGTCAAGCCCGGCAAGCTGATCGGCTATCTGGACGATGGCATGTACCGCTTCCTCGGCGTTCCCTATGCAACGGCAGAGCGTTTCCAGAGCCCGAAGCCCATCGCCTCCTATCCCAACGGCTGGCGGCTGGCTTTGACTTACGGCCCGGTGGCTCCGCAGGACCGCTGCCTGAACGGCACCGGTGAGATCAACGGGCAGGAGTTCCGCACCCCGGGCGCTCTGGCCGACATGGTGGCCAACGAGACCTGCCAGTACCTGAACATCTGGACCAAGAGCCTGACCGGTAAAAAGCCGGTGTTCGTGTTCTTCCACGGCGGCGGCCTGGATAATGGCGCTTCCACCGAGCTGACCATCTACAACGGCGAGTATTTTGCAAGACGCGAGGACGCGATTTTTGTGTCGGTGAACCACCGCCTGAACATTTTGGGCTATCTGGATCTGTCCCAGTACGGCGAGCAGTACGCCACCAGCGCCATTGCCGGTGAAGAGGACTGCCGCGAGGCTCTGCGCTGGGTGCACGACAACATTGCTCAGTTCGGCGGTGACCCGTCCAATGTGACCATCCTGGGCCAGTCCGGCGGCGGTGTTAAGGTCACCGCACTGGCCTGCATGTCCGACACCGTGGACCTGTTCAATAAAATTGTTGTGGTCAGCGGTGGATTTATCAGCAACGTCAAGGAGGATGGTCTGGCCAACACCAAGAAGCTGGTGGATTACCTAGGCCTGAAGGACAGCGAGGTGGTGCCCAAGCTGACCAGCATGACCTATGAGGAGCTGTACAAGGCCTACAAGGGTGCGGGCTGCGCCTGGAATGCCTGCGCAGGCAACGGAACGCTGGAAACTCCGATGTTTGGCAAGGACGGTAGTGTGAACCCCTATGCTGCTCAGCGCAAGTGGATGGTGGGCACCACCTTCTCCGAGTTCAGCGCCAACACCAAGGCACAGATCTTTAATCAGGATCCCACGGCAGCTCTGAACAACATCGACGATGCAGAGGCTGCCCGCCGCCTGCAGGAAAAGTATGGCGACCGCACCGATGCCGTGATCGACGGCTTCTGCGCTGCATACCCCACCCACAAGCTGTGCGAAGCACTGTATCTGAACGCCATGCCCGCCGGCGGTCTGGCCCGCTGGGGCCTGATCTCACCCACCGGCATCATCACCACGATGAACAAGGCCGGCATCCCCGTGTACAACTACATGGTGGCTTACAAGATGCCCTTCTTTGGCGGGCAGGTCATGTGCCACACCTCGGATCTGGCCCTGTGGTTCGGCAGCATGGAAGGTGCCGCTTACCAGTACCGCGGCGACGAGACCAATGCACAGCGGGTGTCCAACCACATGATGGATGCACTGGCCGCGTTTGCTGCCAGTGGTGATCCCTCCGGCAAGCTGCTGAAGTGGGCTCCCTACACCACCGACGCCCACAACACCATGGTGTTCGACGTGAAGAGCGGCTGTAAGGTGGACTTCGACCGTGCCGTCTATGAGGCGATGATGAACCAGTAACGTTCCTTCCGGAGGCAATGACTCCTATCTTTTTCTGAAGCAGGCGCAGCCCTTGTACACAGGGGCTGCGCCTGCTTTTTGTGGGCAGAGCCGACCCACTGACATCTGGCAAGATGCCCCCAAAATCATTCAAAATTTTTACAGAAATCAGACACGAAAGGGTAGAAGGTTGGGAAACTTTCTGCTATACTGAAACTATGAGCGCACTGCGCCCGACAGAAACAGGAGGGGATCTTATGCCGTCAACTTATGCGCACCGCCGCTTCGGCGCGGATGTTCTGCAGCAGCTGCCCGCAGCCCTGCAGGATCAGATCGGGAAAAAACGGGCCCTGTTCGACGTGGGCCTGCACGGGCCGGATCTGCTGTTCTACTATCATGCAGCCAAGTCCAACCCCGTGAGTGCCCTGGGCAACGCCATGCACGAGCAGCCGGGCCGGGTGTTCTTTGAGCGCGCCCGGGGCGTGGTGCAACAGGCAAAGGACCGGGACGCCGCGCTGGCCTATGCGCTGGGGTTCGTGTGTCATTTTGCGCTGGACAGCACCTGTCACCCCTATGTGGAGGCCTACACCCGCCAGAGCGGAGTGAGCCACTGCGAAATCGAGACCGAGTTCGACGACATGCTGCTGCGCCGGGACGGCCATGACCCGAAGAGCTTCTTCACGGCCAGCCATATCCGGCCCACGGCGGAAAATGCCCGGGTCATCGCGCCCTTCTACGAGGGCCTGACCGGCCTGCAGGTGCTGGACGCCCTCAAGGGGATGATCGCGATGCACCGGCTGCTTCAGCCCTCCGGCGCGGTCAAGCGCTGGGTGGTGCTCACCGGCATGAAGGCAGTGGGCAAGTACGACGTGCTCCACGGCCTTGTGGCCAACCCGCAGCCCAACCCGCAGTGCACTGAGAGCAATGAGAAACTGGATGCCCTGTACCAGCAGGCCATTCCGCTGGCGGTGCGGCTGATCGAAGCCTATGCGGAAACGCTGGACACGGACACCCCGCTGGACAAGGCCTATGACCACACCTTCGGGGAATTCTGAGGGGCGGCCAGCAGGAGGTCAGAGAAACTCCCTGCCGTTCAGAAAACTGGGAAAAGAGAGTGCACCGCACGGCGGTGCGAGAGGAACAAGAATGCAAAAGAAAAAATTTAAGGTCACGCCGCTGGAGCGTGCGTGGATCCTGTACGATGTGGGCAACTCGGCCTTTGTGCTGATGATTGCAACCCTGGTGCCCATCTTCTTCAATGCGCTGGCGGAGGCCGGCGGCGTGAGCAAGGTGAACTATCTGGCCTACTGGGGCTATGCAAGCTCGGTGGTCACGGTGGTCACCGCCGTGCTGGGGCCAATCCTGGGCACGCTGGCCGATACCAAGAATTTCAAAAAGCCCATCTTCATGCTCTGCCTGTTCGTGGGTGTGCTGGGCTGCTGTGCCATGGGCGCGGCCCGCACCTGGCTGCCGTTCCTGGTCATCTTCATCGTGGCCAAGATCGGCTTTTCGGGCAGTCTGGTGTTCTACGACTCCATGCTGGGCGATGTGACCACCCCGGAGCGGATGGACATGGTGTCCTCCCGCGGCTATGCCTGGGGCTACATCGGCAGCTGTGTGCCCTTTGTGGTGTGTCTGGCGCTGGTGCTGGGCAGCGGGGCCATCGGCATGAGCCAGATGACCGCCCTGACCATTGCACTGTTCATCACGGCGGCGTGGTGGCTGGTCACCACCCTGCCGCTGCTCCGGCGCTACCGGCAGGTCAACTATGTGGAGGTGGAGCAGCACGCCATCCGGCAGAGTTTTGTGCGCATCGGCCACACCCTGAAGCACCTCTATGAGGACAAGCAGGTGTTCTGGTTCCTGCTGGCGTTCTTCTGCTACATCGACGGCGTGTACACCATCATTGATATGGCCACGGCCTACGGCACGGCCCTGGGTCTGGACACCACCGGCCTGCTGCTGGCGCTGCTGGTCACCCAGATCGTGGCCTTTCCCTCGGCGCTGATCTTCGGTCGGCTGAGCGCAAAATACCCCTCCAGCCAGTTGATCCCGGTGTGCATCGCGGCCTATACCGGCATTGCGGTGTTTGCTTTCTTCCTCACCCAGCAGTGGCAGTTCTGGGTGCTGGCCGTGCTGGTGGGGATGTTCCAGGGCGGTGTGCAGGCACTGAGCCGCAGCCACTTTGCCAAGATCATCCCGGCGGAAAAATCCGGCGAATACTTCGGCCTGTTCGACATCTGCGGCAAGGGGGCATCCTTCCTGGGCACCATGATCGTCAGTGTGGGCAGCCAGCTCACCGGCAGTGTCAACGTGGGCTTGGGCAGCATCGCGGTGCTGTTCGTCATCGGCTTTGTACTGTTCCGGGTGTCGTGCCGGACGGAACACGCCAAGCAGGTGTAACACACGTTTTTTCAAAAGGCTCCTCTGTGCATGCACAGGGGAGCCTTTTTGGGTTATTGTTTACAAACCGGCAATTGTGTTTTGGAACGGTGAATGATACAATAGGGCCAGACCAAAAACACAAAGGAGAATAAAGCGATGAAGCAGGTTCCCGGTTATACCCTCGTCCGCACAGAGGACTGCCCCGAGCAGCACGGTACCCTGACCGTGCTCACCCACGACGTGAGCGGGGCCACCATCCTGCTGGTGGAAAATGAGGACAACAACAAGGCCTTTGGCATCGGGTTCGGCACCTTCCCCTCCGATGACACCGGCGTTTTTCATATTCTGGAGCATTCGGTGCTGGCCGGAAGCGAAAAATACCCGGTCACCTCGCCGTTTCTGCAGCTGCTCAAGAGCAGCATGGCATCCTTCCTCAATGCCATGACCTTCCCGGATAAGACCGTGTACCCATTTGCCACTCCCAACGAGACGGATTTCAGAAACCTGATGGACGTCTACCTGAACGCGGTGTTCTGCCCGCTGGCCATGGTGGACAGGGCTGTGTTCGAGCAGGAGGGCTGGCACCGGGATGCCGACGGCACTGTGAGCGGCGTGGTGTACAACGAGATGCAGGGGGCCCTTGCCACCCCGGACGCTCAGCTGCAGAATGCGCTGGAGCGTGCCATGTTCCCGGACACGGCCTATGGCTTTGTGTCCGGCGGCGACCCGGAGAGCATCCCGGCGCTGACCTATGAGAAATATCAGCGGGTGTACCGCCGCCACTACAGCGCGGACAACTGCTGCATCACCCTGTACGGCAAGATGGACATGGCCGAAAAGCTGGAAATGCTGGACCGCGATTACCTGTCCCGGATGCCCAGGACCACCACCCGCCCCCGCCTGACGGTGCAGGACGAGCAGCCGGGCACCTGCGTGGAGCTGCCCTATTACACCGAGAACCCGGAGCTGGACGAGGTGCAGTGCGCACTGGCCTGGTACACCGGTGCCTTTGCGGACCGGGAACGGCAGCTGGGCGTGGAGATCCTGCTGGACGTGCTGCTGGGCACCAACAATTCGCCCCTGAAAGCGGCCCTGCTGGCCGAAAAGCTGGGCGCGGACATCGACATGGGCTTTGATGACAGCACCCTGCAGCCCACGCTGGAGCTGGTGCTGCGGGGTGCCACCGAAGAGAGCGCCCGCAAGTTTGCCCCGGCGGTGCGCAAGGCAGTGGATGACGTACTGGCCCGGGGCATCCCGCAGGAGCTGCTGCTGGCCTCGCTGAATTCGGCAGAGTTTGCCTCGCTGGAGCGGCCGGGCAGCCTGCCGGACGGCGTGCTGGACGCCATCAACGCTTCCACGGGCTGGCTGCACACCGGGGACCCCGCCCTGCTGCTGCACACGGATAAGCTGTTTGCCTCCCTGCGCAGCAAGATGGCGGACGGCTGGTTCGACGAGCTGCTGCGCAGCCTGTTTGCCCCGGCTCCGGTGCAGGTGCTGCAGGTGCCTACCCTGCCCAAGAAGCAGGAAGAGACACAGGCCCCGGCCCGCACCGACGCCAAACTGGTGCTGGATCACCCGCTGACCGTGGCCGACCTGGGCGAAGGTGCCCCCAGCGCGGCCGGGCAGACCGAGCAGGTGGCCGGTGCCACGGTGCTGCGCCACTCCTCGGCGGGCAGCCTGTACCTGAATTTCTACTATGACCTGGGCCATGTGGCCCCGGAGGACCTGCCGTATCTGGACCTGCTCACCGATGTGCTGGACGAGCTGGACACGCCGACCCACACGGCCCAGCAGCTGAACACCCTGCGCAGCACCTGGCTGGGCGACAGCCGCGTACTGCTGGACTTCTGGACCGGCCGGCAGGAGGGCGCACCCTGCCATGCCAAACTGACCATGAGCCTGAGCCTGCTGGAACGCAGCCTGCAAAAGGCCGTGGAGCTGGGCGGCGAGTGGCTGTATGACACGCAGCTCACCGGCCCGGCGGCGGAAGCCGCCTTTGCCCGGGTGCTGAGCCAGCAGAAACTGAACATGGAACAGCAGTTCATCCAGCAGGGCAACGCCTATGCGGCGGTCCGTGCCAGTGCTCACTACAATGTGGAGAACGCGGCCAGCGAGCGATGCAGCGGCGTAAGCTATTATCGCTTCCTGTGCGATCTGCTGGAAAAGGCCGACTGGGCAGGCCTTGGCGCAAAGCTGGAAACCCTGCGGGCCCAGGTGCTGCAGCACGCCCAGCTCACCGTGAGCCTGCACGGCTCGGAGCAGGCGCTGGACACCTTGCGCACCCTGCTGCCGGGCAGCCGGTTTGCGGCGCAGGAGCGCGACGCGGCGCAGCCCTATGCGGAGCCGCTGACCCCGCCGGTGAACGAGGCCTTTATTATTGACGGCGGCGTGAACTACGCGGTGCAGGTGTGGCCCATGGAGCGCCGCAGCGACCGCAAGGTGCTGGCCCGCGTGATGAGCTACGAATACCTGTGGCACAACATCCGCGAGGTGGGCGGCGCCTACGGCACCGGCATGCTGTCGTCGGACGGCGTGGAGTACCTGTACACCTACCGGGACCCCCACCTGACCGAGAGCTACGACACCTTTGCCAAGGGCCCGGCGGAGCTGGCCGCCCGCGATTACACCGAAAAGGACCTGAACGACCTGATCGTGGGTGCCGTGGCCAAGCTGGACACGCCCCGCAAGCCCCGCGCCGAGGCACGGGAGCTGGACCGGCAGTATTTCTGCGGCATCACCGAAGCAATGAAGGCTGCCGACCGCAAGGCCCTGTGTGCCGTGGACGCAGCTCTGCTCAAAGAGCAGGCCGCCGGTCTGGCCGATGCCATGGCTGCCGGTGTGAAGGTGACCTTTGGCAGCAGGGACGCGGTGGAGGCCGCAGGCTCCCTGTTTGACCGCGTAGAGACCCTGTAACGAAAACAAACCAATGAAGCCCCGGCACAGTGTGGAATGCAGACTGTGCCGGGGCTTGTTTTGTGCGAAAAATCAGAAGGCACCCTGATAGTATTCCAGCAGGATGCAGCCGGTGCGCAGGACATTGCGCACGGCGGCGTCATCCAAATCCAGCTGCAGCAGGGTGCGGATGCGCTGCAGCCGGTACACCAGCGTATTGCGGTGGATGAAAAGCTGCCGGGCCGTGGCATGGAGGTTCTGCTCCTGCAGCAGGTAGACGCACAGGGTGTGCAGCAGGGCGGTGCTGTGGGCCTGGTCGTACTCCTGCAGGCGGCGCAGCATAAGGCCACCGTTTCATGAACGAGGGCACCTGGGTGCAGGGCAAGAGCATGAATGTCATGCATCAGACCGGCAACGTTGCATGGTCCATCTTTGATGCAGACTACGGCAAGTACAACCGCATGTCTCTGGAGAACGGCACCGGCGGCGACATGGAAGTGACCGTGACCATCACCGACGGCAAGATCTCGGACATCGTGGTCAACTCCCACGCCGAGTCCTCTGACATTGGCGCACCGGCTCTGGACAAGCTGATCCAGAACGCCATTGCTGCCAACAGCGCAGAGATCGACGGCGCTTCCGGCGCTACCATGACCTCCGACGGCTTCCGTGAGGCTGTGGCACAGGCTCTGGCAAAGGCACAGTAAGGCTTTATAAAAAAACCGGGGACGGGCAGCGCAGGACGCTGCCCGTCCCCTTTTTGCGCAAAAAAGCGGCGTCTGCAAAAAGCAGACGCCGCAGGAAAAACAGGGAATGCCGCGCAGAAGGATCAGTTCTTGCGGGCAATCATTTCGGTGTAGGCCAACACCAGCGGGCCGACGCCCTTGGCGTCGTTGCACACCACCGGCTCGCTGAAGTAGTAGGCCAGAGAGCCGTCGCGGTGGTCCTTGCCGCCCAGACCGGCCACCAGGCAGATGCCGCCCAGCTGCAGGCTGCCGTCCGGATTCTTGGACAGGTACTTGTCGCAGGTGCCGTAGAAGGCTTTCTCGGCCCAGGCAGCCATCCGCTTGGGCAGGTAACCCAGGCGCACGCCCTTGAGCACCGCGTAGGCAAACAGGGCAGTGCCGCTGGTCTCCAGATAGTTGCCCTCCACGCCGGGGTGGTCCATCACCTGCCAGAACATGCCGGTCTCCTCGTCCTGGAACTTGTGCACGTCCTCGATGGTCTGCTTGAGCATGGCCATGATGCCGCGGTACTCGTTGTACAGCTGCTCGTCCATGCGCTCCAGCACGTCCACCATGGCCACCATGAACCAGCCCATGGCGCGCAGCCAGAAGTTGGGGCTGCAGCCGGTGACGGGGTCGGCCCAGTACATCTGGCGGCTCTCGTCGTAGCCGTGGTAGTACAGGCCGGTCTTCTCATCCCGCATGTGCTTCTTGATGTTCATGAACTGCTTGTAGCTGTCGATGCAGCCCTGCATCTTGTTGTAGCGGGTCTCATACTCCATGTAGAAGGGCTGGGCCATATAGGTGCCGTCCAGCCACACCTGCCAGGGATAGATGTCCTTGTGCCAGAAGTTGCCCTCCTTGGTGCGGGGCTGGGTGAGCAGCTGGC
>ENA-UOJV01002670-UOJV01002670.1-human-gut-metagenome-genome-assembly--contig:-C82-NODE-2670-length-13882-cov-27.169523_pt1 | contig 13882 bp, 10 predicted proteins | sample MGYA00242356_ERZ723903 | MGnify/ENA metagenome assembly ERZ723903
AATCTGCAAGCAGATTGCGTGCAAAGCCGTCAGGCGGGCTTTATGCAGTGTTTCCATAGCTCCGCAACAGACTGCATCAAAGGAGAAGTGAATGATATGAAGAAACAACCCCACCGCTATATGCGGAAAACAGCAGCAGGCATGGTTGCTTTGTCCATGCTCTGTGCCGCAGCGATTCCCTGCGTACTGGCTATGCCGGCAGGAGCCGCAAGTGCCTCCGGTGATCTGAACGGGGACGGCTCTGTCACTGCCGCAGACGCTGCCATTTTGCAGACTGCTCTGCTGGGCAGTTCCAAGCTGACTGCCCGGCAGTATGCCAACGCCGATGTCACCGGTGACGGTGCTGTCAACGGTCTGGACTTGTCCCGCCTGCGGCAGATGATCGCCACTGTACCGGTCAGCGATGCCATTGCCATTCACCTGAGCGACAGCGGCATTACCGTAGAGGGCGACACCAAGGGTGTCACTGCTGTTTCCGGAAAAACCGTGACCATTTCCGCCTCCGGCAACTACACCGTAGACGGCACCATTACAGACGGACAGATTCTGGTCAATGTGGCAGATCCCACTGCGGATTCTGATGCAGTTTCCCTGTACTTGCAGGGCGTGACTATGACATCTTCCACCGGTGCTCCCTGCATTCTGGGACAGAGTGCAGGGAAGCTGAAGCTGACCTGCTCCGGCATCAACACCCTGACTGACACGGCGGCAGCTGTCAACGCCGACACCAGCGGTGTCATCTACGGCGACTGTGACATTACCGTCACCAAGAATAGCACCGGCACCCTGAACATCACCAGCAGCATGAACACGGCGATCCGTTCCAAGGACGACATCAAGCTGAACGGCGGCAACATCAGCATCAACACAGATGTCGATGCCACTTCTGATGCCGATGCCATTCGGGCAAATAATACACTGGAAATAGACGGTGCTTCGGTGACCGTGACTTCTTCCGCAGACGGTCTGAAATCCTCCAAGGAGGACGTTTCCATTCTCTCCGGCAAAGTCAGCATCAAGGCAGGCAATGATGCCGTGCAGGCTGCCACAGCCCTGAACATCTCCGGCGGTACGGTGACCGCCAGCGGTGACCGCGGCTTTACGCTGGACGAAAACGGCGTGCTTGCCATTACCGGCGGCGATGTGCTGGCAACGGCGACGGACTACGCATTCGGCATGGATTCTGCCGGTACAGCTGTGACTGTGGACACTTCCGGCTGCACGCAGGGCGTGGTACAGCTGGACTATGCGGCAGAGTGGAAAAAGAGCAATGCTGTGACTCTGAAAAAGGGCAGCAGCACTGTCTTTGAAATGACACCGAACAAGAAATACACCTATGTGCTGGCAAGCAGCGGCAGCCTTTCCGGTTCGGACAACTGCACTCTATACACCGGCGGCACCCAGATGACACACGACGGTTCCGATAACGGCACCTTTGCCATGACCGGCATCCTCACCAAGTTCACTGGCGTACAGGAACTCGCCGGCGGCAGCGTGACACCGACGGACGACACTGTGGCAACGGCTCTGGTCTACAGCGGCAGCAGCGTCACGGCGACCAACGCTTCCGGCAGTGTAGTTTCCAACCCCTCGAACCTGACGATCTCCGGAGCCAATGTAACGGTTACCGCTTCCGGCGAACTCTCTGTCAGCGGTGAAAGCACCAGCGGACAGCTTGCCGTCAACGTGGATAAGACTGCGGAACCGGAGGGCAAAGTGGTGCTGAATCTGGAGGGACTGACCTTGTCCAACGACAGCGTTGCCCCGATCTATGTGGAGGCGATCGGTGACGAAGTGCAGATCTCTGCCAAGAACGGCACGACCAATACCATTTCTGACGGCACGTCCCACACGGACACCTATGTGGACAGCGACGGCAACACCAATCCTGTCAACGGGGCGATCTTCTCCCGCGACGACCTGAAGCTGAAGGGCAAGGGCACGCTGATCGTCAACGGCAACACCGAGGACGGCATCGTCTGCAAGAACGACCTGAAGATCTGGAACGGCAGCATTACCGTCAACGCCGCAGATGACGGCATTCGCGGCAACGACTCCGTCCGCATCGGCGACCCTGATGCCACCGATTACAGCACTCTGTCTGTGACGGTGAACACCAACAACGGCAGCACCGGCGGCGACGGCATCAAGAGCAACTCCACCGAAACGGATAAGGGCTATATCACCATCAACGGCGGTACAGTCAACATCAATTCTTATGCAGACGGCATTCAGGCAGAGCAGACCTTCACCATGAACGGCGGCGACCTGAATATTACCACATATCAGGGCTCTGACTTTTCCGGCAATGCTTCCGGCGGCTGGGGCGGCGGCATGGGCGGTGACGGCAACTCCGGCAAGACTGACATCAGTGCCAAGGGCATCAAAGCAGCCGGGCTGTATGATGAGGCCGGCACCACATGGCAAAGCGGCGGCAACCTGATCGTCAACGGCGGTACGATCACCATTGACTCCTCCGACGACAGCCTGCACTGCGGCGGCGATATGCAGCTGCTGGGCGGCAGCATGACCCTTGCCACCGCAGACGACGGTGTACACAGTGACCACGCTCTGATTATCGGCAGCACCGGCGGCGATGATGACACTCCCTATGTGAACATCACCAAGTCCTATGAGGGCATTGAGGGTGTGGATATTACCCAGAACAGCGGTACTGTTATGGTAACCTCCAGCGACGACGGCTACAATGCCGCAGGCGGTTCCGACAGCAGCGGCAACAATAACAACGGCGGCTGGGGACAAGGCGGCTGGGGCGGCCACGGCGGCGGAAACTCCAGTAACGGCAGTCAGACCATGACCTTTAACGGCGGTTATACCTATGTCAATGCAGCCGGCGACGGGCTGGACTCCAACGGCAACATTTCCTTTAACGGCGGCTATGTCTTTGTTTCCCAGACCGGCGGCGGAAACGGCCCGCTGGACTGCGGCGACAGCAATAACTCGATCACCTATTCCGGCGGCACCGTCATTGCAGCCGGCAGCAGTGATATGTTCGAAACACCCAGCAGCTATTCTTTCCTGTCCCAGACTTCTGTTTCTGCCGGACAGACCATTACCTTTACAGATGCCAGCGGCAACGTGCTTGCCACATTTACCCTGCCCAATGGCTCTGCGGAAATGGTAATGTGCAGCAAGGAATCCAGTGTGACCTGCTATACCGGCGGCACACTTTCCGGCACGACATATTTCGCAAGTCAGGACGACACAGACCGCTGCGGCTACGGCGGAACCATTAGCGGTGGTACGACCGTTTCTGCAAATTCCGGCGGCAACGGCGGCTGGGGCGGCGGCGGAAACAACCGCCCGTTCTAAGGAAAACACTGAATAGATCCCGCAAAACAGTTTCCGGAGCGTGTTCGCATAAACGCTCTGTATTTCCTCTCTTGAAATAGTGCCTGTAGAAGCAGGAATGCCCATTTCCCCTCAGGGCAGCATTCACTGCTGCCGCAGTAAAAAAGCGGAGATCCGGTTTTCATCGGACCTCCGCTTTTTGTGTTTATTGGGTGTGCCTTACGTAACATGGTCAGATTTGTTTGCACTTCTGACATTCCTTGTCGCATACACAGGAATCATGTACAGTATTTTTCATGACGATCATAAAAAGAAGTAACCGCTCCAGCTACCAACTTAAGCGGTTAAATCTTTGACTTCTTACACGTGGGAGCAACCGTCTGCCGGTATGCTCTTTCTATTTTTATTATACGCATTTTTCTCCGGTTTGTCAAGAGGCAGACCGGCGTTTTTTTCGGTTTTGCCGTCTTGACAATATTCGGCAGGGTGTGCTATAATCATAAGCAGAGTGCATTGGAACGGGTACATATTTTGTATTCGGCGGTCGAATCCTGCTCCCGGAAGGGAGTGATTGCGATGACTTGGATGGAGTTTCTCACTTTGTGCAATGTCGTTTGCGACATCATTTTGATTTTGCAAAACAGCAATAAACGGAAATAACCGCCCCAAGCGACCAACTTAGACGGTTATTTCGATAACATTTCTAATTGTGGGAGCAGACCGTTTCCGATGTGCTCTTTCTATTTTTATTATACGCATTTTTCTCCGGTTTGTCAAGGGGCAGACCGGCGTTATTTTAGGCAATACCGCACAAAGAGCGTCTGGCGACTTTGCACGCCATCTGCTTGCAAATTTCCCGTCATATTTCACAAAAATGCTCGTGAATACATCAAGTATTCACTCCGCTTTTTGTTTCATCTGACGAAAAATTTGACGACGCATCTGTCGCACAATCTTTGTGCGGTATTGCCTTTATTCTTCTGCCGCCGGCTTTTCCTTTACCGGCTCCGGCTTCGGGGCAACTACCTTAGGCTTCCGCAGGTTTTCAATACACCCTCTGGGGCATTCCTTTGCACACAAGCCGCAGGACTTACACTTATCATAATCGATGACCGGATAAGCGTTCTCGACGATGATTGCCTCAAACTTGCAGACCTTCTCGCACTTCTTACAGCCGATACAGGAGTTCTGGCAGGACTGCATTGCCACCTTGCCCATATTGCGGGAGGAGCAGCGAACGTCCACCTTTTTCTTTTCCGACCGCAGTTCGATCAGTCCGTTGGGACAGACTTTCGCACACTTGTTGCAGGCAACACACTTTTCCGTACAGAATGTGGCAATGCCGTCTTTGATCGAGATGACATCGTTTTCACAGACAGAAACGCAGTCCCCCAGTCCCAGACAGCCATAGGCACAGACACCGGTGCCGCCGTAAAACCGTTTCGCAGCGGTACAGGACTGCACGCCGTCAAACGTGAACTTCCGGTTGGTGGCTTCGCAGGTACCGTTACAGTGCAGCACCGGCACCATGCGTTCCGACGCAGTCACAGACACGCCCATGATGTCACCGATCGCTGCCGCAGCATTGGCACCGCCGGGCAAGCAGGCATTCATGGGAGCACCTTTATTCACAATGGCATCGGCATAGTCTGCACAGCCGGCATAACCGCAGGCCCCGCAGTTTGCACCCGGCAGTGCTTCGGTGATCTGCACCGCACGCTCATCGGTCTTCACCGCGAACACCTTTGAGATCACGACCAGCAGGACACCGAACACAATGCCCATGACCACAAATATCAGAATGGGATAGACAAATTCCATGACACACCCTCCTTACTGTCCCAGTCCGCCGAAGCCCAGAAAACTCATGGACACAATGGCGGCTGCGATAAGCGTTGCCGGAACGCCGCGGAACATCTTCGGGGTTTCGCTCTCGGCATCGTCCACGCGGGAACGGACACCGGAGAAGATCACCATTGCCAGTGCAAAGCCTACGCCGGAGAACACGGCATTCACCAGCGACTGTCCGAAGCTGTAGCTTTCGTCGATGTTCATAATGGTAACACCCAGCACGGCACAGTTGGTGGTGATCAAAGGCAGATACACACCCAGCGTTTTATACAGCGGCGGCATCAGCTTTTTGATGACCATTTCCAGCAGCTGTACAAATACAGCAATGACCAGAATGAATGCCACTGTCCGCAGATAAGTCAGTTCCAGCGGCTTCAGGATAAAGTAGTAAATGGGATAAGTGCACAGGGACGCACACAGCATGACGAAAACCACTGCGGCACCCATGCCCACGCTGGAATCCAGCTTTTTCGAAACGCCCAGAAACGGACAGCAGCCGTAAAATTTCGACAGAACGAAGTTGTTCGTCAGCACAGCCGCAATGATGATTGCAATATAGGTACTCATGCGTCAGCCTCCTCACACTTTGCGTGACATGCCGCCGCATTGGGGCAGCTTGCACAGCCGATCTTTTTCGGGGGATTCTTCCTGGACAGGGCACAGACCACAGCGATCACGAAGCCCAGCACCAGAAAGCCGCCTGCCGGCATGACAAACAGGCTCATGGTATGCCCTACCATGCCGGGGATCGTCAGTCCGAACCATGTGCCGCTGCCGAGGATCTCCCGCACGCTGCCCATGAGGAACAGAGCCAGTGTGAAGCCCAGTCCCATGCCGGCACCGTCCAGAGCCGAAGCCAGCACGTTATTCTTGGAGGCGAACATTTCCGCCCGTCCCAGAATGATACAGTTTACAGTGATCAGTTCCAGAAATGCTCCCAGACTGGTATACAACGCCGGCACAAAACCGTGCACCAGAAACTGAATGACCGTTACGAACGAAGCAATGATTACGATATAGCAGGGGAGTTTCACCTGCTCCGGAATCACTTTCCGCAGCAGAGAGATCACGATATTGGAACAGATCAGCACGAACATGGTAGACAAGCCCATGCCGATGCCGTTAAATGCCGCGGTGGTAACTGCCAGCGTCGGGCACATGCCCAGCAGGCCTACCAGCGTCGGGTTTTCTTTCAGGATACCCTTGGTAAATTCTTTTCCGTAGTTCATGCACCGGTCACCTCCTGATTGGCATGTACAGTTGCAAGGGCACAGTTCACAGCGGCTTTCATGCCCTTGGAAGAATAGGTCGCTCCGGTGATATTGTCCACGCCGTCTACTGCGTCACTGTCCGACAGTCCCACCAGATGATCTACCAGCAGTTCCGGATTGGACTGCACCTTTGTGCCCAGTCCGGGGGTTTCCGAAACGGTGACAAAGGAAACGCCGGTAACGGCTCCGCCCTTGTCCACGCCGATGACGACCTGCAGGCCGCCTTTGTTATAGCCGTCTGCGGTCACCAGCACGGCATACTGTCCGTTTTCGTCCAGATACAGACCGGTGGCAGATGCCTTTTCGTTATTCTCCGGCTGGAAGTCTGTGACCTCCTCAAATGTGCCGGCATCGGGCAGCTGTTTCAGACTGGTCTGAATGGCATCTGCCTCTGCGGCAGCGATCTTGTCCTTGGTCACCATATTGGCAAGTGCCAGAAATGCACAGCAGACTGCACAGATCAGTGCCAGCACCAGCGGCGGCAGCACCATGGATTTTACAGAAGATGTCTTTGCCTCTGCCATGTTACTTCGCCTCCTTTTTCACTGCGGGCTTTGCCCCAAAGGGGTGAGTCATGGTCAGCTTGTCGATGTACGGAGTCAGCAGGTTCATCAGCAGGATCGAGAACGAGCAGCCCTCCGGCATGTTGGCAAACTCCCGAATGACAAAGGTCAGCACCGCACAGCCCAGACCGAAAATCAGTTTTCCCGCACCGGTCATGGGGGTGGTCACATAGTCGGTCGCCATAAAGAATGCTCCCAAAATCACACCGCCGCTGAGCAGGGCGTAGAGCACGTCGGTCATTTCACCGCCGGTGGCGAGGGTATAGAACAGTTCCAGCACTGCCAGACCGCCCAGATATGCCACAGGGGTGTGCCACGAGATCAGCCCCAGCACCAGCAGGAACACGCCGCCGATGAGCAGAGCCAGTGCCGAGGTTTCACCCAGCGAACCGCCCACGTTGCCGAGGAACAAGTCCAGCAGACCGGCATCACCGGAAGCCAGCGGAGTGGCACCGGTCACGCCGTCGGGGAGGTTTCCGGTGGCGGCAAACATTTCAAAGAAGCTTCTGCCGCGATAGAAAAAGGGCTTCACCCAAGTGGTCATATCGCCGCCGAAAGACAGCAGCAGGAACACTCGTCCGGTAATGGCGGGGTTGGCGAAGTTGCAGCCCAGTCCGCCGAACAGCTGCTTGACGACTGCAATGGCAAAGACGCAGCCGATTGCCGCTTCCCACAGGGGCAGCGTTGCCGGCAGGTTCAGAGCCAGCAGCACGCCGGTGAGCATGGCACTGCCGTCGGTATAGGTGGTTTCTTTCTGCATCAGCTTCTGACAGACCATTTCGGTGAACATGCTGATGACAGCACAGAACACAACCAGAAACAATGCTCGCGGTCCAAAGACCACCGTCGCCGCCACGATCGCCGGCACCAGAGCCAGCACCACCAGCAGCATGATCTTTTGCGTGGTCATGCCGCTTCTCACGTGAGGTGACGGAGAAACAGTCAATAATGATGTCATGGTTTTTCCTCCTATTTTCATGGATTGGTCGGAGAGTTTGGGGGATTTGAATATGTGCAGTTGTAATATGAGGTATCGTTCTTTTCAGAAGGATCTCACAAAGCAATACATATTAAATATAACACATCGAGTAAGACCCCTCCACCAGCTTCGCTGGTCCCCCTCCCCTTTCAGGGGAGGCTTATTTAAGTGAATAGCAGGGCGATGTGGCTTGCTATCCTTGGGCAAGTCTGCCGTCGCCATTTCCGCTGGGCGACGGGCTGGGCATCGCCCCCTACAACAAGGGCTGTCAACTCTCCGGATGCCATGCTTATTTTTTGATGCTGGACATATAGAATGCCTTTGCCAGCTGGTTGGTTTCTGCCACCGGACGCTTTGCCGGACAGGCGTAAGTACAGCAGCCGCAGTTCATGCACAGGGTGACTTTCAGTTTGCCCAGTGCTTCGCTGTCCTCCTGCCGGAACGCCTTGGCGATCTCCGTGGGCATCAGCCGCAGGGGACATGCGTGAACGCATCTGCCGCAGTGAATGCAGGCGGTGGGTTTCGGGGAAACGAATTTCTCCAGAGCCAGCACAGCGTTATTAGCTTTCAGAATCGGGTCGGCAGTGTCCGGCACAGCGATGCCCATCATGGGGCCGCCGTAGAGCACTTTCTTTGCCCGTTCCATATCGCACTGTGCAAAATCCAGCACGTCCTGCACCGGTGTGCCCATAGGCACCATGACATTGCAGGGCTTGCCTACAGCATCGCCGTCCACCGTCACCATACGCTGCACCATCGGCATGCCGGTTTTCAGGTAGCGGCTGAGGAATGCCACGGAGGACACGTTCATCACGATCACGCCCTGATCTGCCGGCAGCTGTCCCTCCATGACGGTGCGTCCCAGTGTGTGATAGATCAGCACCTTTTCTGCACCCTGCGGGTACGTGGTGGGGAGAGAGAAGATCTGAATTTCCGGTTCGGACTTGGTCTTTTCCGTCAGGATGCGGATCGCTTCCGGCTTATTGGTTTCAATGCCAATGACTGCCTTGGGGATTTGCAGCCAGTGCAGCACCTGCCGCACGCCGTCCAGCACTTCGTCCGGTGCTTCGATCATCTGGCGGTAGTCCGAGGTGATATAGGGCTCACACTCTGCCGCGTTGATGACCAGCGTGTCCACGGTCTGTTTGGGGTTCAGCTTCACGTGAGTGGGGAAGCTTGCACCGCCCATGCCCACCAGTCCGCTTTCCCGCACTGCCTTGAGGAAACTCTCTTTATCGGTGACAGCGGGCGGACAGACATCCGGAGAAACAGTTTGTTCGCCGTCGGTTTCGATCTCCACCATGGGACATGTCCTGCCGTTGGACATACGGTAGGTGGAAACTGCCTTGACTTTGCCGGAAACACCGGAGTGGATCGGCACTGCCATGAATGCGTCGGTATCGCCGATCTTCTGCCCCACCAGCACGGTATCCCGCGGCTTTACAAGAGGTGTACAGGGTGCACCGATATGCATGCTCATGGGAATCCGCACCAGTTTCGGCAGCGGCAGCGGTACAGAAGCACTGTTTTCTGTGTTCTTATGGTGTGCCAGATGCACGCCATGCAGTTTCTTCATAGAATACAGCTCCTTTCACTTTTTCGGATTGCTTTACATTTATGGCAATACCGTACAAAGTCGCCAGACGCTCTTTGTGCGGCATTGCCTTATATATCTACAGAAACGGAGTGGTTTCTGCGATAGGCGTTGGGAATGATTTATAGGGTGGGAATTTTTTTCTTCATGTGTGAAATTCCACAGAAGAATCCCTCCACCAGCTTCGCTGGTCCCCCTCGTACTGAGCGGTCCCCTCTGCCCTGCGGGCATCTCCCCACCCCGTGGGGAGTCACCCTTTTCAAGGGAGGCTTATTTCTATAGTTTTAGCTGTTCATCGTATTACAATGTACAGAAGTTTTACGCATTGGGGGTGAAGTGCAGCCCGTCGCTGACGTACAGCTTGCCGGACTGGTCTTGTGCTACGATCTGATAATCCTCTGCGTGAAGGTGTTCCTCCAGATGCTCTGTGCCCTCCAGCCAGATCAGCGTGGAGAGAAAGTCGGATTGCAGCCCGCTGTCACAGAACACCGTCACTGTGGTCAGGTCGGATTCCGCCGGCATGCCTGTCTTAGGGTCGAGAATGTGGCAGTATTGCTTTCCGTCATCAGCAATAAAGTACCGTTCGTATCCGCCGGAGGTGGACAGGAAACAACTGTCAGTTGACACGGTGCCCAGTGTACCGTCGCCGGACGGGTCACGGATCTCGATCTGAAACGGTTTCCCGTCAGGCTTCTCCCCGTAGCACAAAATGGAAGATGTCATGGAAACTGTGCCATAGCCGGCGGTGCCGGACTGGTCGAGAGCCTCCTTCACGCAGTCCAGACTGTAGCCCTTTCCCACGGCTCCGCAGTCCAGCTGTGCTCCGTCGGTGAGGGTCACGGTGCCGTCTGCCGCCGTCACGTGGTCGGGAGAAATGGTTTTCAGTACCGGTTCCAGTTCCGCCGCCGTGGGCACGTGGGGCGTATCTGTGGTAATGCCCCACAGTGCCGTCAGCTGTCCCACGGTCAGGTCTACGCTGTCCCCGAATCGTTTTTGCAGGGCAGCCGTTTCGGATACCAGCTGATATATGGTATCGTTCCCAGAAATTGTGCCGCTCTGGTTCAGCTGGGAGATCGCACTGTCCTCCTGATAATTGTCCAACGTCTTGTCCAGCGTTTTCAGCAGCGAAACCGTTTCGGAAACGCCGCCGCCGTGGAGAGAAATGGTACAGGCGGTATCCATTGCCCAGACGGTTTCGGTCTGAGCCGGCTTTGCAGAAGTGCATGCCGTCAGCACCAGCGGCAGCAGCACCGCAAAAAGTTTTTTCCCGTGCATCATAAAAACATCTTTCTTTTCCGAGGGAAATGTGATATAATAAAGGCAACACCGCACAAAGCCCGCCTGACGGCTTTGCACGCAATCTGCTTGCAGATCTTACGCACAAGCTTTGTGCGGTGTTGCCTAAAAGCCGGCATTTCCGGACGGAACTTGTCCGATTTCTTCAAAAATGCCTACCCTTTATTATAATACAAGCCGTTTATTTTGTAAACGGTAAATAATTGTTTATTTTACAGCGAAATTATTACCTTTTTCGCAAAATTTCCGAAGATGTATCGACTATCCAACGAATTCCACAATGGAGGTTTATTTTTTATGAAAGGTTACCGCATCAGCGTGATCCGCCACGGCAGAACGGCCGCAAATGACAAAGGCATTTACATCGGCAGAACCGATTTTCCGCTTTCCGACAAAGGGGCGGCAGAGCTTGCCGGTAAAATGGACGAGTTCCGGTATCCCAACGTGGCAAGGGTGTACAGCAGCCCGCTGCGTCGCTGCACCGAAACCGCAGAAATTCTCTTTCCGGACGTACAGATCCAGACGGTGGACAATCTCATTGAAATGGATTTCGGCACATTTGAGGGAAAATCCGCTGACGAACTGGTACACAAGCCGGAGTTCAAGGAGTGGCTGAAAGGCGGTATGGACTGCCGTCCGCCGCAGGGCGAAAGCGTCAAGGAAGTGCAGCTGCGAATTTTCCGTTCGCTGCGGGAGATCATTCGGGACATGATGCAGGAGGATCTGCTCCACTGTGCCGTCATCACCCATGGCGGCATGATCGCCAACATGCTGGCAGGGTTCGGGCTGCCGAAAATTTCCCCGCAGGAGTTACAGTGCCAGCCGGGAGAGGGCTTCGACATCTACGTCACTGCCGACCTGTGGCAGCGTTCACAGGCGTTTGAGATTCTGGGCATGGTGCCGTATTCCCGATGAGGATAGCTTTATAATAGTAGGAAACCGCACCCTTTTGCCGGAGTTTTCCGGAAAAGGGTGCGGTATTGCCCATAATATGTGCTAGAAACAAAAATAACCGCCCCACTCTCCAAAATTGTGGCGGTTATTTTTGTTAACCAAAACAGCGGGAGCAAACCGTCTACTGATAAGCTCTCTCTTTATCTTCATTATACTATAACGCCCCGTGTTTGTCAAGGGCGATTCTGCAATTTTCACGGAAATCAATTTTCACAATAGCCTCCCCTAAAGAGAGAGGGAAATCGCCATTAGGCGGTGGAGATGTGCTTTCGTAAAATCTTTTTACGACGTTTTCGACATAAGTGGAAACCCCTCAGTCAGTGCTACGCACTGCCAGCTCCCCTTTCAGGGGAGCCTCATCTGTCAAACTTCATAATTTTGCACAATTTAAACCAACATATTTTTGAAAATTGATTTCCGTGTACAATTTTATTCCGAAGCATACCGCATGAATTCTTCGAATGAAAGAAAGTTTTCGTGCAAATATGAAAACGATTTCGCACGGAGCACATATTATTTCGAAAAAGCACGTTTTTTTCAAAAAGGCTTGTATTTTTCTGCATATTATGATATAATGTGTTTATTCCTATCGAAATGGGAATTTCGGCGGGATTTCCGAGATTTCCGAGATTTCCGAAGACAATACTTCCGGTACGGCACCGGTTTTTCAAGAAAGGGTTATACACATGACGTATGAAGAAGCATTGACTTATCTGACTGCCCACGGTCAGCAGCACCTGCTCCGGTATTATCCCACTCTGACACCGGCACAGCAGGAACACCTGCTGGAACAGATCTCCAACCTGCATCTGGAACGCCCCCAGTTCCAGAACCGCGAAGCGGCGGCACAGCAGCGGGGACACTTTGCACCGCTGGGGGCTGTGACACTGGAACAGATCGCAGAAAAGGCGGACGAATACCGCAGAATCGGCTTACAGGCAATTCGTGATGCCAAAGTGGGAGCCGTTCTGCTGGCTGGTGGACAGGGCTCCCGTCTGGGATTCGATCACCCCAAGGGCATGTACAACATGGGCAAGACACGGGATCTGTACATCTTTGAATGCCTGATCCACAACCTGAAAAAGGTCACTGACGAGGCGGAGGCGTATGTGCCGCTGATGATCATGACCAGCGAACAGAATGATGCGGAAACCCGTGCATTTCTGAAAGAACACGACTACTTCGGCTACAGTGCGGACAACGTACACTTTTTCAAGCAGGAAACGGAACCGGCAGTGGACGAAAACGGCAAAATTTTCCTGAACGCTCCCGATCAGATCGTACTTTCCCCCAACGGAAACGGCGGCTGGTTCTCCTCGATGCAGAGAGCCGGTCTGCTGCAAACGATCGAGGAGATCGGGCTGGAATGGCTGAACGTCTTTGCTGTGGACAATGTGCTCCAGCAGATCGCCGATCCGGTATTCATCGGGGCAACCATCGCTTCCGGCTGTGCCTCCGGCGGAAAGGTCGTCAGCAAGGCAGATCCGGACGAACGGGTGGGTGTGCTCTGTCTGGAGGACAACAAGCCCTCGATCGTGGAATACTACGAAATGACCGAAGAAATGCGGACACTGCGGAACGAGGACGGCTCGCTGGCGTATCGGTTTGGCGTGATTTTGAACTACCTGTTCCGCGTAGATGCTCTGATGCATACGCTGGGCTCGGATTTCCCGCTGCACATCGCACACAAAAAGATCTCTCACCTCAACGAAGCAGGAGAGCTGGTGAAGCCGGAGGAACCCAATGGCTACAAGTTCGAAACGCTGGTGCTGGATATGGTGCACATGCAGGACAGCTGTCTGGCGTTTGAGGTAGACCGCAGCAAGGAATTCGCTCCGGTGAAAAATGCTGTGGGCGTGGACTCTGTGGAAACCGCCCGGGCACTGCTGGAGCAGAACGGTGTCGTACTGTAACCGATACCGGAAATGATCCGATTCTGAAAGAGGGCAAGACGGCTTGTCCTCTTTTTTGTTTTCCCTGGGGCAATACCGCACAAAGATTGTGCGGCAGATGCGTCGTCAAATTTTTCGTCAGATGAAACAAAAAGCGGAGTGAATACTTG
>ENA-UOJV01002691-UOJV01002691.1-human-gut-metagenome-genome-assembly--contig:-C82-NODE-2691-length-13695-cov-272.005718_pt1 | contig 13695 bp, 10 predicted proteins | sample MGYA00242356_ERZ723903 | MGnify/ENA metagenome assembly ERZ723903
GTAGCCGCCTCTTCAAGGTCAGATCGTAAGGTCTGACCTTTTTTTATGCCCCTTTCCGAGCATCCGCGTTACAGTTGCCGGAAAAACAAATCATACGTAACGGATTGGCCGCTATGGCAGCAAAAAAGATCGGGAAGATCCGAAGATCTTCCCGAAAGGGCAATCCGGCCGATCCGGATACGGGGCGCGTTGTACCTGCGGATGCCGCTTTTTGCCCTTTGCTGTTGGAGGCGTTTTGATTGCGGGGGCATTGTCGATCGCCCCCCCCCTGTTCAATTTGCAATTATCCCTGTGTGCACCGGTATTACCGGATCATCCGGTTTTATCAAAACAATAGCCCCGGTATTTCGCCAACTCCCCTGGCGGATCCTTCGGTAAAAGCGCTCACTGGACGCGTGGCATGACAATTACCCATATAGTCGGTTATTTATGCCAGTCGGTGTAGAGTCCGCACCGTTTGCAGTGGAGCCGGTAAGTGCGGCGGGTTACTGCGCGGACGCGGAGTGTCGCGTGGCGGCAACCCGGGCAGCGCATGGTGTAGAGCAGACGTTCGTAGTGCCGGAATAGGAAAAAGTTTATGCAGCTCAGGGCGATTGCCGCAAATCCGGTACCCGAATTTTCACCCGTGATTACCGGCAGCAGGCAACTTGCCAGGGTCAGGAAAAGAACGGTCAGCCCGAGCGTATGGATCGTTTGGTTGCGCAGGTGCCTCAGAAGCCAGAGCGGCAGCGTGATGCACATGCCCGTCACAGCAGGTACGCAACTGATGCCGATCAGCAGGAGATAGTTGTTCATAACAATTATCAGGATGCCTGTCCCTCAGCATAGTTAAGTGGGAGTTGTGGGGTGTGGAGATATAAAAAACGTGGGACAAAACTCTGATTTGCTCTCTGAGGCTCTGGAATAACCTGTGCAACCAAATACAGAATGAAGCCCACGTTAAAAACGTGAGCGTCAAACTTCATTCCTTGGTTGCTCTTAAAATTTTCCAGATTTTCAGAAAGCAAGGTACAAAGCTAACGCTTTTTATATGTATTTGCCGGCGCTTTTAGTGCGTGGACGGCATGAACAGTTCTTGTGGAAGGGTTAAAATACGCGCGTTAATTTCTCATAGGCTTTGGAATTTGGGATTGGATGGTACAAAGTTACTACAAAAAAGTGGAATACGGAAGAATGAAGTAATAGAATTGATTTACAGAGGTTTCATTTAAGCTGCCGATTCTCTCCAACGCCACCACAATCCTTGCAAAAGCCAAATCAAGACGTCGCTACGTTACTTGTTCGTAACCACACCATATAAGTGACGAAATGGGTAAGAATGGTAAAACAAGACATTGTGATATAGTGAGTTACTGACAACTCACGCAATAAATCCGGTTACGGAAAAAGATTGCGCCGTTCCTCCGTGTTTTGCGTACCGACGAAGGATTCTTCACCGACTAATTTTGAACCTAAAAAAATTAAGGACGATGAAGAGTACATTTTCAGTTATCTACTACCTCAAACGTCAGGTAGTGAAAAAGGACGGGACAGTACCCGTCATGGGACGTATCACGGTGGACGGAAGCCAAACACAGTTCAGCTGCAAACTGACCGTCGATCCCAAGCTGTGGGACACCAAAGGAGGACGTGTCACGGGCAGAAGCACGGCTGCACTCGAAACGAACCGTATGCTCGACAAGATGCGCGTACGCATCAACAAGCACTATCAGGAAATCATGGAGCGTGACAACTTCGTCACTGCGGAAAAGGTGAAAAACGCCTTTCTCGGACTGGAACACCGCTACCACACGCTGTTGCAGGTGTTCCGGCAACACAACGAGGACTATGCCAAGCAGGTGGAGGCAGGCATGAAAGCCAAAGGCACGTTTAACAAGTACAAGATCGTTTACAAGCACCTGCAAGAGTTTCTCACCATCCGCTACCATGTGAAGGACATTGCCCTGAAAGAGCTTACACCCGCTTTCATTTCCGATTTTGAAATGTTCCTGCGCACGGACAAACACTGCTGCACCAACACCGTGTGGCTGTATGTCTGCCCGCTTCGGACGATGGTATTCATCGCCATCAACAACGAGTGGCTCACGCGCGACCCGTTCCGCGAGTACGAAATCAAGAAGGAGGAAACGACCCGCAGCTTTCTGACAAAAGATGAAATCCGCCTGCTGATGGAAGGCAAACTAAAGAACGCCAAACAGGAACTATATCGTGATTTATATCTGTTCTGCGCCTTCACGGGCTTGTCGTTCGCCGATATGCGCAACCTGACGGAAGAGAATATCCGCACCTACTTTGATGAACACGAGTGGATAAACATCAACCGCCAGAAGACGGGTGTGGTGTCCAACATCCGTATGCTCGACATAGCGAAGCGCATCATCGACAAATACCGTGGGCTGTGCGGGGACGGCAGGATATTCCCCGTACCCCACTATAACACGTGCCTTGCCGGAATCCGGACCGTCGCCAAGCGTTGCGGTATCACCAAGCATATTACATGGCATCAAAGCCGCCATACGGCCGCCACGACGGTGTTCCTCTCCAACGGCGTACCTATCGAAACGGTCAGTTCCATGCTGGGACACAAGAGCATAAAGACAACGCAGATATACGCGAAAATAACCAAAGAGAAGCTCAATCAAGACATGGAGAACCTTGCCGCGAGATTGAACCAAATCGAGGAATTTGCAGGTTGTACCATCTAAAACAGAGAAGCCATGAAACGTGACATAATCATCATTGAGGACAAGGCGGTCAGCGTAACCGGTAACGATGTATGGATGACCGCCGGAGAAATCGCCGGACTGTTCCACACAGGTGTCCCGGCAGTGAACGCCGCCATTAAAGCCATCCTCAAAGCGGACGTGTTGAGTGACTACGAGGTATGCCGCTACATTCAACTTGAAAACGGTCTGTATGCGGATGTTTACTCGCTTGAGATCATCATCCCCGTCGCTTTCAGATTGAACACCTACTGCACGCACGTGTTCCGCACGTGGCTGGTGTGTAAAGCTCTCTCGAAAGAAAAGCGACAGGCATACGTGATGTTCATACAGAACGGGAAAGCCGGGTATTGCTGAACACGCATACGTGCCAACAAAAAGGAAACGGACAGCCTAATTTGAGTTGTCCGTTTCCTTTTTGTTCGTTTTCATGCTTCCTTTATTCTATTGGCTTGCGGTAATTCGCCTCCAGCAGTTCACGCAATCCCGATTCGGGGTAAAGCACTTTTCCTCCTAAAAGGATGAAGGGCAACACCCTGTTGTTGCGGTATTCCTGCAAGGTACGGCGGCTCACACGGAGCAACTCCGCCACCTCCCTGTCCGTCAGGTAACGTTCCCCGTCCAGCGGCGGACGGTAGTTTTCCAAAAATGCGGAGAGCCATTTAGAGCCTTTGCGCATATTCTGCACCACGGTGGCAAGCGGCTCGTCCTCCAGTGTAAAAACATTGTTGTTCTCGTTCATCATGACTTTGGATTCAGTGGGTGAATAACAAGATTATCTGCCGCCGGGATAGAGCGTACCGATAAGCGGAATCAGCCTCTTGACTTCTTCCTGCTTGTAATAGAACCTGCGGTTTATCTGCGAGTAGCCGATAAGCCGTTTGTCGCGTAACGTCTGCAACGTGCGCGGGCTGATTCTCAACTGCCCGCAGACTTCCTCGCCCGTGAGCCATCTTTCCAGCCGCCCTCCGTCGTTCTTGCGCTTCAGGGCGGCAACCTTCTCCGAGAGGGCATTGAAGGACGCCAACATCATCTCGAAGGTCTTTTTCTCGATAGATACAATTTCCATATTCAAAACATTTCTGGTTTGCCGCAAAGGTAACGCCATCCTCATGAACGCATATCGTTTCCCACTGAAAGGCTGTATGTTGCGCCATCTGTCCGGGTTACGGAGCCATTTCCGATAAAAATCTTACGTGAGACACGTAGTGAGCTGTTAAAGCCCCTTTTGTTTATTGCCGAATTTTGCCGCAGAAACCAAAAGAAAGGACTGAATATGAAAGTAATAACGATGGAAAGTTCCGTCTTCACCGCATTGACGGAACAGATAGCCGAGATAGCGGCACACGTGCGTGCCGTTTCCGGCGAAAGAAAGGAAAAATCCGCAGACAGGTTGCTCACCACCCGTGAGGCGGCGCACCTGCTGAATGTGAGTACCCGCACCCTCCAGCGTATGCGCAGCGAGCATCGCATCGGCTATGTGGTGCTGCGCGGCAAGTGCCGCTACCGCCAGTCTGAAATCGACCGCCTGCTTGCGGACTGCACCGTCATGGAAGACGCGGCGACACCGACGGAAATGAAACGCAACCATACGCTGCGCACGGGAGGCGGCAAACCCAAAGGAAGGAGGACGTGACGTATGGAACTGCTTACCCGAAACAATTTCGAGAGCTGGATGCAGAAACTGGTTGAACGGCTCGACCGTCAGGACGAACTGCTGCTCTCCTTGCAACCGTCCGGCAAAACCCCAAACCCGATGGAACGTATCAGGATGTTCGACAACCAAGACCTCTGTATGCTGCTCCAGATCAGCAAGCGCACCCTACAACGCTACCGCAGCATCGGCGCGTTGCCGTATAAGACGCTCGGCAAAAAGACCTATTACAGCGAGGAGGACGTGCTGACGTTCCTTTCCGGACACGTAAAGGACTTCAAAAAAGAAGATATAGCCTTCTACAAGGCTCGTATCCATAATTTCTTTCAAAAATAACCCATTAAAACATTTTTCAAATGGCAAAGAAAAAAAGTGAAAAGGACGTGCTGATAGTCCGTGACGAGAAGACGGGCGAAATCAGCGTGGTAGCCGGGCTGGATGCCGACGGTTCCCCCAAGCGTACCCCCGCGAAAGCGGAGAACGCGCAGAGTTTCCTGCAATTCGACCGCCACGGCGATGTGCTGGACAACTTCTTCAAAAACTTCTTCCGGCAGTGCAAGGAACCCAGCCGCTTCGGTTTCTACCGTGTCGCGGCGGACCAAGCCGACAAGCTGCTGGAAGTTATCAAGGACTTGCTGAAAGACCCCGAGGGCAACAAGGAGATGCTTGCGCCCCACAAGGTGGACACCTCCGGCTACGAAAAGAAAGTACAGGAGGAGCAGTCCGCCGAAAAGCAGGAACAACCGGAACAGAAACAAGATGACGAACCTAAAAAACAGGAAGAAATGGAACAGAAAAACGAACAGAATCAGGAAAGCCCGCAGCAGGCGCAGAGCAACCGGGGCTACCAACCCATCGACGAGAGCAAGATCAACTGGAAGGAGTTGGAGGAGAAATGGGGCGTGAAGCGCGACGACCTTGAAAAGTCGGGCGACCTTGACCGGATGCTCAACTACGGCAAGTCCGACTTGGTGAGGGTGTCGCCCAATTTCGGCGGAGAGGCTTTCGAGCTGGATGCCCGCCTCTCCTTCAAGAAGGACGGCGAGGGCAACGTCAGCCTTGTGCCGCACTTCATCCGCAAGGAGCAGAAACTCGACGAGTACAAGGAACACAAGTTCTCCGACGACGACCGGAAGAACCTGCGCGAAACGGGCAACCTCGGCAGGGTTGTGGACCTCGTGGACAGGGAAACGGGCGAGATCATCCCCTCGTTCGTCAGCATCGACCGCAAGACGAACGAGATCACGGATGTCCCGGCAAACAAGGTGCGCATACCGGAGCGCATCGGCAAGACGGAAATCACCAAGCAGGAGCAGGACATGCTGCGTGCCGGGCTGCCTGTGCGCGACAAACTCATCGAGCGCAAGGACGGCAGGAAGTTCGTCACCACCCTGCAAGTGAACGTGGAGCAGCGCGGCGTGGAGTTCGTGCCGGGAACCGGCAGGTCGCCACGTGCCGCACAAGCACAGGAAGCCAAGAACACCCCCGCACAGGGACAGGCGCAGGGTACGGAAAACACAGCCAACACGAACAAGGAGCAACGCCGCAACACGTGGACGAACGCCGACGGCAGCATCCGCCCCATCAGCAAATGGAGCGGCGTGGACTTCACCGAGCAGCAGAAAGCCGACTACGTGGCGGGCAAAGCCGTGAAACTGGAGAACGTGACCGACAAGCAGGGCTTCCATGCCACGATGTATATCAAGTTCAACCCGGAGAAGGGTCGCCCGTACCGCTACGAAACAAATCCCGACATCGGGCAGCAGGTCGCCCCGTCCAACGAGAGCCGCACGCAGGTGGCGGTGAACAACGAGGGCAAGACCAACGAGGCTACAAAGAATCTGAGAGAGCCGTTGCAGAAAGGTCAGACCAACCCGAAGGACGCCCGCCAGCAACAGCAGCAGGAGAAGCCGCAGAAGAAAACGGGCAAGGGCATGAAAATGTAATCCCGTGTCCGCCACTGAATCCAAAATAAAATCCAAAGTATCAACAAAAAAGCAAGAAAACATGAAGACAATCATTGCAGAAAAGCCCTCCGTGGCACGTGAAATCGCCCGCATCGTGGGCGCGACAAAGAGAGAGGAAGGATATTTCGAGGGAGGCGGCTATGCCGTGACATGGGCATTCGGACACCTCGTTCAGCTTGCCATGCCCGACGGCTACGGCGTGCGCGGATTTGTCCGTGACAACCTCCCGATTATTCCCGACACATTCACGCTCGTCCCCCGTCAGGTCAGGACGGAGAAAGGTTACAAGCCCGACAGCGGCGTGGTGTCGCAGATAAAAGTCATCAAAAGACTGTTCGACACAAGCGAACATATCATCGTGGCGACCGATGCCGGACGCGAGGGAGAGCTTATCTTCCGCTACCTCTACCACTATACGGGTTGCACCACTCCTTTCGTGCGCCTGTGGATCAGCTCTCTCACCGACAAAGCTATCCGCGAGGGACTGCGGAAACTCGAAGACGGCAGCAAATACGACAACCTCTACCTCGCCGCCAAAGCGCGGAGCGAATCCGACTGGCTCGTGGGCATCAACGGCACGCAGGCACTCTCCATCGCCGCCGGACACGGCACATACTCCGTCGGACGGGTGCAGACCCCCACGCTGGCGATGGTGTGCGCACGCTACTGGAAGAACCGCCGTTTCACGGTGGAACCGTTCTGGCAGCTCCATATCGCCGCTGACGGAGGCGACGGTGATACCGTGAAATTCTCGTCCACCGAGAAATGGAAGGAAAAAGAGCCTGCCACAGCCCTATATAATAAGGTAAAGGAAGCAGGTACAGCCACCGTCACGAAAGCGGAACGCAAGGAGAAGACAGAGGACACTCCGCTCCTGTACGACCTGACCACGCTCCAGAAGGAGGCCAACGCCAAGCACGGCTTCACGGCGGAGCAGACACTCGAAATCGCGCAGAAGCTCTACGAAAAGAAGCTCATCACCTATCCGAGAACCGGAAGCCGCTACATTCCCGAAGACGTGTTCGCGGAAATCCCCAAGCTGCTTGCCTTCACCGGCAGCCTGCCCGAATGGAAGGGCAAGTTGCAGCCGAAAGCCGTGCCGACACGCCGCAGCCTGGACGGCGGCAAGGTGACAGACCACCATGCCCTGCTCGTCACGGGCGAGAAGCCGCTGTTCCTCTCCAAAGAGGACAGCACCGTCTATCACATGATAGCCGGGCGCATGCTTGAGGCTTTCTCCGAAAAATGCGTCAAGGACACTGCCACCGTCACGGCAGAGTGTGCCGGAGTGGAGTTCGTGGCAAAAGGCAGCATCATCAGGCAAGCCGGATGGCGTGCCGTCTATGGCAAGGAGAATGGAGAAGAGAACAACAGCCAAGAGGAAACCGCCGCCATTCCCTGTTGGCAGGAAGGCGACACGCTGGCACTGAAAGCCGCCTCCATCACGGAGGGAAAGACCAAACCCAAGCCGCTGCATACCGAAGCCACCCTGCTGTCCGCGATGGAAACGGCTGGCAAGGAGATAGAGGACGACGCATTGCGGCAGGCTATGAAGGATTGCGGCATCGGCACGCCCGCCACCCGTGCGTCCATCATCGAAACGCTTTTCAAGCGCGGCTATATGGAACGCTGCAAGAAGTCGCTTGTCCCCACCGAAAAAGGGCTTGCCCTCCACTCGGTCGTGAAGGCGATGCGTATTGCCGATGTCGCCATGACGGGCGAATGGGAAAAGGAATTGGCACGCATCGAGCGTGGGGAACTGCCCGCCGATGACTTCCGCAGGAAGATTGAGGCATATACACGGGAAATTACCTCCGAACTGCTGTCGTGCGACAAGCTGTTCGCCCGCAGGGATTCCGGCTGCAAGTGTCCCAAGTGCGGAGCGGGGACGATGCAGTTTTACGGCAAGGTCGTCCGCTGCGACAACGCGGAGTGCGGGCTGCCCGTGTTCCGCCTGAAAGCAAACCGCACCCTCTCTGATGATGAAATCAAAAACCTGCTCACCGACGGACACACGAAACTGCTCAAAGGATTCAAGAGCAAGCAGGGCAAGAGTTTTGATGCCGTAGTCGCCTTTGACGGGGACTATAACACGGTTTTCGTGTTCCCAGAAAGGAAAAGTAAAGCGACCTCTGCGAAAAGAAGAAAATAAATGTTTAACTTTGCCACTGGTTCAGAGTAATGAATTGTTCTTCGATACCGGATTACACTCATGCTTTGGATTTAGTGGTGGCACTCGGAGGGATACCGGGTGCCTTTTTCTTCTCCTTTTCCAACGATTATCCCTATCATCATTATCTATCCACTAAATTCCAAAGTAATGAACAACAAGAAGAAAAACGAGGGGCGGACCGACTTTTCCTATTACGGTCTGTACCTGCTGGACTACCTCACCACGAACAAGTTTGAACAGGCAGCCGATGAAGCCTTCATCCGAGAAAGAACCGACCGTGCCGCCGAAGCGTATGAACGGGCAAGGCTCGAAGGCTATCCTGCCGACGGGGCGCAGGAACTGGCGATGAAGGTGCTGACGGAGGGCCTTCGCTACTCCAAGCACGCCATCCTGCGCGAAGTCGTGGAGAACGAATTTGCGGGTGAAGTACCGGGAGAAAAATGTGAAGCCTTTACCCAGAAGCTGCTACCGCTTGTCGGAAACGTATTCTCCATCTATGACCTCTCGGACGACAATTTCGCCCTGTCGCCCGACTATGACCTGCTCTACACGGAGCTGACGGGAGCCGTCATCCTCTATATCGAAGAGTATGGCGTTTAACCGCAAACAGAGGCTGCGGGACAACATCGAGGCGATACGGACGGCATTCCTCCTTGACAGGGAACAGCGCACACCCACCGCACGCGAACGGCTCTTGTTAGAACGTTATTGCGGTTTCGGGGGACTGAAGAACATACTCAACCCTGCAAGGGAACTGACGGATGCCGTCCACTGGGCGAAGTCCGACCTCGAACTGTTTGCCCCTACCGTGGAACTGCACAGGTTGCTGCGGGAGAACACAAAAGACGAGACGGAGTACAAACGGAATATGGATGCCATGAAGCAGTCCGTGCTGACCGCCTTCTATACCCCGCCGGAGATAACCGGGACCATCGCGGACGTGCTGCATGAACACGGCATCCGTCCCGACCGGGTGCTGGAGCCGTCGGCAGGTGTCGGTGCATTCGTGGACGCCGTGCTGGAGAACAGACCGGACGCGGACATCATGGCTTTTGAGAAAGACCTGATGACGGGCAAGATACTGAATCACCTGCATCCCGGACAGAAAGTAAGGGTACAGGGCTTCGAGAAGATAGAAAAGCCGTTCATGAACCATTTTGATTTGGCTGTCTCCAATATACCGTTTGGCGATGTGGCGGTGTTCGACCCGGAATTTTCGGGCAGCAAGGATCCTGCAAGGCACTCGGCGGCACGGACGATACACAATTACTTTTTCCTGAAAAGCCTTGACGCGGTGCGTGAAGGCGGAATCGTGGCGTTCATCACCTCGCAGGGGGTACTGGATGCCCCGACCAACGCGCCCATACGCGAGTATATGATGAACCATGCCAATCTGGTGGGCGTAGCCCGCCTGCCGAACAACCTCTTTACGGATAACGCGGGAACGGAGGTGGGCAGCGACCTGATTATCCTGCAAAAGAACAGCGGAAAGAACGGTGAACTGTATTACAACGAAAAACTCTTCGTGCAGACCGAACAGACCCCTATCGGCACTTCCGTAAATGGGTATGTATGGAGCATCGGTTCGCTTTCCCACACGGATTTAACCAAAAGTACCGACCCTTACGGAAAGCCTGCCTATAAGCTCATGCACAGAGGCGATACCGTACAATTGGCGGAAGACTTACGGGAACATCTGAAAATAGAACTGCACCAACTCAACAGGGAACTCTACGAAAGACATAGCCTGCATCCGACGCAAACGGAAAGTACGGATAAAAGTATGAATGTGGAAGTACAGCCGTCTCCGAAAGTAGAAGCGGTGACTTCTACCGCTAATGTTTTTATCACAGAAGCGGAGAAACCGAAAGTTCAACCCATAGACGAGAAGCCGGAGATTGAGCCACGCCAGACGAATCATTCAAATGCCGTTCAGCTCACTCTGCTTGACCTTTGGGGTATGCCCATAGAAGAACCTGCCAAAAAGAAAAAGGCAACCAAAAAGGAAAACAAGGCAAAGCGTGCTATTCCTAAACCGAAACCGCCGATTATGGCAGTTCCTCCTGTTGAATCCGTCAAGCCTGCAACCGAAAGCAAGAAGGCAAAGCCGGAAAGTGCAGGGAAGCAAAGCGACCCTGAAGATATTTATGCCACTTTGGACTGGGACACCAATCCACCCATCAACGGCTTCTATGAAACGATGATGAGCCTGACACCGGAACGGCGCAAGGCTCTACGGCTTGAAGCGGAACGGCACAGACAGGAACAACTGAAAAAGTCGGGTATCAAGGACACGATGAATCCTGCCTTTGTGCCTTCGTCGGATAACAAACCGGAGCAAAAGGAAGCAGCAAAACAACCCGAAGCACAGCCGGAGGCAACTCCCGTTCCTATTACGGACAATAGCCCAAGTGAGAAAGCAACCGCTTCACTATTCCCGGAATTTGAAACGGAAAAGCCGAAGGAGGAAGCCCCCGACCTTACGCCGCGTCCCTATCACCGCACACCGGAAATGCACCTGCGTGAAGGGTCGCTGGTGGCTGACAGGTCACGCCGTACCGTCGGCTACCTGAAGGACATCACGCCTTACGGTGCGACATTCCAACCGCTTGATTTGAAAGGCTACCAGAAGGAAAAGGCGTTGCTGTATGTGTCGCTGCGTGACGCATACGAGCGACTATACCGCTATGAATCGAACAGTCACGAGGAAAATGTACCGTGGCGTGAGCATCTGAACACCTGCTATGACGAGTTCGTCATGCGATACGGCAACCTCAACGCCAAGCAGAATGTGAAACTGGTGATGATGGACGCAGGCGGGCGTGACATACTCTCGCTGGAACGGGCGGAGAACGGGAAGTTTGTCAAGGCGGACATCTTCGATCGTCCCGTTTCATTCTCGGTGGAGAGCCATGTCAACGTCGGCACTCCCGAAGAAGCCCTGTCCGCATCGCTCAACAAGTTCGGCACGGTCAATCTCGACTACATGAAGACGATAACCGACGGCACGGAAGAGGAATTGCTCACTGCCTTGCAAGGGCGCATCTACTACAATCCGCTCGTGACCGGTTACGAGATCAAAGACCGCTTCATCGCCGGGAACGTGATAGAGAAGGCGGAACGCATAGAGGCATGGATGGGTGAAAATCCCGAAAGCGGATGTATGCCGGAGGTGAAGCAGGCGTTGGATGCACTGAAAGACGCCGAACCGCCCCGCATCGCCTTTGAAGACCTTGATTTCAACTTCGGGGAACGCTGGATTCCTACGGGTGTCTATTCCGCCTACATGAGCCATTTCTACAGCACGGACGTGAAAATTGCTTACTCTCCGACTTTGGATGAGTTCTCGGTGGCTTGCAGTCACAAGAATTTCAAGATATGGGACGAGTTTTGCGTGAAGGGCTATTACCGCAGTTACGACGGCATGAGCCTTTTGAAACACGCCCTGCACAACACCTGCCCCGACATGATGAAGTCCATCGGCAAGGATGAGCATGGCAACGACATCAAGGTGCGCGACAGCGAGGGCATACAGCTTGCCAACGCCAAGATTGACGAGATACGAAACGGCTTCACCGAATGGCTCGAAGAGCAGTCGCCGCAGTTCAAGGAACGGCTGACGACGATGTATAACCGCAAGTTCAACTGTTTCGTGCGCCCGAAGTATGACGGCTCGCACCAGACTTTTCCCGACCTCAACCTGAAAGGGCTGGCAAGCCGGGGAATCAAGAGCGTTTACCCGTCGCAGAAGGATTGCGTCTGGATGCTGAAACAGAACGGCGGCGGGATCTGCGACCACGAGGTGGGAACCGGCAAGACGCTGATAATGTGCATAGCGGCACATGAGATGAAGCGTCTGAACTTGGCGCACAAGCCGATGATTATCGGGCTGAAAGCCAATGTAGCGGAGATCGCAGCTACCTATCAGGCGGCATATCCCAACGCCCGTATTCTCTACGCTTCGGAAAAGGACTTCTCGACCGTCAACCGTGTGCGGTTCTTCAACAACATCCGAAACAATGACTATGATTGCGTCATCATGTCGCACGACCAGTTCGGCAAGATACCGCAGTCGCCGGAGTTGCAGCAGCGCATCCTGCAAGCAGAGCTTGACACGGTGGAGGAAAACCTCGAAGTGTTGCGGCAGCAGGGAAAGAACGTGTCGCGGGCGATGCTGAAAGGGCTGGAGAAGCGCAAGTTCAACCTTGTGGCGAAGCTGGAGAAGGTGGAACACGCCATCCAATCGCGCACTGACGATGTGGTGGACTTCAAGCAGATGGGCATCGACCACATCTTCATCGACGAGAGCCACCAGTTCAAGAACCTAACGTTCAACACGCGCCACGACCGTGTGGCGGGCTTGGGAAACTCGGAGGGAAGCCAGAAGGCTCTCAATATGCTTTTCGCCATCCGCACCATACAGGAGCGCACGGGCAGGGACTTGGGAGCCACCTTCCTCTCCGGCACGACCATCAGCAACTCGCTGACGGAGCTGTACCTCCTGTTCAAGTACCTGCGTCCGAAGGAGCTGGAGCGGCAGGACATCCGTTGTTTCGATGCGTGGGCGGCAATTTTTGCCAAGAAGACCACCGACTTCGAGTTCAACGTGACGAATAACGTGGTGCAGAAAGAGCGTTTCCGCTACTTCATCAAAGTGCCGGAACTTGCCGCCTTCTACAACGAGATAACGGACTACCGCACGGCGGAGGATGTGGGCGTGGACCGTCCGCACAAGAACGAGATACTGCACCACATACCGCCTACGCCTGACCAAGAGTATTTCATCAAGCAACTGATGGAATTTGCCAAGACAGGCGACGCCACCCTGCTGGGCAGGCTGCCGCTTTCGGAAACGGAGGAAAAAGCGAAGATGCTCATCGCCACGGACTATGCCCGCAAGATGGCTCTGGATATGCGCATGATAGACCCGCACTATGAAGACCACCCCGACAACAAGGCGAGCCACTGCGCCAAGATGATCGCGGAGTATTACCAAAAGTACGACGCGCAGAAAGGCACGCAGTTCGTCTTCTCGGACTTGGGTACTTACCAGCCGGGCGACGGGTGGAACGTCTATTCGGAAATCAAGCGCAAGCTGACGGAGGACTACGGCATACCGCCCGGCGAGGTGCGCTTCATTCAGGAGTGCAAGACCGACAAGGCGCGGAAGGCGGTGAT
>ENA-UOJV01002703-UOJV01002703.1-human-gut-metagenome-genome-assembly--contig:-C82-NODE-2703-length-13640-cov-9.138756_pt1 | contig 13640 bp, 10 predicted proteins | sample MGYA00242356_ERZ723903 | MGnify/ENA metagenome assembly ERZ723903
AGGCGTCACGCACTTTATATCCGGAATGGCAATCGGTGTAGATATGTATGCCGCCGAGATCGTGCTGGGACTGAAAGCATCCTATCTGGGAATTACGCTCGAAAGTGCTATCCCATGTGAAAGTCAAGCCGCAAAATGGTCGGAAACCCTGAGAGATCGGTATTTCGACATTGCATCCAAGTGCGATAAGGAAACACTAATTCAAACCCATTACTCGCCCGACTGCATGGACAAGCGCAACCGTTATATGGTTGATCACGCGGATGTCCTGATCGCAGTTTGGGATGGACGCCCCAGCGGAACCGGAAAGACCGTCAGATATGCTCATCAGCAAGGCAAATCTGTTACAGTCATTGACCCGGTTTCCCTTGATGTCACACAAGAATAAGGCTAATAATTTCCCCTCTGAATCAAGCAATGTGAAAACCGTAAATTTACTTACGGTAATGAATACACATTGCACTGAACAGTGATTATTGGAAACGTGTACGGTGTGTGCTGTCCCGTGAACTTCTCCACGGAATACACTGAGTTTTCACGACTTCACGAAATGGAAAGTTCCGCCCTACGAACAGTCCCTCGTCGGGAGAAAATAAAATCGCTGGAAACGGGAATGCCCCCGGCACTGTGCATCTGGCACGGCGCCGGGGGCATTTTTTTCATGTCTTAGTTTTAATCCAGTTTTTTTAGGAGCTGCTTTCGATAGTTTACGTCCAAGACGCAGCGATGGAAGTCCATCAGACGGTGTTCATCAAACAGCTTTTCGCAGAGCTTTGTCAGCGGATGGTTCAACAGCTTTGCAGAAATCCCGATCTCATTGAAAAACCTTGCCCATGTGAAGACCTCTTCCAAGTCCTCCTGCTCAAGCGTGGCGGGAATAATCGTGTTGCATAGACGCACAATAGGGCTGTTCTCATATCGTTCTGCCACTTCCTCCGGTACGCATTCATAGCGGTCAAAGTCAAAAGAAAGCGCATCATCAATTTTCAGAAAGTCTTCGGTTTCATCGCGTGTCAGGGTCATGGAGTAGTCTCCCATGCCGGACGGCACTTCGATGTTTTCCGTGACATCAAGCTCGTAGCGAGAGCCGCCAATGATCGCTTCAAAAGAGAAGGTATGACCGATTACGGCGGGGTTGTCATCCACTTTGTCCTCATTCAGAAATGACAACGGATTATACTCAGTCAGTTCCCAGTTGATTTTGCCGCTCTCTGTTTGTTCAGCGATCCGCCGGATCAAACAACGTTCTTCTTCACGCAGATTTTCATTGTATAACATGATACACCTCCGTCTTCCGCTCACAATTTTAGGGTTGCTCTATTCACATCTCTTTCGGAATAGAAGCCAAGGCTATCCGCGTTTCAGTTCAATACTGACATTCCCGTTCTCGTCGATAGTTAGCGTCATGTGCTTTATGTGTTTCTCATAGAACTGCCGCCGCTCTGCGGGAGACATCTCAATCCTCGTATTTCGCAGAGCCGCATCAAACATATCGTTGACATTCAGGTGAATGGAGTTATCAATCCAGCGGTACATCTCCTTAAACAGCGCGTTTTTCTTGATGTCCTCACTATTGCCAGAATAGAAATCGTCCAGATAGCAGTAGAAGATTCCAGCGTCTGCAAGGGCGGTTTTCATATCCGGTCCGCATTTTTCCCGCTCAATCATGACAAGGAATCTGGCATCCGGCAAGGAGGAGATCAGCCCCCAGTAGTCGGAATCACTTAAGACAATGACGAAAGAATCTACTTGCTTCTGGTAGTGTTCCTGACAGGCTCTCGCAGTCAGTTTGATGTCTACTAACGATTTGTTCTGCTTGATTCTTTCAATCATGATGTGTTCGACGGGGATTTTGACATAGCTTTCAAGGATTCTCCAAGCAGACGCAGTATGCACATCGTCAAATAGGATTATCGTTGAGATTTTCTGCATAACCTCATAGTCAAGGTTACGCAAAGTCGCACAGAGCTTGTACGGATCTGAGTTCTCACAGTCTACAACAACGACGGTCTTTTCGCTCTCATCCACAAAATCATAGATGTTGTTCTTTACAAAAGCTCCCGCATCAGAGACCTTGCTATACTCCGTGAATGCGTCATTATGCCATTGATAAAGAAGCGTGGCAAACTTCTTGTCGTTGTATAGGACGTTTCCCTCGTCCATCGGCACCCAGTTGATATAAACCTGATATGGGTAATAGGACAGATTGGCGTAGTAAATATCCGCAGCCTCTTTTGTGCCAGCTTCGGTCAAGCCGTTCGGCATGACAAACAACTCTTTGATGTATTTCCAGTTAATCCAGATTGGAAAGAGGTTCTTGCAGTTATTGATTCTGTCAGAAATCAGGCGGTTGATCTCGATGATATGCTGGCAGAGCTTTGTACTGGACTTCTTGATGAAGGTTATCCCGTCCTCATTAAGCTGCTGCATACAGGCAGGAGGGATAATCTCTGGCATAGACAGAAGCCCGCGATATTCCATCCGCATAATATCATTGATCTTCCGGAAGTTACGTTCAATGGACGTTCGGATGATGCAGAGATTGCGTATTATTCTGGCGTTCTTATCCTTTGAAAGACGCTCATAAACATCAAGCTGTGGAGCTTCATGCTCGTTCTCAAAAATACGTTGTGGAACGCCGATGAGAAAAGCTACTTTCGAGACAAGCTCGTATGTACTGTCCTTATAGGCAATCTGCTCACCGACGTATTCGACACCATTCAACATGACTGAGCTGCCCATGATTTGCTCCTTTCTTTGGTTGCTAATGGTTAGTTTTCTTTCTTGAGTTTTTTTATCTGGACGGTTAATGCCGTAATCATGTTTTTTGTGGACTTTATTCTTTGCTCTGTTTCAGACTTCTTGCGGATCGACTTCATTGCCGCTTCATCGGCTTTCAAAAAGCCTGTAACATAAGCGGCTGGAAATTGAAACTTTTTCTCTCCGGTCGAAAATGCAATCAGTTGAATGTCCTTGGTCTGTGAAATAATCGTACCTTTCCCAAATTGCCGATGCTCAACAATTTGCCCGACCATATTAACTACTTCCGCAGCATCGTTTTCGAGCTGCCGCAACAACTGCTCTGTTTCCGCCAACTGAGTCTCTAAAGAATCGATCTCATCACGAAGCTGTGCTTTTTTTATTCGTTCCTTTGTGGAGGTAGTTTGTATCATTCCTGTGGAGTAGAAATTATAAGTATGAGCGCAGTAAATAATGTCATACACAAGAATATGCAGTTCATCATCAAAGCCTCGTGCATCGCGTTCAAGGCGTTTAGACTGCAAGTCCAGAATCTCATCGTTTTCAGAAACAGCAGACAGAAGTTCATCGCACATCCGGTAATACTTTGGAAGAGAAAAGGTTTCACCGCTTCCGAAGTCATCTCCAAACTCAATGCAATTCGCCCACTCAACAGCTTCGGTTGCCTTATAAATATAGTTTTCGCTCGGATAGCGAAGATTTAGATAGTACAGAACATTGTTGAATTTCTGCGGATATTTCCAACTTCCAGTTGCATATCGATCAATCCGAGGGTTGATTTGCTCGATAAAGCGGTTGATTTTTTCCTGACGTGCTTCTAAATTGCCGCCATCATCTGTGTAAAGGTCACGGAAGCATTTCCTGACAAACTCAATCTCTTCTGGATGTTTAAGCAGTAACAGGATTCCTCCGATTGGCTGAACTGTCGCGTTGTCTATGAGGTTGCTTGTGTCCTTCATTGACGATTTGAACATTGACGCAAAGTCATCCGCATCAATATCCCAGTTCTCCATAAAGCAGCTTACAGCGCGCCATTTATAACCCTCGTTGTTACCATCCGGATCATCCAACTCATCGAAACGACTGATATATTGGTCAAAAATGAGTTGAAGGTGTTCCTTATTCATGCCCGTTCCTCCTTAGTCCGTTTCCACGACATTATCCGTCCACATCTCACACTGGCTCATGACAGTCTGAACGGCGTCATCCATGCCCTCCGGCGGATATTTGTGCTTTTTCAGCAGCCTTTTGACCAAGCGCCGCATTCCAGCTCTTGCACTTTCTTTCTTTTGCCAGTCTATTGTGCGGTTTTTACGAAGCAAGTCCGTCAGTTCCTTCGTGATTGCAATAAGCTCGTCATGCTCATAGAAATCTTTGATGGCTTGCGGTTTTGTGAGAGCATCATAGAAAGCAAGCTCGTCCGCTGTCAATCCGAGTTTTTCTCCTTCGGCAGCAGCGGCAGCAATGTCTTTTGCCAGCTTGAGCAGTTCCTGAATAACTTCCTCATTGGTCAGCATTCCGTTCAGGTAACGGTTCATCGCACTCTGAATGATTTCAGAGAACTTCTCGGATTTGACAATGTTTGTACGGCGATAAACAGATACTTGTTCAGCAATCAGCTTTTTCAAGAGTTCGACTGCAAGGTTCTTTTCCTTCATGTTTGCAACTTCTTCAAGGAACTTTGGATCGAACAACGAAAACTCAGTCTGGACATCTGAGAAGAGGTTGATAACGCCTTCGCTCTTGATGCTGTGCTTCAAAAGCTCGTTAATGCGCTCATTTACTTCCGGAAGCGTAAACTTCTTTCCGGTCCCGCCCGAAACCAAACGCACGGTCATTGTTCTTACGGACTCGAAGAAAGCCGCTTCAATGCGGGTTTGCTCGTCTACCAAGCTGCTGCACAGCGAGAGTGCCTGCTTGAGAAGCAGAGCTTCCTTGATAAACACATTCTGTGTCTTTTCATTGTCGGGAAGCTCATACTCTGCAACACTCTTGCCGAGTACAAAGTTCACACCGCCGCTGATGAGCTTTGCACGGTCAAGGTCGCTTCCGGTCATAAATTTCTCATAACTGAATCCGTGGAACAAATCTCTGCAAATAGAGAGCTTTTCAAGGAACTTCGGATATGCAGCCTTGCTTACATCCGTATCACCGTAGTTCTTCTTGTCTCTGGCAGTATAGTCGTTCATTGCCTGTTTCAGTGCAGCTGCAATACCGACGTAATCAACAACCAAACCGCCTTCTTTATCTTTGAAGACACGATTGACGCGGGCGATAGCTTGCATCAGGTTGTGTCCAGCCATCGGCTTATAGACATACATCGTAGCGAGGGAGGGAACATCAAAGCCGGTCAGCCACATATCCACGACGATAGCGATTTTCAGCGGAGAGTTATTGTCTTTGAATTTCCGCGCCATATCGTCCTTATGAGATTTATTGCCGATAATCTCACGCCATTCTTCGGGATCATTATTGCCTTGCGTCATGACCACTGCAATCTTTTCCGTCCACGCTGGGCGTAGCTCAAGAATGCGCTTATATATTTTCATCGCTATGGGACGCGAATAAGCAACGATCATTGCCTTGCCGGTCAGAATATTCTCGCGGTAGTTCTCGTAATGATCAAGAATATCATTGACCAAGGAATCTATGGTTTGGTCGGCACCGAGGATTGCTTCCATCTGACCAAGTTCCTTTTTGCTCTTCTCAATGACATACGGATCGGCATTGTCAGCCATAATGTCATACTCATTATCGATCAGATGGAGGGTATTCTCGTCGAGTTTCAGGTGGATCACACGGCTCTCGTAGTAGACGGGTCTTGTAGCTCCGTCTTCAACTGCCTGTGTCATATCATAGATGTCGATGTAATCACCGAAGACTTCTCGTGTACTGCGGTCTTTCGTGGAGATCGGTGTTCCGGTGAAACCAATGTAGGTCGCGTTAGGAAGCGTATCTCTTATAATTCGGGCAGTGCCTATGACCGTCTTCGCCTCAACTTCGCCGTTGTCCTTCTGCTTGACTACAACCTTCTCATTGAGACCATATTGCCCACGATGCGCCTCATCTGCCATCACGATAATGTTCCGGCGTTCTGAAAGAGCTTCGTTGCTTTCCTCAAACTTCTGCATAGTCGTGAAGATTATGCCGTTTGCTTGTCTGTTTGCAAGCAATTCTTTCAGATTCTTGCGGCTCTCTGCGTGTTGCGGCGTTTGCCGGAGAAAGTCTTTGCAACGAGCGAACTGCCCGTAAAGCTGGTCATCCAGATCGTTACGGTCGGTGATGACAACGATAGTAGGGCTTTCCAATGCTTCTTGCAGATAATGAGCATAGAAGACCATAGACAGCGATTTTCCACTGCCTTGTGTATGCCAGAAGACGCCGCCCTTGCCGTCCGTCACGGTTGCGTGTTTTGTAGACTCAATCGCCTTTTTGACTGCGAAATACTGATGGTACCCAGCGAGAATCTTAAATGTATTCTGCCCGTCCACGTTAAAGCAGATGAAGTTCTTCACAATGTCAAGGAAGCGGGTCTTCTCAAACAGTCCGACAAAGAATGTGTCAAATGATGCGTGTTGCGTATTCTCGTAGCTGCCGTCTGTTGTTTTCCACTCCATAAAGCGGTCTTCGCCGGAAGTGATTGTGCCAGCTTTTGAAGTGGTCAAGTCGCTCATGACACAAACCGCATTATAAATGAACATAGAGGGGATCTCGTACATATAGTTCCGGAGCTGACGGTATGCTGCGGAAGCATCGGTTTCTTCGCGGGACGGAGATTTTAACTCCACAATGACGAGCGGGAGACCATTTACAAAAAGAATCACGTCCGGTCTTTTTTCGGAGTTCTCAATGAAAGTCCACTGATTCACAACCGTGAACTCGTTACTGGCAGGATTTTTGAAGTCTACAAGGTAGACAAGGGTCGAGCGTTCTTCACCCTTGTCATAGTATTTTACCGGGACTCCATTTTGGAGGTAGTCCATAAAGACCATGTTCTTCTGCAAGAGCGTTCCGGTTTCAAAGTTTTTGAGTTTGTAGACTGCCTCCGTCAGAGCGTCCATAGGCAAACTCTTATTGATCCGCTGCAAAGAGGGCAGCAGGACATCCTCATAAAGCGGAGAGTGATAATCGCGCTCTACGTCCGGTCCATAGACATAGTTATATCCAAGCTCCTCATTGAGAAGCTGCAAGACGGCATTCTCATAATTCGATTCGGTAAAATAGCCCGACATTTATACTCAACTCCCTCTATATAATATCCGCATAGATGCGGTTTTCAGCTTTTGTGAAGACTACCTCAGCAGGAAGTAAATCGTCTCCCGCATTTGCCATTGAAACCAGTGTCTTTGCCCATTCGCTCAACTGTACAGGCAGCCTATAACATAGATTTTCAGGCGATGCCTCAATAGTCACTAATGGAATGCCGCCCTTTGCAATACCAACAGATAGAGCTACAAAGGCGTTTTCCCCTTTAGTGAGTTCCAGAGTGGGTTGCTTGTCTACATCGTAATATACTTTTGCGCCGCGTCGGTTCCTGAAAAAATCCTTTTCTTGATCTTCCACTGGCTCAACAGGCAACTTGTTCTTCATCTGCTCAAAATGGATTTTAAGTCTTTGGCAGATGCAGTTATTACAATACTCCGGTTGCATATCAAAGTCTTGCTCGATGTCTTTTGCTGAATTGAAATGATTCATGAAATCCAGCAGCCCCAAAAAACTAACAAGGTCATCTGAATAATTACCGGCATAGACCTTATACCAATCATTGTTGATCTCGAACACGATATGATAAAGCTGCTTGTATAGCTGTAACTGCTCATCGGTTAGTCTGAACCACTCTTTGCTGAGAAGAGTTTTCACAACGCGGGGACTGTCCTGCATCGGTGTCAAGGAATAATACAGCGATTTCATCAGTTTTCCGATGATGCCTACCAGCATATCGGCTATCCTAATTCCAAAGTGGTCTATCGAGTTCGCTTCGTCGCAATTCTTCAATCCGGTTTCTTTCGCAGCAACAAGAGTTCTGCTTTCGATTCCTGCTTCACCTTCCTTGTCGAGCAGGACTGAATAATCAAGAATGCCCTTGCTACTCAGGAAATTTCCAAACCCGACAAACTGCGAATGGTAGTCCCAATCGAGGGACTGCGGAACATCCACGTTATTAAGGACATAAAGGACGGCTTCAAATGCCGTGTTTTCCTGCGTCTTCAATTCGAGGTTTTCTTTATTGCGCCTAATCCGGTTCGTCAGGAATGTCTTTAATGCGGCTACAAACTCCGCTGGGCTTTTATACAGGCTTTCAATTACCTCTGTGGGTCGGTATGTAACTATTGCTTTGACTATCGAATAGCGTGCAGCGTCCATATCAAAGAAGACGCTGTTGCGATAGCCTTTGAAAATCTGGATGATAACGTATTCGATTTTGCTTGCACAGAACAGATAGATATAGCTGTTCTCATCAAAGGTGGAAAAGAAATCTCCAAGCAGTTTTACGTTTGCCTTATTGAGACAGGCAAATCCATGAACTAACTGCTTCGGCTTTATCGTTCCGCTTTTCAGCTCTCCTTTTTTCTTTCTGTCAGCGTATTTTTCTTCAAAAGCACAATAACGCTGTTCAAAAGCTGCTTCGTGATCGTTGCGCCACCCGATAATAGCTGCCATAAAGCCATCATAATATGTCTCGCCAATAACGGTTGAGAGATTGATGACCCTGCTATGCTCGGACTCATCGTAGTAAAAGCAGTATTTCATCTTATCCCTCCTAACGTAAACGATAATTTACAGCAGCAAGCGGCAACACTTTTCAAAGCATTGTTCGTAGACCACGCACCATTTGACGGGACAATGCCGCCTAATTGGACTATAAGCACGCTTGGCGATGTTACCGAAATGGGTGCTGGCGGCGATAAACCGAAGGAATCCTCTCCGGTCAAAACACCTTTGTGTCCGTATCCCATTTACTCGAATGGTATAAATGACTATGGCTTGTACGGTTACACCAACGAGCCGAAAATCAAAGTTGAAAGTGTTACGGTTTCTGCCAGAGGTACGATTGGTTATGTATGCTTGAGACATATCCCCTATGTTCCGATTGTTCGTTTGGTAACGCTGATTCCTGACACAAAGGTGCTTAGCGCGAAATATCTGTATTTATATTTACGCCAGCTTCACATAACCGGAACGGGTACAACTCAGCAACAATTAACGGTTCCCGATTTTCGCAAAACTGAGATCGTCATTCCTGACAAAAACACAATGGACGCTTTTACGGAAACTGTCACTCCACTTTTTGAGCAAATCTGGGCAAACGAAGACGAGAATACCAAACTTGCCGAAGTGCGGGACGCACTATTACCGAAGCTCATGTCCGGCGAGATTGATGTTTCTGCCGTCCAGCTCTAAGCCGTTAAATTATCGTTTATCGCATCGTTGACTTCAATCTTATTGTCGATGTCTGCCAGAACAGAAGAAATTCGTTTCTGCGTTTCTGCGTCTGGAATATCAACCTCTATGTTTGCAAAGGTATCTCTTGTAATTGTGTCAAAAACCGACCCGTGCGTCATTCTTTTGAGCTGCGATATACAATTTTTTAGCAAATAGTAGAGGAATGGTTTGTCTATTCCTCGGCTCGCTCGAATGCCATAACACGATTGGTTGAATGCCATATCAAACGGGATCATCGCAATCTCACCAACTGTTCCACGAGCGGATATTATTATATCGTCTTTGTGTAGCATCTTTGTGGGACTATTCTCAAATCCGCTTTGACTGATGTGCTTTTCGGTCGAATACACATACCTCTTATCATTGTTGAAATCCTTTACGGATAACCACGGGATGTTCCCATTCCAATACTCAGGGACAGTTGTTTTAGGTGTGCCTCCACCAATTAGCTCAATGTAGTCTATTAAGGGAACTCTATTCCACTGTGCCATCTTTATCACCCTATCCAATGTATTTTCTATGTGCCAGCTTCACATTCTGTTGTTTCACCATTGCATAGTGCATGGTGGTGTCGATTTTCTGATGCCCTAAGAGCTGCTGGACTTGCTCTATGGGCATTCCTTTGTCTATGGCAGTAGTAGCCAGTGTACGTCTGAACTTGTGAGGATGAACCTTCGGGATATTCAGACGCTTTCCCAATTCTCGAAGGCGTGTCTCCACTCCGCCGATCATCAGCCGGTCAAATGGAGCTTTCAGTGAAACAAACAATGCGGGGTTTTCATCCGTCCTGCCCTCAAGATAGTTTTGAAGGTGGATCTTCGTCCTTGCGTCGAAGTAGACCAATCGTTCTTTATTACCCTTGCCGATAACCACGCATTCGCGTTCGTTGAAGTTGATGTCTTCGCGGTTTAGCGTGACCAGCTCTCCAACACGCATTCCAGAGGAAGCCAGAAGATCAATCATCGCCAAGTCTCGTGCCGTTGTGCAGTTGTCACGCATCATTTCTAATGCTTCATCGGTGTAGGTGTCCTTGACCACCTTTGCAGTCTTCACCTTATGAATCCGTCGCACTGGGCTTTTCAAAATGAAATCCTCATCCTCAAGCCACGAGAAGAAGCTGGACAGAATCCGACGAATATTATCTATGGTCACTTTGCTCGACCTACGCTGAACCTGATAGTTGGTCAGATAGCGGCGCAAATCATCTGTGGTGATCTGTTGCACAGTCTTTCCGACTCCGTCAATCAGAGCCTCAATCGTCTTCCGGTAGTAGCTCAGGGTTTTCTCCGAACAGCCTTCGATCCGCTTTGCCGTGATAAATGCTTCAACTGCATCTGTCTCTTCTGCTACTGGAATTGAGCTGCTATCATAGGTGATCGTTGCACCTTCCAGAGTCTCAGCCATTGCATCCCGAAGGTGCATGAGTTGTTCGTTGTTGAGATACGGCAGCATTTTTCGCTGTATCTCCGTGATGAGTTGTTCTGTCATTGTCGTGTCTCCTTTCGAGGTAAGAGAACGACATTCAGTGGCAGTCCCTTTTGTAAAACTCTCGCCACTGGTGAGAGTTATTAAGACGGTAAACGATAATTTAGCGGCTTAGAGCTGGACGGCGGAGACATCAATCTCGCCGGACATCAGCTTAGGCAGCAAGGAATCCCGTAGTGTTGAAAGCCGCAGATTTTCGATGCAATTATTAAGCACCTTTTGAAACATTGGCTCTGCAATACAGAGAAACGCCCTGGCATCATCGTCGGATAGCTTCATGATTTGCTCTGATTCAAAATCTTTGGTGGTAATCGCATCAAATACAGCTCCGCTTGCTTTGTGCTTGAGCCTATCAACGACTTTGAGTGTGTAGAAATATACAAGAAGCTGATGGGTCTCTTTACCGACAAGCGCGTAGCAGGATTGGTTCATAGCCATCGGAACACCGGACATACCAACTTTGCCAACAGTGCCTCTTGCAGTGACGAAAACGGTGTTCACAGGATATAGTCGGCTGTTACAATGTGAAAGCCCCTCTTCGGTGATAGTCTTTTCTGTGATAAGGGTATATGGTGTGCCAACATCTTTTGGGGTGAAGAAGGCAATATTACCGTTCCAATAAGTGTTTTCGCCTGTTTTGGGAGTTCCACCGCCGAGTATCTGTATCAAATCGGTGAATCTAACCTCGGTGTTTGTCCGATCATAGAGGCTCGAAAACAATGCGGCTGCTTGCTGCTGTAAATTATCGTTTAGCTGTTCGTTTACAACCAACTTCCTATCAATAGACTCAAGTGTACCTACTATGGCGTTCTGCTCGTCAAATGACACGGGATAGTTGATCATAATTTCATCTAACAGGCGGTCACGGTTTAGTTCGGTTTGTCCCGTAGAGCCTTCATCCAACTGCAAGACTTCCCATTGGTGCGCTTTAAGAGCGTAACCAAGGAACTTCTGCGTTACCTTTCCGTTTGAACGGATAAGGATCATGTGTCCGTCTATTGTAGTTGCGGACGGAACATCTTCAATTTGCGCAATTCTCCCAGCGGTTCCCGCGCCTGTCGAATTGATCAGAATATCATCGGGTTTGACATATCGTTCAGGAGGGACTTTCTTTTTCAGGGTATCATGCAACCTTGAATCTCCATAGCTTATTCGGAAATTCCGATTGCACTTTTGATTGAGAACTCTAATAGTTGTCTCGGATGCTTCTTCTGCATACGAAGGAGCAATCCCTTTTGACATATACCCGACCAGCTCCCGCAACGATACCTCATGCCACTCAGATGTCATATCCAATCGCCCCCAGTCGTTCTTTGATCTGAGCTTCAAGCTCATGAGATTTGATGAAAAGCTCAGACAGTTCAGAAGTCAGACGCCCCATTTTCTCTTCAAACGGCTCACCGTCATCTTCCTGTTCCTCAATACCAACATAGCGTCCCGGAGTGAGAATGTAATCCTGTTTTGCAATGTCCTGTGTAGTGACAACAGCACAGAAGCCTTTTTCATCTTCGAGTGTTCCATCAACGAAGGCATTGTAGGTATCAGCGATTTTCTTGATGTCTTCATCCGTCAGCTCACGCAGCTTCCGCGTGACCATAGTGCCGAGCTTCCGTGCGTCGATGAACAGCGTTTTACCTTTTTGCTTCTTGTTCTTGGCAAGGAACCAGAGCGATACCGGAATCTGCGTCGTGTAGAAGAGCTGCGTCGGCATTGCGACGATACAGTCCACAAGGTCAGCGTTGATAATGTTTTTGCGGATTTCACCTTCACCGCCGGACTGCGAGGAAAGCGAACCATTTGCAAGCACCATGCCAATACGACCATTCGGTGCGAGATGCCAGATCATGTGCTGCAACCATGCAAAGTTGGCGTTGCCAGCAGGAGGCGTACCATACTGCCAACGGACGTCATCAACGAGTTTATCCGCGCCCCAGCCGGAAAGATTGAACGGAGGATTCGCCATAATATAATCCGCTTTGAGCTGCGGGTGACAATCGTTAAAGAACGTGTCCGCATTAAACTTGCCGAGGTCAGCTTCAATACCACGAATAGCAAGATTCATCTGAGCCATCTTCCATGTGGTCGGGTTGGAGTCCTGACCAAAGACGGAAATCTTGTTGATGTTGCCGCCGTGATTTTCGATGAATTTTGCAGACTGAACGAACATACCACCAGAGCCGCAGCACGGGTCATAAACACGTCCATTAAACGGCTGCAACACCTCAACAAGGGTACGCACAACACAAGAGGGAGTATAGAACTCACCAGCAAGTTTGCCTTCCTGTTCGGCAAACTTTGAGAGGCAATATTCGTATGTGCGACCGAGAATGTCCTTGCTGTTTCCATGCTCGATCATCTGAATGTTGGTGAAGAGATCAACCACTTCACCAAGACGCCGCTTGTCCAGCTCCGGACGGGCGAAGTTCTTAGGTAGAATATCTTTGAGGCGCTTGTTTTCTTTCTCAATACTGCGCATTGCATCATCAATCACCGTGCCAATTTCCGGCGTGTGAGCGGCAGCAGCAATCGCACTCCATCGTGCATTCTCAGGGACAAAGAAGATGTTTTCGGCGGTGTATTCGTCCTGGTCTTCTTCAAATCCATCGCCTTCTTCAACCAGTTCCTTGTACTTTGCCTCGAAGCGATCAGAAATGTATTTTAGGAAAATCAGTCCGAGAACGACCGACTTATATTCGGATGCGTCGATGTTCCCGCGTAAGACGCAAGCCGCGTCCCAGATTTGTTTTTCAAAGCCGATATTGCTTGTATTATTCTCAGCCATTTCAGCAACCTCCAAAGTTATAGTTTCACATTTATTATTCTACAAAAAGAGCTGTACGAAAAACCGGACTCAGTCCTTATCCGTTCGCACAGCTTCACAAATATCTCCAATGTCACAATTCAAATAGCCGCAGATGCGCAGCAAAATAGAGAGGGACACTTCTTCCCCC
>ENA-UOJV01002715-UOJV01002715.1-human-gut-metagenome-genome-assembly--contig:-C82-NODE-2715-length-13582-cov-4.215643_pt1 | contig 13582 bp, 9 predicted proteins | sample MGYA00242356_ERZ723903 | MGnify/ENA metagenome assembly ERZ723903
TGGCGTTTTTCAAGAGCCGGGAAGAGGGCGATTTCACGCCCGAGGAGCTGAGCCAGCTGGAACAGATTTACGTTTACATCGCCAACGATTACAAAAACTTCAAGAAATACGAGCAGGCCAAGATCATCTCCAACATCCAGAGCGAGATCATCCTCTCGGGGGAAAAAGCCTATCTCGTTACGGACGATTTCATGCACATCATGAGCTGCAACCACGCGGCAAAGGTCTGCCTGGATGATATCCTGGGCGGGGCTGCCGATGGGTTGGATGGAAACAGGCCCTGCAGCTGGCTCCCGTTTTTGCTGGGCAGTGAGCTGGGCCACGCCGAAAACCGGGTGCAGACCCGGGTCATCCGGGACTATATTTTCAAAATTTACACCTACGACCAGCGCTATTCCAACGGCATTGTGGACCGCTACCACTGGATCACCATTGCCCGGGCGGAGCAGCCTGCGGCAGCTGGCAAAAACAGCGAGGCCCTGCCCGCGGGCACCGGCCAGCCCCTGACCAAAGCGGAGCTGCGGGTGGCCCGCCTGCTGGCCAAGGGCCTGACCTATCAGGCGGTGGCGGATAAGCTGGTGGTGAGCTACCACACCGTGAAGAAACATGTGCAGAATATCTACCTCAAGTGCGGGGTGAACTCCCGGTTCCAGCTCTACCGCTGGATGGAGCAGAACGATCCGAAAAAGTGACTCCTGAGACAGAAAAGAAGATCTCCCGTAAAATGCTGGGTGGAGCGCCGGAAACGGCTGCTCTGCCCGGCATTTTTTGTGCCGTAAAAATAGGGAATGTTCCCTATATAAAATCAGCCTGTTGTCCACTGTTTCTGAGAGGCGGCATCTGTTAGAATCAAGCCAGAAACGATCAGAGAAATAAACTGGGAAAGGAGGCGGGCAATGTGACGGAAACGGGCATCGTGTTCAACGTCCAGCGTTTTACCATTCACGACGGCCCCGGGATGCGGACGGAGTTCTTTTTTAAGGGCTGCCCGCTGCGGTGCCAGTGGTGCTGCAACCCCGAAAGCTGGGGCCCGCTGCCCCAGGTGGGGGTTTACCGGACCAAATGCATCGGCCGCAAAGTCTGCGGCGGGTGTGAGGACAGCTGCCCGGAGGGAGACATCTTCCGCTTTACGGCGGGCAAGCTGGCGGGCATTGACCGGACAAAATGCACGGACTGCCTGGCCTGCTACGAGGAATGCCCCTCCGACGCGCTCAAGCAGTGGGGCAGGCAGATGACGGTGGAGGAGTGCATGGAACTCATCCGCCGGGATCAAGGCTACTACGAGCGCTCGGGCGGCGGCGTGACCGTCTCGGGCGGGGACCCGCTGGTCCAGAGCGATTTTGTGGAGGCCCTCTTCCGCGCCTGCAAGGCGGAGGGCTACCACACCTGCTGCGAGTCCACGTTCTGTGCCAGCTGGTCGGAGGTGGAAAAGGTTCTGCCCTATACCGACCTCATCATCTCGGACCTCAAGCTGATGGATTCTGCCCTCCACCGCCAGTATACCGGGGTGGGCAACGAGCTCATTCTGCAAAACCTCCGCCGCCTGGCACAGGAGGGGCGGGAGCTCATCCTCCGCATCCCGGTCATCCCGGGGGTCAACGATGGGCGGCAGAACATCGAGGCCAGCGCGGATTTTATCCTCAGACAGCTGGGCGGGCAGGTGCGAACCCTGCAGCTTTTGAGTTTTATGCGGCTGGGCGAGGAAAAATACAAATCACTGGGGATCCCGTACCAGATGGAAGCCGTGCGCCTGCAGCGCCGGGCGTTCCAGCGGCGGGTAGAAGAAATTGCAAGGTATTTCAACAGCCGGGGCATCCACTGCCTCGTGGGCACCAAAGAAAAAGAAGAGAGTCAACCGGAATAAATCATCACACCAAGGAGGAACATCCATGGCAACTGTCCACACCACCGCACGCGGCACCGAGCCGTACGATAAAGTTTACTGCCTGGGCTATCAGGTCCACCACGAGGACTGGTCGCCCTACCCCCGCATCAACAAGCTGCGCCAGACTTTTCTGGACCGTGGTTATGATGTGGATGTAGAGCGCCTGCGCCTCGTCACCGAGAGCTATCAGCAGCACGAGCACCTGCCCGAAAAGCTCAAAGTGGCCTATGCCTTTGAGAATGTGCTGCTGCACTGCGGCATTGAAATTTACGACGATGACCTCATTGTGGGCGAGATCGCTTCGCCCGTCAAATCCGCGCCCATCTACCCGGAATTTTCCGTCAACTGGATCCTGGACGAGGTGCAGAACCACCCCTTTGAGGAGCGGGAGCATGACCAGTTCTATATCCGCAACGAGAAAGAAAAGCAGGAGATTTTAGACCTGTGCAGCTGGTGGAAAGGCCGCACGCTGGACGATTACATCAACGTCCGGCTGGACGATGACCAGCTCAAGGGCTCCGAGGCGGGCAAGAAGATCTACCAGACCAACCTCTATCACTATGCGGGTACCGGCCACCTGGCCGTGGATTACGCCCGCCTGATGCGGCTGGGCTTTGACGGACTGCTGGAGCAGGCCAAACAGAAGCTGGCCGCGCTGGATATGCACGACCCCGAGTTCTGCACCAAGCGGGAATTCTATCAGGCGGTCATCATCATGCACAGCGCCGTAAAGAAGTACATTGAGCGGTATGCCGTGCTGGCCGAGGAAATGGCCGCCAAGGAGCCGAACGCCAAGCGGAAAGCAGAGCTGGAGCAGATCGCCGTCAACTGCCATGCCGTGGCAGGCGGCACGCCCAAGACATTCTGGCAGGCGCTGCAGCTGTTCCACTTTGCCACCATGCTCATCTGCGTGGAGTCCAACGGCCACTCCATCTCCTATGGCCGGATGGACCAGTGGCTTTACCCCTACTACGAAGCCGACAAGAGCATCTCCAAAGACTTTGCGCTGGAGCTGCTGGAAGTGGAGTACGTCAAGCTCAACAACCCCACCAAGCTCAAAGACCGGGGCAGCATGGCCCTGCGCAATGGCCGCGGCTTTGGCGGCGAGAGCCTGACCATTGGCGGTGTGAAGCGGGACGGCACCGATGCTACCAACGACCTGACCATGCTGATGCTGGAAGCCTCCGCCCACACCCGGATGATGAACCCCTGGGTCTGCGTCCGGATGCATGAGGGCACCCCCGAAGAGCTGCGCATCAAAGCCGTGGAGTGCATCCGGGCGGGCTATGGCCACCCCAAGCTCTTCAACGATGGCCCGGCCATCAAAGGCATGATGCGCAAGGGGATGACGCTGGAAGAAGCCCGGGATTACTGCGTGGTGGGCTGCGTGGAGATCAGCCTGCCCGGCAAGGAGTATGGCTGGCACGATGCCGCCTATGTCAACACCGCCAAGATGATGGAGATGGTGCTCAACGGCGGCCGCTGCATCGACTGCGGCCCCCACTGCCCCCGCTGGAGCCAGTGCGGCGCGCTGGGCAAGCATCTGGGCCCCGACACGGGCAGCCTGGACCGCTACGCCAGCTTTGAGGAAGTCAAACAGAGCGTGGACACCCAGTTTGAGTACTGGACCAACCAGATGTGCTCCAGCCTCTGCGTCATTGAGAACGCCCACCGTGCCCTCAAACCGCTGCCCTATGTCTCAGCTCTGTTTGAGGACTGCATGGAGTCTGGCCACGACCTGACCGAGGGCGGCGCCAAGTACAACGGCATCGGCCCCCAGGCCAGCGGCATGGCCACCTGTGCGGACTCCTTGGCCGCCATCAAGCAGCTGGTCTTTGACGAGAAACGCTGCACGGGTGCCGAGCTGCTGGAAGCCGTCAAGCACAACTGGAAAGGCTACGAGAAGCTGTATGCCCTCGTCAACAGCTCCAAAGTGCACCACTACGGCAATGATGACGATTACGCCGACGAGCTGTTCAAGTTCATGTTTGAGACGTACTGCAAGCACATTGCAGGCCGCAAGACGCCGCGCGGCGGCATCTTCAGCCCCGGTGTCTACTCCGTCAACGCCAACGTTGCCATGGGCCTGAACACCAATGCCTCGGTGGACGGCCGCAAGGCAGGGGAGGCCATCTCCGATAATATGGGCCCGGTCCACACGGATTTTGGCTCCCACGATATCAACGGCCCCACGGCCATCGTCAACTCGCTGACCAAAGTGGATCACAGTCTTGCCACCAATGGCACCCTGATGAACCTCCGCTTCCCGCAGGAAGCTGTGGCGGGCATTGAGGGCCGGGACAATCTGGCAAGCTTTATTGAGGAGTATATCCACAAGGGCGCCATGCATGTCCAGTTCAACATCATGAGCGCCGCCACCATGCGGGCCGCCCAGAAAAAGCCCGAGGATTACAAGGACATGCTGTTCCTCGTGGCAGGTTACAGCGCCTACTTTGTGGAGCTGGGCAAGCCCCTGCATAAAGACCTGATCCAGAGAACCGAACTCCATTTTTAACGGGTAACGATAGAAAGGAAGAGCAGCCATGAAAGACTTCAACTTCAAAATTCCGCAGAACATCCAGTTTGGTATGGGCAGCCTGAAAAAGCTGCCGGAGATCCTGGCCGAGAACCACTCTGACAACATCCTGCTGGTGTCGGACCGCGGGCTGGAAAAGATCGGTGTCGTCAAAAAAGTACAGGATATCATTGAGGCAGCCGGACTCAAGTGCACCAGCTATCTGGACGTGGTGCCCAACCCCACCGTGGCTGTGGTCAATGAGGCAACAGCCCTGTACAAGGAGTGTGGTGCTACCAGCATCGTGGCCCTGGGCGGCGGCAGCTCCATGGATGTGGGCAAAGCCGTGGGTGTGCTGGTCAACTATGGCGGCAAGATCACCGATTACGAGGGCAACCACAAGGTGCCCGGCCCCATCGTGCCCATGATCGCCATTCCCACCACGGCAGGTACCGGCAGTGAGGTGACCGCCTCTGCCGTTATTACGGACACTGAGCGCAACTACAAGCTCTCGGTCTTCAGCTACGAGATCCTGCCCAAGTACGCCGTGCTGGACCCGGAGCTCATCATGACGGCCCCGGCTTCCATCGCCGCTTCCTGCGGTGTGGATGCCCTCATCCACGCCATGGAGGCTTATGTTTCCCGCAATGCCACCCCGTTTTCCGATGCCATGGCGGAAAAGGCCATGGAGCTCATTGGCGGCAACCTGCGCCGCTTTGTGGCAAACCGCCAGGACGAAGAGGCAGCCTGTGCCATGATGCTGGGCTCCAACTTTGCGGGCATCTCCTTTGCCTGGGCCCGTCTGGGCAATGTCCACGCCATGAGCCACCCGGTGAGCGCCTACTTCAACGTGCCCCACGGTGTGGCAAACTCCATCCTGCTGCCCAATGTGGTGGAGTACAACGCTCTGGCCGACCATGGCCGCTATGAGGTCATCTACAACTACATCCGGGAGGGCAATGGCCCCATCGAAAACTTTACCCCGGATATGCTGGTGGAGGAGCTGCGCCATCTGAACGAACAACTGGGCATCCCGGCCACCCTGTCGGAAGTGGGCGTGACGGCGGATAAGATCCCCGCCATGGCCGAGGACGCCATGAAGAGCGGCAACATTCCCGCCAACCCCCGCCAGAGCACGGTGAAGGACATCATCAAGCTGTACGAGAAGACCATGTAAAAGGAGGCGTTTCCCATGCAGGCAGTGCTTCGGAACGAATTCTTTACCCTGACGGTGGACACCCTTGGCGCGGAAGCTGTCAGCCTGAAAAACGCAGCCGAGGAGGAAGTGCTCTGGCAGGCTGACCCGGAGGTCTGGCCCCGTCACGCGCCCATCCTCTTCCCCTGGACGGGGGAACTGCCCCAGAGCTCCTACTCTCACAAGGGCAAAACCTACCATGTGGTCAAGCAGGGCTTTGCCCGGGATGTGGAGCACACATTGGTGCGGGTGGATGAGCACGAGATCGTTATGGAACTGCGGTCCAGCCCGGAGTTGAAAGAAACGTGGTTCCCGTTTGAGTTTGTTCTGACCAGCATGTTCCGGCTGGAGGGCAAGACCATCCACCATACCCTGACCGTGGAAAACCCTGGGCAGGAGGAACTGCGTTTTGGCATCGGCTTCCACCCGGCATTCAACATCCCATTTGACAATTGCCATACCACAGAGGACTATGAATTCCGGTTCGACCAGCCGGAGAGCCCCGTTATCATCGATGCGCGGCCCCATGGTCTGCTCAGCGGGCGGTGCTATTACAAGTGGAAGAACACGGAAAAGATCCAGCTGACAGATGAGTTGTTCTCCAACGACAGCTTCTGCATGGCAGGTCTGCGCACCAAAACGCTGGGGATCTATGAAAAAGATACCGGGCGGCACATCGTCTGCAATGTGGAGGGCTTCCCGTACAAACTGATCTGGAGTGCCCTGGCAAAACCAGTCCGCTTTGTCTGCATTGAACCGTGGCACTCTCTGCCCAGTGCAGAAAACGATCCCCAGGAGTGGAACGAGCGGGCAGCAGCCGTCTGCCTGGCACCCGGCAAGCGTTGGAGCACCACCCTTTCTACAACTGTGGAGCGATAAAGTTCCGACACAAGAAAACCCCGGACAGCAAGCGGTTGCCTGTTGTCCGGGGTTTTGCGCGTATCGGGAAGAGCGGTTTTATTCCGACCGCAGGGCCTTGACCGGGTTGCTCTTGGCGGCACCCATGGCCGGGATGAGGCCCGCCAGAATGGTGAGGAGGGTGGCCAGCACAATGAGGAACGCGGCGGCGTCCAGCGGCAGGATGGCTGTCAGGGTGTCGCTGCCCGAGACCTGCCGGATGAGCATATTGCCCGGGATGAGCAGGATCTCGCTCAGCACGATGCCCATGACGCCCGAGCAGAGACCGATGATGAAGGTCTCGGCGTTGAACACCTCGGAAACGTTCATCTTGGAAGCGCCAATGGCACGTAGAATGCCGATCTCTTTCCGGCGCTCCAGCACGCTGATATAGGTGATGACGCCGATCATGATGGAGGAGACCACCAGCGAGATGGAGACGAATGCCACCAGCATACTGCTGATCATATTGATGATCTCCGTCACGGAGGTCATCAGGGTGCCCACCAGGTCGGTGTAGCGGATGGTCTTGTCTTCCAGACCCTGTGCTTCCATGGAGGCGTTGTAGGCGTCCAGCTTTTCCAAGATCACGGCCTTGCTGTCGAAATCGTGGGGGTAAATTTTGATCTGGCTCGGGGAGGCAAGGTCTGCATAGCCGAAGGCGGAGAGGTTGCCCTCATAACTGGATTTGGAAGAGCGCAGCGTGGATTTCATCAGCTCCGTGAGGTCGTCGGTGCTCATGTTGAGCTGGATGGCACTCTGGAACGTCTTGGTGTCGATCTTGATGGCGTTTTCCATCTGGCTGCCAAGCTGGGCCAGATTCTTTTCCAGCATCGTTTGCAGGTTCTGCTGGAACGACTGCATCAGCGGGCCCATGGCGGACTGGATGGAGGACTCCAGTGCGGCAGAGATCTGCGTCTGGAGCGCGTCGGTGATCTGGTCGGAGTAACTTTCCAGTACAGTCTGCAGCACGCCGGAAACGGCCTCGGTCAGCTGGCCCTGAATGGCGTCGGTGTCCACCAGATCCGGCATGGATTCGGCCAGCAGCTGCTGGAACTGCTCCGACTTCAGGTAGGCGGAAAAACTCCACTTTTTAAAGTTGAGGATGCCGTTGCCGATGATATAGTTTTTGTATCCCTTGAACACTTTCTGCACAAAGGCCTGCAGGGCGTCCGGGGAGATGGAGAGGTCCAGCCCGGCAAAGGCCTCGCTCAGGTCAATGTCCGGCAGGTTCTCCATCCCGCCCAGGCTGCCGGCCAGAGCGTCCAGATCAAGCTTGAAATTGGATGCGTCTATGAGAGAGGAGAGGTCGAACGCCCCGCCGCTCAGGTCAAAAGCACCGTCCAGATCAAAGTTCAGGGCGCTGGAATCAATGGAGAACGCGTGTTTGAGGGCGTCGGTATCCACAGAGAAGATCGTGGAAAGATCCAGCGAATTGACCAGACCCTTGGAATCGCCAAAGGGTTCCCCGGTCAGCACATTGGTGGTGGGGTCGGCCATCTGCTGCTGAACGATGGCGCTGGTCTTGGCCTCCTCGATGACATGCTGCGTCAGGGCAGCAGGGTAGGCGATGCCGGAGGAGAGCATGGCGGCGGAAGCATCCGCCTTGGGCTGAACGATGCCCACGATGGTCAGGTCTTCGCCGCCTGCCACCAGCTGCTTCATATAATCGCTGTCCTCGGATTTGTCTTTCCAGATGTTGTACGTCTCATCGTACTCGTAGCAGTCCGCGCCGCGCACCACTTTGAAATTCAGGCCCAGGAAATCCTCGTAGGAATAGGTGCGGAAATCCTGCGGCAGATCGACGTTCTGGTTCTGCGCAAACTGCTGGATCATCTTGTCCAGCTCGGCGCTGTCCCGCAGGCCCATGGCGTAAAGCACATAGTCAATGATACTTCCGTCCTTGCCCAGCACCGCCACGCACTCGTTGGCAGTCTCGGGCCAGCGGCCTACTTTGACATCGTACTGGGAGCTGTAGAGATCACTGCTCTCGGGCAGCTGGTAGAAGACGCTGGTGTCCATCATGCTGGACATGAGGCTGTTGGTGGAGGACGAAGAGCTGATGCCCAGTGCCGAGAGCGTTGAATCCGGGTTCACTTTGCGGATGCTGCCGTCCGCGTCCTGCCGGTAAATTTGGGGTGACACATTATAGGAATACTCAATGGAAGTGGCGTCGTCCCGGATGGTGCACTCGTCGCTCTCGAGATATTTTTTGAGAGAGGTCAGGTCGTTGGAACTGATGCCGGACACCATCTTGGTCACAAGCTGCTTGACCGGGATCTTGCCCTCTTCGGCTACGGTCATGGAGGTGTACTGGGTGCCCGTCAGGGTGCTGAACGCGTTGCTGGACGAGAGCAAGGAGGTGATGTCCATGCCGCTGCTCAGAATTTGCAGCGGGTACTCGCTCAGGGTGGAGCGCTCCATATCGTCGATGTAATCGTTGACACCCTGGGACAGGGAGATGATCAGCGCAATGCCAATGATGCCGATGGACCCTGCAAAGGCAGTGAGCAGGGTGCGGGCTTTCTTGGTGCGCAGGTTGTTGAAGCTGAGAGCCAGCGAGGTCCAGAGCGACATGGAGGCCCGGCCCATGTTCTTGTAGACGGGCGGGGCCAGTTGGGCATCGTCCGGGGCGTAGGGCTGGGTGTCCGAGAGGATGACACCATCCCGCAGCTTGACGATGCGGGTGGCGTACTGCTCAGCCTGTTCCGGGTTGTGGGTGACCATGACCACCAGCCGGTCCTTGGCCACTTCTTTTAAAAGCTCCATGACCTGGATGCTGGTCTCGCTGTCCAGTGCGCCGGTGGGCTCGTCCGCCAGCAGGATGTCGGGGTTGTTGACCAGCGCACGGGCAATGGCTACCCGCTGCATCTGGCCGCCGGACATCTCGCTGGGGTGCTTGTGCAGCTGGTCGCCCAGACCCACCTGTTTGAGGGCTTCCACGGCCCGGCGGCGGCGCTCGGCCCCGGACACGCCAGAGATGGTCAGTGCCAGCTCCACGTTGGAGAGCACCGTCTGGTGGGGGATCAGGTTATAGCTCTGGAACACGAAACCAATGGTGTGGTTGCGGTAGGAGTCCCAGTCGCGGTCGGTGTACTGCTTGGTGGAGATGCCGTTGATGATCAGGTCACCGCCATCATAGCGGTCAAGGCCGCCAATGATGTTGAGCAGTGTGGTTTTGCCGGAGCCGCTGGGGCCCAGGATGGCGACAAACTCATTGTCACGGAGGTTCAGGCTGACATCGTTGAGGGCGACCTGTTCCAAATCGCCTGTTTTGTATTCCTTGCGGATTTCTTTAAGCTGAAGCATATACCTGCCTTTCTGGGCAACGGCCCGGAGCCGGATGCGTGTTTCCGGCCCTGCAAACCGGGCTGCCCGGAGGTCTGCCGGACGCGCGCCGACAGAAAAATAACAAGATAACCGTCTTATTCTATCAAATGAATGTGAACAAACCATGGATTTATCACAGGAAAGTTTTGCGCGGCTAAAATTTGACAACAAAAGTTTGAAAACTGCGAAGAAGCGCTTGCTTTTGCGGGTGGGTAATGTTATTCTTGGTGTAGAGGCGGGGCATTATACCCGCTGACGGAAAACACCGGACACGCCCCAAACTGCATTGTTGCGATTCACAAAGCGTCGATATGCGTCAACAAATGCGGAGTTTCGACACTTTTTGACGCTTTTTTGAGATTGAATCTTCTCCCCCTGCTTTATAGAATTATAAAATGTAGAGACACATTTCGACGCAAACCGCAAGCAGGGAGGAATGGAATATGAGATCGACAAAAACAGCGGAAACGCGGTATTTTTGGCGGCCGGAGGGAGGCGCGGCGGGTGAGCAGTGAGCGGAAGAACACCGGGCTGCGCGTTGCACTGGCCAGCTATGATGTACATCAGCTGCGGGTGTGGCACCAGTATATCGTGGAGCAGAGTGCGGAGATCCTGTGCAGCGAGTACCGCAGCGGCGAAGAACTGCTGCAGAGCCTGAAACAGGGCCGGAACACGGAGGTCGTGGTGCTGGGCGGCCCGCTGGAAGATATGGACAGCCGGGAATTTCTGGAGCGGATGAGCCGCCTGCCGCAAAAGCCGCTGCTTCTGCTGCAGGACAATGCCCGGCGGGAAAGAACCGCTGTGTCCAGCTTCTCGCCGGACGGCCCCTGCTACCTCATCCGCCAGAGCAGCCTGAAAGAGCTGCTGGCAAGTTTGCTGACGGCGGCCGGGCAGGAGTTTTGAACGCTGGAGCAGCGCTTTGGCCGGATGTATCAGGAGTGGGGTATCATCCAGCCGGACAGCAACTGTGATTACCTCACCGAGGCGGTGCTCATTGCCAGCCAGTCCAAAGGCAAGCTGGCCATCCGCAAGGAGATCCTGCAGGTGGTGGCCGAGCACCACAATGTGACCGTCGCGGCGGTGGACAGCGGCCTGCGCCGTTTGATCGACGCGCTGGAAACGCGGCAGATGCCCGCGTGGAAAGCATTCAAGGAGAAAACGCATCTGGCAGGGCAGAAAGTGACCGCAGGCAAGCTGATCTACACCCTGCGGGCACAAATCAGCCAGGAATACGGATACTGACACAAAGGCAGGAGGCGATGGGATGCGCCAGACACCACAAGAGCAGCCGGAGAGCACGGAGTTCCCGCGCAGGGAGTTTGAGTCTGGCTGCTTTCATGCGATTGGGCTCGTGGACCAGAACCGGGAATATCTGCAGATGCACCTGCGGGAGAGCGGCGATGCGCCCACCCGGCAGGCGCTGGCCGATATGGAGCTGCAGACCGCCCGGCTGGAGCGCACCCTGAGCGAGATGATGGACCTGATGGCGCTGGAAGAGGACCCGGTGCCGTCCCGCCGCGGTTTTGATCTGTGCAGTGTTCTGCGGCAGGCAGCGTCCCTGCGGGAGGAAATGGCCCGGCAGGCAAAAGTGCACCTGACCGTATCCTGCGAGCCGGACACCTGCCCGGTTTTGGGCAGTCCGGAAGAAGCCGAGCTGATGGTCTTCCATCTGCTCTCCAATGCGCTGCGGGCTTCTGCCCCGGGCGGAAAGATCGTTCTGCGTCTGTGCCGGGCAGAGGACGCCTGGCGGCTGACGGTCACGGACCATGGCTGCGGCCTGCCAGGCCCGGCCAACTGGCAGGAGAACCGCCGCCGTTTCCTGGGCGGTGCGGGCGCTGGCCTGAAGATCTGCCGGGCGGTCTGCCGCCGCGCGGGCTGGGGCTTTGCGCTGGAAGCCGGCTCCGGCGGCGGTGCCGAGGCGGGTGTGACCCTCCCCATGGAGCCGGAAACAGCAGCTTCCGGCGATACCATCGCCCTGCACGCGGCAGGGGAGGTGCTGCCCTCCCGGCTGCGCTGGCAGCTGGAACGGGAGCTGCATCTGCTGGCTGGGAATGCCTGAAAGCGGGATTTTCAGAATGCTGGAAAATCTCTTGAGCAGAATCAACAGTTTTTTGCGCGGCAGACTGTGAATGTTGTACCGGGAAATCTTTGCAAAACCTCTTGCAAAAAAATGGCCCCCTGATTATAATACCACTCATGGAAACCAAGACGTCCTGCCCTTTTTCTGCGGCAGGGCGTTTTTATCGGCAAAAATTTAGCAAAGAAAACCGCCCATGGGAGGGGCTATGGTATGACAAAAGATATGACGCAGGGCAGCCCGCTCAAGCTGATCCTTGCCTTTGCGGTGCCGCTGATGCTGGGCAGCCTGTTCCAGCAGTTTTACAACCTGGCCGATACCATCATTGTCGGCCGCTTTGTTGGCGTGGAAGCGCTGGCGGCGGTGGGCAGCGTGGGCGGCCTGAACTATCTGGTGCTGGGCTTTGTCAATGGCATCGCCTGCGGCTTCTCCATCCCCATCTCCTGGACGTTTGGCGCGAAAGATTACAGCCAGATGCGCCGTTACACGGCCAACACGGTCTGGCTGAGCATCGTCTTTGCGGTGGTGCTCACCATCGTGACCGTGGCACTCACCCGGCCCATCCTGGTCTGGACGAATACCCCGGCCAATATCATCGACCTGGCGGACATCTACGTCCGCACAATCTTCTGGGGCATCCCGTTCACCCTGCTTTATAATGTTACCAGCGCTCTCATGCGCGCTCTGGGCGACAGCAAGCGTCCGCTGTATTTCCTGCTGATGGCAAGCTTTCTGAACATCGGCCTCGACCTGCTCTGCATCATTGTCTTCAAAATGGGCGTGTTCGGCGCTTCGTTTGCCACGGTGTTCAGCCAGGCCGTGGCAGGCTTTGGCAGCCTGTGGTACATTGCCCGGCATTACCATGAGCTGCGCTGGTCCAAAGAAGAGGGAAAACTCAGCCGTGATCACTGCCTCAAGCTCTGCAATATGGGCATCCCCATGGGCCTGCAGTGCAGCATTACGGCCATTGGCAGCGTGGTGCTGCAGGGTGCCGTCAACGGTCTGGGCAGTGATATCGTGGCCGCCCAGACGGCCGGCGGCAAGGCCGCACAGTTCCTGTCTGTCCCGCTGGAGAGCATCGGCACCGCCATGACCACCTACGCCAGCCAGAACATGGGTGCCCACGACCTCAAGCGAGTGAACCGCGGCGTCAACACGGCGCTGGGCATCGGCTGTGTGTACAGCATTGCTTCCTTTATCATCCTCCGCTTTGCGGATAAGCTGCTCATTGGCCTCTTCCTGGACGCCGGCGAGGTGGAGATCATGGCAAACGCCCAGAGCTTCATCTTCTGGAACAGCGTCTTCTACATCCCGCTGGCGGTGCTCATCATCTACCGCTACACCATCCAGGGCCTGGGTTATTCGGGTCTTGCCATGTTTGCGGGCGTTGCTGAGATGGTGGCCCGTGCCATGGTGGGCTTCCTCTTTGTGCCGCTGTGGGGCTACTTTGCTGCCTGCATCGCCAACCCGGTGGCCTGGTTCTTTGCCTGCTTTTTCCTCATCCCGGCGTACTTTGTGGTGCGCAAAAAGCTGATGAATGAAAAAGAAAATCAGCAGGGACACGCAGTGCGGAACAGTCTGTAAACCATAAAATCAAGCCGTTCATCCTCCGGGGTGAGCGGCTTTTTGCTGTGCCGGATTTACAAATCGTCTCAAAAACGTTATACTATAAATAATTATGCC
>ENA-UOJV01002725-UOJV01002725.1-human-gut-metagenome-genome-assembly--contig:-C82-NODE-2725-length-13524-cov-6.095033_pt1 | contig 13524 bp, 10 predicted proteins | sample MGYA00242356_ERZ723903 | MGnify/ENA metagenome assembly ERZ723903
GAGGTCTGTAGAGACCTCGTTCTTTAATTTATGCAGGAGCAGCTGTTTTAATCTGAGTCTCCTAAAAAATTCATAATTGACATATTGGCATCTAAAATAACAAAGATGTGCTGTAATTGATTCTTTTTTTGCCAAGTAGTGCAAACAGTAGATATCGGGTTTTGTTCCGGAAGACCCTTGGAACAGAAACGAGGGGCCGCATAGGCTCTCCGAATACCCGACCGGTGGTGTATGACAGAAACATTCGTTCATTTGTCATTGAAACAGTGACCGATCTGAATCTTCTTCGCTTTAACCTCCTTCTCTTTATTACGTAAAAAACGAAACATTAAAAGTTTAAATAACGTAAAATTTATCCATAAAGACGGAGATGGGTAATTTTTTATATTAAAATAAACAAATATGTGGAGTTTTTTAAGACCGGAGCCTCATAGGCCCTTATTGCCGAAAGAACAGATCGACCCGACATACAAACGTTTACGGGTACAGGTTTTTATCGGTATTTTTATCGGATACGCTGGTTATTATTTAGTTCGTAAGAACTTTGCGCTGGCGATGCCTTACTTGGTGGAAATGGGGTTCGATAAGGGACTTTTAGGAGTTGCTATATCAGCGAATGCCATTGCTTACGGACTTTCTAAATTTTTAATGGGTGGAGTCTCTGACCGTAGTAGTGCCCGTAAGTTTTTACCCTTGGGATTGACTTTGTCTGCTTTGACGACTTTAATTCTGGGTACCCGGGCCGGATTGTCGTCTGTCGTGTCGATGTTTATCCTGCAGTTTTTAATCGGTTGGTTTCAGGGTATGGGTTGGCCTCCTAGCGGACGGGTGATGACACACTGGTTTTCGCAGCATGAACGGGGGACGAAAATGTCGATCTGGAATGTGGCCCATAATGTCGGTGGGGCTTTGATCGGACCGATGGCTGCCGTGGGGATGGCCTGGTTCGGTTCCTGGCAGGCCGGTACCTTCTGGTTTCCTGCTATTGTCGCTTTGGTTATTGTGGTGATCGCTTATCTGCTGATCCGCGATACCCCTCAGTCTTGTGGTCTGCCACCTATCGAACAATACCGAAACGACTATCCACCCAACTATAGTGCCCAGTCGGAAGTGGAACTGACGGCCAAAGAAATTTTCTTTAAATATGTATTGAGTAATAAAATATTGTGGTATATCGCTATCGCTAACGCTTTTATCTATCTCGTCCGCTATGGAGTGCTCGATTGGGCACCTACTTATCTGAAAGAGGTGAAAGGCTACGATATCAAAGAGATCGGTTGGGCTTACTTTTCTTATGAATTTGCCGCTATCCCCGGGACGATTTTCTGTGGTTGGTTGAGTGATAAAGTCTTCAAGGGGAGACGTGCTATTACGACCATGATTTATATGGCCGCCGTCGCCATTTTTGTTTTTGTCTATTGGGAATTTAGTAAAACTCCGCTGATGGACAGTATCTGTCTGATCGCCATCGGTTTTCTGATCTACGGCCCGGTAATGCTGATCGGGGTTCATGCTTTGGATTTAGCCCCTAAAAAAGCGGCCGGTACGGCTGCCGGATTTACCGGATTTTTCGGTTATTTCTTCGGGACCGCCCTCTTTGCTAATATCGGTTTGGGATATGTTGTTCAGAATTTGGGCTGGAACTGGAATTTTATCGTGTTATTGGTGGCCTGTGCCCTGGCGTTCATCTTTATTGGATTCACGGCAAAGGAAGAACAATATCTAGTGAAACAAGCAAAACAATAATCACTTTATTTAAAAATCACAACTATGATTAAAAGATGGGTTTATGTAGCATTGGCATTCGGATTAGGTATGTCTGCGATGTCATGTGAAAATCAGAAATTTAATGATGTGAAGGTGGATGTCGACCGGGTACATGTCGATGAGCTTTCACCTGAAATGATCAAAGTGCGCGACTATGTTCCCGAATATGCGGTTATTGCACATCGGGGCTCTACTTTCTGGACACCCGAAGAAACGGAATCCGCCTATCGGTGGGCGAGAGAAATCGGTGCGGATTACCTGGAATGCGATATGCAGGTGTCGAAAGACGGAGTGGTACTGGCACTACATGACGATAACCTGAAACGGACCACTAACATCGAAACGGTTTTCGGAGAAACACTACCCCGGGAAATCCGGAAGAATTATTATATGAAAATCGGATACTCGGAGACAGAAGCCGAAGAAAAGGTAAAAGCGGATGAAGCGAATTTTGTTCCTAACTTACCGGCTTATTATACTTACGAAGAACTGCTGATGCTCGATGCCGGTAGTTGGTTCAATAACGAGAATCTCGAAGAAGCCCTGCCCGGATTGGCTAAAGAAAAGCAATATATTTCCACACTGGAAGACCTGATTATGTATTCGAAAGGGTATCGGTTGATCCGGGACCGCAATCAACCGGGAATGCCCCGGCAATATTCCATTGTCGGGAAAACAGGGGAAACGATTACCAGTCTGAGCGGTACTGCCGATATTGTGAAATATGATTTCGGGTATGAAATCGATCCGGTATGGGAAGCCGGAAATAAGAATATCCCGGGAATCTATATCGAATTTAAAGAACCCTGGCTGAATCCCAAAGGATTCGAACAGATCGTGTATGATGTACTGGCCAATACGCAGGATATGAATATTATCGAAAAACCGGAACCCGAGGACACGCCTTTTTATATCAACAACGGGACGATTAATGTAGGAAATACCAACGGTAAAGTGATCCTGCAAACCTTCTCTTTGGAAAGTTTAGTCCGGGTGGCCGAGGTATTCCAGGGCAAAGTTCCCATGTGTTTCCTGTTGTGGAAAGGGACCGGTGCTACCGATCTCACTTATGACGATCCGCTGGGATATGCTTCTTTTATCAACCTGGGCGTAAAATATAAAGCACATTTTATCGGACCGTGTATCGCGGGGGCCCCTAATGATTATCCTGAATTGGATCAACCCTGGCAGGATTACCTGATCCATCGGGCGAAGATGAAAAACCATCCTTATACTTTCGATACCTATGATCAGATGGCGAAGTATTTCGGACAATATAATTTCGGCGTAGCCGACGGAATGTTCAATCCTCCTTATCTGGATGCTTTATTTACAAACCATTCCGATATGAGTATCAACTATATGATTACGCACGGATGGCGGAAGAGTCCTGCTTCCCAGACCCTGGTCGATGCAAGGGAAGTATTGAGAAAATTGGGATACTTAGATAATAATTAATTAGGGTGAATTTCAAAACTTTGTAAAAATGAATCAGATGAAAAAACAAATATTTTTCCCCGCCTTTTTGGTTGCGATCTTTTTATGGTCCGGGAATATTCAGGCTCAGGTTGAAGATGTGGCCAATCCGCTGTTGAAATATGTCAATCGGAACAATGGACTCAGATTTACTGCCGGAGGCCGTTTGTTTACCGATGTAGCTTATTATCATTCCGAATATACGCCGATGAAATCGGGGGCTGCTATTACCGATGCACGTATCCGTACTTCATTGAAATACAAACAATTCTATTTTTATGCCGATTTCGATTTTTCTAAAGGTTCTTTCAAACAGAAGAATATTTTCGGACAATACAACTTTAAAGAGAATTACCGGGGGGTACAGAGTGTGAAAGCCGGTTATTTTTGCGAGCCTTCTACGATGGCTTACAATACGAGTCTTTATAACTATCATTTTATTTCCCGTCCGGCAGTCGTCAATGCTTTGGCGCCTAGCCGAAGTCTGGGGATTACTTATAAGTTTTTCAATCAGAAGGTGTTGGCCGATCAGGGTATTTTTGCCGAAAATAAATACAATGATCAGATCAGCGGATTTCAGGGGTTTAGTCTGAGCGGTCGTTGGTTGTATAAGGTGATCAACGACGATTATATGACGCTGCATGTCGGATTGGGATTGCGTTACTCCCGGATAAATACCGGACGGGTAGTCGATGACGATGCTTTTAAAACTGAAGTAACTATAGAGTCGGCCATGGAAACTTATGTGGATGCGACTACAAAATTTCTGAATGCCGATGTCGCCTGGGCTAAGAATATTCTCGATCTGAATCCGGAACTCTTGTTTAAGACCGACCGTTTTTTCGTCCGCGGGGAATATCTGTATAAACGTTTGTACAAAGAGCGGGCCTATTTTCAATTATTCACCAATCAACTGGTAGGAGTATGGAGTTGGACTACGCTGGATGCCTGGAAAGCCGTTAACCCGATCCGCAGTACCAAATTCGACGGTGGTTATGTAGAAGCCGGCTATCTGATCATGGGCAACCGTTATACCTACAACGACGAATACGGTTTACTGGACGGTATGAATGAAAAGAATTCGCTGGAAATCGTCGCCCGTTATAGCATTGTCAATCTCAACGATATCAATAAAGGAGATTTTTTCCTGATCGGAAAGCATGTTTTCTACCCGGGCGGAGTCGTTTCGGATTATCCTCCTGTCTCGACGAGTATCGGAGGGGGTAAAATGCAGGCGGCTACCGTCGGTTTGAACTATACACTGAATCAGTATATCAAGGTGATGGGGGAATACAAATACAGCCGTTTGAGTAATGTGTATTATCCGATGGATAAGAATTTCCATGAATTACAGATGCGGTTGATGGTTTCGTTTTAGTTTTACCGGACAGCAATGATAAAAATCAGCGAGATACTGTCAGGAAACAGTATCTCGCCAAAATATACTTTTTAAGGAATGCCTGTCTGGATTTTTGCCTTATTAGCCTCCTTATATTAAAATGATGTATATAAAACAGAAACAGGATCTCCGGCGGTTGTAAATGCATTGATGGCCGGTGGGGTTATGTGATAAAAGGTTAGGTCGTCTTTATAATGATTATTGTTTAAAATGATTTTTTTCCCTGACTTTTTAAAATAATAGACCAAAAACGGCATATCATCTAAAGCTTCACATTCAAAAATAAAATGGATATACTTGTCATTTTCGTAATAACGATTCATGTGTGCTATATCCGGTTGTAGAAAGTATATACCTTGAGGTGTTTTTTCTAATTTGCCATTATACGCGAACTCTTGAAAATCAATGTATCGGGCTGGGATTAATTCTTGCTCTGTAACTCTGTATAGCATTTGTTCAAATTCTCGCTGCCATAATATTTCATTATTGCATTTGGTAAATGGTTTTAGAGGTCGGCAGTTGTAATGAGGGGTGTATTTTAAGTATGAGTTAATCCGTTTTTTGTTACGATAATCCCAAAGTACGACTTGGTCTTCAAATGCAGCTCCATTAAAAATAAGTATCGAATCATTTAGTATTTCAAAAGAGTCGGCAAAAAAAGGTAATTCTTGCAGAGCAATTGGCATCCCGTTTAATTCCTGATCCTTCACAAATCAAATCCAATGGCTTGGTGCTAAATTTGACTTTATAACAACCATTTGAACCTTGTTGTGTTGGAGTACATTGCTCTAAATTACCATCGGCACGGCATTTCAAGGAAAAGCCTGATTTGTTATTAGGACATGTACAGCTTACTGATTTTAGTTTATCTCCTTTGTTGTATCCTTCATCTTGTGCCAGTGCTTCTACATTGTAGCCAAGCATTTGTTGTAAAAAATTATTAGAGCGATCAAAACTAATAAAACTTATGATTTGGCTTAATAATGTAGCTGTTATTAATATTAGAAAGTAGCAAGACGAGTCGTTGGGTATAAAGTCTTTCAACCATCTATTTTTTCTTTTTTAGTTTAATATTGTTTGTCATAACAAAAATATATTAATTTTAAGAAAAAACAAAAAATATTCTTAATTATTTCAAATATTGAAATCAAGTATTTTTTGTCCCTATTTGTAATATGGGAAGTAACTGTATCACGCATTCTGTTCCGCAATAGGTTTGTTGTATACAGTATGGATGTATCCTGTTTTCTAAGGGAATCTGACTTTTTATTTTTTTGCTATGTAAGTTTTGCTACATTATTTTTACCTTTGTCGAAATCAATTAGAAGAAAATTGAACACAAAGGATTTACTGCAAAAATATCTCTCTGCCCGGGCGGTGAAAAAGTTAACGGAGCTGTTAACTACCCGTAGTGACCGGAAATACAGACTTGTCAACAATGCCGGTTCGGTGACTTCCCTGATTGTCGGAGCCATGCGTATCACCCGGCCGGGGTTGCGGGTCGTTGTGCTGAACGACCGGGAAGAAGCTGCCTATTTTTATAATGATATATTGGCTTTGGCCGATGAAAAACAAATCGCCTTTTTGCCTTCTTCTTATCGCAGGATGATTAAAGAGGAAGAGAAAGATAACGATTCGGTCCTGGTGCGTACCGAAGTGCTGAATAATATCCGGAATGGCGAAGTCGATACTTTGATTACTTATCCGGAAGCATTGGCTGAAAAGGTCGTCGACCGGGAAGTGCTTTCCCGCATGTCGATGGTGGTGAATCAGGGAGATGCCTTATCGATTTCTTTCGTCGAAAATCTTTTGGTAGAATACGGGTTCGAACGGAATGATTTTGTCTATGAACCGGGACAGTTTTCGATCCGGGGGAGTATTGTGGATGTGTATTCTTTTGCAGAAGAACAGCCGGTCCGGATAGATTTTTTCGGAGATGAGGTCGAATCGATTCGTTTTTTCGATATCGAGACCCAGTTGTCCGATAAAAAGACCGGGAAAGTATCGATCGTTCCTGATCTCAGTGGCAAAACAGAGGCCGGAGGATTTAAACATACGGACTTGAGTTCCTATTTCTCTGTTAAACCGGTCTGGTGGATCAAAAATGGGATGTTCCTTCACGATAAAGTGAAAGCTTTATATGCCGAAGCCGGGGAAGAGCTCGTCACTTCTGCCGAAGGACTGATGAATTATCTCGAAGATTGCCATGTGGTGGAATGGGGACCGGATATGTATTTCCGGGGAGAAACGATAGACGTAGCCTGTGAACCTCAGCCTCCGACCAACAAGCATTTCGATTTGCTGGCAGAGACTTTGCAATCCCGCCAAGCCAACGATTACCGGTTGTATATCTGTTCGAACAATGAAATGCAAATCCAGCGTATCCGGGATATTTTTAAAGATAAAGGATACGAAATCGGTTTTACCTGGCTGGAAGGCGTAATACATGAAGGATTTTCGGATTCGAATGAAAAGATTTGTGTTTATACGGAACATCAGATTTTCGATCGTTATCATAAATACCGCCTGCAGACTACCCGCATCCGGCAGGGGAGGGAATCGATCACCCTGGGAGAATTGCAAAATTTGCATCCGGGGGATTATGTCGTGCATATCGACCATGGGATCGGACGATTCGGCGGACTGGTCAAAATCAACAACGATGGCAACGAACAGGAAGCGATCCGGCTGGTATATAAGAATAATTCGGAATTGTATGTCGGATTGCATTCCCTGCATAAAATATCCAAATATAAGGGGAAAGACGGTGTTCATCCTGTCGTGAACAAATTAGGAGGAGATGCCTGGAATAAACTTAAACAGAAGACTAAGTCCCGGGTAAAAGATATTGCAAGGGAGTTGATCGCCCTCTATGCCCGCCGCAAGAAAGAAGCTGCTTTTGCTTTTTCTAAAGATAGTTATTTGCAGGAAGAAATGGAAGTGTCGTTTATGTATGACGAGACTCCCGATCAGATAAAAGCGATCGAAGCGGTAAAAGCCGATATGGAAAAACCTCAGGTAATGGACCGCCTGATCTGTGGAGATGTGGGATTTGGGAAGACTGAAGTTGCAATCCGGGCCGCTTTTAAGGCGGTAGCCGATAGCAAACAGGTGGCTGTCCTGGTGCCGACGACTGTTTTGGCTTATCAGCATTACCATACTTTTTCCAGGCGGCTGGAAGGCATGCCTTGTCGGGTGGAATATATCAGCCGGATGAAGAAACCCGGAGAAATTAAGAAAATCCTGAACGATCTGAAGGAAGGCAAAGTAGATATCATAATCGGTACCCATCGGCTGACCAGCAAAGATGTCGTATTTAAAGATCTGGGATTGTTGATCGTCGATGAGGAACAAAAATTCGGAGTCGGGGTAAAGGAAAAACTGAAGACCCTGAAATTGAATGTAGATACCCTGACTATGACGGCGACTCCGATCCCGCGTACTTTACAATTTTCATTGATGGGAGCCCGCGATATGTCGATTATCCGTACTCCGCCGCCTAACCGTTATCCCATTGTAACGGAATTGCACCGTTTCGATGAGCAGCTGATCAAAGAGGTGATTCTTTATGAAATGGCCCGTAACGGTCAGGTGTTTTTTATCCACAACCGGGTCGAGACCATCCGGGATATTCAGGGCATGCTGCAACGGATTGTCCCGCAGGTGAAAACCTGTGTTGCACATGGACAAATGGAAGGCGAAGAACTTGAAAAAGTGATGCATGATTTTGTCCGGGGCGATTACGATGTTTTGATCGCTACGACTATTATCGAGTCGGGGCTGGATATTCCGAATGCCAATACGATGATCATCAACCAGGCCCAGAATTATGGGCTTAGTGATCTGCACCAGCTGAGAGGCCGGGTGGGACGTTCGAATAAAAAGGCTTTTTGTTATTTATTGACCCCTCCTTTGGATACGGTTAATTCGGATGCCAGGCGCCGGCTGAAAGCGATCGAAGATTTCAGCGGTTTAGGAAGTGGTTTTAATATAGCGATGCAGGACCTCGATATCCGCGGGGCCGGGAATATCCTGGGAGCGGAACAGTCGGGATTTATTGCTGAAATCGGTTACGAAACCTATCAGCGTATATTGAATGAAGCTCTGCTGGAATTACGCGAAGAAGAGTTCCCTGGAATGGAAACGCCTCCGACCGAACAAAAGCAGGCTTACGTTGCCGATTGTGTGATCGAATCCGATTTCGAAGTATTGATTCCGGATACCTATGTGGAGAATATCAGCGAGAGAATTCGGCTGTATCGGGAGTTGGACAATATTCCGGATGAGGCTGGCCTGGAGAAATTCGGGCAAGAGCTGAAAGACCGTTTTGGCGAAATTCCGGCACAGGTGACCGGATTGATGGAAATTGTGAGGATGAGACGCCGGTGTATGGATTTAGGGATCGAGAGATTATTGGTGAAGAATGGGAAAATGATCATGTATTTTGTCGGCGAACAGACTTCTCCTTTTTATCAGTCGGCCTTGTTTGCCGCTATACTGAGGTTTGTGCAGCTGCAAATTTTGCCTTGCCGGTTCAGTGAAAAAAATAATAAATTATCGCTCGTGTTTACAGAAATTACGAATATTATGAAAATGTCGCGTTATGTGCGGGAGATGTGGGAGAAAACAAAGGCAGGTAACAGATGATAGATCAGAGATTTGAATTTTAGGCAATGAATTTGGTAATCGATATCGGGAATACCCGTAGTAAATATGCTTTTTTTCAGGAAGACCGGCTGATCGGGGTAAACTATCGGTTGGATTCGATTCTTGAAGACATTCGGGTATGGAAAGAAAAAGGGGAAAAGGTTTGGATATTTCTTACCGGAAGTGGTCATATCGATTCCGAAATGCAGCTGGCTATAAAAGAGCAAGCCGATTACTGGCTGGAAGCTTCGCCTGCTTTGGAGGTGCCGTTGAAAATCGGATATGCTACTCCCGAGACCTTGGGATTCGACCGGATCGCTATTTGTGTCGGAGCAAAGAGTTATTACCCGGGGGCTTCCCTCTTGGTGATCGATTCGGGTACCTGTATCACTTATAATTATGTCTCGGCCGAGGGCGTGTTTCTGGGAGGAAATATTTCTCCCGGATTGGAAATGCGTTTCAACGGACTGCACCGGTTTACAGCCCGCCTGCCTTTGGTGACACCGACAGAAACCTATGGAGGAATAGGACAGTCGACAGAAGAAGCTATCCGGAATGGCGTGATGTCTGGTATGCTTTTTGAGGTACAACAGTATATAGAATGCTTTCTCGGACAATACCCGGAAGGACATGTGTTGATTACGGGGGGAAATGCACATTTTTTGGAAAGACATCTGACTCCGGATATTTTATTTTGTAAATATCTTAGTTTTGTAGGATTGAATGAGATCTTGAAATATGTTAAAAAGTCGAACTATTAGCTAAAATACAGGTGTTCCCTGTATATTAAAAGAAAAATAGTGATATTTTTGCAGAGTAAGCTTAGATAAGTAACTAACAAAACATTAAATACATCGGTTAAAAAAGATAAGATCATGAAAAAGATTGTGGCTTTAGCATTCGGTATTTGTCTTATGGGAGGGGCAGTCAGTGCGCAGACACTCGACTCCAAATACGGACTGGATAGTGTGAAAACGTTGGAGAATGCTTCTATTTATTCAGAATTTCTTAAACAAAAAAATTATAAGGAAGCTTTGCCTGCCTGGCGGTATGTTTTTAATAACGCTCCCAAGTTTCAGATGCTTACTTATACCAAAGGGGAAGATCTGTTGATCAATATCTATCAGCAGACAAAAGATAAGACTTATGTGGATACCTTGATGATGTTGTATGATCAATGGGCGAAATATTTTGGGGATCATCAAAGGTATGGAGAAGGTTATATTTTGGGAAAGAAAGGGGCTACTTTATATCGTTTCGGAGGGGATGATACTAAAAAAACAGCTTTTTCTTATTTGGCTAAATCATTCGAGCTCGAAGGTAATAAAACTCACCCGATCACGGTGCAAACCATGTTTTTCGGAGCCGGGGATCTGCTGAAAAAAGGAGAACTGTCGAAAGATGAATACATCGCTCTTTATATGAAAGTTTCCGGTTTTATCGATGATGGAATCAAAAATGCCAAACAACCCAAAACGGTTGAAGCGTTCAAAACGATGAAGGGGAATGTGGATGCTATGTTTTTCAATGCCGGTGTAGCAGATTGTGAAACCTTGAATAACTTGCTTTCTGCAAAATACGAAGCCAATAAGGAAGATGTCGCTAACTTGAAAGAGGTGGCTTCTCTGTTACGGCGGAGCGAATGTGTCGATTTGCCTTTGTATGCAACTGTAGCTGAGCAATTGTACCAATTGGATCCGACTGCTGATGCGGCTTATAGCTTGGCTATCATGTTCCTGAAACGTCAGGAATTCGATAAAACCGAAGGTTATCTGAAAGAAGCGATCGCGAAATCCGAAGATAACGAGGCTAAAGCTGAATATTACCTGAAAATGGCTCAGTTGCAATTGGCTAAAAAGCAATATCAGGCGACTAAGACTAATGCGCTGGAAGTGCTGAAACTTAATCCGAACAACGGAACCGCATTGATGCTGATCGGAAAAGCCTATGCCAATTCGGCCTCCAATTACGGAGAAGACGATTTTGACCACGCATCCGTATTCTGGGCTGCTGTCGATAAATTCCAAAAAGCAAAACAAGTGGATCCTGCTATGACAGAAGAAGCGGATAAATTGATCGGAATTTATTCCCAACATTTCCCGAGTAAAGACGAGGCTTTCTTCCGTAGTGTTACCGATGGAGCAACCGTTAAAATCGGTAGTTGGATCAACGAATCGACCAAAGCACGTTTCAGAAAATAGTAAGTCGTATATTAATGAGTGTTTCTTCACGTATACTTTATATGAAAAGCATTATTGTTCTGCGGGGAGCAATAATGCTTTTAGCCTGTACAAATGATATCAACGACGTCAATGCATTGGCTGAGCGGGAGAAACGTCCCGATATGACCGGTGAAAACCTGGAATTGGTCTATTCCGATTCTGCCCGGATCAAATACAGGGTATTGGCCCCGGAATACATAAAAGTAAATAGGGAAAAAGAAAAATATGAAGAGTTTCCGAAAGGGATCCATGTACTTTCTTATGATCCTGCAGGAAAGATGATCGGTTCGATTAAAGCGAAATATGCCAAAAAGCTGGAAGATGAAATGCTTTGGGAGGCGCGTAATGAAGTGGTGATAATCAATGCAGAGGGGAAAAAGCTCGAAACCGAATTACTCTATTGGGATATGAAAAAAGAATTGATCTATTCCGACCGTTATGTCAAGTTGAGTGCCGACGGACAAATTATCGAAGGTAATAACGGCTTCCATTCCGATCAGAATCTGAATCATCCGGTGTTTGAGAATATTTCAGGTAGTATCGAAGTTGAAAAGCAACAACGTAAGCAATGACAGCAACCCTTTCGGTGATATTGATTTGTCTTCTGTTATCTGCATTCTTTTCGGGAATGGAGATCGCTTTCCTGACTTCTAATAAATTACGGATCGAGATCGATAAGTCTAAAAAAGGAGTCACTCAGGCTCTCATCGATCTGTTCATTTCGCATTCCGGGATGTATATTACGACTTTATTGGTAGGTAATAATGTCGTCATGGTGATCTACGGTATTTTTATGTCCGATCTGCTGGTCAAACAGTTCGAATTTTTACATTTATCGATCGGGGTCGAACTGTTTGTCGAGACCCTCGTTTCGACTCTGATCATTTTGGTTTTTGCTGAATTTTTGCCGAAGACCGTATTCCGCTTACGGTCTAATCTGTTTTTGAAGTTATTTTCTGTTCCTGTTTTTTTGTTTTATCTGTTGTTTTTTCCGTTGTCTTATTTTTCGGTGTGGTTAGGAGGATGGTTGCTGCGGATTTTTACCGGACGGAAATTAGGGCATAAAGAACCCAACCGGGCTTTTGGAAAAGTAGATTTGAACAACCTGATCGAGGAAGGAGAAGTCAATGCTCGGCAGGAGGAGGAAATGCACGAGATCAAACTTTTTCGGAATGCACTCGATTTTTCCGAAGTGAAGCTGAGGGAGTGTATCGTTCCCCGCCCTGATGTCGTAGCCTTGTCTATCGACAGTTCGATCGAAGAGTTGACCCAACTCTTTATCGATACCGGATTGTCCCGGATTTTGATTTATAAAGAAAGTATCGACGATATTATCGGTTATGTTCATATATCGACTCTTTTCAAAGATCCTCCGACGATTGCCAAAGCGTTGAGCCGGGTATTGATCGTACCTGAGACGATGTCTGCACAACGGCTGTTGAATTTGTTTATCCGGGACCAGAAAAGTGTTGCCGTTGTCGTCGATGAATTCGGTATTACAGCCGGGATCGTTACTATCGAAGATATTATGGAGGAAATTTTCGGAGAGATTGAAGATGAACACGATCACCTCAATTTGAAAGAAGTGATGATTTCCGAACAAGAATATATCTTTTCAGGACGTTTGGAGGTGGATTACTTAAATGAAAAATATCACCTGGATCTGGAAGAGCGTGAAGAGTATGAGACGCTTGCCGGTTTGGTGTTGTATTTCAATCAAAGTATTCCTCAGGAAGGGGAAACTATTGTTGTAAATGATTTAACATTTAAAATATTGAGTGTTAAAAATGCAAGAATAGAGGAAATCAAAGTGTGTATGTGATTTTTTATCTTTTTTGCCGTAGAATGCTAAATATAGGTTAGGGGGAAAGGGAATGTGCATTAGGTGTTGTTTTCCTGATGAAAAAATGAAATTTTCGAATACGAACAAGACCTGTGGAATTAGCATAAGGCGGCCGTTCGGAAATAGGTAGGGATATTCAGTAAATGTCCCTATAAAATACAATGGCATAT
>ENA-UOJV01002726-UOJV01002726.1-human-gut-metagenome-genome-assembly--contig:-C82-NODE-2726-length-13511-cov-20.241008_pt1 | contig 13511 bp, 10 predicted proteins | sample MGYA00242356_ERZ723903 | MGnify/ENA metagenome assembly ERZ723903
GCTATACTCCTGTCAGAACAAAAAGACACAGGAGGGAAGAGGAATGAAAGACGTAGAGCTGCGATATGTGGGCGGTCATGTGGAGGTGTACACGGAGGCGGGAGCGTTCCTGTTCTCGGCGGACACCCTGCGGGAGGCGATGGAAGAGCTGGACGCCGCCTGACGCATTCCCGGGAATACCGGACGGTGGGTTAGAAAACACTAATGTAAAATCAAAGTAAAATCAAAGAAAAGAACCGTGCAAAAGAGGGCGGGAATTTTAAAATTCCAGTCAAAAAGGTGATTTTCCTGTAAAATAATGCTTGTTGAGCCGGGGGGTTCGATGATATAATAAAAAGGACGGCGTTTTGCATACGGAGAGCTGGGCGAAGCCGTCTTGTGCAATGGAGCAATAGGAAGATTTTAGGAGCATTGTTTTATGGACATTACACACATCACCTCTCTGCTGGGCGGTATTGCGCTGTTCCTGTATGGTATGTCGATCATGGGCGCCGGCCTCGAAAAGCTGGCCGGCGGCAAGATGCAGGGCGTATTACAGAAGCTGACCTCCTCCACCATCAAGGGCGTTATTTTCGGTACGCTCATCACCGGCGTGATCCAGTCGTCCGCCGGTACGGTCGTCATCTGTGTCGGCCTTGTCAACTCCGGCATCATGACCCTTACGCAGTCGGTAGGCGTTATCATGGGTGCAAACATTGGTACTACGGTCACCGGTCAGCTCATCCGCATGGCGGATATTTCGGGCGACAGCCTCATCCTGACCCTCATCCAGCCCAAGACGTTTGCGCCGGTGGTGGCGTTTATCGGCTGCATTTTTTATGTCTTTATCCGCAGCGCGAAAAAGAAGAACATCGGCCAGATCATGCTGGGCTTCGGCATCCTGTTCACCGGCATGAGCCTGATGGACACCGGCGTGTCCCCCCTGCGGGAGAGCGCCATGTTTCAGGAGCTGTTCGTCACCATGACCAACCCCATCCTCGGCGTTCTCGTGGGTGTGGTGGTCACGGTCATCATCCAGTCGTCCTCGGCGTCGGTGGGTATCCTGCAGGCTCTGTCCAGCACCGGCCTCGTCACCTTCAGTTCGGCCATCCCCATCGTGCTGGGTGCCCACATCGGCACCGCGTTCACCCCGCTGCTGACCATCGGCGGCTCCTCCAAGGACGGCAAGCGCGCCGCCCTCATCCACCTGTACTTCAACATCATCGGCAGCGTCATCCTGCTGGCGCTGGTCTATGCGCTCCAGTTCACCATCGGCATCCCCATGTGGGGCGATGTGATGAACAAGAGCAGCATCGCAAACATCCACACCATGACCAGCGTCATTGCGATGCTGTTCTTCCTGCCCTGCAGCGGTGTGCTGTCCAAGCTGGCCATGATGACCGTGCCCAGCAGCGCCGAGGAGGCGCAGGAGATGAGCATGCCTGTGCTGGATGAGCGTCTGTTCAAGAGCCCGGCCGTGGCTTTGCAGCAGGCCAAGAATGCCGTCGTCAAGATGTCCCGCCGTGCGGCCCGCAACGTCGGTCTTTCCACCCCGCTGCTGCTCAAGATGGACGAGGACGTGGTGAGCGCCATTGATGTCCGCGAGAACCTCATCGACCGGATGGAGGTCGAGATCTCCAACTACCTCATCAAGCTGGCCGATCAGGAGCTGGGCGACGCGGAGAGCCACGAGGTGACAGAGCTGCTCAACTTCGTCACCGAGTGTGAGCGCATCGGCGACTACGCCGTGAACATCAAGGAAAAGGCACAGGAACTGGCCGATAAGGAAGTTGCCTTCAGCGAGATGGCCCAGCAGGAGCTGAAGCTTCTGGACAAGGCGCTGGAAAAGATCCTGACCCTTACGGCGGATGCATTCGAGGCGGACGATGGCCGGATGGCCAGTCAGGTGGAGCCGCTGGAGCAGGTCATCGACATCCTTGTGGAGAAGCTCCGCGCCCAGCACATCAAGCGCCTGAAAGACGGCATCTGCTCCATCGATACCGGTGTCGTCTTCCTCGATGTGCTGAACAACGCCGAGCGCATCTCCGACCACTGCTCCAACATTGCCGCCCGTCTGGTGGGCATGGAGGCAGGCGAGGACTACGACTCCCACACCCTCAAGAATATGATGCACCACAACCCCACGAAGGAATATATGCTCAACTACGAGCAGTGCCGCAAGGATTATCTCATCCCGCTGGAACAGCTCGAAGCCTGATGAAAGACGCAAAAAGCCTGACCGTCCGCAAGCGGTCAGGCTTTTTGCTTATCCGCCGAGGTCCTCCAGCTGCGCCCGCAGGGCGGTCTCCCCGGAGACGTAGAAGCCCTGCTTGAGCCGGATGGCGTCGGCCTCGGGCAGGAGGTTGACGTAGATGCCGGTGCGCAGGAGGCGCTTGTCGGGCAGGCCGTTCTCCGTGCAGGTGTAGACCACCACCCGTCCGCCCTCGTCGCAGAGGTAAAAATCCGTGCTGCCCTGCCCGGCGCGGCCCTGTGCGGCCAGACCCGGCTCGGAGGCAGGCGTTTCTGTGCCGGAGTCGGCAGGGAAGGGGAGCTTGGGCAGGGCCATCCAGAACAGGCTGAACACGATGGTGAAGATGCAGACGGCATAAAAAACGCAGAGCCAGACCTTGCGCATGGCAGTGGACTCCTTTCAGGGCAGAATGATGTTTCAGACGGTAGTATGTGCAAAAAACAACAGCCTCAGACAGAAGCGCAGAATTTTCACACCCGGGTGCTGTACTTTGGCGGGGCAGATGTGCTATACTAATATCGTATCCGGTCGATTTGCCCCTTGCAGAAGAGGATGGCGAGGACTATAATGTATTATTATGGCTGCGGGCGGACTCGTCCGCAGCAGGATGAACAGCGAACAGCACCCTTCGGCGGTGCTTTGATGCGAAAATTGCGATAGGAGGGGATCCTTATCTCAAACAACGAAAGACGAAAGATCCGCAGCAACGGTGCTCTCCGGGAGAGACGCCCCGCCGAGGAGACGCCCCGCCGCAGCCGTGCGCCGCGGGAGCCGGAGGAAAAGAGCGGCCACCCCGTCCTGCGGTTTCTGGGCCGCACCCTCGTCACCCTCGTCTGTCTGGGCATCATGGCAGGCAGTCTGGCGGCGGTGGGCGCAGTCTACTATGTGGTGCAGGCCACGGCCAACGACGGCGACCTGCTGGATCTCGACAACATCGAGCTGAGCCAGTCGAGCCTTGTGGTGGCCACCGACCCGGACACCGGTGCACAGGTGGAATACGCCACCCTGCGCTCCTCTAACAGCCACCGCGTCTGGGCCGACCTCGAGCAGATCCCGACCAACCTACAGTATGCATTCATCTGCACCGAGGATAAGGACTTCTACACCGAGCCGGGCGTCAACTTCAAGCGCACCATCGGCGCGATGATCAACGAGTACCTGCTGCCCATCTACAGCTCCAAGCAGGGCGCCTCCACGCTGGAGCAGCAGCTCATCAAGAACCTGACCAGCGACAAGAGCGCCAGCGGCATCGAGGGCGCACTGCGCAAGCTGCGCGAGATCTACCGCGCCCTCATCCTGAGCCGCAGCTATTCCAAGGAGACCATTCTGGAAGCGTATCTCAACACCATCAGCTTCACGGGCACCATTCAGGGCGTCCAGACGGCGGCCAACGAGTACTTCAACAAGGATGTCAGCCAGCTGACCCTCTGGGAGTGCGCGTCCATCGCTTCCATCACCAAGAATCCGACCAACTACAACCCCTACACCAACCCCGAAAACCTCATCCACCGCCGCAACTTCCTGCTCTACAATATGTGGCAGCAGGGCGTCATCTCGGAGGATGATTACCGCAACGCAGCGGCGCAGCCGCTGGTGCTGGCAGAGGAGGATGACAGCAAGAAGAGCAGCTCCACCACCTCCTACTTCACCGACGCCCTCTTTAACGAGGTGGTGAAGGACATCATGGCCAAGGAGGGCGTGGACGAGTCCACCGCCCAGAGTATGCTCTACACCGGCGGCTACACCATCGAGGCCACCGTGAACCCCAAGCTCCAGACCGCGATGGAGAATCTGATGCTCAACGCCGACGATGCCTACTTCCCGGCCGGCTGGCATGAGGAAGAAGTGACCAGCATCTCGGACGACGATGTGCAGGTGTACAACGAGGACGGCACCCCTAAGACCCGCACCGGCGAGGACGGCACGGTCTACTACTACCGCAACGTCCGCACACAGGCTGCGATGGTCACGCTGGACTACGACGGCAATGTGCTGGCCATGGTGGGCGGTCTGGGCGAAAAGACCAAGAGCCTCTCTCTGAACCGCGCTTACGGCGTCACCCGGCAGACCGGCTCCACCATCAAGCCCATCGGTGCGTATGCGCTGGGCATCGAGTATGGTCTGGTCAACTGGTCCACCATGCTCAACAACTCGCCCCTCTACCTCAAGCAGGATATGGTCATCCGCGACGAGGACTACTGCCGGAAGAACGGCCTGATGGGCCTGACCGACAAGCAGCTGAAAGCCTATCCCAACGCATGGCGCAGCTGGCCCCGCAACTACGGCGGCAACTACGGCGACAATTCCGACCTGCCGCTCTGGAACGGCCTTGCCCGCTCGCTGAACACCATCGCCATCCGGGTGGGCGACCTCGTGGGCGCAAGCAACATCTTCAACTTCGTCTACAATACCTTGCAGCTCAATACGCTGGACCCGGTCAACGACGTGGGCCTTGCGCAGATGGTCATGGGCAGCCAGACCCACGGCGTCACCCCGATGGCGCTGGCGGCGGCGTTCCAGATCTTCTATGACGGCGAGTACACCACGCCCCATCTCTACACCCGCGTCCTCGACCGCGACGGCAACATCTATATGGAGAGCAACGACACCAGCTATCAGGCCCTGACCCCCCAGACGGCTTATGTCATGAACCGCCTGCTCAAGAACGTCCTGTTCTCCAGCGTCGGCACGGCCAGTGGCCGCTACCCCAACTCCAACGGTATGGAGGCCTTCGGTAAGACCGGTACGGCCAGCGACGAGAAGGACCTGTGGTTCGTGGGCGGCACGCCCTACTACGTCACCGCCGTGTGGTGGGGCTATGACGCGCCCTACGACATGACCAAGACCCTCGGCAAGCAGCAGGCTAAGACCCGCACCTGCGTCATGGCATGGAAGGCCCTGATGGAGCAGGTGCAGGCAGACCTGCCCTATAAGGCATTCCCGGCGGCAGACGGCGTCGTGGAGCGCAGCTACTGCACCCAGAGCGGACTGCTGGCCAGCGGCTCCTGCCCCAGCACCGCAGTGGGCTACTACCGCGCCGACGACCTGCCCGATGTCTGCAACTACTCCCACGGTCAGGCCGCTGTGTCCAGCGCTCCCCTCACGTCGGAGCCGGATACCACCAACCTCGACACCGACTGAGCAAAAAACTCATACTTTTGCGGCATCGGATAGCAATTCCGGTGCGCTGAGAGGGCACTTCACGGCACAAAACTGGATAATCTGACAAAATAGCATCCGACCCCTTGCAATGCGGGGAGTCGGATGCTATTATATTTTCTGCAAGAACACTTGTGTTTGTGAGGTGAACAAGTTGGAACGCCGTTTTTATCTGGTGGACGCGCAGGTGCTGCCGGAAGTCTTTCTCAAAGTCGTCCGCGCCAAGGAGCTTCTGGCCAGCGGGGAGGCGCGCAGCATCTCGGCTGCGACCCGCAGCGTGGACCTGTCGCGCAGCGCATTTTATAAATATAAGGACTGCATCTTCGACTCGGAGAATGGCCGCGAGGTCATCACTGTTATGGCGACCCTGCGGGACGAGACGGGCGCGCTGCAGAGCCTTCTGGCCGGCATCAGCGCCGCCGGTGCCAGCATCGTGACCATCAACCAATCTACCCCGGAGAACGGTGCGGCGCTGGTGGCTGTCACCATCCGCACCGACACCATGCAGATGACCCCCGAGGAGCTGACGGAAAAGCTTTCGCGCCAGAGGATGGTCGTGGGCGTACACTGCGGATACAATCTGTGACAGTACATTCATAGAAAAAAGGAACGAGGGCAGTATCATGGCAAAAATCGCGATTCTGGGCTTTGGCACGGTGGGCAGCGGCGTGTACGAGGTGCTCTGCCGCAACGCCGCAGGCGTCTCCCGCCGCGCAGGTGAGCCGGTGGAGGTCAAGTACATCCTTGACCCCAAGGATTTCTCGGCTCATCCGGCTGCACAGCTGTTCATCAAGAACTTCGATACCATTCTGGAAGACCCGGAGGTGAAGGTCGTCGTCGAGACCATCGGCGGCACCCGCTTCGCCTACCCCTACGTCAAGGCCTGCCTCGAGAGCGGCCGGAGCGTCTGCACCTCCAACAAGGAGATGGTGGCCACCTACGGCGCAGAGCTGCTGGCTCTGGCCAAGGCCCACGGCTGCGCCTTCCTCTTCGAGGCCTCTGTGGGCGGCGGCACCCCCATCATCACCCCGATGCATCAGTGCCTCGCGGCCAATGTCATCACTGAGGTGGAGGGCATCGTCAACGGCACCACCAACTTCATGCTCACCAAGATGGTGCGGGAGAATCTGGGCTTCGACGAGGCACTGAAGATCGCGCAGGAGCTGGGTTACGCCGAGACGAAGGACCCCGGCGATGATGTGGACGGCCGCGACGCCTGCCGCAAGATCGCCATCCTGTCCTCGCTGGTCTGCGGCCATCAGATCTATCCCCAGAACATCCCCACCCGCGGCATCCGGGACATCACGGCGGGCGATGTGGCGGCAGCGGAAAAGCTGGGCTGCGTCATCAAGCTCATCGCATGGATGAAGCGGGGCGAGGACGGCAGCGTGGCTGCGGGCGTCGAGCCCTGCCTCGTGCCGAAGGTGAACCAGCTGGCCGGCGTGGACGACGTCTTCAACGCCGTCCTCGTGAAGGGCGATATGCTGGGTGACGTGGTCTTTTACGGCAAGGGCGCAGGCAAGCTTCCCACCGCCAGCGCCGTGGTGGCCGACGTGGTGGACGCCCTCAAGAACGGCTCCAAGGTCCACGACAGCCTGTTCTGGCAGCCCGCCGAGCCGGTGGAAGGGATGCTCACCGACCCCGCGCCTGCCGCATACTATGTGCGTGTGGAGGGCATCGCCCCGGCCGTGGCCGAGGCCATCTATGGCAAGGGCCATGTGGTGGATGAGCACTTCGATGGCTGTGCCTACTTCGTGGACAGCGCCGACGGCAAGGCTCTGGCCGAAGCAGCCCGGAAGGTGGAGGCCGTGGGCGGCAGCGTGAAGCTGGTGCTCCGCCGTCTGCCCGAGGAAGTCTGAGCGGAAGAGGAGAGGGAACTGCTATGAAGATCAAAGTTTCCGTCCCGGCGACCAGCGCCAACATCGGTTCCGGCTTCGATGCACTGGGCCTCGCGGTGACGCTGTACAACACGGTGACATTTGAAGAGAGCGACCATCTGGACATCTCGGCGGCGGACGGCACCCGCATCCCCCGGGGCGAGAGCAATCTGGTCTATCGCTCGGCCAAGGGCCTGTTCGACAAGGTGGGCAAGACCATGCCGCCCCTCAAGCTCGTCCAGACCAACGCCATCCCCATGGCCCGGGGCCTCGGCTCGTCCTCGGCCTGCATCATCGCGGGCCTGCTGGGCGCGAACCGGATGCTGGGCGATGTGCTCAACACGCAGGAGCTGCTGACGCTGGCCACCTCCATCGAGGGCCACCCCGATAACGTGGCACCGGCCCTTCTGGGCGGCCTGACCAGCAGCGTCTTTGAGGACGGCGTGGTCTACTCCGTCAAGCGGGACGTGGACGAGAGCCTCTGCTTCGCGGCCATCGTGCCCGACTACAAGCTGCTGACCGAGGCCGCCCGTGCGGCCCTGCCGAAAGAGGTCACTCACAAGGATGCGGTGTATAACCTGTCCCGTGCAGCCCTCATCCCGGCGGCGTTCTGTGAGGGACGCCACGACCTGCTGGCCATCGCCACCGAAGATAAGCTCCACCAGCCCTACCGGATGCCCCTGATGCCCGGCTCGAAGGAGGTCTTCGACATGGCGCGGCTCTGCGGCGCAAAGGCGGTATACGTCTCGGGCGCGGGCAGCACCGTGATGGCGGTGGCAGAGAAGGCCAGCGCCGAAAAATTCTACTCCAAGCTGGAAAAGGGCCTCGAGCTGCTGGAGGGCTTGGACGGATGTGAAGCATTTACACTGCTGCGGCTGGATGCCGACAACACCGGTGCGACAGTGGAATGATAAACAGGACCGGAAGTGCAAGACCGCTTCCGCCCGGTGTACCCCTCACACACTGAGGGAGCAAAAAGAGGAGAGTGACAAGATATGGCGTTGATCGTACAGAAGTTCGGCGGTTCTTCGGTGAAGGACCGGGACCGTATCTTCAACGTGGCCCGCATCGTGGCCAACACCCACAACGCGGGAAATGACGTGGTCGTGGTGGTGTCCGCACAGGGCGACACCACCGATGACCTTATCGCAAAGGCAGCAGAGATCACCCACAACCCTTCTGCTCGTGAGATGGATATGCTGCTGGCCGCAGGCGAAGAGATCAGCATCTCCCTGCTGGCCATGGCCCTGAACGAGCTGGGCTGCCACGCTACCAGCCTGACCGGCTGGCAGGCGGGTTTCCGCACCGACCGTGCCTACACCAAGGCCCGCATCACCAAGCTGGAGACCGAGCGCATCTCTTCGGAGCTGGAGCGCAACCGTGTCGTCGTCGTGGCAGGCTTCCAGGGACTGAACAAGCTGGACGACATCACCACGCTGGGCCGTGGCGGTTCGGACACCAGCGCCGTCGCCATCGCGGCAGCCCTGCACGCCGACCGCTGCCAGATCTTTACGGATGTGGAGGGCGTTTACACGGCCGACCCCCGCAAGGTGCGCAACACCCGCAAGCTGGACGAGATCACCTTCGACGAGATGCTGGAGCTGGCCTCCCTCGGCGCACAGGTGCTCAACAACCGCAGCGTGGAGCTGGCCAAGAAGTATAATGTGGAGCTGGAGGTCCTCTCCAGCCTGAACCCCGTGCCCGGCACGGTCGTCAAGGAGGTTGTAAAAGACGTGGAAGGTATGCTGATCAAGGGTGTCGCAAAGGACACCGATGTTGCTGTTATCACTATCCTGAATGTTCCCGATGAGCCGGGCACCAGCTTCAAGATCTTCGGTCTGCTGGCCCAGAAGAACATCAATGTGGATATCATCCTGCAGTCCACCGGCCGCGACGGCAAGAAGGACATCAGCTTCACCTGCGCTGAGAGCGAGGCGGAGACTGCAATGCGCGTCCTGCGCGAGGGCGCACACTTCGATCAGATCACCTGCGACGAGACCTGCGCCAAGGTGTCCATCGTGGGTGCCGGTATGCAGAGCCACAGCGGCGTGGCCTCCAAGATGTTCGAGGCCATGTCCAACAACAACATCAACATCAAGATGATCTCCACCAGCGAGATCAAGATCTCCTGCATCATCGACCGCGAGGACGCCGATAAGGCAGTCAGCGCCATCCACGATATGCTGTTCGAGTAAAAAAGGCTATAGAAGCCGCCGTGCCGTGCGCTCTGCGCCGGTGCGGCGGCTTTTTTGCGTACACAATTTTTTTACAGGGCCTGCCGTTTACACCCGGAGAAAAGGGGTGTATAATGTAATTATCTGCCTGCACCCCGGGCGAACGCCGAACAAGAGGAAGGAAGCTGCATCATGGAGCAAAATCGACCCGAACCCCGCCGCACGCTGCCGCCGGCCCAGCGCCGCCGGAGACACCGAATCCGCCTCGTGCGCAACTGGACGGTCTTTCTGCTCAGCTGCGGCGCGATGATGGCCGTGATGACCGGCGGCATCCTCTGGCTGCTGCCGAAGGCCTACGCCCTCATCGCGCCGCCGACGGCTTTCGAGGCCCGGGAGTATACGGGCGGCGCAGAGACGGACCTCTCCGACGCTCGCCTTGTGCTGGTGAATGGGAACCTGCCCCTGACGGAAGAGCCGACGCCGGAGCTTGCCGTGGCCGACGAGGCCACTGGCGTTTCGCTGGAGGCCGAGGCCGCTGCAGCTTACCGCCAGATGGCGGAGGCCGCGCGGCAGGATGGAATCGAGCTGGTGCTGACGGCGGGTTATCAGGACGCCGCCGCCCGCCAGAGCGCCTATGAGGCCGCAGTCCAGAGCTACCGGGAGGCCGGAAGCAAGGAAGAGGACGCTGCCGCCAAGGCCGCCACCGTCCAGCCCGCGCCGGAGGCCAGCGAGTACGCCACCGGCTACGCCGCCGACATCCTCGCAGCGGACAGCCTTGAGGAGAACACCGGCTTCGCCGACACCCGCGCCTACGAGTGGCTGTCAGCCTATGCGGCCGAGTACGGCTTCATCCTGCGCTGGCCGCAGGAGCGTCAGGCCGCCACCGGCATGGTGTTCGAGCCGTGGCACTGGCGGTATGTGGGCAGGGACAACGCCCTCGCCATCCGTGCCTCGGGCCTCTCGCTGGAAGAGTATCTGGCGCTGGAACAAACGAAATAACACAAAAGGACGATAGAACATTGAAACGAACCCAGATCGCGCCCGGCGTCCATCTCTCGTATGACGCCGCGCAGAAATTCAACCGCTGCCGCATCAGCATCCATTTTGCGTTCCCGGCCCGCCGCGAAACGGCCACGGCCCACGCACTGCTGCCGCTGGTGATGGAGCGGGGCTATGCCGACTGCCCCGATATGACCCAGCTGACCAAGAAGCTGGCCCGCCTCTATGGTGCCGACCTGACGGTGGACGCCCGCCCGATGGGATGCAGCCACAACCTCTGTGTCAGCATCACCGGCATCAAGGACCAGTTCGCGCTGGAAGGGGAGAAGCTGACGCAGGAGTACGCCGCACTGGCGCTGGGCACAGCCTTCCACCCCTATTTCGTGGGCGGAACCTTCGACCCCGAGGCCGTGGGCATCGAGAAACAGATGCTGAAAAAGGCGCTGGAAGACGAAGTGAACGACAAACGGCTCTACTGCCAGCGGCAGGCCAACCGGGAATTTTTCGGCGACAGCCCCGCCGGTGTCCGGCAGGAGGGCTATCTGGAAGAAGTGGACGGCCTGACGCCTGCGATGCTGACCGAGGCTTATGACGAGATGCTCCGGACGGCAAACATCGAGCTGATCGTGCTGGGCTGTGACGAGGCCAGCACCGCCGCCGTGCAGGACGCCCTGCTGGCCGAGCTTTCGGCCATCGACCGCGTCCCGCTGCCCCGGGCGGAGAACATCGCCATGCCCCGGCGGGAGCCGGTGCGCCGAGTGGAGCACTTCGACACCACGCAGGCCAAGCTCTGTATGCTCTTCACGCTGGGCCAGCCCATGCAGCCCGGACAGCTGGCCGCAGTCCGGCTGGCGATGGCTCTCTACGGCGGCAGCGTCACCAGCCGCCTCTTCCTGAACGTCCGGGAGCGGGACCATCTGTGCTATTACTGCTCGTCCTCTTTCCAGAGCTTTACGGGCAGCATGGCCGTCAACAGCGGCGTTGAGCACGCGGACGCGGCCCGGGCCGAGGCAGCCGTGCTCAAAGAGCTGAAAGACCTCTGCGACGGCCCCATCACCGACGAGGAGCTGGAAGACTGCCGCCGGGGCCTGCTGGCCGGGATGAACGGCCTCGAAGATACGCTGGGCGGCATCGAGACGTGGTACTATATGGAGGTGCTGCGGGGCGGCCCGGTGCAGACGCCGGACGACGCCCGCCGCGCCTTGCTGGCCGTGACCAAGGAAGAGGTGCGGGACATCCTCCGGCAGTTCACCCTGTCGGTGAGCTGTCTGCTGACGAGAGAGGAGGAAGACGAGAATGGCTGAGAACACCCGGAGCGTGCTGGAACGCACCGCCGCAGACCAGTGGCAGACCCTGCCCTCGGGGCTGACCGTCCTCGTCCGCCCCATGCCGGGCTACTCCGGCACCCATGTCATCTATGCAACCCGCTTCGGCTCCATCGACCGGGATTTCCGGCTGGGGGAGCGGGAGGTACATCTGCCCGCCGGCGTGGCCCATTTCCTCGAGCACAAGATGTTTGAGGATGAGGACGGCGACGCCTTTGCAAAGTTTGCCAAGACCGGCGCCAACGCCAATGCCTTCACCGCCTTCGACCGCACCTGCTATCTCTTTACGGCCACAGAACAGCTGGACGAGAGCCTCGACGTGCTGCTGGGCATGGTGGGACGCCCCTACTTTACCGAGCAGACCATCGCCAAGGAGCAGGGCATCATCGGGCAGGAGATCAAGATGTATGATGACAGCCCTGACTGGCGGCTCATCACTGGCCTGTGCGAGTGCCTGTACCACAGCCACCCCATCCGCAGCGACATTGCGGGCACGGTGGGGAGCATTGCCGAGATAACCCCCGGGATGCTCTACGATTGCTGCAGGGCTTTCTATGCCCCGGGCAATATGGTGCTGGCCGCAGCGGGAAACACCAGCATGGAGCAGATCCTCGCGGCCTGTGCCCGCCACGGCCTGATGGACGAGCGCCCGGCGGAAAAGGTGGAGCGGCTGCTCCGCCCCGAGCCTATGACGCTGGCGGCGGCGGAAAAGACCATCGCCATGCCCATCGCCAAACCCTGCTTCGGTCTGGGCTTCAAGGAAGAGCCGCTGCCCTTCGGCGACCTGCGCAGCGAGATGCTGTACGAACTTATCCTCTGCTGCATCTGCGGCGGGATGTCGCCGCTCTACCGCCGCCTCTACGACGAGGGCCTGACCAACCCGGGCTTCGGCGGCGAGGTGCTGCGGGTGGAGGGGTGCTGCTGCATCCTCTTCACCGGCGAGAGCGACGCCCCCGACACCGTCCGCCAGCTTCTGCTGGACGAGATCGAGCGGGTGCGGCGCGAGGGGGTTGACCGGGAGATATTCACCCTCTGCAAGAACGAAAAATACGGCCAGCTCATCGAAAATCTGGAAAATGTCGAGGATTCGGCCAGCCAGATGGCGGATTTCGCGCTGGCAGGCCAGACCGTGGCCCAGCAGATCACCATGCTGGCGGGCCTGACGGCAGAGGATGCCGACGCGGCCCTGCAGCACATCCTCCGCCCGGAGCGGATGGCCATGATGCGCATCGAGCCGGACGGCACGGTCGGCGATGAGGAAGAAGAGGAGACAGAAGAATGACGAATCTGGTACAGTTCCCGGGCCTCGGCCTCAGCTTTGAGCTGGACCGTGTGGCTTTCAGCATCGGCGGGGCCGATATTTATTGGTATGGCGTCTGCATCGCCTTCGGCCTCTGCCTTGCGCTGGTGTTCGCGTTCCGCCGCTGCACCGAGTTCGGCATCGACGCCGACGCGATGGTGGACGTCATCCTCATCGGCGTGGTGCTGGGCATCGCCAGCGCCCGCCTGTATTATGTGGCGATGGCACCTTATAATTACGATACCATCTGGGATGTGCTGGCTGTCCGGGATGGCGGTCTGGCCATCTACGGTGGCATCATCGGTGCTTTCGTGTTTGGTGGTCTGGCCTGCAAGTGGCGGGGCGTGCCGGTGCTGCCCATGTTCGACCTCGCCGGCATGGGCTTCCTCATCGGACAGGGCTGCGGCCGCTGGGGCAACTTCTTCAATCAGGAGGCCTTCGGCTGCA
>ENA-UOJV01002728-UOJV01002728.1-human-gut-metagenome-genome-assembly--contig:-C82-NODE-2728-length-13502-cov-4.015096_pt1 | contig 13502 bp, 9 predicted proteins | sample MGYA00242356_ERZ723903 | MGnify/ENA metagenome assembly ERZ723903
TTGCACCCGAGCTCTCGGACGCTTCAGGTCTTGCGGGCATGAAGACAATTTCTGCCGATCAGCGTTTCTTCGTGGCACTTTCTCTGCTCTTGGGAAGAAGCGAATTGTTTGCCCGTCGAAGCAAACCTGAGTTTGTCATTCTTAAGCAAAATCAGAATGAAGCTTTCCCAAGCCAGACGTTTACAGGTTTAGAGAGCTTAAATTTAACAATCGGCGTAGCGAGATAAGCCGTTACTCTTCGACGAATTCAATGAGAAGAGCTCCGCGCGTGAGCTCTTCCAATTCTTTAGCAAAAGTCTCAGCGAGATCCTCGGGGATTTCGACATCAAAATCCGCATCCATATCAAAATTCTTTTCCAGAATTCGCCCGTTTATGGCTTCGATCTTGCGCAGAACCTGATTCACAAATCGATGTTCAACGCTGAATTTGATGCGTTTCGTTTTGGTACGAACTCGCGTGGACACTCCCTCTAACGCCATTTTGACGGAAGACTGATAGGCTTTAACTAGTCCTCCCGTACCGAGCAAAATTCCGCCGAAGTAACGAGTCACAACAACGGTCACTTCTCCAATGCCGCTGTGCGTAACAGCCGTCAGCATGGGGCGTCCGGCGGTTCCGTGAGGCTCGCCGTCATCGCTTGCGCCGATACGATCGGTAGATCCGGCGGCTCCGGCACAATAAGCCCAGCAATTGTGCCGGGCATCTTCAAATTCGGCTTTAATTTGTTCGATGAAAGCTTTTGCTTCTTCGACATCGGGAGTGTGTCCGACAGAAGCGATAAAGCGGCTGCGCTTTATCGTCTGTTCGACACGAAAAACCTCTCCCGGACGCAGGTCCGGAATGTTGTAGCTGACATCTGCCATCCGGGGACTCTCTTTATGTGTTACTTGTGAAGCTTGTTCACTATTTTAAAGAGAGTTTCGTTTTCCATGACAAGGGGAGAATCTTTAGCAAAAAACACAATGCCGTCTTCGGGTGCTTCGGTTTGGGCGACGGTCACGCCGGTAAGCGGATCAATGATGTCCGCAAGAACTTGTCCGCGTTCAACGGAATCAAAGGATTTCACGTGCGGAATGTAAAGACCGGAAGCGGTTGAACGCAGCGACACCAGCTCTTCTTCTATAAGAACGGTCGATTCATAGCCGCCGTAAACGTTGTAATTTAAAACGTTCATTCGGCTTAAGAAGCGGCAAACCGCCGCAATCGCCATGTCCGCACCCTTCTTATCGATCTTCTCGGTAGAACGGCTGTAAAGAGAAAAGGCTTTTGTATCCCACACCTGCCAGTTGAAGTTTAAGGTTGTGGTATCAAAGGGAACGGGTTTGCGAAGAACGACAAAAGGCATTCCGAAAAGCTGAGCCAAGCCGGTGTCCTCATAATCCGTCTTCATCATGCGCACATGAGAGACGAAGTCTCCGGGCATATAAAAAGAGGAAAACTGCACGCCGAAGCGGTAGCCCTGAATCTTTTCAAAAATACCGGCAGCTATTCGCTGAGTAGTCTCACCTTTGTTGTATCCGGGATACATTCGATTGATATCGGAGTTATCCATCGCCCAGAAGCGCTTACCGACATTAACGGAGTACGGATTGGCACACGGAATCACCGTCACACCGTGACGGCGGATAAACCGCCCTTCTTCCTCAAAGCGCTTTAATGTTCGAACCATTTGGCCGGCAATATAGAGCTGCTGAATTTCATTGCCGCGCATATTGCCGATAATGCACATGGTCTTTTCAGGGCCGCCGAAGTGATAACTTTTTACTTCAAAGTCTTCGCGGTAGGCCGACTCCATTCTGAAAATAACTTCTTCTTTCATCGACGTTCTTCCTGAAGAATTCGGGCAATCAGAGACCCCTTATTTACGATAGGATATTCACGAAGCGTGAAGAGCAAACCATCGACTTCGGAGACGCATTCCTGACGAACCTCACCTGAAAGCGCATCTACAATTCGGCCAAAAATCTCGCCTCGTCTAACGTTATCGCTGTGACGAACCGTCGGGACAAACACACCCGGCTCTTCAGCATTCACAAAACTCACGGAGCGATCTAAGGAAACGATCGGCTGTTTAACAGGCTGGACCGGCCCGTCCCACATACCGAGATTCTGCATAAGATTCAGAATTCCGTTCACAAGCCGTTGACAATAATCCTGAGTAATTCTCATGCCGACGCCCGCCTCTACGACAAGAGTTTTAACGCCGATGGAATTTAAGCTGTAAGCCAACGTTGATTCGAGCACAGTAGAAGCTTGATGCACCCAAACAAAATCGACATCGAGCATGCTCGCGTATTTAACGAGTTTATCTGCCGTATTGATATTGACGCGAACCTGGGGAATCTCGCGCAGGAAGATATTGCTGGCGTGAATATCAATCGCCATTTCTGCGCCTTTGAATTCCTGAATCAATTTGCTTGCAACCCACTCCGTCGCCGCTCCGTCGGTACGTCCCGGGAAAATCCGGTTCATATCCAAATCAAAACCGGGAAATCCTCGCTGGATCGTATCGATGCCCATCGGGTTCAATGCCGGATAGACATCCAACACCCCTTTAAGGTGCTCACTCTTTTCACGAACGACTTTATTAAGCAAATAACAAATGTACTGTCCTTCAAGCTCATCGCCGTGAATTCCGGAAACGACGCAAAGTCTTTTAAGGCCTTCTACTGACGCAGCGTTATCAGGCAAGTGGCGGTTCTTGCGAATCACCAAAGACTCGCCGACCGGCATCTTTACTTTTATGACGTCTTCAATCATTCTCAAATTTCAACCAACTTACACTTTGCCGACATACTTTGATCCGCTGCGCCCATAAAGACGCCTCTTTCTAAAGCGCAAAAACTAAAGTCTGGTCCTTGTGAAATCTTGACGTAATTATCGTCACAGAATCTCTGATGCGTAGGATCCACTCCGATCCATGTTTCACCGTCAAAAACTTCTACCCAAGCATGAGAAGCACCTTCACCGGTGGTCAGTCCGGCAACGTAGCGACAAATAACGTTCTGAGTTCGTAAGAAAGCAAGAAGAATGTGCGCGAAATCCTGACAAACTCCGGCGCCGAGCTCCCACGCTTCATGGGCCGCAGTTACTGTTGTCGTAACGCCTTTTTGATAGCGGAAGTCTGTACCAATTTTTGTTAGCCAGTATTCAGCAAGGGCGATGGGTGCGCCTTCAACTTTATTGGCTTCAAAATAATCTTTGAGCGTGCCGGTCAGCGTCGTAAGCTGAGTCGGATATCGATAGTAGGCAGCCGCACCGAAACTGCTGCGCTGCGAGGAATCGACCAATACTTCTCCTGTCGAGCAAAAAGAAAAGAAGGTATGTTTATTCTCGATGCTGCCCAGGAAAACTTTATTGCCTTGTCCGTCAAAGGTTTCTGACAGCCGGCAGCCCGGCTGACAGGTTAAAGAGATGCGCATCGGCTCCTGTCCCGGCTCCGAGAGCGGGACAGAGCGAAGCACAAATGTGTGATTAGAAACGGGTTCGGAAAACAACAGATCCGCCCTAAGCGAATACAAAAATTTTTTCATTGTATCGAGTTTTTAATTATTCAAGAGCTTCTGAACTGTTTCCAAAGCCACCAGCCGGGTCTCCGGATCATCATCAGCTAACTGGGCAAAATTTTTCAGAACCCGCCTTTTTTGACCGCTGTAGGCAATCTTTGCGCCCTGTAATCTGCGATCCAGTTTACCGATCGTCACGCCGATTGTTTCCCAGCTTTCTCCCAATCTCAGCTGCATGTCCAGGCGCTCAAGGTAACGGCCGGCTTTAACGAGACAGCGTTCTTGACCTGAAGAGAGATATTCGTCAATACTGCCCCAGAAAGCCAACAAGCGATCGATGACTTCAAAAGAACACAGAGCTCCGGAACCTTCTGCCTTCGCATCTTCCATCGCATCAAGTGCCAGCTGAATATAAGCCAAAGAGCGAGTCGAGATGGTATTCCGCAGCAAAATTCCGTCGTCGTAGGCTCGAGAAAGATTGCTGTACACCGAATCAGGGTTGAGCTCGTCGAAGAAGTAACTCGTCATAAAGTCAGAGGCATCTTCGTAAACATAAGGAATGTTTAAAGCGACACAAAATTCTTTATAAGCCGTCTCATCTGTATCAATCAGAACATCATAGAGGCCTTCGAGATAATTCAGCGTACGGTAGACACGTTCAACGTAGCGGCCGAGCCAAAATAAGTTTTCGCCTTTTTCTATCGAGATAAAATCCATGTGTCTTTAAAGCCTCCGCCTTGAGAAGAGTTAACGACGAACGAATCCGGCTTGCGGGAAAAACGAGTAAGACCGCTGTGCCAAACTTTCGTTCCGTTGGTTGAACTAATGACAAATGCACGAAGATCGCATTTGCGCTCTACGACCGTTCCGTCTTCGAGAACCGGCAGGTCAATAAAGTCGATCACTTCCTGAAGAATAAAGCGACGTGATTCAGTCTGAATTCTTACTTTCCAGGCTTCAAGCTCTTCTTGGTTTAAATCTTTACCAAAGAGAACTCCGTAACCGCCTGCTTCGGCAACATCTTTAATAACTAAGCGTTCGATGTTCGCCAGACAGTACTCTCTGTCTTCTTCGTAGAAAGGCAGATAAGTCGGTGCGTTTTTGAGGATCGGTTCTTCGCCCAGATAGTAACGAATCATCTTGGGAACGAAGTAATAAATACCCTTGTCGTCGGCAACGCCATTTCCGGGAGCATTGATAATCGCGAGGTTCCCTGCCCGATAGGCATTCATAATGCCCGGAACGCCGATGAGTGATTCAGGTTTAAAGGTCAAAGGATCAAGATAGTCGTCGGAGATTCGGCGATAGAGAGCGCCGACCGACTGTGGAGAACCCGATCTGCTCTTGAAATAGAGCTTATTGTCTTGTACGAACAAGTCATTGTGCATAACCAGAGGACATCCGGTCATCTCAGCCAAATAAGCATGCTCGAAGAAAGCAGCGTTGTACCTTCCCGGTGTCATGATGACGCAGCGGCCGCCGGGATTCACGCTTTCCATTGCTTCTCTTAAAAGGAGTCCGTAATCATCGTTGCGATCGACCGAGTTATTTTTAAATGTCTCCGGCGAAGCACGGCGAGCGAGTTTTCTGGCAATTAAAGGATAGGAAGCGCCTGAAGGAATGCGTAGGTTGTCTTCAAGAACGTACCAAGTTCCGTCTTTAGCTTGGACGAGGTCAATGCCTGAAATATGAGAGTAAATTCCGTTCGGCGGAACAAAGTTGTCACACGCCGGCAGGAAGCCGCTTGACGAAAAAGCGAAGTCTTCCGGAATCACGCCGTCAGCGACAATTCGCTTTTCCGTGTAGATGTCTCTCAAGAAGGCGTTGAGCGCATCGACACGCTGAATCAAGCCGGCTTCAATTTCAGCGAACTCATCCGCAGGAATAATTCGAGGAAGCGAATCGTAGGGAAACAGCTGCTCATGAAACTCGCCGTTTTTATAGATACCGAACTTCACGCCAAAGCGCGCAAGAAGCCCGTTTATAGCGGCGGTATTGGATATCAGAGAATCCATTATTTCTCCGTAAATTTCTGAGGTTGTTAGATATTCTTCAAAAATTATATGAGAGAGGAGAAGGCCGACACCCTTTAATTTGCAGAAATTTCAGTTGGAAGGAAATGAGGAAGGGTAATTACCAAGGAGGATTGTATTAATCCACATCTAACTTGAGGACAGATCTAATCTAAAAACGCCAAACCGGCTGTTGACGTGTTCACATCAATGCAACCGGCTTTTTAAACAAAAATGATTTCAAGCTGCTTTGTGTAGAAAGTGTTAGGCGGCTTCTTTATCTTTAGCTTTTTTCAGATTGTTCATTGCATAGGCAGCGCTGTTAACGATTTTTACTTCGCCGTTTTCTACGATAAACGTCACATTAGAGCGATGACCGTTTTCGATGCCTAAAATTTTCAAAATATGCTTCGGCAGAGTGACCTGTCCGTCGACCCAAACGATCGAATCAGAAGAGAAATTCGCAGACATATTGATCCTCCTTTAATTTTCACCTGGCCGACAGAACATTTTGTTAATCCTTCGACCTAGGAAAATCACTAATTTCCTCAAATTTCTTACTTATGATTTTACCTGTTTTATGTGATGCTTTATGTGTAAACCCTAATCTGAGTAAAAAACGAACTCGTTTCTACGAAGAGAAGAAACAATTGATATCGAAGACTTGAAGAAAGAAAAAAGCAGCTTTTTGAAATTTATATTAGAATGCGACTTCTTGGCGGCCCGATGGTGAAATTGGTAGACACAAGGGACTTAAAATCCCTCGGCGCAAGCTGTACCGGTTCAAGTCCGGTTCGGGCCACCAAATCACCCTCTTCTCCTCATCATAATTTTCTTCCCTCACAATATTTGTTGGGGTCGCTCAACCGTTTGGTTCATCACAGGAATCATTGAACGTTGTTGGTCTATGCATTTTCCTGAAACTTTTGGGAAATGCGAACCATCTACAGCTCCCTGCACCATTTCAGAAAGACCACAGTCCAAACCTTTTTCCTAGCGAATTTAGGGGATTCTTCTCACTTTCCCAACAAAACCGTTACAACAGACAAAAATAAAACCTAATTTTCGAAACATTCGAAAATCTTCGGAAAGTAAGGCTAACGCGATAAAAAAGGAATTGCTTTGAAACCAAAGTAAATTCCTTCTAATGGCTTAACTGAATCTATGTCGGTTCGGTCAACACAAAAAGCCTCGAATAGAGGCTCCTTGTTAATCCGGATAAGGCCAAGAGGCCTCAGTAGCCGGATCTAATATTTAATCAAATTGATTTCAGCTCGCCCTAAGGCGATTTCGTTGTTGAAAGAATGTAACTAGATATTGCCACAACTATCAAAAACAGTCAAGCAATCACCCCAAATTTTCGAAAATAATGGCACTTTTTGTGCAGATCGACCATTTTCGAAAAACAGACCAGAAACCAACTGTCAAAAATCGTTTATTTTCAATCAGTTGGTTTCGGAGCTTCAATCGTACATTCTTTCAATAACAACTGAAACAAAACGCGGCTGATTCTTGACGCATAGTCGCCACGCTTCAATCGTACATTCTTTCAATAACAACTGAAACCTTCGATGTCACAAACTATGCGGCAGACAAAACGGCTTCAATCGTACATTCTTTCAATAACTGAAGCACATACTATTGCCGGAATCCACACAAAAAGGGCGTCGAAGCACCCTTGCATGTAAACGAAGACATCAAGTCAAAAACACGAAGTAGAAACTAAAAGAAATTAAAAGCAGAAGCAATAAAAACATAACAACCGAGAAAATAGTGGCTAAGCCATTAAGCAACCCGTCTATCAATGCCTTAAAAAATCGCACAATAAGTCACCTCTCCCTTTGTTACGCCTCTTTCCTTCTTACTCTTTCGATCCAATCTCAGTTCAAAGAGAGGATCGTTCCGTCATTCCAAAAAAGGGAAAATTCCGCCCCTGACCAAACTCAGCCTAATTTTTAGCAGATAGTCAAAGTCAGGAAAATAGTTTCCTCTTTAATTGCGTATTCTTTCAACAGAAGTCGAGAAATGCAGCTACAAAGCATTCAAACTGTTTCGACCCACATTCTTTTGAAAAATGGACTCGTATTTGTGGACTCACTGAAATAAATATATTCAAACTTTCTAATTCAACCTATAATTTTGTAACTAAATAATAAATTCTTGAGGAGGGAAAATGGGGAAAACTCACATTATTGGCGTCGGTCTTGACTTGGGAGGAACCTATACCGGCACTTTTATAACCTCTCATCCATCTGACGAAGCTGAACACAGAGATCATTCGTCTGCCTTTACCGTCGTTAATAGTGAAAAACTTTCTTTCTCATCAAAGTCCAGAACTGCAGTACGACACCGGGTCCGCTCATACAAGGGATTCGATTTAAGAAGAAGATTATTGCTTTTAGTTGCAGAATATCAGCTTCTCCAAAAGAAGCAGACATTAGCTCCGGAAGAACGCGAAAATCTCCGTATCGCCTTGTCCGGCTACCTCAAAAGAAGAGGTTACGCCCGTACAGAAGCTGAAACAGACACATCTGTTTTGGAAACTCTATACCCTTCAGTATTTTCCTCCGCGCCGAGTTTCACTAATTTCTTCAATGATTCGGAACCCCTGAATATTCAGTGGGAAGCTATCGCAAACTCTCCTGAGACCACCAAAGCTCTCAATAAGGAATTGTCCGGACAAAAAGAGGCAGACTTTAAAAAGTACATTAAAACCAGCTTCCCCGAATACAGTGCGAAGGAGATTCTTGCCAATTACGTCGAAGGACGCCGCGCTATCCTAGACGCCTCAAAATACATCGCAAATCTTCAGTCTTTAGGACACAAACATCGCTCTAAATATCTCAGCGATATTCTTCAGGACATGAAGCGAGATTCAAGAATTACACGTCTATCCGAAGCATTTGGCTCGACAGATAATTTGTGGAGAATTATCGGCAACATCTCTAATCTCCAAGAACGTGCGGTTCGCTGGTATTTCAATGATGCAAAATTCGAGCAAGGACAAGAACAATTAGACGCGGTTAAATTAAAAAATGTCCTCGTCCGCGCTTTGAAGTATCTTCGATCAGACGATAAAGAATGGTCTGCTTCTCAAAAACAAATCATTCAATCTTTAGAGCAGTCCGGCGATGTTTTGGATGTGCTCGCAGGTCTTGATCCCGACCGCACCATTCCTCCATACGAGGATCAGAACAACAGAAGACCTCCGGAAGATCAGACGTTATATCTGAACCCGAAGGCTTTGTCTTCTGAATATGGAGAGAAATGGAAGTCTTGGGCGAACAAATTTGCCGGCGCCTACCCTCTTCTCACAGAAGATCTGACTGAGATCTTAAAAAAACACGGATCGTAAAAGCAGAATAAAAATCCGATCGGATGTCCTGCCCGACTCTGATTATCGGCTTGCCTATATCTTGCAGCGAGCGTTTGATCGAAGTATCGCTCTTGATGAATGCTCGATTAGAAGAACCGCCGAAGACTTCGAGAACGGAGTCGTCATTAAAAACGAAAAATTAGAAGATGTTCTCTCGGGCCATCAGCTGGAAGAGTTTCTTGAATTTGCCAATCGCTACTATCAAGAAACCGCTAAGGCAAAAAATGGTCTTTGGTTCCCGGAAAACGCTTTGCTGGAAAGGGCTGACCTGCATCCTCCGATGAAAAACAAAATCCTTAATGTGATCGTCGGACAAGCCCTCGGCGTGTCACCTGCAGAAGGAACTGACTTTATCGAAGAGATCTGGAACAGCAAGGTCAAAGGTCGTTCGACAGTTCGCTCGATTTGCAATGCAATCGAGAATGAAAGAAAGACTTACGGTCCTTATTTTTCTGAGGACTACAAATTCGTCAAAACAGCACTAAAAGAAGGCAAAACAGAAAAAGAACTCTCCAAGAAGTTTGCTGCCGTTATCAAAGTGCTGAAGATGGTCAGCGAAGTTGTCCCCTTTATCGGAAAAGAACTCCGGTTGTCGGATGAGGCTCAGAGTAAATTTGATAACCCGTATTCTTTGGCTCAGTTATATAACCTCATCGAAACCGAAAGAAACGGCTTCTCTAAAGTCTCTCTTGCCGCCCACTTAGAAAACGCCTGGCGTATGACGATGACAGACGGCTCGGCACAATGCTGTCGCCTCCCTGCGGATTGCGTTCGTCCATTCGACGGATTTATTCGCAAAGCCATCGACAGGAATTCTTGGGAAGTTGCTAAAAGGATTGCGGAAGAAGTTAAAAAGAGCGTGGATTTTACTAATGGAACCGTAAAGATCCCGGTCGCCATTGAAGCCAACTCTTTTAATTTCACCGCCTCTCTCACCGACTTGAAGTACATTCAACTTAAAGAACAAAAACTGAAGAAAAAACTGGAAGACATTCAACGCAATGAAGAGAATCAAGAGAAGAGATGGTTAAGCAAAGAAGAAAGAATCCGTGCTGACAGTCACGGAATTTGCGCTTATACCGGAAGACCGCTCGATGACGTCGGAGAAATCGATCACATTATTCCTCGCAGCCTGACATTAAAGAAGTCAGAAAGCATCTATAACAGCGAAGTAAACCTTATCTTTGTCAGCGCACAGGGAAATCAAGAGAAGAAGAACAATATCTACTTACTCTCTAATCTTGCTAAAAATTATTTGGCTGCCGTCTTCGGCACCTCTGACCTGAGTCAAATTACTAATGAGATCGAAAGCACTGTGCTCCAGCTAAAAGCTGCAGGCAGACTTGGCTATTTCGATCTGCTTTCTGAGAAAGAAAGAGCATGTGCCCGTCACGCTTTATTCCTGAACTCAGACTCCGAAGCCCGTCGGGCAGTCATAGACGTTCTAGGTTCCAGAAGAAAAGCCTCTGTAAATGGTACGCAAGCTTGGTTCGTCCGCTCGATTTTCTCTAAGGTCAGACAAGCACTAGCAGCCTGGACTCAGGAAACAGGCAATGAACTCATTTTTGATGCCATTTCAGTCCCTGCTGCCGATTCGAGCGAGATGCGGAAACGCTTTGCTGAATATCGGCCAGAATTCCGTAAACCTAAGGTGCAACCGGTCGCTTCACACTCGATCGACGCTATGTGTATTTACTTGGCGGCGTGCTCTGATCCTTTTAAAACTAAGAGGATGGGATCGCAGTTAGCTATCTATGAGCCGATTAATTTCGACAATTTGTTTACGGGCTCATGCCAAGTTATCCAAAACACTCCAAGAAGCTTTTCTGATAAGACGAATATCGCCAATTCTCCCATCTTCAAAGAAACGATCTATGCCGAACGATTCTTGGACATCATCGTCTCTAGAGGAGAAATCTTTATCGGCTATCCTTCTAATATGCCTTTTGAGGAAAAGCCCAATCGCATTTCTATCGGAGGAAAGGATCCCTTCAGCATCCTCAGCGTCCTGGGAGCTTACTTAGATAAAGCGCCAAGCAGCGAAAAAGAAAAACTGACAATTTATCGAGTTGTTAAGAACAAGGCGTTCGAGCTTTTCTCTAAAGTAGCCGGCTCCAAATTTACCGCTGAAGAGGATAAAGCCGCGAAGATTCTAGAAGCGCTCCATTTCGTTACTGTAAAACAAGACGTTGCCGCAACCGGTTCTGATCTCAGTAAGTCTAAAAAAGAACTTTCCAAAGACTCAATTGAAAATCTAGCTAAACAAAAAGGCTGTCTCAAAAAAGTTGAATACTCTTCGAAGGAATTTAAATTTAAGGGATCTCTTATTATTCCGGCGGCCGTTGAATGGGGTAAGGTTCTTTGGAACGTTTTCAAAGAAAATACTGCTGAGGAACTCAAAGACGAGAATGCCTTGAGAAAAGCATTAGAGGCTGCTTGGCCCTCTTCTTTCGGAACAAGAAATCTTCATTCGAAAGCGAAGAGAGTATTCAGCCTACCTGTCGTTGCTACTCAATCCGGGGCAGTTCGAATCAGAAGAAAAACAGCTTTCGGAGACTTCGTTTATCAATCTCAGGATACCAATAATCTTTACTCCTCTTTCCCGGTGAAAAATGGAAAATTAGACTGGAGCTCTCCGATCATCCACCCTGCACTACAAAACCGCAATCTAACCGCTTACGGTTACCGCTTTGTGGATCACGACAGAAGTATTTCCATGTCTGAATTCCGAGAGGTTTACAACAAAGATGACTTGATGAGGATCGAGCTTGCTCAAGGCACTTCCAGTCGCCGCTACCTACGCGTTGAAATGCCTGGAGAAAAATTCTTGGCCTGGTTCGGAGAAAATTCTATTTCTTTAGGAAGTTCTTTTAAATTTAGCGTCTCGGAGGTTTTTGACAACAAAATTTATACTGAGAACGCAGAATTTACGAAGTTCCTCCCTAAACCAAGGGAGGACAATAAACACAACGGAACGATTTTCTTCGAATTAGTCGGACCAAGAGTGATTTTCAACTACATCGTCGGAGGTGCAGCCAGTTCGCTGAAAGAAATCTTCTCAGAGGCCGGTAAGGAAAGGTCATGAGACACCTAACAGTCTCGGGATTTGGCGATTTCCTAGGTGTTCACGGAAATCGCCTGATCGTACGCAACGGCGATAACGTAATCCTAGAAACTGCGCTTTCCAGACTCAGAACCATCCGAATCGATAAAAGCGTTTCCTTATCTTCTAACCTTATCCTGGCCTGCGCAGCAAGAGGTATTCGAATCTACTTTCTCGACTGGAAAGGCGTAGGAGTTGTCGAAGTATCCGGCATGCACCGCCATGCCGTCGTCGGCGTCAGAAAATCCCAATTCGAATGCCTCAAATCTTTGCAAGCCCAGCTTCTGGCTAAGGAAATCATTTTTTCGAAAATCCGAAACCAACGGGCCGTCCTCCTTTATTTCAGCAAATACCTCATGAAAAGAGAAACGGCTTACGGTCTTTTACTTCGGAATGCCGGAACTCGATTAGAAGAGATCAGTAACTTACTGGACACTCGAGCCTCAGGCCCCGACTGGAAGAATACGGTAATGGGACTAGAAGGAAGCGCTTCACTCATTTACTGGAACGCTTTAAAAGAAGCAAGACTTTTGCCCGAGACGTTCCAAGAACGCGAAGGAAGAGGCAGCACTGAAATCACCAACGCTGCACTTAACTATGGGTACGCAATTCTTCATAGTTATATTCAAAATGCGCTAGGCAACGCCGGTCTGGAGATCTACGCCGGACTGCTCCATGCAGATCGAGCCGGAAAGCCATCTTTGGTACTTGACTGCATTGAGGAGTACAGAGCGTGGGTGGTCGATAGAAATGTCATCAGTCTGAGATGCAAGCTTGGTTCTGAGCAAAACTTTTTGGACACTGCGCTGAAGAAACAATTGGTGGAACTTATCGATAAAACGATGAGCACAAAAATCAATTACTCACAGAAGCAATGCAAATTAGAGAATGCTCTTCAACGGCAGGTCTATAAACTTGCAGGAGCTATCGTAGAAGGCAAACGCTATCGTGGTATTCGATTCAAATGGTGAGTTATGTACACACATTTTTTGATTTGTTACGACATTCCCAACACGCCAAAACGCACCAAGTTTGCTGAAATGCTGAAAGATCTGGGACTTGTCGCCTTACAGAAATCTGTCTTCTATGGGGCACTTACCGCCACAGAAAGGCATGCTTTGGATTTCTCATCTCGAAAGCTCCTTGGAGCAGAGGATAAATGTCTTTGTATTCCTTGCGTCCTGAAACCTGAAGAGTTCAAGAAATCAATTGGTTACGAGGATTTTGAATACAGCGAGCCCGATAGCTATGGATTCATCTAACCGCGAAAGTCTACCTGTTTCTTACATACGACAATTTTGTTTTTGTCCGAGAATCCCTTTTCTGTCCGTATTTTTGGAGATTAAACCGCCGTCACCTTTGTGGGTCCAAGACGGCGTGGACTTTCATGAAAAGGCCGCGATGCTTCAAAAAAGAAGGAAGCTGTCAAAATTTAACTTGTCGGGAAAAGGAGTCTTCAACTCAAACATTTATTTCAATAGCTCTGTTTATCCGCTTCATGGAT
>ENA-UOJV01002734-UOJV01002734.1-human-gut-metagenome-genome-assembly--contig:-C82-NODE-2734-length-13492-cov-12.130237_pt1 | contig 13492 bp, 7 predicted proteins | sample MGYA00242356_ERZ723903 | MGnify/ENA metagenome assembly ERZ723903
GAGCAACGGCCTTCTAAGCCGTGGGTCGGGGGTTCGAATCCCTTCAGGCTCATTAGGCAAAAGCCTAATAAAAAAATATTGATGGTGGGTATGGCGAAGTTGGTTATCGCGCCAGATTGTGGCTCTGGAGGCCGAGGGTTCGAATCCCTCTACTCACCCTAATCCTCTTTCTGGAGCAGGAAGAGGATTTTTTAATATCTTGGGCTGTCGCCAAGCGGTAAAGGCACAGGACTTTGACTCCTGCATACGAGGGTTCGAATCCCGCCAGCCCAGTTGACTATAGCAGTCGGATTTCTGAAAAAGCAGGAGTCTGGCTACTTTTTGTTTGCAGAGAATATATATGTGGAGAGACAGGGGAGAAAATGGAAATATTTGGATTTAATTTCAAGAGCAAAGCAGAAAAGGAAAAAGAGGCAAGGGATTATATGGAACGGGTATTTCCTGGCGGTGAAAAAGAGCGGGAACAGGTTCGACAGGAACTGACAAAAAGATTACCGGAAAAAGACGAAACGGACTTGTTATTATGTTATGTCCATATCAGGGACCGGATGACTGGGACAGGGCTTTCTTTTGAGCAGGTTGCAGGCGAAGTAGAAAAGCTGCAATGGATCCCGGATATGGATCAGAAGTCTCTTGATGCGATCCGGGAAGTGATGGAACAGGTCTGTGCAGAACATAAAAAGTAGTAAAATTCTTTTAAAGGCAGAAAAAGAAAACGGCAAAAATCCAGTAAATATGCGGGTTTGACAGGCTTGAAAAAAATATTTAATTTTTTTGAAAAAAGTGTTGACAAAAACCATATCATTTATTATAATAATCTACGTTGCTGAGGAACACAGCAAGCAACAAAAAGAAATGCGTCAGTAGCTCAGTTGGATAGAGCATACGGCTACGGACCGTAGTGTCGGGAGTTCGAATCTTCTCTGGCGCATGTAAAAAGCAGATTCTTCGTGAGTCTGCTTTTTTTGTTGTCATATAATCGCAAATACACTGAAAAAATGATCGATCAACAGAGGATGGAGAAAAGAATGACAAAAGCAGTCTGGATGCTTCATGCAAAAAAAGCAGATTTTAATGGTCTGGCGGCAAGATTTCATATCAGTCCCATTACTGCCCGTATTATCAGAAACAGGGATATTACAGATATAGATGAATTTGATAAATATTTAAACGGAAGTTTAAAGGATCTGTATGAGCCAAGGCTGCTGCCGGATATGGAAAAGGCCATTTCTATATTAAAAGAAAAGATTGCTGCCGGTGCCCGGATCCGGATCGTAGGAGATTATGATATTGATGGTGTGTGTTCTACCTGCATTCTCTACAAAGGACTTAGCCGTGTAGGCGCAAAAGTTGATTATGTAATACCGGAGCGTATCAAAGACGGTTATGGTATTAATGAACATATTATTGAAAAGGCGGCTGCAGACGGCATCCACATGATACTTACCTGTGATAATGGAATTGCTGCTATTGACCAGATCGCAGAAGCAAAAGAACTGGGAATGACGGTAGTGATAACAGATCACCATGATATTCAGGTAGATGAGGTTTCGGAAACGGAGATCATGCCTTCTGCAGACGCCATTGTCAATCCCAAGAGAAAAGACAGTAAATATCCGTTCAGTGAGATCTGCGGCGCTATGGTGGCTTATAAGCTGATCCAGGTACTTTTTGAAGAATATGGGATTGACCGCCAGGAATGGCTGGATATGCTGGAGCTGGCGGCGATTGCTACAGTAGGCGATGTAATGAAGCTTAAGGATGAGAACCGTATTGTAGTAAAAGAGGGGCTTAAAAAGCTGGCTAATACAAAGATCCAGGGTCTTGTAAGCCTGATGGAGAAAAATACACTGGATCCGGAGCATATAAGCGCCTATCACGTTGGCTTTGTGCTGGGACCCTGTCTGAATGCCAGCGGCCGCTTAAAAACGGCCCAGATGGCTATGGAACTGCTTCTGGCAGAAAATAAGGCCCAGGCAGATGAACTGGCAGATGCGTTAAAGGCATTAAATGACGAGCGCAAGGACATGACCAAGGATGGGACAGATGCTGCCATAGAACAGGTGGAGACAGAGCTTAAGGATGATAAGGTGCTGGTAGTCTTTCTTCCGGACTGTCATGAGTCCCTGGCAGGCATTGTGGCGGGCAGGATCCGCGAGTATTATAATAAGCCTGTATTTGTCCTTACAAGGGCAGAAGGCTGTGCAAAAGGCTCAGGACGTTCTATAGAGGCATACCACATGTTTCACGCTCTGGTAGAGGTAAAAGACCTTCTGTTAAAGTTTGGCGGCCATCCTATGGCAGCAGGATTTTCACTGGAAGAGGCAAATATCGAAGAATTTCGCAGGCGGTTAAATGAAAATGCTGCAAAACGGCTTACAGAGGACGATTTTATCCCAAGAGTATGGATCGATGTTCCCATGCCGTTTGAATATATAACAGAGAGCCTGATCCGGGAATTAGAGCTTTTAGAGCCTTTTGGACAGGGAAATGAAAAGCCTCAGTTTGCCTTGAAATCCCTGAAAATACGAAGTGCCAGAGTGTTTGGCCGTAACCGGAATGTAGTGAAATTATCCCTGATGAATGAACGGGGCTTTTCCATGGACGGCGTGGTATTTACAGAAGGTGACTTATTTATGGAAGAAATGGGAAACAGCCAGAGCATGGATATTATCTATTACCCTACAATAAATGAATATAATGGAAACCGCAGTCTGCAGCTGGTAGTGAAGGACTGGAAGTTCCACTGAGGAGATACCTCTGGTACGTGTGTGCCAGGGGTGTTTTTGCAGGAAGAAATATGAGTCTGTATATTTTTTGCCAAAATCGTAAAATGTATGCAAATGAATACTTGAAATTTACATGACTATGGGGTATAATCGCAGAAAACACCATATCTGGATAAATAAACTGACAAAATACGATGGGTATGGGCAAATACTGAAAGGAAGGTAGAACAATGGTAAATACAGTTATGGACTTTATCACTTCCTATGATAAGGAAGTAGGAGAAGCAATTCAGGCAGAGTGCGGCCGCCAGAGAAGAAATCTGGAGCTGATCGCCTCTGAGAACATTGTTTCAGAACCTGTAATGATGGCTATGGGAACTGTACTGACCAATAAGTACGCAGAAGGTTACCCGGGTAAGCGTTATTACGGCGGCTGCCAGTATGTAGACGTACTGGAAACCATCGCCATTGAACGTGCCAAGAAGCTGTTTGGCTGCGATTACGCAAACGTACAGCCACACTCCGGTGCACAGGCAAATATGGCAGTATTTATCGCTATGTTAAAACCAGGAGATACGGTTATGGGTATGAACCTGGATCATGGCGGTCATCTGACACACGGGAGTCCTGTAAACTTCTCAGGACTGTATTTTAACATTGTTCCTTATGGAGTAGATGACGAAGGCTTTATCGATTATGATGAGCTGGAGAGAAAAGCAAAAGAGGCAAAGCCAAAGCTGATCGTGGCAGGTGCCAGCGCTTATGCAAGAACCATTGATTTTAAGCGTTTCCGTGAGATTGCTGACGAGGTAGGTGCTTATCTGATGGTAGATATGGCCCACATTGCAGGTCTTGTAGCAGCTGGAGAGCATCCAAGCCCAATCCCATACGCAGATGTTGTTACAACTACCACCCATAAGACTTTAAGAGGACCTAGAGGCGGTCTGATCTTAGCGAATAAGGAAGCTGCAGAAAAGTTCAACTTTAATAAGGCTATTTTCCCAGGAACCCAGGGCGGCCCATTAGAGCATGTGATCGCAGCAAAGGCAGTATGCCTGGGTGAAGCATTAAAACCTGAATTTAAGGAATATGCACATCAGGTAGTATTAAATGCAAAAGCACTGGCAGACGCACTGCAGAAGCAGGGCTTTAAGATCCTTACAGGCGGCACTGACAACCATCTGATGCTGTTAGACCTGCGTGGTATGGATATTTCCGGTAAAGAGCTGCAGAACCGCTGTGACGAGGTATTTATTACCTTAAACAAGAACACAGTACCAAACGATCCAAGAAGCCCATTTGTAACTTCCGGTGTCCGCATTGGTACACCTGCTGTTACCACCAGAGGCTTAAAGGAAGAGGATATGCCAAAGATTGCAGAGTGCATCTGGCTGGCAGCTACTGACTTTGAGAATAAGAAAGAGTATATTAAGGCAGAGGTTACTAAGCTTTGCGATAAGTATCCGCTGTACGAGTAAAGAAATACATAGAAATAACGATTTAAGATGAAAAACGCCGGAAAATGTTGGTTTTACAACATACATTTCCCGGTGTTTTTTGTTGAAATATTTCAAATGCGTTTATTAAGCATTCTCAGCCTTCAGATTTTTCTGCGCCGTAGCCAGCATCAGTTTAATACGGTTCAACTGGTTTACTTCACTGGCGCCTGGGTCGTAATCTACGGCAATGATGTTGGACTCAGGATAGTTCTTTCGCAGTTCCTTGATCACACCTTTTCCTACAATGTGGTTTGGCAGGCAGCCAAATGGCTGGGTGCAGATAATGTTTTTAACACCACTGTGGATCAGCTCTAACATCTCGCCGGTCAAAAACCAGCCTTCACCCGTCTGGTTGCCTAAGGATACAAAGCCTTTTGCCATTTCTGCCAGATCACGGATCTCAGAAGGCGGTGTAAAATGTTTGCTGGCGGCCAGCTCTTTTCTTGCAGTCTTTCTGAAGAACTCTAACAGGGCGATACCTGCATTACAAAGCCTTGCAGTGGATTTCTTCATTCCCAGGTGTTCTGCCTTGAAATTGCTGTTGTAGAAGCAGTAAAGAAGGAAATCCAACAGGTCAGGCATTACAGCTTCTGCACCTTCTGACTCCAGAAGCTCTACTACATGGTTGTTAGCCAGAGGAGAGAATTTAACAAGGATCTCACCTACGATACCAACCTTCGGCTTCTTAATATCAAGACGCTCCAGATTATCAAAATCACGGATAATGCCGCGGACATTCTTAGCAAATTCCATCATAGCAGGCTGTCTCTTAGAAAGAGCCTTAATACAGATCTTTTTCCATTTCTCATGAAGTGCATTGGCACTTCCAGGAACTGCCTCATATGGTCTGGTTGCATAAAGGACACGCATGAAAATGTCACCGTATACAACTGCCTGCATGGCCTTGGTCATCATTGGCAGTGTAATGGAGAAACCTGGGTTAGTTTCCATGCCATTTGCATTGACAGAAATAACCGGAACCTGAGGCATACCGGCTTTCTCCAGTGCCCGGCGGATAAATCCGATATAGTTGGAGGCACGGCAGCCGCCGCCGGTCTGGCTCATAAAGACAGCCGTGCGGTTTAAGTCGTATTTGCCGGATAACAGTGCGTCCATGATCTGACCGATAACGATCAGGGATGGATAGCAGGCATCATTATTTACGTACTGAAGACCTACATCTACGGCATTGCGGTTGTGGTTCTGCAGGATCTCCATGTTATAGCCGAAAGCGCGGATTGCCGGTTCGATCAGGTCAAAGTGGATCGGTGACATCTGCGGGCATAACAGAGTGTAATCCTTCTTCATTTCCTTGGTAAACAGCACACGGTTGTAAGCGCTGGAAACCACTTTCCGCTCATAATGCTTCTGGTCACGGACACGAAGAGCCGCGATCAGGGAACGGATACGGATACGGGCTGCTCCCAGGTTATTTACCTCGTCGATCTTTAATACAGTATAGATCTTTCCGGACTTTGTTAAGATCTCAGCAACCTGGTCTGTGGTAACAGCGTCCAGACCGCAGCCAAAGGAGTTTAACTGGATCAGATCCAGGTCATCTCTTGTTTTTACAAAGCTTGCGGCCTCATAAAGACGGGAATGATACATCCACTGGTCGGTGACAACTAAAGGTCGTTCCACTTTGCCCATATGGGAAACAGAGTCCTCTGTAAGTACGGCAAAGCCGTAGGAAGCGATCAGTTCCGGGATACCGTGGTGGATCTCCGGGTCTACATGGTAAGGTCTTCCGGCCAGCACAATGCCCCGTTTACCATGTTCTTTCATCCAGGCAAGTGTTTCCTCGCCCTTTTTCTCCATATCAGAACGGGATGCCAGCAGTTCTTCCCAGCCAGCGTGGGCTGCCATACGGATCTCTGCTTCAGGTATCTGGAATTTTTTTACAAATTCCCGTACCAGGCCGTCTGTTAAGATTTTTTCGTTTGTAAATGCCATGAACGGGTTCATGAAATCTACATGCTCTGTCTTTAATTCTTCTACGTTATTTTTAATATTTTCCGCATAGGAAGTGACCATTGGACAGTTATAATGGTTTCCTGCCTCAGGGCTTTCATTGCGCTCATAAGGGATACATGGATAGAAGATAAACTTCACACCCTGATGGATGAGCCATGAAATATGGCCATGTACCAGCTTTGCCGGATAACACTCAGACTCACTTGGAATGGACTCAATGCCCAGTTCGTAGATCTGTCTGGTGGACTGTGGGGAAAGTGTTACATGGTAGCGCAGCTTTTTAAAGAAAACAGCCCAGAATGGGAAGTTTTCATACATATTTAAAACTCTTGGGATACCCACTACGCCGCGGTCTGCCTGGTCTAAAGGCAGCGGTTCATAGTCAAACATCCGGTGATATTTGTAATCAAACAGGTTTGGTATCTCTTTTTTCGCTTTTGCAAGTCCAAGACCACGCTCACAGCGGTTTCCGGAAATATAATGGCGTCCGCTTCCAAACTGGTTGATGGTTAAAACACAGTGGTTGTTGCAGCCTTTGCACCGGGTCATAGAAGTGGTGTACTGCAGTGCGATGATCTTATCAAGAGGCAGCATGGTGGTCTCTTTTTCACCGGCCATATGGAAACGCTCTTTTGCGATCAGTGCTGCACCGAAAGCGCCCATAATACCGGCAATATCCGGACGGACCGCACGGCAGCCTGAAATTTTCTCAAAGCTGCGAAGGACAGCATCATTATAGAAGGTACCGCCCTGGACAACTACATGTTTTCCAAGGTCAGAAGCGTTTGTGATCTTAATTACCTTAAATAAAGCGTTTTTAATAACAGAATAAGCCAGACCTGCAGAGATATCAGCGACTGTAGCGCCTTCCTTCTGGGCCTGCTTTACATTGGAGTTCATAAATACAGTACAGCGAGTACCAAGGTCTGTAGGATTTTTGGCAAATAATGCTTCTTTTGCGAAATCTTTTACACTGTAATTTAAGCTTTTTGCGAAAGTTTCAATGAAAGAGCCGCAGCCGGAAGAACATGCCTCGTTTAACTGTACGCTGTCTACGGTTCCGTCTTTGATTTTAATGCATTTCATATCCTGACCGCCGATGTCCAGGATGCAGTCTACATCCGGCTCAAAGAAAGCAGCAGCGTAGTAGTGGGAAATAGTCTCTACTTCTCCCTCATCTAACATAAGAGCAGCCTTTAAAAGGGCTTCGCCGTATCCGGTAGAGCAGGAGTAAGCAATATGGGCAGTTTCTGGAAGCTGTTCTTTGATCTCTGTCACTGCGCGGATGGCAGTAGCCAGAGGACTTCCATTATTATTATCATAAAAACGATATAATAATGTGCCGTCTTCTCCAACAAGAGCCACTTTGGTGGTAGTGGAACCGGCGTCAATACCCAGATAGCAGTTGCCTTCGTAAGTAGAAAGATTGCCGGAACGCACGTGGTTGTGGCCGTGGTCTTCGATAAAGGCGTCATATTCTGCCTGATCCTTAAACAGAGGATCCATACGCTTTACTTCAAAATCCATTTTAATGCCATTGGAAAGCTGGTCGATCATGTCGGTAATAGCTACCGGCTCCTGGCCTTCCTTTGGGTTCATGGCAGCGCCTACAGCTGCAAACAGGTGGGAGTGATCCGGTGCAATGGTCTGCTCCGGAGTCAGATGCAGCGTGCGAACAAAGGCTTTTCTCAGTTCAGGAAGGAAATGCAAAGGTCCTCCTAAAAAGGCAACATTTCCACGGATGGGCTTACCACAGGCAAGACCGCTGATGGTCTGGTTTACTACTGCCTGGAAAATAGAGGCAGCCAGATCCTCTCTGGTAGCGCCGTCGTTGATCAGCGGCTGAATATCCGATTTTGCGAAAACACCGCAGCGGGCTGCAATTGGGTAGATAGCCTTGTAATCTTTTGCATATGTATTCAGTCCAGCAGCATCGGTCTGCAAAAGGGATGCCATCTGGTCAATGAAAGATCCGGTTCCTCCTGCGCAGATACCGTTCATACGCTGGTCGATGCCCCCTGTAAAGTAAATGATCTTGGCATCTTCGCCGCCTAACTCAATGGCTACGTCGGTCTGTGGCGCATAGTCCTGGAGAGCAGATGCAACTGCTACAACTTCCTGGACAAAAGGAACGTGTAAATGAGATGAAAGTGTAAGGCCGCCAGAGCCGGTGATCACCGGGATAATATCAATGGGGCCGGTCTGGTTTAAGGCTTTCTTTAAAAGGCCTGCCAGAGTTTCCTGAATATTGGCATAATGACGCTCATAATCGGAGAATATAATATGAAGATCCTGATCCAGTAATGCAACTTTGACAGTTGTTGAACCGATATCGATCCCCAGGGTGTAATAAGTTGTAGTCTGATCCATAGTATATGGGGATAGCCCCTTACCTCCTTCGTGACTTGATGTACTTTCAAGACTCTGAGAGTACATCCTATAGCTTATGAAACGTAATTGTTTGTTAGAACATCATGTCTCTTACTACAATTCCGGGCGAAAAGCCCAAAAAATCACATTACAGTCTAACACAATACCTTTTACTTGGCAATTGTTAAAGGGGGTTAAGAATTTGTGAAGAAATGAAAAAATATGAAACGATTTGACAAAAACCGGGCCAGTCACTATAATGAGTAGGGTGAAAATTCAAAATGGGGGAGATTTCGCATGATACGGATTTTCAAGACAGAAGACGGTGCAATGCACGAAAAAGAGGAGATGCAGCCAGGCTGCTGGATCGCCCTGACCAATCCAACTGCATCAGAGATCTTAGAGATCGCTGATGCCTGCCAGATCGATCCGGACCACCTGAAAGCACCTCTGGATGAGGAAGAGCGCTCACGTATTGAAGCAGAAGATGAATATACGCTGATATTGGTGGATATTCCTTCTATAGAAGAAAGAAACGGGAAAGACTGGTTTGTGACCATTCCTATGGCGATCATTACCACCAAGGATGTGCTGATAACCGTCTGCCTGGAGGAGACCCCGATCCTTACTGCCTTTATGGACGGAAGAGTCAGAGATTTCCACACATTTATGAAAACAAGGTTTATCTTACAGATCCTTTATAAAAATGCAACCCAGTATCTGCAGTACCTGCGCATTATCGATAAAAAGAGTGAAGTCATTGAAAACAAACTTCACCAGTCCCAGAAAAATGAGGAACTGATCGAACTGTTAGAACTTCAGAAATCACTGGTGTACTTTACCACCTCCCTTCGTTCCAACGAAGTGGTGCTGGAGAAGTTATTAAGGATTGACAAGATCAAGAAGTACCCGGAAGATACTGATCTTCTGGAAGATGTAATCGTAGAGAATAAGCAGGCTATGGAGATGACCAGCATTTACAATGGCATTTTAAGTGGTACCATGGATACCTTTGCATCTGTTATTTCAAACAACTTAAACATTGTTATGAAATTCCTGGCAACCGTTACCATTGTTATGTCCATTCCAACTATGGTGGCAAGTTTTTACGGTATGAACGTAAGAGCCAGCGGAATGCCTTTTGCAGAGCATCCTTATGGATTTGGCATCGTGCTTTTCTTTACACTGGTATTGACATTGATCGTTGCTTATATATTTAATAAGAAAGATCTGTTTTAAAATCAGTTAAATCAGTTTAAAAAAGGAGTTTTTGAATGGGAAAATTTTCCAATAACTGGAAACGCCGGAACGGAAATTTCCTGGGGTTCAGAAGTATCATTGATATTGTATGCGCCCTGGAGATCCTTGGAGTGGTCCTTTTCCTGGTAGCACCGCAGTTTGTGATGAATTATCTGATCTTAAACCCGGCGGCTATCCTTCACGGTCAGATCTGGCGTATTGTTACATTTTTAGTGTATCCACCGGCCATTACAGGTTCTGATGCCATTATGTTTGTGCTGATGAACGCCCTTGGCATTTACTGTATCCGTGCTTTTGGTACCATTGTGGAGCAGGTATGGGGAAGATTTCGCTTTAACTGCTACATTATCGGAGGTGTGCTCCTTCATTCGGTTGTTGCCATTGGCATTTACCTGGTAACAGGGCTTTCACTGCCACTGTTCCCAACTTATTTGGTTTATTCCTTCTTCTTTGTATTTGCCCTGATGTTTCCGGATATGCAGGTACTGTTTATGATGGTACTGCCATTAAAGGCAAGCTGGATCGCAGTGGCAGAGGCAGGAATTTATATTTATTCCTTTATTACAGGCGGACTGATCGAGAAGATCGAGATCGTTTTAAGTCTGATCCTTATTGGCGTATTCTTTGGCTGGATGACCTTTGCAGGTCCTTCCGGTTTTAAGCAGAAGAAACGCTCCCAGGAATTCCAGAAGACCACCCAGAAAATGAAAGTGGTAAAGAGAGGACACAAGTGTGCAGTCTGCGGACGCACAGATAAAGACAGTCCTGGTATGGAATTCCGTTATTGTTCCAAATGTGAAGGCAATTATGAATATTGCATGGATCATTTGTACACACATAAGCATGTCAAAAAAGAGGATGCTGATAACAGTAACAGTAATGATTAATGCGACCGGCATGCTCTGCGCTTTTGCACTGCATATCCCCACTTGGCCTGACACATTTATTCCTGTGCCAAGGGCATAAAAAGGCAGTAAAAGAGCGAATATACTACTAACCCCAATTCATTTTATTTATGGAGGAATTTGAAAACATGAAGAAAACTAAGATCGTCTGCACTATGGGCCCCAACACAAATGACAAGAACATTATGCTGGAACTGGCTAAAAATGGAATGGACGTAGCTCGTTTTAACTTCTCCCACGGTGATTATGCAGAGCATCAGAGCCGCCTGGAGATTTTAAAAGAGGTTAGAAAAGAACTGGACCGTCCGGTAGCAGCTCTTCTTGATACAAAGGGACCGGAGATCCGTACCGGCGTATTAAAAGACGGAAAGAAAGTTTCCTTAAAGGAAGGACAGACCTTTACTTTAACTACCAGAGAGATCGTTGGTGATGAGACTATTACCCATATCAACTACTCTGGCCTGAATGAAGATGTTGCAGCTGGAAATAAGATCCTCATCGATGACGGCCTGATCGAGCTGGAAGTAGTAAAGGTAGACGGCACTGAGATCGTTTGTACCGTTATCAACGGCGGTGAGTTAGGCGAGAAGAAGGGTGTAAATGTTCCTAACGTAAAGATCAAACTTCCGGCACTGACTGAAAAAGATAAAGAAGATATCCGTTTTGGTATCAAACAGGGCTTTGATTTTATCGCAGCTTCTTTTGTACGTACAGCTGACTGTATCCGTGAGATCAAGGAAATGCTGGATGCAGAAGGTTCTGCAATCAAGGTAATCGCTAAGATCGAGAATGCAGAAGGTATTGAAAACCTGGATGAGATCATTGCAGTAGCAGACGGTATCATGGTAGCAAGAGGTGACATGGGTGTTGAGATTCCGGCTCAGGAAGTTCCTCATATCCAGAAAGAGATCATCCGTAAGTGTAATGAGGCTTGTAAGACTGTTATCACTGCAACCCAGATGTTAGACTCCATGATCCGCAACCCAAGACCTACCAGAGCTGAGGTTACTGACGTTGCCAACGCTGTTTATGACGGTACTGACGCAGTAATGCTTTCCGGTGAGACTGCTATGGGTAAATATCCGATTGACGCATTAAAGATGATGGTATCTATCGTTGAAGAGACGGAAGCTTACTTAGACTACAGCGCATACCGCCGTCGTAAAGTAACTGAGGAGAATATGAAGAATATCTCCAATGCAGTTTGCTCCGCTTCTGTTTCTACCGCACATGACATCGGTGCTGATTACATCATTGCTCCAAGTATTACAGGATTTACATCCATGATGCTTTCCAAGTGGAGACCGGCAGCACGTATCATCGGTATGTCCCCAAGCACTACTACTGTCCGTCAGATGATGCTTCAGTGGGGTGTAACACCTGTATGGTCCCGTCGTGCAGAGAGTACGGATGAGCTGATCGAAAACTCTTTAGAAGAGTTAAAGAGCGGCAATGTGATCAATTCTGGTGATCTGGCCGTTATTACCGCAGGTATCGTTACCTATGCAAGACGCCATGAGGCAGCAACAGCTACCAATATCATGCGTGTGGTAAGTGTGGACTAGCTGAATGCTACCAGATTGCTTCGCAATCTTCAAAACATTCATTAAAAATAATACTAGACAAAGAAGTCTGTCTGGGAGTACAATTATCCGCAAAGGAAATGGTACTCCCTTACAGGCTTCTTTTCTTTTACGGAGGTTATCCTGTAAAATTAAAAGGAACTGATATATATGCATAGATAATGCATAAAAATACCATTGCGTAAAGCAAAGATCCCCCACAGGGAAAGGAGATAAGATTATGGAAAAGAAACCATTTGTTACACTGGCGCAGGCAGAAGAGATCGCCAAGACCTATCCAACCCCATTTTATCTGTATGATGAAAAAGGTATCCGCGAAAATGTAAAACATCTGAAACAGGCATTTTCCTGGAATAAAGGATATAAAGAATATTTTGCAGTAAAAGCAACCCCAAATCCATTTATCTTAAAGATCTTACAGGAATATGGCTGTGGTACAGACTGCTCTTCTTTAACAGAGTTAATGATGTCAAAGGCCTGCGGTTTTTCCGGTTCCAATGTAATGTTTTCTTCCAATGATACTCCGCCTGAGGAATTTGCTTACGCAAATGAAATGGGTGCCATCATCAACCTGGATGATATTACCCATATCCAGTGCCTGGAAGATACATTAGGCTTCATTCCGGAGACCATCAGCTGCCGTTTCAATCCAGGCGGTGTGTTTAAGATCAGCAATGACATTATGGACAACCCGGGAGATGCAAAGTATGGTATGACTACTGAGCAGATCTTTGAGGCATTTAAGATTTTAAAGTCCAAGGGGGCAAAGAATTTCGGTATCCATGCTTTCCTGGCAAGCAATACAGTTACCAATGAATATTATCCGATGCTTGCAAAGATCCTCTTTGAGCTGGCTGTTAAGTTAAAAGAAGAGACAGGTGCACATATCAGTTTCATCAACCTGTCCGGTGGTATTGGTATCCCTTATCGTCCAGATCAGGAACCAAATGACATTATGGCTATTGGCGAAGGCGTGCGCAAAGTTTATGAGGAAGTTCTGGTTCCTGCAGGAATGGATGACGTGGCTCTTTGCACAGAGCTTGGCCGTTTTATGTTAGGGCCTTATGGATGCCTGGTTACCAAAGCAATCCATGAAAAACATACTCATAAAGAGTACATCGGTGTAGATGCCTGCGCAGTAAACCTGATGCGTCCGGCTATGTATGGTGCTT
>ENA-UOJV01002736-UOJV01002736.1-human-gut-metagenome-genome-assembly--contig:-C82-NODE-2736-length-13491-cov-12.019202_pt1 | contig 13491 bp, 13 predicted proteins | sample MGYA00242356_ERZ723903 | MGnify/ENA metagenome assembly ERZ723903
GAAATCCTCCCACGTCTCCGCCAGCTTCTGCATGGACGCGGTGAAAAAGTCAGGGACTTTGCAGGCGGCATGGGACTTGGAAATCTCGCTCTCCGTCATCTCCGTGCCGAGATAAATATTGAGCGATTTTGTCTCTCCGGCGCGGAGCGTCAGCGGCAGTTCCAGCGCGAAGCACGGATCGCCGCCAAAGAGTGTGGAGTTTTTCAGATGTTCGTGTTCGAGTCCGATCGGCGCTTCCTCACTGCGGTAGCTGCCGACAAATTCATCACGGTCGCAGTCAAACCCGGCGGCAGGCGCGTCGCTTGCGAAGTACACAAGCGGTGTCTCGTCGGGCTTCGGCTGGTTTTCCACGCCGTAGCGGTAGATCAGCACGCCGTCCTTTTCATAGACGGACAGCTGGTGCTTGTTGTAGCACTGCCATTGCAGCTCGCGCATGAACTCCATCATGCCAAGCTCGACGTAGGGGTAAATCGTCACATCCCGGTCACGGTCGGAGCGCAGTTCCAGATGCCAGAGCATGACGTTTTTCAGCGGACTGACCAGATATGTAACCTCGGTGCGCAGACCATCACGTTCTGCCGTAAAGCGGGTGTAGCCCATGCCGTGCGCGGCCTCCCATTTCTCAGGCTTACATGCGCACGGTTCGCTCGTCGGGCACCAGACGGAATCGCCGTCCTTGATGTAGGTATAAAATCCGCTGCGGTCGGTCGGCAGGTGGAAGAAGCGGTAGTGGTTGATGCGCCAGATCTGCGGCGAACGGTACCACGCAACGCCGCCGCCCGCCTGCGAGAGCATCGCGTGGAGCGTCCCGTTGGACAGATAGTTCATCCACGGGGTCGGCATATTGTACCGGGACAGCACAATTTCCCGATTCTGATTCTCAAAACGGTATGGGTTCATTTGTCCGTCTCCGTTCTTTTTTGTGCCAGCAGCCACTGCAGGAGCATTTCATCATACGCATACGTCCATGCGTCATGGCCGCAGTCTCCAAAAACCGTCAGCCTTGCATTGCCGCCCGCACGCTGTATTGCCTTGACCATATCGACCGTCTCCGTCAGGGGTACGACATCGTCCAGCGCACCATGAAACGCCCAGACCGGCATAGTCAATACCTCTGCGTTCCACGGCATTCCGCCGCCGCAGCAAGGCGCGATAGCCGCGAACAGCTCCGGCGCCGCCATCGCAAGGAACCATGTGCCGTATCCGCCCATGCTGAGTCCTGTCAGCGTGACCCGCTCCGGGTCGCAGGCGTATGCTTCGATCATGCGGCAAACGAACCGCTTCAGTTCCGGAAGCATCGCCACCCAAAAGGACCCTTCCGGGCAGCGCGGTTCGATCAGCACGCAGTCTTCTTCCCGCGTTTCTGTCAGGATGTTCGCCAGTCCATGAATCTCAGCCTTCTCCAGATCCTCACCACCGCCGCGTTCACCTGCGCCGTGCAGCTGGATAATCATTGGAAGACCTGCGTGCATCCGCTCCGGCATCCGGACGGCATAGGCAAAGCCCGCATCTGTCAACCGATGATATTGTACGTTCATTTTGTATCCTCCGCCCTGTCTCAAATGACATTTGCCGACGCGATCTCATGCCAGAAAATTGCCCGTGTCGCCTGTCCGTCGGCTTTTTCCTCGCAGCAGCAGTCGAGAACCGGCTCCTCCAACTCCTCGATCCGGTCAAGCCGTCCCTCTGCATATGCCAACAGACGGTCTTTGCAGTGCAGCAGGCGCTGGCGCTGGCCGCCGATGCGAAGATCAACCACGTCAAAGCCCTGCGGCTTGTTTTCGTGCATCCACTGCTGCTCATAGGCCGCATAAAAGTCCGCAAGTCGTTCGACTGCCGTATCATAGGCGTTGCAGAGCGCCTTGGCCGCTTTCTTGTCGCCGGACAGGTATGCCACTCTTGTGCGAATGCCGAGATCGGCTTTTATATTCAAAAAATTACAGAGTGCATGCAGGGAACGGAACAGATAGCCATAGTCTGCATCGTGCTCATGCTTCGCCAGTCTCGCGGCGCAGTTCGCATAGCCTGCCGCGTCCGCCGGCTTCACACGGTTATCAAACTGCCCCATGAACGGGTCACAGTAGAGCAGATACTTTTCCGGGTTATAGATCGCCTCAGCAGAATCGTTCTGCGTCCCGGCTAGGTCGAGCGCACGGAAATCCTCAAATGGGATACCGAATTCCTTCTCAAAATTCGCATGGATGGTTTCCTCGTCGTCAATGCCCCGCGCCATCTGCGCAACCATAAACAGGGCCGGGAGCACGGCAAATTTGGAGCATTCCGCGCCGTTGTCGCCCCACATCGTCATGACCACGTTCTCAACGCCCTTTGCGCGGCAGGCCCGCATGGCTTCGCGCATGGTAGCAATGGCGAAAGCATTGTGCGGCGCAAAGCCGGCCCACGTCCAAAGGCCGCCCGCGAACCAAGACTCGCTCTTGATGGCATTGTGCGCATCGATATTTTTCTCATAACGCTGCTGCTCGCGGCTGAAATAATCCCAATACACCAGCTGGACATTCTCCGGCACCAGCTGTTTGATCTTCTCCGGGATCTCGCCAAGTTCCGGGTCTTGATTAAAATTGGTAAAGTAATCGCCGCCCGCCAGACGGAAGAACATATCGCCCCACATCAGAAGCTCGAAGCCATATTTTTTCGCCATTTCTGACACCCTGCGCAGATGTTCCATCAGGATGCTGAAGCGATCGCGGTAGCCGTGCAGCGTCAGATATTTGCCAAGGCCGAGCAGATCCGCTTCGTCCATGCCGATGTTCACAATATTGGTGCGCAGACATTCGCGCAGCGTGCGGAACATCCCATCGACCAGTTCATAGGTTCGCTCGTCGCCGGTCAGCAGAATGTCGGCTGCATCGTGAATTTCCCGGTAGACCGGCCAGTGAAACAGGGCGTTGACATGGGCAAGCGTCTGAATACAGGGAATGACCTGCATGCCATGCGCCGCCGCATACGCATCGATCTCCCTCAGTTCCGCTTTGCTGTATCTTCCGCGCAGATGGCCGAAATAGGGGTGGCCGTCCACCTCATAGGTGTCCTCCATATAAAGATGCAGCGTATTGCAGCCGAGCTTCGCGGTCAGGTCAATCCAGCGCTTGACGCTTTCCGCCGTCATAACGGCGTTTCGTGAGCAGTCGAGCATCGTGCCGAAAGTCTTGAAAGTATGTTCCATTTCTTTATCCTTTCCAGTCCGGTCAATAGTCAAACACGCGGTCTTCTCCCGCGCCAAAGCGCAGCAGATAGATGCGCCGCTGATTCGGCTTCAGGAGCAGCACGTCCCATAAATCTTCTGTTTCCGCGCCCAAGCCCCGCTCCGTGCATTTCCGGACGTTCGGAAACAGCGATTTTATCGGCTGCGGGCGGACTGAGTCGATCAGGAAATATGGGATGTGACAGAACGTAGTTTCGTAATCGCAGGCGTAGTGCCCTGCAAACCAACCACCGATGCGGATACCGTGCTTTTGCGCCTGCCGCAGCAGCATCATGGCCGGCTCAGAGGCGTATTCCATATAGTTCCACGGGTCAGTACCCGTTTCAAAACGCGACTTTGGCAGCGCGTGCGAAAACAGGAATATCGCCCATCCCTCAGGAAGCTGGAGCGCCTCTGTCTTGAGCCACGCAAGCTGCTCCGCGCCGTATTGGCAGCTTTTTTCAAAAAGTTCTTCCTGTTCGTTGATCTGCGAAACATAGGACGAGAGGAAAATCAGACGCGCCTTCCGCTCGGAGAAATCCACATAATAGTACGGCTTATTCTGCGGTCGATGCAGATCGGGGTACTGTTCCAGATAAGCCGTCTCCTGATACCAGCGCTCGTCTGTAACAATGCCCGTCACGATTTGGCCGACATAGCGCTCATTGCGATAGCCGTCGTCATCGCCGCAGGCAATGTAGAGCTTGCCGGAAGCTGTTGCATTCTGAAACCGCGCCAGCTCCTGCGAGAGTACAAAGCGGGACGCATTTTCGGGGATGCTGCCGTTTAAAATATCGCCAAGGTGGATGACACCGTCAAAATGCGTCTGCGCATCGACCGCGCGGATGTTTTCGTCCGTATGATCCGCGAAATCCGACACAGCCGTTCCCGCAAGCAGTGCGAAGCAGAGATTGTCCGGCTCCCGGAGTGCATGGAGCTTTTCTGTCAGCGACCGGCATTGATCTGCAAAGTATGGTTCCATCTGGATTCCTCCATCTATTTAATAGTGAACAATTCTGTCCTCGCCCGCTCCGAAACGCTTCAGATAGACCCTGCGTTCGCTCTTTTTCAGAACGAGCGCATCCCAGAGGTCTTCGCTCTGCGTGTCCAAATCTCTTTCCCAGAAACGCACGTCGTCGTCAAACAACTGCGGATCATATGCAGTTTCTGACGCAGTGATGATAAACGGAATTCCAAAAAGCGTTACAATCCGATCGCCGTGATAGTGGCCAATGAACCACCCGGCAATGTCAAAGCCGTATTGCTTCCGGCACTGGTCGAGCGCGGAAAAGATCTGATTGCCGTTGACGATGTCGTTCTTTTCGAGTGCAGTTTTCTCATCGAACAGCAATGCAGAAAACGGCGCGTCATGCGAGAATAGCATCACCGTCCAGTCCGCCGGCAAAACCAGCACCTCGTTTTGCAGCCACTGGATTTGTTCTTCCTCGTATCCGAAGATCATGACCGGTTCGCCGCCGCGGTGCTCATAAAAATACGAGCACAGGAACACAAGGCGAACCTTTTCTTTTGCAATATCTACATAATAATAGGGCTTCTGCGCCGGACGGCGGACGTTCTGCTCCGCGTCCAGAAAGCCGATGGCCTCCGGCCAGAGCCGCGCGGAATACGGCCCGCTGCATGCGTCGTGATTGCCCTGCACCGGGAAGAAGCGTCCGCTCGAAACAGTGGGCCGGAACAGCGCGAGCTGCTGCCGCAGCAGAAGCTTTGCGTACCGTCTGCCGATCTCACCGGCGAGGAAATCACCCAGATGGACGCAGCAGTCAAAATGTACCGCCTGATCGACTGCGGAGATGTTCTCAATGGTAGCCGGGACGGAATTGTCCAGATGCGAGTCCGCAACCAGCGCAATGTTTAAATCCCCATTGCAGGACAGCACGTCCTGGATTGTATGTGCTGCTTCGTATTCATAGCATTGATTGATCATATCGAATCCCTCAACAAGGCCGGATCGGCGGCAATTGTGCACGCCGTATCCATTTCTCACATTTCAGCCGGTATTTTTGTATCAATTAAACGATAGCACGTCATTTATCGACCTGTCAAATGGGCATAGTGCCAAAAAAGGGTCTGTTTGCGCCATGACAATTATGTATTGTTTTTTTGAGATATTTTGTGTATGAATTGGCAATCATGCGCAATGTTTGTAAGTCGGAGCATACATATTACTATTGTCTTGTCTATGCGCAGTTAGGTTTGACGCTTACGTTCCTGCGAAGCTCTATCCTTATGTAAAAAGCAAGACGCAAACTCAAATGCATGAGTTTGCGTCTTGCTTTTGCCCGTACCGACTGTACCCCCATGACACATTGTGTACCTCAGGGGTGAAACAGTTGAAACTTCTGGGCTTTTCGCGCTGATATCTTTTTGGGTTCAGCTTGATGTGTTTTCACTACACTATAGATGAACCCCCCGACTTGTCGGAGCTGTTTCAATCAACTACAAAATCAAGCACGCTTCTACAAAAATGTTTTCTCTGCCATGTGGATCACGAAATCGCGTTCGTCCGGATCGGCCTTGGAAAAGTCGATCTGATACCGCTGGCAGGTCTTACGGAAGTGGACAACATAGGCCAGATCTTCTTTTGTCGGAGGTGCAACATAGCCGTTCGGTGCAGCCAGTGCGTCCAGCTCCAGATATTTTTCGTTCTGCATCTGTCAGATCTCCTTCAAGTATTGTCCGAATAATTCCCGCGCAGGATCGCCGTCGATCAGCAGCAGGAACGGGTCAAACCGACTGAACGGGATTGCACCGTAAGTCCGCATATAGTGTTCCCGAAGCTGCGTCGTTTTTGCCTTCAGGTAAATTGCGCCGCCGTAGCCGTAATCAATGGAAAGCTGAATTCCGAACGCCAGCAGCGCAGCGCCGATACCGGCGTATTTTCTAGGATTGGACAGTGTCGGATTCCCGCCGGGTGCGCTCTCCATATACTCCACATAAACCAGCACGCCCTCTGGCATATCCCGGTAAGCGGCGAGTCCGACCAGCTCTCTGGTCGCATCCAATTCCAGAGCATATTTTTGAAGCGCAGCATCCTGAATAAAATCTGTGCGCCAGTCGGTTTGCCAATGCTCCTGTGCCGTCCGCTCAAAATCAGCGGCAGTCGCTTCCCGAATGGAAGCAGGAATCTGTTTGTTTGACTGACTGTCAATGATGTAATAGCAAGGCTGCATAGCGTCTGCTCCTTCATTTCCTGATTTATTATACCACAGCTCTCAGAAAAACGCAAAGATGAGTTTTCCTGCTCTGCTTCCATATCCGGTTCATAGCCGCTGCTGAGAACGTCCAACAGTTCTTTCTTTGACCACTGCTGCTCCCGCGCCTGTTCCAGATACCACTTGCGTGCTTCTCTTGTCAGCTCCGCTTCCATGATCACCACGTTCAGCGTCCAGCCGATTTTCATTGCCAGTCGAAGGAGCGTTTGGTCATTTTCATAAGTCCGATAAAAATCGCGCATCCGGCGCACGTTGCGCGGGGAAAAGCCTGTGCGGTCAGGGAAATTTGCCTGCAAGAACTCTGCGGCTGCGACCGCTGCGCCCTTCTCTGGACGCTGGCTGATGGTCTTGCCGATGGCATAGATTTCGTCCATCTGCGGAAGATTTTGCGCGAGAATTGCGGCCAATTCCCGGTACATCGCGCCGTAATCCACAGGTTTTCTGACGTTCATAGCTCCTCCTTTCCGCGCTGGCGCGCATCGTATATTTCGTCGTTTTGCGAATAGCCTGCTACAATATTTTGTGGTATGATTGCTCCGTTCGTTTGATTCTTGCGAAGGGAGCGCAATCATGCAGTACACCGATAACGAAGCCGCCTTGATAGGCGGCCTGATCTCAACTTATTTCTTTCAGCCTGCCGTATCTGCGTCCTTGAAGGATGCCTACAGCCGCGTCTTGGAGCATCTGCATCAGAATGCGCTTACTTCCACCGACCTTCAGCAAATCCGAAAGGCTGTGAACTTTCTGATGCCTATGTGCCAGTCGAACCGACAGACACAGCGAGAACTTATGGGCGTCAATATGAAAACAACAGCACTGCTGAACGCTCCGCGCCGCTGATCTTGCGGCTTCTATATCCCACGCATCTCATCCATTTTCATATCATCCTCAGACATCTCTCTGCGCATATAGGCATCAAACTGCTCAGAATACTGTTCGTACTTTTCTCCGCCGATTTCCTTCAGGAAGTCCTCCTTGAACACCCACAGAGGATATTCGCAATAGCCGCTGATTTTGCTGTGGCCGGTATCCTGCGCGATCTCATCGGTAAGCAGCTGCGACGCGAACGGGCAGTTGTTGGTGTCAATGAATGCACAGTTTTTCAAGGCGAGGAAGTCTCCGAAGGACACCGTAAGGACAGCGTATTGCTCGGTTACGTTCTCATTTTGATCCACTTCGTCAAGAACAATTGCCAGTCCCGGCATTTGCTTGCCAATGTAATCGCGCGTGTCATACAATTCGACCCGCGGCTTCAAACGGATTTTCCCACCCGTATAACATTCCGAAATTTCAAATAACATAGGTTCCTCCTTCAAAATGTCCAACAGGGCAAAGAAAAGCGCAGTCGCTATGACCGCGCCTTTCTCTGCCCTGTTTATAATATCCGCACCATCTGCTCATAGAGCAAAACGTACTTTTCGTCAATGATCCGGTTGTCGTGGTAGTGTCCGAACAACCAGAAGTGGAATTGGCTGCGGCATCGGATTTCTTCCAGAAAATCTGTCAACTTGTCAGACTTGAAATCAGCGTTGATCTTCTGCTGAATTGCTGCCGGTGCGCAGTGCGTGATGATGTAATCGACCTTCCAGTCCAGCCGCTCCAGCGTCTGCCGGGCTTCCGCATATTCCTCGTCGGACGGCAGTTCTTCCCGCCACCATGAAATGTGGTTGATGCGGAATTGTCCGCGATTGCGGTGCAGAGAATCGTATCGTTCGTAAAAATCCGGACTGTCCATATCCAGAATGCCGTCTGCAATGTCATGGCTTTGGGCGCCGCCCATCGTGAATAACGTGCGGCCTTGCAGATCGAACGCCTGTCCGCGCATCAGGTGAATGACGTGGGGGCGGATTCTATGCACTTTGCCGCCGTTCCATTGCTCCACGGGATATTCGCTCAGAGCATCGAAGTTTTCGTGATTGCCGTCTACGAACAAGACCGTAAACGGCAGGGCCTCCAGCCGGTTGAGCTGCGAATCGTCGCTCTTGTCACCGTTCCAAACACAGCCGAAATCACCGCAGATGATCATGTAGTCGTCTTTGGTCATCTGTGCTTGTTCTGGAAAGTATTGTGACTGAAACCGGAGACTATTTCCGTGAATATCGCCGGTTGCGTAAATCATCGTTTCATCTCCTAAAAGTGCATCTGCATCGGATCTGCGTTTTCTGCCATTTTAAGCTCCGCTTCGGTCGCTGTCCGCAGCCCTTGACCGTAACGGGTTTGCGCGGTGATCAATCGTCCATCGGCAATAAGCTGTTCGATTCGTTCTCCAACGTAGCCTTCTGCAATGTACGGCCCGGATTGTTCCCAATCCGTTAGGCGGCGGATGGCAAACTGCCGTCCAACGCGCGCGGCAATTGGCCCTGTGTGGAACAGGTTTCTCCGTTTTGTCCGGCAGACTTCCAGAATAGCATTGTCGATCTGTTCGGTTTGTTGTTCCAGCCTCTGGCGGTATTCTTCGTCCGTCAGGTCAAAGCATTCCATGCGCAGGTCTGTACCAAGAACGTGGAACGTAGCCGCGCTGGACAAAAACTGCTGCAACGCTGGAATATGATCCTCCTGCATCACGCCGCTGAACAGATCCGGATGCAGATAGAGCGCGTCTTTTCCGTCCCGCACTGTATCGCAATGACCGCTGTCCAGAGGTTCTTCCTCGACCTGCCAGCCTGCGTCTCGGAACAGCTTCCGCGTTTCTGTGCGGAATGCAAGCCGTGAAGCATCGTCCGGCCAGCCCTGCGTATACGCGCTGCGGATCGAAATTCCAATCTCGCGGTATGTCATGGTTACTTTCCCTCCAATCGTTGCTTGATCTCCACGCCGCCCTTGATCCGCACCAGCACCTCAGCGGCGGAGAGGACGGTCACACGCTCTACGGTCTGACGAATGGCGTTTTCGTTCCATTCTGTGATCGTTTGCGCGGTATTCTCTATGGCTTGCTCTGCCTGCTTCATACGGATGCAGACGCGGTCTGCGTCGGTACTGTTTTGCAGAATTCCTTCCTTCTGCTTTTTGAGCGTAGTCTGCTCGGCCAGGATTTCCGCAAATTGTGCATTGCAGGCTTCTTTATCGTCGGCATCAATGGCTTCTGCCAGCAGGCGCTGGAACTGCTCGTCGAGCTGTTCCAGACGGCGCTCGATGTCAGTGAGACTCATGGCCTGACCTTGTACCGGCAGAAGCTCTACGGAAACTGCGTTCTTGATAAGGTCGAGCAGGACCGGTTTGTTGCTCATAGCAGAGTTGATGGCTGCCAAAATCGCCGCCTGAAGCGGTTCTTCCTTAATCGTCGGGGAATCATGGCAGTATTTTGTGCCGTAATTCAGGCGGCTCATGCAGCGCCAGACGGGATATTTCCGTCCAAGGGAGGTCCATGTGCATCGGCGGTAGAGTGTCCCACATTCGCCGCAGACGAGCCTGTCCGATAAGGCGTATTTGCTTGTATAACAAGAGCGTCCTGTCACAGCCGTTTTGGATGGGCTTCGCAGGGCGCTCCGTCTTGCCATTTCAGCTTTCACTGCATTGTACTGCTCCCGGCTGACAATGCCCTCGTGATGGTCAGGCATATAATATTGGGTCATCTGACCGACGTTCTTAACGATCTTTTTGCTGATCACATCCGTGCAGAAGGTCTTCTGAAGCAGAACGTCTCCACAGTATTTTTCATTTGTCAAGATGCCCTTGATGGAAGAAACTGACCATTCTTCTGTGCCGAGGACGGTTTTGATATGATTGCCTTCCAGCCAATCTTTCAGGTCGCGCAGGCTGGCGCCGTCCTTGTACCGCTCATAGATTTCTTGCACTACCTCGGCTTGCTCCGGTATGATGTAAAACTTTCCGTCTGCGTCCTTTTTGTATCCGTAGAGGCGATGGCAGGGGACCTTGAGCGTTCCAACTTTTGCGTGCATCTGCCGTCCACGCCGGATATTGCCGGAGATAGATTCACTTTCGGACTGCGCCAGTGCACCGTACATGGTGATCATAAATTCGCTTTCCGGCGGCAGGGAATCAAGGTTTTCTTTTTCAAAAAACACGCCGATCCCAAGGTCACGCAGGATTCTCGTGTAGTTGATGCAATCGAGTGTATTTCTTGCAAACCGCTGGATGGACTTTGTGAGGATCATATCAATTTTCTTCTGCTTACACAGGCGGATCATACGCAGGAACTCTGTGCGCTTTTTTGTAGACGTGCCGGTGATGCCCTCATCCGCGAAAATCCCGGCCATCGTCCATTCCTTATTAGACATGATTTTGTCGGTATAGTATTCGCACTGCGCTTCGTAGCTGCTGAGCTGTTCTTCTTCCTCTGTGGACACGCGGCAATACGCCGCTACGCGAAGCTGCTTTGCGACCGCAGCCGTCTGCACTGCTTCCGGCTTTGCAGGAATAATGATCACGCGCGGTTTTTCGTCTGTCATACCAAATCGTCCTTTCCGATGATCTGTCCATTCTTGAGCTGCAGGCGCACCGCCTGGCGTGTCACCAGCACGGCGGAGACGGTACTTTGGAGCAACTCCGTATTGAGTTCTGCCGTGCATTCAAAGGCTGTGAACAACCGCCGCAGGCGCTCGGTTTCGTATTCTTCATTGCCGATGGCATCGTATTGTTCTTGTGCCAGCTTGCAGATCAGGCTTCTGGCAGCGTCCTCGTCGAGCGGTTGGGTGTTCAGAACATCATCCAGTTCGGCTTGCGTATTTGTATATGTCGGTTTGGATGTTCGCTCTGGCTGCATGATGCGCTCCGGCTGCTCTGCCAACTTGCCGAGCAGATGTGTGACCTGCTGTTCGATCTCCGGTGTAGGCGACTTGGAACAGACCCGCTTGAGCGCTTTCTGTGCGGGTGTCCGCTCCGGCAGACGCTGCTTGGTCTGACGCTTCTCGGCGGCTGCTTCAAATAAATTTATGTCAACCAATTCCGGATAGCTGTCTGCGCCGGTGTACTTAGCATTTTCTAAGATTCGGGCAATCATGTTTTTATTCCACGACTTACCCTCGTCGTAGCTGGGGCCGGTCTTGCTCATCTGTTCTGCGATTTCCTTCAGCGACGCGCCGAGTGAATATTGCAGAAAAATATCCTGCACGGCTTTTGCTTCGGGTTCATTCCGGACGATCTCACCCATGCGCATCTGATAGCCGAATGGCAGCTTCCGATTTCCCATCAGCGTCTTGTCCTTTCAATCTGCTCTGTCAATTCCAAACCGTTTTTCAGCCGGAAGCGCAGGCGCTCGTTGCTGTCCACGATAATCTTTTTCACAAGCGCATCGAACAGCTCCACATCAAAGCCGTCGAGGAAATCCGGCCCGTCCTCCAGCACGTCCATGAGATCGCGGGTGCGATCTGACAGATCATCGCTGTCGGTATCGAGAAGCCTTGCTTTTTCCTGTTTCAGCCTGCGGAGCTGTTCGCTGAGTTTGTTGTTTGATGTTATAAAAGTATCAGGATCAACGCCGCCCGCCTGTTGGAGCTGGGCTAAGAATTGAACCTGACTGAGAATATCGGAAATTTTCTTGTTGAGAGAGATGACGTCCTCGCTCCAAAGCATCCGACTGTATCGGATTTTTTGGAGATTGGAGAGCATTTGTGTGAAGATGGGGTTGCCGTAGTGCTTGAGTTTGTAGTACAGACGGCAGAACGCTTCTTGGATCACTGTTTCTGGAATTTGGCTATTTGGGCAGATAGTACGGTCTGTATCGTGCTGCCTACATGACCAATATGTGATCCCTTTGTTTTGCCGTAGTCGGAACAATGAATTGCAGCAGCCACAAATAATTTTTTGGCGGAAGGGAACCGGAGTGCAATAGGTTTCTGGATGCTTTTCGCTGGCCCGCTGCATTCGCAATTCTGCCACCGCATTCCAAATGCTTTTTTCTACAATTGCTGAATGCGTTCCTTCTACATAGTATTTTGCCTTTTCACCTTTATTCTTGCACTGTGTATGTGGGAACGTGTCTCCAGAGTAGGTCTTCTGCCAGAGGGAATCTCCAATGTATTTCTCATTGGAGAGAATGTAGGAAATTGCTTTTCTCGTCCATCGACGCTGCCGTTCATTCTCTCTGAATGGAATATTTGCGATGTTTAGCTGATCTCGAATGAATTCCATGCTGATTCCCGCTAAATATTTCTCGTAGATCATGCGCACGATGATTGCTTCTGATTCAACAATACATAACCGACGATCAACCAGCCGATAGCCGTATGGCTCTTTGCAGGTAGCAAACGTTTTATCCTGAATTCGTTTTTGAACGCCCCATTTGACGTTCCCGGATATAGACTCACTCTGCTTTTGCGCCAGCGATGCCATGATTGCCATAACCATTTCGCTGGACACTCTGGTCGTGTCGATGCCCTGTTCTTCAAACAGGACGCTGACGCCGAGTTCTTTCAGTTCCCGGACGGCGGCAAGGCAGTCTTTCGTATTTCGAGCAAATCGGGAAATGCTCTTGACCAGGATACGGTCGATTTTTCCTTTCCGGCAATCCCGCATCATGCGACAAAAGTCTTCGCGCTTTTCGACCGACGTGCCAGTGATGCCCTCGTCGGCATAGATGTCGACCATTTCCCAATCCGGATTGCCGACGATGAGTTCGGAATAATATTGGTTTTGTACGCGATAGGAGTTGAGCTGATCCTCACTGGAGGAACTGACACGGGCATATGCTGCGACGCGCAGCTTTCGCGCTACGATCTCATCGTGCGCTGGGATCACAATGACACGCTGCTGTTCCAGCGCAAGATTTCCGTTGGTCTGCTTTTTCGCCATATTCTCACCCCCTCTGCAGCAACACACACTACCACACCTCCGGCGTAATAGCTATGACCAAAACGGAGAAAAATCAAGCGTAAAGTGTGAAATTTGCACCAAGCTCGGCAGCGATCCGCCGCGCGATCTTTTTGATTTCGTTCTCAGAAAATCCGACCGTTCGGAGCGCCTTCAGGAGCTGGCAGATGCCTAAAAAATCAATGTTTGGATTCATACTGTTCTCCTTCATCAGCCACGGGGCGGCTCTGTTCGCGCAGAGCCGCCCCTGCTTTTGAAATTTTGATGCTTGCTCCTGTTCGACGCTTC
>ENA-UOJV01002745-UOJV01002745.1-human-gut-metagenome-genome-assembly--contig:-C82-NODE-2745-length-13447-cov-7.358274_pt1 | contig 13447 bp, 16 predicted proteins | sample MGYA00242356_ERZ723903 | MGnify/ENA metagenome assembly ERZ723903
TGGATATTTTAATATCATAATTATTATCTATCATATACTCTAAAACTGTTTGATCTTTTACCATAGTATCTTTAAAAACATCTCTAGTATTAGATAACCAAATATTTTCAGAATTACTACCAATTAAATCTAATTTCTTATTATCATATAATATTTTAATAATTTCTTTATTATTAATATTATTAACTTTAATATTAACATTATTTTCTATAAGAGTTTCTAATAATGTTTTAGGGGGATATACCTTATATAAAAGAATATTCTCATCGGCATCATAAAAGAAACTATATAATTTATTATCTACAAGTAACTTAATAAAATGAATCATAAAATCAATATTTTCATCAAAATTAATTAAACTAGATATATTTTTAATTGCCATGGAATTAGAGACATACTTATCGATAGGGTAGTTACCATTTTCGTCTTTAGTAATTAATTTCTTAATAATTTCTGGATTAAGATATCTTAAATGATATTCCAAATGATACTTGCAAAGTAAATCAACAATTTCAGTGTGTTCTACAATAAAACCTATCATTTTCTCAAATAATAGTATGTCTTTCATTACTAAATTTTTAAAAAACTCATTATTATTCGTAGAAAATAAAGTATTCTCAAATATATTTTTAATTTTTTCTGGGACTTCATTATCTTTATAAGTAATAATATCAATAATTTTAATTATTTTTTCTAAATCCATTATATCATCATCTATATCAATATTACTTATATCTATATTCTCTTTAAGCATTTGTTCCAATAAAGTAGTACCATTTTTATCTTTAATTAAAAGATCATTAATTGAAAGATCATATTCTTCTAAAAGATAATTTAAAACATTCATGTTACCATTTTCACCATATGTATAATCTATTTTATCATAAGAAAATTGTGATATGTCTTGTCCATATATAAGAAAGTAAAAAAATACAGAACCATTATTTCTAATTTTTTCATTTCCCAAATCTATATCAACATTGTTTTCAAGTAAATCTATTAATAAAAAGTCTCCATTTTTATCCTTAGTAAAAAGTTCATCCAAAGTTAGATTAAGACCAGCAGTACTAGTAATTTCACCATTTACTACCTTTTGACATATATCATTTAATTTCTCATTATCAAAAATATTTTCATTATTATCCATATTTATACACTCCTTATCTAATAACTATCATAAATATATCATAATAAAATATATAAGTAAATATTCTTTACATAATTTTACCATTATAAGTAAATACTATTACTGGTGATAATATGGATAATAAGAAATATAAAGAAATAGTAGATAAAAATACTCCTAAAGAGAACTATATTAAGAATGCTATAATAGCTTTTGTAGTAGGAGGCTTTCTAGGCTCATTATCAGAACTATTACTAAGGTGTTATAGTATGTGGCTTAACTTACCTAGAAAAGAATCAGGAGTACTCGTAATATTAACATTAATAACTATAGCCTCTATACTTACTGCTCTAGGAATATTTGATACCTTAGTAACTAAAGTAAAAGCATCTTTAATAATACCAATAACTGGCTTTGCCCATTCTATGACATCAGCAGCCTTAGAATATAAAAATGAAGGATTAGTACTTGGAATAGGAGCCAATATCTTTAAATTAGCAGGTACCGTAATATTATATGGAGTAGTCTCTGTATATATATTTGGCTTAATTAGACTACTGGTAATAGGAGGTTAATATGACAATAAAATATAACAATGTCTTTATTGAAGATGCTTATACCATATGTGGTAATTATGAGAATGATGGACCACTATCAAAATATTTTGATAAAAAATATGAAAAAGATTTATACTTTGGTGAAAAATCTTGGGAGCAGGCTGAAGTACATTTATTAAAAGAAGCTAATACTAATATTTTAAAGAAAAATAAATTAAAAGAAGAAGATATCGATTTATTAATATCTGGAGATTTACAAAATCAAATCGCAGCTTCTAACTATATGGCTAGAGAATTTAATATCCCTTTTCTTGGTATATTTGAAGCTTGTTCTACTAGTGGGGAAGGACTAGCTATAGGAAGTACTTATATCGAAGGAGGCTTTGCTCAAAAAATATTAGTATCTACTTCAAGTCATAATATGGCTGCTGAAAAACAATTTAGAAATCCTACTGAGTATGGAACACCTAAACCAAAGACTGCTACTTTTACTTCAACAGGAGGAGTAAGTATCTTACTTAGCAATAAAAAGAGTAAAGTTAAAGTAGAATCATCCACTATTGGTAAAGTAGTAGATATGGGTACTACAGATGTAAATCATATGGGAGCAGTAATGGCCCCAGCAGCAGGAGATGTAATATATAACCATTTAAAAGATACCAAGAGAGATATCTCATATTATGATCTTATCTTAACAGGTGACTTAGGAATATATGGTAAAAATATACTTAAAGATTATATGATGACTAAATATAATATCAAGCTTAATGATAACTATAACGACTGTGGTACAATGCTTTATGATTTAGATAGACAACCCGTCTTAGCGGGAGCATCAGGACCAGCTTGCTTACCATTAGTAGTATTTAGTTATATATATAAAGAAATGTTAAAGAAAAAATATAAGAAAGTATTAATAGTACCAACAGGAGCTGTCTTTTCACCAACTTTTACATTTCAAAAAGAATCAATACCTAGTATAGCTAATGCTATTAGTTTGGAGGTAATATAATATGATGACTTATGTTTATGCTTTTCTATTTTGTGGTTTAGTATGTATGATAGCTCAGTTAATATTAGATAATACCAAACTAACCCCTGGGCATGTAACTAGTCTCTTTGTCGTAATAGGAGCTTTCCTTGATATAGCAGGTATCTATGATCGAATAGTTTTATATGCTGGAGCAGGAGCTCTAATACCAATTACATCTTTTGGTCACTTACTAATCCATGGTGCTATGGAAACAGGCACTACCTTGGGACCACTTGGCTTAGCTTTTGGTATATTTAACCTAACATCCGCAGGTATTTCCATAGCCTTATTTCTTTCCTTTGTTTTAGCATTAATATTTAAACCACGACATTAATTTATTCTATATGCACTCTAAGCCCAAGTCTTAGAGTGTTCTTTTTAGCTTATAATCTAAAAAGAAATATCAACCATATCTATTATATATAAGCCAAAACTATATAAAAAGTGTAAAATTTATGTAAAATTATCAATTTTCTAAAACATATTTTTAAGATATATTTTTATAAGGAAAAAATACTTTTGAGGTCGAGAAACGATAGTTTTGGCTCCTTTTTCATATGAGAAAAACATGTTTTAAAAATTTGCAATAAAATTAATAATTTGCTAGGATGATTTCGGGGAGGTTTATAGTGAAAAACAACTATTATAATGAAATTAAAAATGAACTCATAAATAATAAAATATATAAAAGAGTAAAAGATTATTCTAAAAATAGAAATGAACTTAGTACTTACTATAATGTAGGTAAATTATTAATTGAAGCCCAAGGTGGTGAAGATAGGGCGAAGTATGGAGATAATCTGATAAAAGAGTATTCCGAAAGATTAACAAAAGAATTAGGTAAAGGTTATACTTTCACTGCATTGTCAAGGATGCGTAAATTTTATTTATTGTGTGAAAAAGTTGCGCCAGTGACGCAACAATTGAGTTGGTCGCATTATTGCGAATTATTACCATTAAAAGATATAAATGAAATTAATTACTATATTGATATAAGTGTTGCACAAAATCTTTCTTATAGACAATTACGAGAAAAAATAAAAAATAAAGAATATCAAAGATTAGACGATAAAACTAAATTAAAACTAATTAATAAAGAAGAGATGAATATTGGAGACAATATCAAAAATCCAATTATTATTAAAAACAAACTAGATATAGATAAAGAAAATATTAGTGAAAAGATATTACAAAGATTAATTCTTGAAGACATATCATCTTTTTTAAAAGAACTAGGTGAGGGATATTCATTTATAGAAAATGAATACAAAATTAAAATAAATAATACCTATAACTATATTGATTTACTACTATTTAATATTAAATATAATTGTTATGTAGTTGTAGAACTAAAAGTAACAGAGATTAAGAAAGAACATATAGGTCAAATACAAATATATATGAACTATATAGATAAACATATCAAAGGTATTACTAACAATAAGACAATAGGAATAATTGTAGCTAGAAGAGATAATCACTATTATATTGAATATTCTAGTGATGAAAGAATATATACAAGAAATTATGAAATAGTATAAGTATAATATAAAGTGTATTACCAGTGGCTGCCCAATTTAACTTTGTCTCATTATTAACCAAAGTTTTTTAAATATTATTTATTTATTTATTTTAAATTATATGCTATAATTTTATTATAGAAAGGAGTGTAAAGAATGGAAAAAAATAACAAGACAGTCATAATATTACTTATAATTATTATTGCTATATTGTCAGCACTATGTGTTTTATTTGCAACAGGTACAATTACTTTTAAACCTACTGATACGGAGGTTAATAATCCAAATCAAAGTACTGATAACAATTCAGAAACAAAAAATATTAAAACAGAAGATATTAAAGAAATTTTTAAAGTAGCATATAATTATTATGAATTACCAGCAGTTTACTGCGGAAAAACAGAAAGTGAAATTGTAGAAATAAATGGAGCCTCTAGAAAAGCATCAGCAGAATTTACTACATATGATGAAATGCTTAACTCATTAAAGAAATATATGAGTATCGAAGTAATCGCCGGTAAATCTCCATGGAGTGCTACTGCTAAAGAATATTATTTAGAAAAAGATGGAAAATTATATTGTAATGAAACTTATAAAGGAAACATTTATAATTGGGGAAATGTAGAAATAGAAATAACAAATCAAAGTGCTGACAAAGTAGAGTCTGTTGCAACAATGGAATTAATAGATCCAGATAATAATAAAACATATGATAAAGTTAATATAACATTAGAATTAAAAGATAATAACTGGATTATTACTTCATATAAAAAATAAATAAAAGTTGAGGTGAATATAAGCCTTAACTTTTTAATTATAATTTCAAATAATAAGTAATAAACTAATAATAAGTATATAATTTATGCTTATATATAATACAAAATATTGTTAGTTTTAAGACTAAAACTAGGCTTAAAACTATTTATGAAGACTACTATTAGGCTTCATAAATAAAGAAAAAAGAGAAAAAACAAAAAAATAGTTGTCTAAACCATATAAATTATGGTATAATTAGGTAGATGTCTTCGGGAGGAGGAGTTAAAATGGCAAAGAAGAATGAAAACAGAGTATTAGTTTCTTTGATGTGTGAAGAGTGTAAAAATATTAATTATACAGAAGAAAAAAACAAAAAAAACACTCCAGAGAAATTAGAATTAAACAAATATTGTAAACATTGTCGTAAGACTACTAAACATAAAGAAACAAAGAAATAGGAGGTAAATTAAATGATTAATGTAAATGATTTCAAAAATGGTCAAACAATTAATTATGATGGCAATCTATACCAAGTATTAGATTTTAACCATGTAAAGCCAGGTAAAGGAGCTGCTATTGTAAAAGCTAAATTAAAAAACCTAAGAACTGGTTCAATCGCAGAATATACATTTAATGCTGGAATTAAAGTACCTACTGCTCATGTTGAAAAACAAAAGATGCAATTTCTTTATGCTGATGGAGATAACTATAGCTTCATGAATATGGAAACATATGAACAAGTAGAATTAAATAAAAAACAAATTGAAAATGAAGTTAAGTATCTTAAAGAAGGATTAGAAGTAATCATTATCTTCTTTGAAGGAGAAATGTTAGGTATCGAACTTCCTGAAAAAATATCATTCAAGATTACAAAAACAGAACCAGGTATTAAAGGAAATACCGCTACTAACGCAACTAAAGATGCAATCATTGAAACTGGTATGTTAGTTAAAGTACCATTATTCATAGAACAAGATGAAGAAATAATAGTATCTACTAAAGATGGTAAATATGTATCTAGAAAATAGATACATATTTTTTTCTGTAAACTAATAGTTTATTTTCTTTACTTATTAAAATATATGTTTTATAATTAATATGTGATAAATATGAAGTATATAGAAAAGTATTTAGATTATTTAAAAGTAGTAAAGAAATATAGTAATAAAACAATTCTTTCTTACTATGATGATTTAATAGAATATAACGAATTCTTAGGTAATAACTTCAAAAACATATTAAATATAGATATCAATATAAAAAAAGTATATCTAAAATATTTATATTAACGAGGAATAAATAAAAATTCTATTTCAAGAAAGTTAAGTAGTATAAGAGGCTTCTATAACTATTTAGTAAAAGAAGAAATACTTACCAGTAGTCCTTTTAATAGTATACCTAATCCTAAGAAAGATTTATATTTACCTAAATTTTTAAATGATAAAGAATTAAATAAAATATTTAGTGTATGTAGTGAGAATACTCCTAGTGACGAAAGAGATACTCTAATAATAGAATTATTATATGCTACTGGTATTAGAGTAAGTGAATTAATAAATATCAAAGTAAAAGATATCGATAGAACTAATAAAAGTATTAAAGTTCTAGGTAAAGGGGATAAAGAAAGAATCGTCTTATATAATAATCATACAAGTAGAGCCTTAGATATCTATCTAAATGACGCCTATCATATCTTTAATAAAAAGAATAGTGAATACCTAATATTAAATCATAATGGTGGAAAACTATCTGATAGATATGTTAGAATGATTATTGATAAATTAGTAAGAAAAGCAAATTTAGATATAAAAATAAGCCCACATACCATTAGACATACCTTTGCAACAGATATGCTAGAAGAAGGAGCAGATCTAATGACAGTAAAAGAATTACTAGGACATGAATCACTAAATACAACAAGTATATATACCCATATAACCAATGAACAAATAAAGAAAACATATAATATGGCTCACCCAAGAGCTAAGAAGTAAGGAGTAAATTATGGCAAAATTATATTTTAAATATGGACCAATGAAATGTGGTAAAACAACAGATATTATCAAAACATATTATAACTATAAAGAAAAAGATATGAATGTTTTAATAATGAAACCAGGAGATGACAAAAAAGCAGGTAGTAAAATACAAAATAGAGCTGGAGCCGAATTAAATACCGATTATGTAGTATCACCAAGTGTAGATATCTATAATCTAATAGCATATCATTTAATAGAAAATAATACCGATTGTATAATAGTAGATGAAGCTCAGTTCTTAACCCCAAAACAAGTAGATGAATTAACTGAAGTAGTAGACGAATTTAATATACCAGTATTATGTTATGGTTTAAGAGCAGATGCCTTTAGTCATGCCTTTCCAGGAAGTCAAAGATTATTTGAAGTAGCAGATCGTCTAGAAGAACTAAAAGCTATTTGTAAATGTGGAGAAAAAGCTACATACAATTTAAGATTAAATAGAGTAAACGATGAATACATTCCTGTCTTTGAAGGAGAACAAATATCCATAGATGGAATAGATGCCGACTACGACTCAGTATGTAGACCTTGTTATAAAAAATTAAGGAGACAATATGGAAAGAAAAAGGAAGAAAAGTAAAAAGAAAATACTAATAATATCTTTAATTACTATTTTTGTAGTCTTATTACTAGTACTAGCATATTTCTTAATATTTAAAAGAGATATCTTTACTTATAAAAATAAAATAACTATCGAAGTAGGAGACACAATACCAAGTGTTAAAGATTACTTATATAAAGATAATAAAAAAGTAAAAGAAATAACATGGAAAGAAACCTTTAGTGAAGATAACAAAATATATAAACCAGGTACTTATAAAGGAACCTTTACCTATAAAGGAGAAGAAAAAGAAGTAACCCTAATAGTTCAAGATACAACATCACCAGTTATCGAAGGTATTAAAGATATAGAAGTATTAGCCTTTAGTGATAAACCAAATTTACTAGAAGGTATTACCGTAACCGATAATAGTAAAGAAGAAATAACCGCTACTGTAAATGGTGAATATAATATTGAAGAAGCCAAAGTATATAATTTAAGTTATACCGCTAAAGATTCTTCAGGTAATGAAACCACTAAAGAATTTAAATTAACAGTAAAAGATAATCCTAATGTTAAAATAAGTAAAAGTACTAAAGGATATACAATAAAAAATTACTATGGCGTAACATATGTCGATGGTGTAGTAATAGCTAATAAAACATATTCTTTACCTAGTAATTTTGCTCCAAATAACTTAGTAACCATAAATGGTTATATCAAAGTAGTAGATTATGTCAAAGATGCCTTTACTTCTTTAGTAAGTGATGCCAAAGCCTTAGGACTAAATATATATGCATCATCAGGATACCGATCATATAACGATCAAAAATATATCTATAATAGTTATGTAGCGAGAGATGGAGTCGCCAATGCTGATACCTATTCCGCAAGAGCAGGCTATTCAGAACATCAAACTGGGTTAGCCATTGATGTAAATACCGTCGATATGACTTTTGATGGAACAGCAGAAAGTAATTGGCTTAGAGATAACTGCTACAAATACGGTTTTGTTCTTCGTTATCTTAAAGGCAAAGAAAATATAACAGGCTATATGTATGAACCATGGCATATTAGATATATGGGTAAAGATATAGCAACCAAACTATATAATAATGGTTCGTGGATAACATTAGAAGAATATTATGGTATAGATAGTAAATATAGTGAGTAAGCATTAATTAAATACTTACTCTTTTTAATTCCATATATTTGACTAATACTAATGCTTGTGATAGAATATATAGCGTTTTGGAGAAATATATGGAAGAAGAAATATTAAAGCTAATATATAATTATTCAGTAAATAAAAAATATGTCGATCAAGAATTTTACAATACAATTCTAGTATTATTTTTAAAACACCACAAAGTAAATAACTATATTAATACCATTATCATAAATAATAAATTATTGGATATATTTATTATATATAGAACTTATGTCTAATCAAAAAATAGAAAGTTTAATTCAAGATGAAAAAAAACTAGGAGATAAAAGAATATTTTTTAATACATTAGGAATAAATCATAAAAGAATTCATAATTTACATAACTTTGTAACTGAAGGAGAAATGGAACCAACTTACACCTATAGAAGTACTGAGGCAACTGTCGGTAGAAAAAACCCAGATGGTAGCATTAATATCTTTTGGAGAGGAGCACAAGCAAAAGATGTAAATAAATTCATGTCAGATTTTCTAAACATATATAAGCAAGGAGGAGCCTCTCTAATATATAGTAATCCCTTTTTAGCAAGTAGTATCATTCATTTATTATTTTTAAGAATCCACCCATATACCGATGGTAATGGAAGAACTGCTAGAATATTACATAATATAAAATTTACTGAAATGATAAATAAATTATATGGTACAAGACTAAAACTAAGTCCTCTTAATATATCAGAGAGTATATTAATAAATAAAATAACTTATGTAAAAAGAATAGACAATATATATTTTGATATAAAACATGATAGTAATATTGAAATAAATGCCTGGTTTAATTTTATATTAGATATGATAGATGAACAACTATATAAAGCTATGAATAAGTTAGAGAAAATAGATTCTTCTTTCGTAATAGAGGATGTTCCTACCAGTAATATGCGATTATCTAGATTAAAACATAGATAATCCTTTTTTGTAAACCATAAGTTAATTTACTTGCCTAAAAAAAATTAGTATGATATCATTATATAAGATAAGATAGGGAGGTAAATATGACAGAATTCGATAAAGAATATTTAAAATTATTAAAAGAAATATTACAAAGAGGGGAAGAAGTAGAGAATAGAACAGGAGTAAATACAATAAAGATAGATAAATATGCTTTTAAATTTGATTTAACTAAAGAATTTCCAATTCTTATGACTAAACAATTATTTTCAAGACAAGCCATAACAGAAATGTTATGGATATGGCAAATGGCCTCAAATGATGTACGTGAGTTACATAAAAGAAATGTTCATATATGGGATGAATGGATGGTAGATGAAGATGGCATCTATCGTATTTATGAACCAGATGGTACTTGCGAATACAATCCGGATAAAGAAGTAACAGTATACGATCCACTAAGTACTCCAATATCTGATCCACTAGCAAAGATGAATAAATTATCACCTAAATTAGATGAAAACGGTAAAATAATGACCACTAAAAGTAAAATAGAAGGTAAGACAATAAAAGCTGCTAAATACTATGGTAAAGAATACGCTTATACAATCGGAACAGCATATGGTTATATCGTAGATAGATATAAATTTACTGAAGAATTAATTTGGACAATCAAAAACAGTCCAACAGATCGAAGAATGGTATATAGCCTATGGCAAAATGAATTTCTAAGAACTGCAGTTCTTCCATCATGTGTATGGTCTACAGAATGGAATGTTTATAAAGGAACACTAAACTTACAAGTGCATCAAAGAAGCTGTGATGTACCATTAGGCTTACCATTTAATGTAACGCAGTATGCAACACTTTTATCAATGATAGCCCAAGTAACCAATCTAAACCCAGGTTTCGTTTCATATTCAATAAATGAACCACATATATACGTAAACCAAATAGATGGAATAAAAGAACAATTAAGAAGAGGAAGAACATATGAAAGCTTTTCAAGAATGACACCAACAAAACTAGAACAGTTAAAGATAGAATTAGAAAACAAACTACTAACAATAGAAGATAAAGAAAGTAAAGAATATATAGTAACCGATTCCGATATCAGAATAATAGATATAATCTTAAACCCAGTAAAACCAGAATTATGGTTAGATCCTAGTATAGATGACTTCTATAAGTTTGACAATTCTAAAGATATGAAACATGCCAAAGTAAAAAATTATAAACATATGGGAAAATTACCATTTAAGGTAACTCAGTAAGGAGGACATGATGGAAAATTTAAGTTTAATCGCAGCAGTCGGAGAAAATGGCGAATTAGGCTATAATAATAGTCTAATTTGGAGAATAAGAGAAGATTTACAATTCTATAAAGAAATGACTATGGGTAAGAAAATTATTATGGGTAGAAAAACATTAGAAAGTATGCCCCTAAAAGCATTAGAAGGTAGAGAGCCAATAGTTCTTACTTCTAAGCCTTTAGAGAATTGTACTAATTTAGAAGTATACCATGATCTTGATTCATTATTAAATTATATAAGTGAAACCAATACTGAATTTATGGTAGTAGGAGGTTCTAAAGTATATGAACAATTACTTCCATACGTTCAAATAATGTATTTGACAGAGATTAAAAGAGAGGCATATGCTGATAGCTTCTTTCCATATTTTGATAAAGAAGAATGGAATATAACTGAAATAGGAGATTTCTTAGATAACAATGTTCCTTATGTAAGAAATAAATATGTTAGAAAAAGGAGTAAGATCAGACAATGGGAAAATTAATAGTAATTGAAGGCTCTTGTGATGGAGTAGGAAAAAGTACTCAGTATAGAATGCTAATAGATAGATTAAAAGAAGAAAAAGAAAATATGATAATAACCCATCATTTTCCTAGTTATGGTACTTATCAAGGAAGACCAGTTGAAGAATATCTAAAAGGTAATTATGGCAAAATATCTGAACTATCACCTTACTTTGTAAATAGTTTATATGCTCAAGATAGAGCTATAACATGGGTAAATGGTTTAAAACATGAATATGATAATGGTAGTATTATAATACTAGATCGTTATACAACATCATCATTAATATACCAATCTTCTGTTATTGAAGATAAAAAAGAAAGAGAAGACTTTATTAATTACGTTTATGATTATGAATATAATAAAATAGGTATAGCCAAACCAGACTTAGTAATATTCTTACATGCACCATTTGAAGTAGCTCAGACATTAAAAAAGAAAAGAAAAAGCAACGATGGAGTAGAGAATGATATTCATGAAAGAGATTATTCCTTTATGAAAAGAGTTTCTGATAATTCTATAGAAATTGCTAAGAAATTTAATTGGGACTTTATCGAATGTGCTGAGAATGAAGAAATGCGTTCAGTAGATGAAATTCATGAAGATATATATAAATTAGTTAAGAAGAAAATAAAATAATTTCTTCTTTTTTTTAAAATTTTATACTTTATTGAAATATTGACTTTTTTATGATAGAATTAATATGTAATGTAGAGAGTGTGATATATAATGAATAAAATGGATAGTAAAAATAAAAAGTTTATGATATTTGGAATAATAATATTAGTAATTGCTGTAGTAAGTTCTACACTTGCTTATTATATTTGGTCTTCAGGTGAACAGATAAAAATATCTACTACTGTTGGAGGAGCATATGTATATTTTGATGGTGGTAGTTCAATAGAAAATGCTACTTTAAGACCAGTATCAGATAAAAGCAAAGGTATAACAAAAAATATTAGTATGAGAGCAGATGCTACTGGTGTAACCGCTAATGTATACTTGGATTTAGTAACATTACCAGATAGTCTCAAAGATGTTAGTTTTAGATATGCAATATATAATGGTTCTATACTTGCTAAAGAAGGCAATTTTTCTAGTACATCTTTATCTTCTAGTACAAGTACTTGTACTGCTAATAGTACGACGCATATAACACTATTAAGTAATGTATCAGTACCTACAACTAAGAGAACATATACATTATATATATGGATAGATGGAGCAAATTATACTAATCCAAAATCTATGATGAATCAAACATTCAGTTTTAAATTACATGCTGATGGTACTGGAGCAATATTAAATAATGAATATGAATTAACAAATAGTGATGGAAATACTTATACACCAACATATAATGGTTCAGGTACAAAGACAATAAGATCAAGTGCACCACTTAGTAAATTTAAAGAAGTAAAAGTAGACAATGCAGTCGTAGATAGTTCTAATTACACATTAACTGAAGGATCAACAATAGTAACTTTTAAAGAAGCTTATCTTCAATCACTATCAGTAGGTGATCATACATTTAAAATAATATCTACTGATGGTATTGCCTCAGGAAAAATAACTATTAAAAAAACAGTAACAGCCGCTCAAATGATAACCAATTTATACAACAATAGTGATAAAACAGCAGTAACAAATAACAGTATTACATATAATTATGCTACTTCAGTAAATCTTATGAATGATAGAAAAGGTAGCATGAGTACAGGAATAGATTCTGGCAATATAAGATATTATGGCGCAAGCCCTAATAACTATATATATTTTAATTGTAGTGATTATTCTAATCAATCATCTAGTACATGTGAAATATGGCGAATAATAGGCGTATTTAATGGCAAAATAAAGTTAATTAGAAACGAATCAATTGGCAATATGGCATATGATAATGATGAAGAAGACACTTATTTAAAATCTATAAGTAGTT